>Ga0315547_1000006_pt1 | contig 366734 bp, 306 predicted proteins | sample SalMarSW160240MG_2_FD_202542 | JGI IMG/M metagenome (GOLD analysis project Ga0315547, IMG submission 202542) | Salt marsh sediment microbial communities from the Plum Island Ecosystem LTER, Massachusetts, United States - Salt Marsh Sediment SW1601-240 ... | reverse complement strand
GATGGCACGAGTCTCCCTCCTCATCGGCAGAGCCCAGTTTCTTCTTATTAACTGGCTGCATTTGATAGAGTAGTAGGGGCGATTCCCCGCCTCCGGCGGGATGTTCCACATGAATTGCCCCTACAGCAAAAAAAACCAGAACCTAACTTAAGTTAGGTTCTGGTCTCCCTTGATTCTTCTGTTGCGTTATCAGGCTAACCCATATTTTCAATTATAGCAGAGGCGTATTCAGAGGTCTTAAGCTTGGTGGCACCGTCCATAAGTCTGTGCAAATCGTAGGTTACTCTCTTTTGCTTGATGGTATCTGCCATGGCTTTGTATATCCGCTCAGCCGCCTCTCTCCAGTCCAGATACTCCAGCATCATACAGCCAGAAAGGATAAGAGAGCCGGGATTGACCATATCCTTATCTGTATATTTGGGGGCGGTTCCATGGGTGGCTTCAAAAAGTCCAATGAAGTCTCCGATATTTGCACCCGGGGCCATGCCCAAACCACCTATCTGTGCGGCACAGGCATCCGATAGATAATCGCCGTTAAGGTTAGGGGTGGCGACCACATCGTATTCATCAGTCCGGGTGAGGATCTGCTGGAACATGCTGTCGGCGATTCGGTCTTTTATCACGATTTTTCCATCGGGCACTTTCCCGTCGTGTTGGCTCCAAAGCTCCTCCTCGGTTACCACCTTATCCCGGAACTCTTTTTTTGCCAGTTTGTATCCCCAATCCCGGAAAGCTCCCTCGGTATACTTCATGATGTTGCCTTTATGCACTATGGTGACCGACTTACGACCATATTCTATGGCATACTTTATCGCCTTTCTCATCAACCTCTGTGTGCCGGTGACGCTTATGGGTTTTATTCCGATACCAGAATCTGTCCTGATGTTTAACTTATATGTCTGGTTCAACCAGTTGATCAGTTTTTTGACCTCTGGTGTCCCTTCTGCCCATTCGATTCCGGCGTAAACGTCCTCGGTGTTTTCCCTGTATATGATCAAGTTCATCCTCTCCGGATGCTTGACCGGCGAGGGAACACCTTCAAAATACCTGACCGGGCGAACGCAGGCATAAAGATTTAAAACCTGACGCAGGGTTACGTTCAGACTACGGTATCCTCCTCCTACCGGGGTGGTTAATGGTCCTTTCAAAGCCACAATGAAGTACTTTATGGCTTCAAAGGTATCTTTAGGAAGCACCTCTCCATATTTTGCCTGAGCCGCCTCTCCGGCATAGATGTCAAACCAGACTATCTTCTTTTTACCATTGTAAGTCTTCTCCACAGCCGCATCCAGCACTCTGCGGGTGGCTTTCATGATGTCCCGTCCAATGCCATCGCCTTCAATAACCGGAATTATGGGATTATCCGGGATACTTAATCTATCTGCCTTGATCTCTATCTTTTTCCCTTCGGTGGGAACGGTAAGTTTATCGAACTTCACCATCATTCCTCCTGCTGTTGTTTATTAAATTTAAGCATCTTAGATTTCCGACTAATACAAACACAATGATGATTCTTCTATGTCGTTCTGAGCGTAGCGAAGAATCTGGGTCCCATAAGTGAGACCAGAAGGCTCGCAGTTAAGTAAACATAGAAAAAAGATGTTTCGCTTCGCTCAACATGACAATGAACATGACAACCTTTTGCTACTTTTACCGCAGGTCAATCTATCTTAAAATCCCCATGTTTCTCAATATGTGCCAGAAGACCACCATCGTTTAATATCTTTATCATCACATCCGGCAGTGGAGCAAAATTCAAGGTCTCTCCTTGGGTCTTGTTGACCACCGTTCCCTTTTCTAAGTCCACCTCCAGTTCATCTCCCACATTTATTTTGTCCGTATCGCAGATTAGCACGGGCAGCCCCACATTGATGGCGTTGCGATAAAATATGCGGGCGAAGGATTTAGCTAACACTGCCGAGACCCCTGCTAATTTTATGATGGTGGGGGCATGCTCTCTGGATGACCCGCATCCGAAATTGCTCCCTCCCACTACAAAATCACCTTTTTGCATCTTCTTGGCAAAATCCGGGTCGGCATCCTCTAAAACGTGCTTTGCCAGCTCCGGAAGATTTGACCTCAGATGAAACAACCTTCCCGGAGCAATAAGATCGGTGGAGATGTCATCTCCAAATTTCCATGATTTTCCAGTCAGTACCATACGAAACTCCTTTAATAAGGCTCGATGTCCGGATGTTGTTGTCGAGGCTCGTAACGAAGCTCCCAGACGGGAGCTCGTCTGAACTCGTCATTTCGAAACTCGATACTCGAAAATCTATTTATCCATTTAGGTGTTCCAGCTTCCAACTTCGAACCTCCAGCACAGACGTGCCCGTCTGGGCATCGATACCAGTTTCGCCAACGTTTACCGAGCTTCGAAAACCCATTTTCCTGAAATCCTCTTGATATTTTGCAGAGGAAAATCAACTTCGGTTCGGGAGGGGGTTGAACCCCCTCCCGATCAGGCGCCCAAATGGGCGGCTACCGTTTTTTTGCCTTAATAGTTTTTCTTTTGGTTTTCTTTTTGACCAGGAACTCTCGCGGGTCGGCAATCTCGCCGGCTATGGCAGTTGCCGCCGCAGTTGCAGGCGATGCTAAGTAGATAAACCCTTCTGTATTTCCCATCCTCCCTTTGAAGTTTCTGTTCATGGTGGCAAGACAGGCTTCCCCATCACCTAAGATTCCCTCGTGCACTCCCACGCAGGGACCACAACCGGGAGCCATGATTGCCGCTCCGAACTCCACAAAGGTTTTAATGTAACCTGCACGGATGGCATCTAAAAACACTGCCTTAGAGGCGGGAACAATTATCATTCTGGTTTTAGGATGTTTTTTTCTTCCCTTGATTATCTGAGCGGCAATTTTTAGATCCTCCAGTCTCCCATTGGTGCAGGTACCGATGAAGACTTGGTCAATCTTTATTCCCTTGGCTTCATGGATGGATTTGACGTTATCCACAGTATGGGGAAATGCCACCACTGGAGTAAGCTTGGACGCATCGATCGAAATCACCCTCTCATAGTTTGCATCCTTGTCCGGGACAATTCTTTTGAACTTGCTCACTCTTCCCTGTGTCCTCAGAAATTCCTTGGTGGTTTCATCTGAAGCAATAAGCCCGGTTTTTGCGCCAGCCTCCACCGCCATGTTAGAAAGGGTGAATCTTCCGCTTGAGGACATCTTCTGGATGGTGCTGCCACAGAATTCCAACGCTTTATATGTGGCCCCGTCTGCTCCTATCATGCCGATCAAGGAGAGGATCAGATCCTTGGGATAAACACCCGGTTGAAATTTTCCGTTCACCTCCACTTTAAACGTCTCAGGAACTCTTAACCAGGTTTTGCCCAGGGCGATACCCACCGCTACATCGGTGGAACCCATTCCGGTGGCAAAGGCACACAGTGCTCCACCAGTGCAGGTATGCGAATCCGCTCCGATCAAAATATCACCCGGATTAAGATATGATTCTGCTATGATCTGGTGGCATACTCCCTCTCCCACCTCCGAAAGACAGGCACCAGTCTTTTGGGCAAACCGTCTGATGGTGATATGATCGTTGGCCAGCTCTTTTCGGGGGGAGGGGGCGGCGTGATCTAAAAATAGAACCGTCCTTTTGGGATTGACCGCTTTCTCTAAGTTTATCTTTTGAAGCTGTCTTATAGCCAAAGGTCCAGTCCCATCCTGGGTCAGGCAGACATCTACGCCAACCAGAGCTATCTCGCCTGCACTCACCTCGTTTTTGGCATGACTACCTATTATTTTTTCGGCTATTGTTTTTCCCATCTTTTTCCTAACCTCTCAAGTGTTGCTCCCTTATCCGGAGAATCAAATTCTCATTTACAGTTTCATTTGATAGCCCAAACTTTTGGCTTGACGAATAAATTTAACATGAAATTTGCTTGAAGTCAACTGTTCTTTTGTGAATTTTTTCACTAAAATTCACTTTTCCCAGGAAAGCGGGAAGGTTTTTTTAGACAAACCTTTGGCGGATTGGAGTAGGATAGATTAAAGATAAAAAGATGGCTAAAAAAAGGAGACGGTCCAATTAGAAAAAGAGAAATTTCGTAAGGTTATTCTCGATATCCCAGATGCTTTTTCAAAAGCTCTCTTATCTGATCTGCCTTGAAAGGTTTTGATAGAAATCCATCAGCCTGTGCGGCAAATGCGTCGGATTTGGAGGAGTCGGTGCCAAACCCGGTGATGACCACCACTGGCAGATGAGGAAACTTATCCTTGATGGTGCGTAAAAGGTCCATGCCCCCCATCTTAGGCATTTTCAGATCGGTGATCACCATATCGAACGATTCGTTACCCAGAATTTTCAAAGCCTCCTCCCCATCCTGTGCCCCGGTTGCCTTGTAGGCAAAAAAATCCAGAATTTCCGAAAGCAGATTGGACATATGGGGATTGTCATCCACGATCAATATCTGATTAGTTTGAGCCATACGGTTTTTGATTCAAAATTTGAGGTTCAAAGACTTTTGATTCCACTGCTTTCCCTTGATGTTCAGTTTAATCTCCAACTTATTTTATCGGTTAAAAAAAACAGAATCTTCAGCTTATGCAAGAATTTTGCAAGAACAAATGTCGGATAGTCCCGCCGTTGGCGGGACATATTCGACCTACAACTTAATTAAGAACCTCTCCCCCTTGGTCCACCTCAGTGTTGGTAACGGACGCCCTCGTCCGTTCTCCCCCGCCTTTGGCGGGGGATCAGGATGAATCCGTTCACGGTGAATCCGTTCAGGATGAATCCGTTCACGGTGAATCCATTCAGGATGAATCCGTTCACGGTGAATCCATTCAGGATGAATCCGTTCACGGTGAATCCATTCCCTTCAGGCCTGAGCCTTCAGGGCGAAGGCAGGATGAATCCGTTACCATCTATGTTTCCGTCACGGACATCGAAGATCCGTCTGGAAGGTGTCCGCCCAGACGCCCATACGGGCCCGTCTGGGGGCGAGCGCCCGTACGGGTGGGGTCGTCTGACCGTGACGAACATATGAAGGGCATAGTAAAACACAAATTCCACATTAAATGCGAAAGAACCAGATTTTCTTCTGTTGCCCGGCGAGGCAATCCGCCCACTCTTTGGGAAATTCGAGAAGGTTTATTTAAAAAAGCCGAGGCACAATTCCAGCCTACTCAAAGTAGGACTCACTCCGATTTTTTTGTTCCTATGGTGAGACAAGCTGCTTGTAAAGCATTATGGTCTCTTTAGCGGTTTTCCCCCAGGAGAAAAGTTTTGCCCTTTTTAACCCCCGCTCCCGTAGAGTTTGACGCAGTTCGGTGTCTGACAGCACCGTATCGATCGAAGTCGAGATTTGTTCGATATCAGAAGGGTCCACGTAGACGCCTGCATTGCCCACCACCTCCGGCAAAGAGGTGGTGTGGGAGACTATCACCGGGGTGCCGCAGGCCATTGCCTCCAGAGGAGGAAGTCCAAAGCCCTCGTAAAATGAAGGATAAACAAAGACCGATGCGCTGTTGTATAGTGCCGGAAGATCCGAATCTGACATATATCCGGTGAAGATCACCCGATCTTCCAGCTTTAATCGTTTCACCAGACGAAATATATGCTTATATTTCCATCCCTTTCCTCCTGCCAAAACCAGAAGGAAATCCTCTTTGGCTCTGCTTCGGTCATACGCACAAATAAGTCCTTTCAAATTCTTTCGGGGCTCGAGCGTCCCCACATAGAGAATGAAATCTCCTTTTATATTATATTTTTCCCTTATCTTCTGTTTCTTTTCGCTTTCGGGAAAAGGTTGGAATCCTTCAGAACATCCCAGATAGATTACATGAATTTTCTCTTCCGGAACCTTCAAATACTTAAGGACTTCACTTTTGGTGCTTTGGGAATCTGTTATGATGGCATCTGTTTTTTTTGCATAGTTTTTGATTTTAAAAGCATAATGCCATCTACCGGATGCAAGACTGAACTGTCTGTATGCCAAAAAACTCAAGTCGTGAATGGTCATCAACGATTTACCCCGGCCCAGTATATTCAGGGTGTAGTTGGGTGAATGATAAAGGTCCACCTCTCCCACAAGCCAATCGATTTTGGGCAACTTCACCGTTCCCCACATAAGATTCAAAAGCTTGTTAGGAAAACGGATAAATTTACTTTCGAAATTGGGATTTTTGATTTCAGGTATGGCCGACTTGATATTTAGATGATGGCTGTAAAAAAGAACGTATTGGTTTTCCCGGTCCTGTTGGCTCAAATGCTGGATCAGGTTATAAGTGTAATTCCCCACTCCGGTTCTCTGTTTCAAAACGGAGCGAGCATCTATTCCGATTCTCATTTTTCCCCAACGATAAATATATCCTGAGCTCCATAAAGGGCTTGAGCAAGTTTTGCACTCACTAAGCTTTTCACCCAAAAACTTATTATTTTTCTTTTTAGGCCAGCGCTTTTTGTATCTGAATCCTCTCCGGAGTCCATAATCTTGAAACCGCTTTCTTCTAATAGGGCTTTCAAAAGTATTAGAGGATAAGGTCTTTTGTGGGTCAGATCCAGCCAGAAAGTGCAGGTTATCACCTGCAGATTTTCTGGATTCGGAGTTATGAGGATCAATTTCCCTTGTGGTTTCAACGCCCGATAACAATTCTTTAGGAATTCGGTAACCGAATCTGGGGGTATATGTTCAAGCACATGGCTGGCAAAAATTCCGGTATAAAATTCTTTTAAAGGAGAAAGATGATTCATCACCGAGGAATTGAAAGCTTTGAGATTTTTTTGCAGACAAAGGTCAATCATCTGAGGATCTGAGTCTATCCCTTCACCTTTTATATTGCTTTGCTTTAATAGTTCTAAAAACTCTCCGCGACCGCATCCCACATCCAGAACCAGGTCCCCTTTCTGAAAATACTTTATATATTTCTTTTGTCTTTGAGCCACCACTTCTTCTTTTTGGCGAAAACGGGAATAAAAAGATTCCATTATCACACCTCTAAACCTTAAGCCTTGCTGGACGTAACTTCTTCAACTCTGCAAAAGAGACTAACCCAAAAACCAATAAAGATACAACATAAACTCCCCCAAAAATACAAATTATAACCAAAATATGAAAGGAGCTGAACACAAAAAGAACAGGAAGAGGGAACAGATTTGCAATCAACACCAGTATCGAGATTCTCCCTAATTGGAGCTTGAAGTTTTTGGAGATCAGATAAAGCAGAATTCCCATTCCCAAAAGTTCAGTGACTAAAGTTGCCACAGCTGAACCGTAGAGACTGTATGTGGGGATGAGAATGAGATTTAAAATCACATTTATCAAAGCGTTTACCAAAGCCACATATAAAACCGCCTTTTGCCTGTATATGGCTCCCAGACAGTTGCCCAAAAGATTGGTCACAAACAGCACGGGCAGAACCCAGATCACTATTTTCAAAGCTAGGACCGAGGCGGTATATTCAGGACCATAAATAAAAAGAATCACCTTTTCTGCTAAAAAGGTCCCGCCTAAGGCAAAGGGAAAGCTCAAGATAAGGGAGTATTTAAATCCCCCTGATAGAATTTTTTGGGAATACTCCTTATCTTTAGAGTAATTAAAAGCAATAGCGGGAAAAAGGGAACTCACAATGGCGTAAGAGATGATCATAAAAGCAAAAACCAAATTGTAGGCGGCGTTGTAAGCCCCCACTGCCTCATCCCCCACCATCTTTGAGAGCATAACGCTGTCAATTTTGAAGTAGACCATGACCAGAAAATAGGTTAAGGCAAAGGGAAGACCTCCAGCGATCAATTTTCTCCAAAGACCAAACTCTACTTTTAAGCTTGGTGGTGTGAATTTAAATCGCAGGAAAACAAGTGAGGACAAAAACAAAAGCACTGCTCCCATCACCTGAGCCCACATCATCCACAACAGGCTCTTTTTCAGAAAGATCAGGGCGAAAACCATAACTGTGGTGAGCAGTTTGGCAAGGATTAGACTCAAACCCTCATATTCCATTTTTTCAAAGGCCCTAAAAGAGCTCAAGAAAGAATTAGCATAAATGGTTAAAATCACGCTCACGGAAGCTACGTATACCAAGGACTTGGTCAGCTCTGGATATCCCATCAGATTTACAGCCAAGAAAACCAATCCAAAAACCATGCCAGCCAAGACCATTTTCATCGCCAGCACATTTCCCAGGATATTTTTTAGATTTTTTTTATCCTTAGCCACCTCACGGGTTAAAAACATATCCATCCCTAAATCCCCCAAGGGAGTGAACAGGGCCACAAAGGACAAAGCCAGAGCATATTTCCCATAATCCTCCACCCCGAACTTACGAGCAATATAAAAAATCGCTGCGAAGCTCAAAAATGAGACTATGATCCGGGCGGCAAAAATCACCGCGGTATTTTTTACTATGATGTTGGTTTTGCTCATAGAAAGCTCGATTTAATTCTGAAACAAAATAGAGTAAGGAGAAAGGAATGTCAAATGTTAAAAAGGTGGGTTGGGTTCTCCATCGACCCAAAGAGGTTAGCACCGCGGAACATACATTCTTACTTTTGCTAAAGAGCTTTTAACCGAGTTAAAAAGAAAGGTCGGAGCGGAAAGGGGCAGCAAAGATGGCAGCCTTTTGGAGATAGGTGGGGATGATTATGCTCATCTTTATCTCTTGGTTGTTGACCATCCAAATTTACCGACTACGATAAAATAATTTGATCAACCCTCTGAATATCGAACCGATCATCCTGCCCCATGGTTCTGGCAGCTTACCGATGGCCGCCTCCACCAGCTCTATGTCCTCAGAAGTTAAGCTTCGGGTCAAAAACAAACCCAATATATACAAGGGAAGTGAGATGATCAGGGCAAAGATCAGCCCCACCGGTCCCTTTATGCTTTCTACTAAGAGAAATGCCACGCTTCCCATCAGGGCGGAGGCAATGAAGACCCTCACAATGAATAATCCGGGAAATTTCTGTTTCATGTAGATTTTGTATGCGTAGGTGATCATCACCACGCCACCAATTATTTGAGCCAGGGCATTGGCAAAAGCCGCACCCTTAGCCCCCAGGATGGGGACTGCCAGCCAACTGACTAAGAGGGTAACCATAACAGCTAAGATTCCCACTCTCACCACTATTCTTTGCAGCTCTGCCCCATATAAAAGCGAGGAGCTGGAGGTGGCAATAGAGCCTACGGTCCCACCTAATATGAGGATGGCAAAAATAAAAGAGGCGGGTTGAAATGAAGGACCATATAATACCGGAAACAACTGTCTGGCGATGGCAATTCCTCCCAGACAAAGGGGCAAGGAGAGCATGGCAAGATATCTGGTGGAGTTGGCATGGACTTTGGCAAGCTCTTCTTTGTTCCCTCTCCCATATACCTCTGACATGGCAGGAAGCAGAATGCCGGTTAAGGCACCTGGAAGAAGAATCATGGTTCGGCTGGAAAGGATGAACGCCACGTTATAAAAGGCAATTTCGGTGGAGGTGCTGAAGATGCTAAGAAAGAAAATCCCGAAACGTTCCCATACTATGGCATCCAAGATCAGCACCACAAATACGCTGGCGGAGAACTTAAACAGTTTATCCCCAGAAACCAAATTTGGACCACCAGGATCATGTGGGGAGGTGGGTTTTTGGATAAAGGTAAGTTTCGTCTTCTTGAGATAAAGATAGCATCCTACCAAAAGAATGTTGGTTATCACACTCACCCCCACCAGCCACTCAATTTCTCCACCAAAGTATAAGATCAGAAGGATAATAATCAGGATCACCGGGTAGACTAAAAGGTTGATCTTGGCAATTAGATCGTATCGTTGCAGTCCGCAAAAAAATCCGTTATAAAGCCACATTAACCCCAAAGGCAATATGACTAAAGAAGCGACTTTCAGATAGAGAGAAAGATCAGGGTTGTTATACCATCGGGCAAGTGTAGGAGCCAGAAGGAACAAAAGCAGACTCACCACCACACCTGCCACAAGCTCAAATCTTAAGAGTCGGCTTAGTATGGTGCTTATAACAGAGAAATCTTTTCTCCCCCAATACTCAGAGACGTATTTGGTTATGGTGGTGGGTATGCCTAAATTGACTAAAAGTCCCACCATGGAGAGAAACCAGATTACAAAGCTGTAAATGCCGTATTTCTCCGGTCCCAAAGACCGCGCCACCACCACCGAGGCAATAAAAGCGAAGGTTAAGGATATGGCTTTTACCAGGAAGTTGTAGGTGGCATTTTTGGCTATCTTTTTCTGGATGGACAATTTCTTAAAGCTCCGGGTTGGGAAGGATTAACAAGAGGGTTTTTGAATTTGTGTTTGACAGCAATTGGCGTTAGAGAAATCAAAAATTTGGATGATTCTCGCCCAACATGAACCTTTTACAATATGGTAAACAACAGTTAATCATTAACTTACTATTGCACTTACTAAGGGGAGCATATAATTGTTTACATCCCCCCTTTAGAAAAGGGGGGGAAGGGGGGATTTGAAACTTGGAAAATCCCCCTAAATCCCCCTTTACTAAAGGGGGATGCGTATGCATTCATACGAATTTCAAGTCAAGCCCAAAACAGGTGTAGGAGAAAAAATCAATAATAAGATGTAAACTGTTTCCTGCTCCTCTTAGTATATATCTATCAATCATAAGCCAAACGGGTTTCCTTGTCCGTTAAAGTTGGTTCAATCAGTTCTTTCCATTCTGGAGAAGACCACGTTCTTAGCTTCATATGGGTAGTATAGTACTTTTGAGGAATTGGGTGGGTGCCGACAACTACCTTCATATCGTATTTTTCCTGTATGAAATCACGGAACTTAGCAATACCTGGGCATGGAGGATAGCCTACTACTAATCCGGTTGCCAGATGAATTACTTGGGCACCGTTGTTTTTCATCTCTTCAGGAGCGTATTCAATGTTTCCACCAGGGCACCCATCACAGGTGGTATATCCGACCAACTCGACCTCCTGCCCCTTATATATACTAAACGCCCCTTCTCTGTTATAGAGAGACCTGAGGCATTTACCCCCGGCACAGGTTCGATAACGGTTGCAAATTATGATTCCAATTTTAATTTTATCCTTCATTTCGCTTACCTGTGGTTTGAAGTTAAAATTCGGCAACTACACATAAACTTAGTATATCCTCCTATATCTGCAAGCCTGTTTTATGATAGACTCGCTCTATTAAAAAGTCAAGCTTTTTAGCTTGTGCAGATTGAGAAGAAGATTTACCGGAAGTTTTGAGGGGTGATTGTATGTAAGAGGAAGGTCTATCCTCGTTCGTCACGGACTTGTCCTGAACCCCCGCCAAAGGCGGGGGAGAACGGACAGGGTGTCCGTTACCAACAAAAACAGGATCCAAATTTTAGAGAACATATACATTGTGTTCGATGAAGTTGCTGTCTTTATATTTTTTTCACAATTCAATTATTTTGCCAACTCCACCCTCAATGTATTCTTTAGGGTATAAAGACTTTATCTTAAGCTTATGTTGAGTGCAATGAGTAGGACAAATTACTTCTAAGTCTTTGAATAATTCAAATTCTCTAAACCCATGCAAACCACCAACAATTGCATAGACCTTTCCAAATTGTGAAGCGGCTTTAAGAATATGTGCCATGTTTGGATGCGAACATCCTACGATTAAAACTATTCCTTTGTCTGTTTTAACTGCCATGGATTGTTCTATGTGGTCGAGTTCGCCAGTGGAGAAGATATTTTCATGAATCTTCAAAGAGTCACTCACAGAAATTACCTCCTTTGCACCAGCAACCTTTCTGAATGAAGCAGGGACATAAACTTTAACATCATTTTTCACGCTAAGAAAGGTCGAGAGACCACCGGTATGATCGAAATGGGCATGGGAGATAAAAATTTCATTGATGGAAGCAGGATCGATATTAAGTTTTTTCATATTGGAAAGCAGTATGGAGCCATCTGTCCCGGTGTCAAAAAGAATTTTGGGAACCTGCTCTACTTCCACCAGACAGGAAAATCCCCAATCAGCTTCAAGCCCCTCTTGGTAAGCTGTATTGTCATACACTATGGTTATCTTCATTTTTTTCTCCTATTTTTTTGTTATCGAACCAGAATATGTAAAGGAATGTTTTTTCATCTTAATCCATTTTCCTTCATCAATGCCAATTACATTGCCGCAGAGGCATTTAATTTCATTTACATGCCGGACGCTGTAATCCTCGATTATTCGTTCCTTCCAGCAGTGCCATAATCGTCCCTTTCCGATCTTTTTATATCTGAAAATCTTCCTTCTGCACTTGGCGCATTTTACTATCATCATGTTTATTTATACTCTAAAACCAGCCCAGAGCCTACCTCTTGTATTAGAAAGTGTTTGCCCAGCTCAATTTTTGCCTTAAGATCCGTGCAATGGCAGGGATGAAAACTCATGATCTTACAAGATTTAAAATACTCCATAGTTTCATCTAACACTTCTTTAGGGGCATTCAAAAGATGAAATCCTCCAACAATATCTAATATATTTGACTGTCTAAAGATTTTTTTTGCATATTCGGTTATATTGCAAATACCAGAATGAGAACAACCGGTAATTATAACTATTCCCCTTTTTGATTTATATACCAAGGCGCTGTCATCGACCAAATAATCAGGAGATTTGTCTTTATTTTTGAGGATTATACCAAGTGGGTTTTTTGCCTCAAAATTATTTTCTCTGGGTATTTCTCCCAAGAAGCATAGATTTTGCGTCAACCATACTGGTTTTCTTGACAAGTTTAAATTAAAATATCTTGCGACCTCGCTTTTTGTTTTTCTGGTTCCAATCTCACCGAGTCCTTCAAGAAATTTCCTTTCAAAAATATCCGGATGGGCTATTAGTTTTATATTCTTTGATTTATCGCCAACCAAATCAATATATGGCTCTAAGCCCCAGGTATGGTCGAGATGACCATGTGAGAAGACAAGATAATCTGTTTTTCTTAAATCGATATTTAACTTTTCTGCATTTTTGATAAATACGTCTGAGAACCCTGTATCAAAAAGAATTCTTTTATCATCTGCCTCTATCCAGTAGGAAACAGCTGGTTCTCCAAAATAATATTGGTCAATTAAAGTGTTGTTGTCTACCAGGACTGTTAATTTCATCTTTGCTCACTCAGCTTCATGCTTTTATAAAGTTTTTTAGCTAAGCTCCAATAATTTCTGGTATTCACTTTGCCTTTAGCATAAAGTTCATGCCATTCAGCAGGAACGGGCATATCTTTATATAAACGTTTACGTCTGGCTTCAAGCAACATCCTGGGTTTTTTCATAAGGTCAGCCCCACAAATAACTTTTTTTCCTGTTTCGGACGATAGGCGCTTTATCCATCTAACTCCGTCATAACTCCTCATTAAATGGTGATCCAAAATTAAAGTTTCAACTTCTTCAGAAAGGCGTTTAGCATTGTGCCAAGCCCTTTTGATCTGGTTTCTGGAGAGTTTACTGGATAAATAAAGAGGAGGTCCGCCAGCTAATACAATGTCGGGGCACCAGTCTAATATCTGAGAGATAGACTCATCATTAAGAAGCTGGATATCAGAGGCATGCACAAACACGCAATCTTCTTTTATTTTCGTCATCATTACCGTTTCCAAATTATCATTTTCTTCTCCATGAGGCAATGCTTTAGAAAAAGTTAATACTCCCCTCCTTTTCTTTTCTGCTGAAATCAAAGTTTGGTTTAACATAGCAGAAAATGACTCTGCCCTTTTCTTTTCGACCGGAGAAAAATGTGAGGGATTCTTAGTCCATATTCTGATATTTTGATTTAATCCCGCTATCTTTTTGATATTAAGCTGATAAGGATTGGCATCTTTTAGCGGAACATGGTCTCCATGAAAGTGGCTGATCACTATATCAGTAGCTTCAGACCATCTTTTTACAATCTTTTTTTGTATACTCTCATCCACCGCTACCTGAAAAGGATGAGGAAGTAACCCGTATCTGTTGTAACCTAAAGCTATGCCCGGATCAATTAATATCCTCCTATTTTCTGTTCTTACAAAACAACAGAGCCCTCTTACTCCTAAAGATTCAGTTCCGATAATTTCGATCTCCATATTCTACATGGTCCAGATATGCTCATGCCAATTAGAAATGAGATAAGGGAACTTTATACTTAGCTATCTTTTTGCTCTTTAATTTTTACTTCTGTTCGTCAAGGTCAGACGACCCCACCCGTACGGGCGCTCGCCCGTCTGGGCGGATGACCTCATCCGTGAAGGTCTTTTGGTAATGGACAGGGTGTCCGTTACCAACAGGTTAGCTATGGCTTGGTCAGGCGAAGTATTTATCCGTATCTGATCATTATGATTTAGGAAACTCAATATTCTGACTTTCCCCACAACTAATATTTGGATTCATTTTCTGCCGGAATCTTAAACTTTGTTTCATTGGTGCTCCTCGCAGGATAAACCAAGATAGCTTCCCATTGGTTGAGCCCTTATATATTTTCTTTAAGACCTTCAAAAAGTAGTATACCCTTAAAGCAATTCTTTCCCAAAATGAAAAATACTTTCTATAAAAGTAAAACAGTGATATATAATACTCCTTTGCAATTTGCAGGTCTCTTTTTGTGCTTTCACCTCCTAAGTGTATAAATTTTGCGGAAGGAACCAAATAAACGGACTTTTCAATTTTTTTCATTCGCATGGCTAAGTCTTCCTCTTCGCAATACAGAAAATAATTGGTATCGAATCCACCAACTTGAGCAAAATATTCTGCACGAACGAACAAGAAGCTTCCGGTAACAAAATCTACCCTAACAGGCTCATTGTATTGTTTATGCAGGTTGGGAAACTTTTGAGGAATGATTAAACGCAAGAATCCTGTGCCCAAAACGTTTACAGACAAAGTGGGGAAATAGTTAAATGAATGATGGGGTTTTTTATCTGCATCATACATCTGACCGGTGCATATGGCAATATTGGTGCTCTTTCTGCAAAAATCCATTAGAATGGAAATACAATCGTTAAGAAAAATACAATCGCTATTGAGGAATACATAATAGTTGGCACTGGTGAACTGCAAACCGAACATATGTCCTTGCGAAAATCCCAAATTTACTTTACTTCTTATCACTCTTACTTGAGAAAATTTGGTTAATATTTTTAGCTTGCTGATCTCCTCCTCTTCAGAATTGTTATCCACGATTATTATTTCATACTTAACCTCCGGAGAGGTGTATTCAATAATCGATTCTACACACTGGATGGTGAATTCAGAAGCATTATAATTTAAAATGATTACAGCAACATCAAATTTCATATTAGTAAATTTTGAGTTGGTTTTATTTATTTTGGAAATGGTATAATTTAATTTCGTCTTCTATGAAAAAAAACAGTGTAAGCATTTGGGCGAACCCTTCGTTATGCTCATGGCAAGCCCTTCGCTCTGCTCAGGACGAGCCCGGTGATCAGCAAAAACGCTGTTATGTACCCAAAAGCGCATAAGTACCTTACTAAAAGAAATATCTGATCCCAATGGCTGCGTTTAAACGAAATTTTGTGCTGGGTGCCAGATCAAGTAAAGGGACAATCTCAAAGAAAACATCCAGGGGTGTCTTTGAGGGGAGGTAGTTTAAACCCAGCGGAATACGAACCCCCGCTTTACTTTTCTCCTCAAACTTAATTCTGCCGCCGATCCCAAAATAAACCACAAGTTTGCTCATCTCTACTTTGGATATTTTAGGGCTGTGGAAAAGCAAATCTGCGTGCAGGTGCACGGCACTTTTCTTTTCAAATGACCAGGCAACTGCTGCATCAATGGCTTCATTGTCTTCTATCCATAGCTTGGTGCTTATTCCCGTGGGTTCGCCTAAAATGACTCCAAATCCAAAACCACTCTCCTGCGCTTCAACAGTGGCACAAGCCAGTATTGCTGTCAGCAAAACGAACACAATCGATTTAAGCATCATTACATCTCCTTAGTTTGGTCAAATCTGGTTACCCTTCCTTTACTCTTCATTTTTCAAAGAGATATGCACTCTTTGATTTTATCCGATTACGCAAAAAAAGTCAAGTTTTTTTAGCCCTGTGCGAATGGAAGTTGACGGAGAATTTTTCTAAGAAGTCTTGGGGTGTTTGATTAGAGGGTGGCAAGAGCTTTATGAGCATAATCCAAGGTTGAGAGCGAATGTGACGTATGCCCACTTATTTATCACTGACGCCTTGGTCCCTGACGGTTTATGGTAACGGACAAGGTGTCCGTTATCAACAAAGAAGTTATGGGGCTATGATTTAATTTATTGTTGGAAACAATTGGTGTTAGAGACATCAAATATTAGAATGCTTCGGGAATGGAGATTCCCGAAGCAAGTGAGAGAACGGCATTGGCTTTTCCTTCAGGATGAATCCTTTAGGACAAGTCCTAATGCCGATGCATCGAGAAATGTGGATTAACTCTCAATTATTCTAATATCTTCGGAAATCCCTTTTTGGCCCTCCCCTTCTGGGTGGCCGACTTCCTCCTTGCCTCTTTCTGGGTGGGCGAGCTTCGTCAACTTTCAGGGTAAGTCCTTTGTAATCGGAACCGTCCAATGCCTCCTTTGCTTTTTCAGCTTCCTCTCGGTTAGACATCTCAACAAATCCAAAACCTTTACCTTCAATTATTTTGACTTCCCTGACTTGACCATGCTCGGAAAACAATTCTTCCAGCTGCTGACTAGTTATAGAATAACCAAGATTCCCTACATAAAGTTTGTTACCTTGCATTCTAATCCTCCTTTTCTTCTTTATTTCTCTCTGCCCAATAATGTTGATTTCGGCGGCAGTAGCAAGGTAGCGAGCCTTATTCTTGACTGATAACATTATGGAACAAGAGAACCTGAATAAAATCCTGCCTTTAGAATTTCTAATCGACTATTTCTACCACCTCCCTCGGGATTCGCCTGCTATTTAATGTGGCGTTCTCTGGTTTTGCCACGCGCAAATCTTCTGAGGGTGGAGCTAAAGCTCCACCCCTACATCTCCCTTAAAAGCTCCAATACAAAGCTGGCACTGTTGTCTGCGGCTACCTTGAAGAATTCTCCTATCTCATCTCTGGCAGTGGAGGAGCCGGAACCACCGGCTAAATCCGAACACGACCTTACCACCAAAATAGGGACTCCGTTTATTTTTGCCACCTGAACCACTGCGGCTGATTCCATGTCAACAATCTGAGCATCAAGTTTCTCTTTGAGCCACTCTCTTTTTTCCACTTGATCTATAAAGGAGCTTCCACTTGTCCCCTTCCCACCCACTTTTATCTTTGGCGTTCTGTCAAGAATTGGTTTCAATTCTGGTTTCACATTCTCTGCGATTCTTAAAAGACTCACGTCCACAGGAAAAAACATCAAAGTATCCGACTTTTCCTTTTCTGGCTGGTGCACGCGGATGGGGTAAGGAGAGAAACCCTCCTGGTCATAGAGACCATAATCATGAGTGACCCAGAGTTCTGGAATTACAATGTCCCCGATACTATTTTCCGGATCTATCCCCCCGCATATGCCGGTGAAGATTATCTGTTTGGGTTTGAATCTATCGATTAAAAGCTGGGTGGTCATGGCGGCATTGGTCATTCCCACGTCCGAATTGACCACTATCACCTCTTTGTTTGCGATTTTTCCTATCCAAAAAACTCTTCCCACCGAAAACAAACTGTCCTCCAAAGACATCTGACTTCTCAAGAGTTGCCCCTCCGCATCAAAAGCATACATAAGGGCAACCCTTCCGTCGTAGCTTTGCTTTCCGCAGGAAAAAAGAAGAAGGATAATTATGACCACAGAGAGGAGTTGATATCTTTTTTTCATATTGTTTCTCCTTGAACTAATTGCTACCCATTATTGAGGTTTATTGGATTCTAAAATCAGCGGGATTAAATCTAGAGACGGTTTCAAGAACAGTGTTGTTTCTTTTTCTCATAGACAGCCATCTTTGTTTCCAAAACTTGACCAGTGTTTGCATAGGCAGATTATAGTAGTTGGGCTTGTTGGTTCTTCCAAGAAGAAAGCGGCGAAAATTCTTAGCCAGCGGAATCGCATATATTCCTCTTTTAAATGAGTGGTTTAATAGACTATCAGAGTCAAATCCGATAATTTCTGAAGCTGTTCTGATGACTCTCATTCGCCAATTTGGTCCATCACCGAATCTGTTCATTATCTCGTAGCCATTTTCTGTCAGAAGCTGTTGCATAGCAACAAAAGTCTCATTTGAGATATGTAAAGTCCCATAGCCGGAAGTGTATCCTATCGGAATATAAAGCAATCTATTTTTAAATTTTAAGCGGTTATATTGTGAGCCATTGCCATAGAGGCTTGTTGTAAAAAGACACACACAATCGTTTGCTTTTCTCCGTCTGATAATCGTTCGGCGACGTTTATATTTTTCTTCATATATTTTCCTGACTTCATTTGATGCGAGAATATATGAGATGAGCTTTCCGCCCAGCAGATAATTGTACGGTGGCAGTGCTCCCAAGACATAGGCATCCATTGTGTAAATTATGTTGTTAGTTCTTGTTTCTTTGTCCCAACCTACCCATTCATCTCTATCTGGAATATGTATTATGCTACTGCCTATAGCTGCAATTCCAATTACAGGGCTACCATCTATTCCGTCATCCCTTATAAGGAGCCTTATTCTTCTTCCAATGTATTCGCTATAAGGAGAACTCCAATAATACCTTAAAATTCTAAAAATGTCGTGTTGCTTTTGGCTCTCACAGAGTTCAATCCGAGGTAAAATCATAGACTTTAGAACATCTTTACCTTTTGCAAGATTTTTTTGGGCTAAATCTATGTGTTTGTTAATCCATTCCTTGTTTTTATTCAGAATCTCCTTCCTTGATATACTCATTGATTGTTTTATGATTTCTTTATCATAGAAGATTGGCGGAAATATTCGTAGAGTTTTTCTTGATATTTCTTTTCTCCAGTTAAGACGGAATAAGTCTCTTATCAACAACAGCTTAACCTTCTCCTCGGAAGCTTGAGCTTGAATTAAATCGGTATTGTAAATTTTGCGTAAGTCGAAGGACGGTTTTTCGAGAAGCAACGTTCTGATTTTATTTGGGGAATTTTGAGCTTTCATATACTTTATTCCTTACTAATTCCTCAAACAACTTGACCCTTATTGGTAGTGCAAAAGCTTGCTCAGAAGACACCATATACATGTTACCTGGAATCGTTTCTCTTTGAATAAACTTTGCAATGACATTTTCATAATTTACATTAGATTTTATGAGTGCCCTAATATCATCACTATTGCCCAAGTGAAACGCAAAGAAATTTTCAGCTTGCGTTCTAATTTCTTCTGAAATCGCTGATGGTCTTTGAGTTATCGCAACCATGCCAATTCCAAATTTCCGTCCCTCCTTTGCAGCTTTGACAAACGGATTTGCACTTGCTTTTACAAGTTCGTCGGATAGAACATTTTGAGCCTCTTCAACAAAAATCACAGTATTAATCACATCTTCTGGATTATCACTTGTGAATTTTTCTTTATTATGTTCGAACAATTTGCGAACTAAAATCGTTGATATAATACTTGCATCAATACTGTCCTTAAGAGATAGATCAATGACTACAGTTTTCCCTTGTTTTAAACTCTCAAATATATTTTCAATTAACTGAGAGGAAGATGAATGCAACCCTTTACCTTCATCTATCAGATGTCTTATTCGTTTTCTTATCGCCATAATCGTTTTACGAGCACTCACATCTTCTTTTATATTCCCCCTTAAGTCTACTTTTTGTTTTCCAAAGAAATCTGAAAAATCCTTATGCAAATTTTCTGGTTTATTTACGTAGGTATCTATTCTTTTAATAAAATCACTCACTCCTTCTTCATCTAAATATAGCAAAAAGGATTTCATTACGTCTGAAAATCCTGCACCAAAACTTAAAATATCCCCAACCGTTAGATGTTCGTGCATATTTATTAAAACTTTTCCCTTGTAATTAAACTTATCTTTATATTCATCTGGAAGTTTCTTATCACTGTAAACCACCAAATTATCCCTTATTTTCTCCTCGTTTATGTCCCCTAACCCATAAGTCTTGCGACCTTTTCGGAAATACTCTCCATTTAAATCAAAAATGAGTTTCCCATAACTTGTATCACTAATAATATGATAAAGCAAGACCTTAACTAAATTAGTCTTACCAAAGCCAGACTGGGCAAATACCATTGTTCTATTATCTCTTAATCTTTGCACATCAAAAAGAATATATCCTTTATCCTTATAGGTATCATCACCTATGCATAAATGACCGATTTCCGCGCCACTCTTATTACTAATATTCAAAATATGCTTTACTTCGTTTTGCCTTAGATGTCTTGCATGATAAGACACAGTTGGCAACTTTCTTGCAGCCGTAGTGAATTCGATAGAGGAGCCCTTATCAATAAAGGTACCAAGCAGTTTGACCTTATAGGTGTAACTGAACATCTTTTGTTTGTCCCTATCAGATAACTCTCTTTCAGCTATTCTTGCATAATGTACCGCAATTAGTGTTTTATCTTGGGACCTAAAAATCGGATCTTCATCATAAATTTCTGCCTCTACGCGGGCTAAGAATTTTCTACCATTCTCATCTTTTGGAGTTAGGACGATAAAATCTCCTGTGCTTGGGCTTGCTTTTGCGTCTTCATAAGAAGAATATATTAATAACGCATCTTCTGTTGTTTTTTGCCCGTATAATACACCAAAATCAATTCTCTCTGGCATACAGCCTCCCGTTTTAGAATTTGTCGTGAATGTCTAAAAAAAGGTTTTCTATCTCAATATTGTCCATCCTTTGATCTTTATATAAAGCAAATTTCACCTTTTTTATTATCTCTTCCTTAAAATCCCTTTTCAAGGAAATGAAATTGTGAACTTCAACTAAAGGATATGGATAACCAAGTATATAGTGTTCTTGTGTAAGCCTTGTAAGCTGCTTAAATATCATCCTCAATTTGTCCATATCTCTACGATTCTTATTGTTTTCAATTTCTGGAATGCCGTCAAATATATTAACGTCCGCGACCACCCAGTCATAATTCTGTAGTTTCTCAACATAATCTAAACGAGCAACCGCGAACAAACCAAAACCTCGCCCACCTTTTATATCTTTTTTCGCGTACATTGCTGAGACATCTTTGCCACCATAAGAAGCAAGCAAAACATTATCTGGCACTTCAAACCAACAACATAATTTTTGTCTCTTTGGATCTGTTTCCGTAAATGGATACTTTGGCTTTAACTGGTCTTGAAGATAGTTATCTATCTGTCTAAGAGTATAAGACAATTCCATTTTAATGGGGGAGTTTTTCGTTATTCCCACGATTATTATGCCTTTTTCATATAGAAGTCCTCCCATCTTTACCAAATACTTTTGCTTAATATTTAGGGAACGTAATGTTCCGTCTCTCAAAATGAAATCACCTTTTCTGATTTTAGGCAGATTCGCGATTTCGTACACCAATGACCACTCTAAGATTTCTTGGGCAAAAGAAAGAAGAGTAGAAAGGTTTGAACAAACTACCTTTTTTTTGTACGGGAAGATGTTGTCTATGGTGTCACTAAAGAAATCGATTAGGTTTCTTACAGGTTCCAAATTCATCAGTTCATCATAAATTGCAAACGAATGTTCTTCATTTGTTACAAGGATGTTTTGCGGATAATATGCCTTGCCCAATATAATCGGGTCATCCATATCATTCATTCGCATTTGTTTGCCACCATTGTAGCTAACATATCCTGCAGTGTAAATCCCAATTGAAACACCATTATAGAATTGCTGACTATTGTAGCTTCCATCTATGGCATAAAACCCTCTATCCGGTTTGTCAATTTCATCAAAAGGTGTTATTTCAAATATCTGCGGAGTCTCAAGGTTGTTAGGATTTCCAATTACAGGGATAGAATAAGGCTTATTGCTCCTCTCATTAATATGATGAGCTACTAAATCAACTGCACTATCTGGTATGGATTTATGATTCATTCACTTCACCCCCGTCTTGGAAGATCATGTTTCCGACAACTCCGCCAACCCCGTTATTGCGAAACTTTTTCCTTAGTCAAGACCCAATTTACATCCCTCATCCCTTCCGTTTTTCAAACCATGGAAGTGGAACATCCATCTCATTTTATCCGATTTCACGGCAAAAGTCAAGCTTTTTTAGGCTCTTGCGAATTGACATTTTGGGCTTTGACTAAATTGACAGGAGAAGTTAGCCAAACAGCTCTTTTTCTATCAGCTCACACAGGATATGGCAAATGCAGATATGTGTTTCCTGAATTCGGGGGGTGTTGTCTGAGGGAACAATGATGGAGTGGTCGGAAAGATTTTTGAGTTTTCCTCCGTCTCTGCCTAAAAGTCCGACGGTTTTCATCTTCTTCTCTTTTGCCTTTTGAGCAGCAGTTGTGAGATTGGGGGAGTTACCGCTGGTGCTGATGCACATAAGCACGTCCTCCGGCTTTCCTAACGCTTCAATTTGACGTGAGAATACCTGTTCAAAGCCAAAATCATTGGCGCAGGCAGTGAGAACATAGTCGTTACTGGAGAGGGTGATGGCGGGAAGAGCGCTGCGAGTATAATCTGAGGAGAGCCTCACCACCAACTCACCGGCAAAATGCTGAGCATCTGCGGCTGAACCGCCATTACCGCAAAGCAAAAGCTTCCCTCCATTTTTGATACACTCTGCTAAAGCGTGGGCAACTTCTATTATCTTCTCCGAAAGCTTTTCTTTGACCTGATTCTTCAGATCAATGCTTTCCTGAATCTCTTTTTGAATCAAACTGACCTTTTCCGGGGTGGAATTGGGTCTTTTTTTGTCTAATTTGTTCGTAATGTCAGTTTTTCTCATTTTAGTTCACTCAACACGCCGGTTCTCTCGATAACGTGCGCTGTTTAGTGGGTCAACACTTACTCAAAAGGGAGAGATACCGTCGTCGATTCATAGATCTTGGCAACGGAGGTTCGTCGGAACAGCACACCGTAGCAACAATGCAGATACCAGATCTGCTTCCATAATTCATCATCTTGTTTCAGCTTCTTTACCCTGACCCCGAGCTCTGAGGCTTGATTAGCATCAATCACTATACCATGACTCAGCCACTTTTTCACGTCGCAGAGTTCCGCCGCTAATCTTTCCGCCCTATCAGGACTACCTATTAACATGTACTTGTTCAGCCATTTTTCTGCAAACCTACGAGATCGTTCCATGAGGTTTCTGCACATTCCAATGAATCCGAGATTCAATCCCTCTAGTAACGGGAAATAAGCAGGAGACAAGTTTCCGGTCTTGTTTACCTCGTCTTTGATGCGTTCAAACTCATCAATGAAAGATTGGGCAGAGGTTTGAAAAACAGCACCACCAGGCCCTGGCCCCGTGAGCTGCGCGTCTATGGGCCCAATCTCTGAGGCAAGTCCCATGACAACCTCGTCGGAAGCAAGCGCAATCAGCGTTGCGGCGCTTTTAGCGTACTCCGGCACAATCACGCGAAACCCGCCCGCTGTCTCCCGACACATGTAAACGATTTTCTCCGCAGCATCTATATCCCCGCCTGGACTCTGCAGAAGCAAGTCAACATTCTCCTTCGGCTGAAGACGTACAAGGAGGTCAGCGAACGGTTGAATATCGTCTTCCCCAAGACTTGAACGATTTGACCAGAGGTTTGCTTCGTACACTATGAGTCGCCGACCCGTCAGTTTTTCGATAGAGGAAATTGTCTTTTGTCGAGCGTATCGATCACTGTACTGAGCTTCATATAGAGGGGTCCTCAAGGGGCCAGTTTCTCCGCTCGGCATCATGTTCTCCTTTTCCTTTTCGGTTGACGGAAGACCTCCACGTATGGTCGACTGACGGAGTTTGGACGAATGTCCTCTCCTCGTTTGGCGCGCTGATATTCGTTGAATCTTTTCCGAAAATCTTTAAGGCTCGTGAGCTTCTGCTTCTGTCTCTCCTCCGCTTCAGCAGATTTCAGAAGCACATCCTGGTCTGAGCATTTGCGCACGTCTTCTCACCTCCTAACACCTGTTACGCATAGTCGGTCAGCAAGTGACAACGCTTTCGTGAGTCTTTTTCTGAATAAGCTTGACCTTTTCGCTTGCTTTGAAGTCCATGCCTATCAACCTATCCAACCTCTGTCTTTTTGCTTACATGAATCGCATCGGCGAACTCTTGTATGATAGAGTCGTCTTCTTCCAAGAAATTTCCGATCACCACAAAGCTGGCGCCACTTTTGACCTTCTTGTATGCTTCGTCCGGATCTTTTACCCCGCCTCCCACTATGATGGGAATGGAGATGAAGTCTTTTACCTCACGGATAATGTTATCTGGCACTGAATTTTCTGCGCCTGACCCTGCCTCCAGGAAGACGAACCTCATTCCCAGATACTCTGCGGCAAGAGCGTGAGCTTTGACGATGTCGGGCTTGTTTCTGGGAATGGGTTGGGTGTCGCTCATGAATTGGACTGAGGTGGCTCCACCGGACTCTATTATCAGATACCCAGTGGGGATTGGCTCCAGACCGAACTCCTTTATCGCGGGAGCGGCCTTGACCTGTTCTCCGATCAAAAGATGTGGGTTCCTGCCACTTACCAGCGATAAAAACAAAATGGCATCGGCATATCGCGATACCTGATTGGCGTTTCCCGGAAAGATGGTCACCGGAAGGTTCACGTTGGCTTTTATCTCCTTCACCGCCTCATCGAATCTGGTGGAAAGCAGCAGGCTGGACCCCACCAGAAATCCATCCGCCCCTCCTTTCTCCGACTTTTGGGCTAACTTCACTATCTCTGTGACGCTCATTCGGTCCGGGTCCAGAAGGACCAAGAATCCCGCACCTTTTTGGTCTCTGATGTTCAGAAGCTTTTGATAAACTGTCATAATTTCCAGTTTCCAGTCTTCAGTTTGCAGTTAGCAGATTTACCTCACCCCTTATCCCAGGCGGGTCTCCGACTCCCCCTCTCCACTTCGTGGAGAGGGGGACCAAGGGGGAGAGGTCTTTAATCAAGTCCAGAATCTTGTAATTGTTAATTTAAAAATGCTCCTTGTAATTTCCCCTTTCCATTATACCCAATGGTTTTATTTTTGAAGAATCTTATCATAATATCTTTATTTTTCGATAAACTTATGTTTGTAATATATTGGTAAATATTTTCCCATGTTACCCGCATAAATTTTCTTCGTTGGTTCTCCTTTATATGTCTCCTGAAGATGGCCTCAATGTCCGTCTCCCTTTCAGACAACACAAGATTAACGAGATAGAAATCCAGGCCCTGATGCTCCGCCATCCAGGTTCCAAGTAGCCAGAAACGCAATAACTCATATTTTTCCTCATCTATTGCTACCTTTTTGTAAGACGACTTAAAGACTTTTGAGAACCAGTTATCTCCGCCGGTTTCATATTTTTTTGAATTACTCTTATCACTGGGCTCTGTTTTATTTGAAGCAGTTAACTTCGCCTCGATAAAGAATAATGCTTTGTCAGTCATGATTATGATATCGGGCTCCGAACTCTTATTTATTTCCTCACCAAATTCCTTTCTCGCTTTATTCAATTCAGACCAGCTGGTGTCTTCTTTTTGACTGTATGACCAATATATCACTTCGGACGACTTTATTGGGGTCCCGGTGATCGAACTTAGAAACTCTTCAATTAGATTATTTTTTTCCAAGAATCTGAAAACATTCCAACTAATAGCATCTTCGCTGTTGTCCCGTGCCATCCGACTTTCTCTTTTCCATCTTTTTATTCTTTCAAGTAGCTCTCGATCGGACTTTTCTTTCCAGAGCAGGTTATCTAATTCACTTGGGTATTCAAAGGTCGTTGGAGAGATAACGATATTGTGCTTTGGACACTTGAATCTCTCTTCTTTCCTGAAGAACTGTCGTTGCCTCTCGACTTTCTTCCTGCAGCCTTTGACCGGGCACTCGACAGTCGTTTCAGTAATCTCAATTTTTTCCTTCAACTTATCTATACCGAACATTATTACCTCATTGGGTCAGTCTTTTCACAATCTCCGGCAAGCTATCCAATGCCTTCTTTAGTTTGCCTAAATCTTTTCCTCCTCCCTGGGCTAAATGGAGCTTGCCTCCTCCGGTTCCACCAGCAAGTTTGGCAATCTCCTTGACCACTTCTCCTGCTTTTATCCCTTTGGATTTTATCAAATCATCAGTCACCACAGCTACGAAGGCGATCTTTTTATCTATGACTCCGGCTAACACTCCTACGGTTGATTTTAACTTTTCCCTTATGGTATCTGCCAACTCAAGCAGATCATCTCGGGTTTCCGCCTCCACCTGGTGGGCGATCACTCTGATTCCGTTCACGTCAACGCAGCTTTCCACCAGATTTTCGATTACACTTTTGGCAGATTCCTTCTGAGCCTCTTTTACCTTTTTCTCCAACTGCTTATTGGTCTTAACCAGAATCTCCACCCTATCTTTAAGATTTTCTTCCGTTGTTTTCAAGATGAATGCCAGATCATCCAGAAGCTCTTTTTGTTTACTGATAAACTTGTATGCGGTTTCTCCGGTCACTGCCTCGATTCTTCGCATGCCTGCCGCAATTCCGGTCTCCGAGACGATTTTGAATAAGCCAATCTCACCGGTGGCGTTCACATGGGTGCCTCCACAAAGCTCTTTGGAATATCCCTCCACCTCCACCATACGAACGATATCACCATATTTTTCTCCAAACAAAGCCATCGCCCCCAATTTTTTCGCCTCCTCTAACGGGACTTCACGGCACCCGACCGGACTGTTCTCCCAAATCTTTTGGTTCACCAGATATTCCACCTTATCCAACTCTGCTTGATCCAATGCTTTGAAATGGGTGAAGTCAAATCTCAATCTATCCGGCGCCACCAGAGAGCCGGATTGATTCACGTGCTCACCCAGCGTTTCTCGTAGAGCCTTGTGTAAAAGATGAGTGGCGGTATGGTTTCTCTTTATGGCATTTCTTCTTTCGATATCCACCCTGGCCAAAACCTGTTTGTTTATTACATCTTCGATCTTACCCTTGGTGACTTTTCCTACATGAATTATGGCATCCCCTTCCCTTTTGGTATCTTCAACCCGGAATTCAAAGCCCTCTGATGAGATGACTCCGGCATCACCCACCTGTCCACCTGCCTCAGCATAAAATGGGGTATGATCCAGAATCAGCATGTTTTCATTGGGTGAATAAAGGACTTTGGCTTTTTTCTCATTTTTTTCATATCCTACAAAATTGCTTTTCCCCACTTTATCTGAAATTACTGCATCCGAGCAGATAGTCTTAACAAAAGTTCTTGATTTTTCCCTTTGTTCCTCCAGTAGCCTTTCGAAACCGCCAAGATCTATGGATAACCCCTTTTCCCTTGCCATAACTTGAGTCAGATCAAGAGGGAATCCAAAAGTATCATAAAGTTTGAACACCTCTTCTCCGGGGATGGTATTTCTGCCTTCGCTGCGAACTTTTTTTGTCACCTTCTCGAACAGCTCCAGCCCCAAGTCTAAGGTCTCCTCAAATCGCTCCTCCTCGGATTTAATAACCAAAGCCACGTGCTCCTTTTTGGCGACAAGCTCCGGATATACCTTTCCCATCAAATCCACCACCACGCTGGAAAGCTGATAGATGAAAGGCTTGTGAAGTCCTAAAAGCCTTCCATGTCGGGCGGCTCTTCGCAGTATCCTTCGTACCACATAGCCCTGTCCCTCATTGGAAGGGATGGCTCCGTTTGCTATGGCAAATGACAGCGCCCGGATATGATCGGCAATCACCCTAAAAGACTCCTGGTGATCTGAATCTTTATACGAAAGCGAGGATGTCTTCTCAATCTCTTTGAACAGTGGACGGAAAAGATCAGTGTCGTAGTTGGAATCTACCTTCTGCATGATGGCAGTCAGCCGCTCGAAACCCATGCCGGTATCGACCACTTTGGCAGGCAAATCAGTTAAGTTACCTTTATCATCCCGATTGAACTCCATGAATACTAAATTCCATACCTCCACGAATCTTCCGCAGGGGCAGTTGACCCCGCAATCAGGACGATCACATCCGAATTTTTCCCCTTTGTCAAAATGAATCTCCGAGCAGGGACCGCATGGACCCACCTCGCCCATCTCCCAGAAATTCTCCTTCTCATCGAATCTTAAAACCCTTTCCTTTTTAATATCCGTGCACTCATACCACAGTTTTTCTGATTCATCATCATCCCGAAATACCGTAGCCCACAATCTCTCCTTAGGGAGCCGGCATACTTCGGTCAGAAACTCCCAGGCATACGTTATCGCCTCTTTTTTGAAATAGTCGCCGAAAGACCAGTTACCCAACATCTCAAAGAAAGTGTGATGAGAAGTGTCCTTGCCCACCTCCTCTAAATCATTGTGTTTTCCCGATACCCGGATGCACTTTTGGGAGGAAGCCGCCCTTTTGTGCTCTGCTTTCTTTTTCCCCAGGATGATATCCTTGAATTGGTTCATCCCCGCATTGGCAAAAAGAAGGGTGGGATCATCTTTGGGGATCAGAGATGAGCTGGAATAGATCTTATGATCTCTTTGTTCAAAGAACTTTAGGAATTTTTCTCTTATCTGATGACTTTTCATTTTTGTAATGTGTGTTAACTTTTCATTCTTCCTCAGGGACAAGTCCCTCCAGCCATCCTATTTTTACGTTGTTTCGCTGGTCAAACTTGGGCACATAGGGCTTAATATCCAGAAGGGGTGTTTTGTCAAAGACATCTATTTCTCCAATTTTCAAGGTATTTCCTTTTCTTTCCAAAAGCCTTACCACCGACACTCCCAGATGATTGGGGCGGTGGGGTGACCTTATGGCAAAGATGCCGTGGAGTTTGTCCTCTAAAAAAGGTTTAGCCAAAAGGTTGTAGTCTTTTGATTTGTGAAAGAAATAGATGATCAAAAGATGCGAAAATCCCTCCACGTCTTTCAATCCCTCAACATATTTCTCAAAAATCTCGATAGTTCCCACCCCTTCAGGCTTGAAAGCTCCCTGTATGGGGATATCCTCCTTTTTCTGATGGGGAGAATGAATTATTCCGATCGGTTCTAAGGTTATCTTGTGTGTCATGATGCCTATTTATGAAACCCTGGAGATTTATAATAACACTTACTTATTTTCTCACCAAATGCAGTTACATTTGATCTTTTTATAGTCCATGCCAAGTTTTTTCCACATGGCTTTTGTTTCTTTGCACAGAGCCACTCTTCTGTAATTATGCTTTTCAAGAAGATAATCCAAGACTGTGCGATACATTTCGTATCGGAATGTGAACTCAACTTTCTTGCCCCAGTTAGAGGATTCCGAGAGATATTTGAGCCAGGATTTATCACTGCTTCCATTAATGGTGCTCTGCAAACCTCGTAAGGAGCCCAAAGTTATTCTTTCTGGGACGATGTTTTCGAAAATTTGGTCTATGAGCTTTCGATAGTATTTCTCCCAATTGGGGACAGGGATCATCGGATCAATTCTAATTCTTGTCTCATAACCTGCTTCTTGTATCTTTTTTGCCGCCGCAATTCTATCTGAAACTCTCGGTGCCCCCTTTTCCCATTTTTTTGCCACTTCACCCGCATTCAGGCTAAAACTCATAATCACTTGCTTATGAGGGTTGATTTCTAACAAATTCTTAATATTATTGGATTTGGTTAGAAACAAGACCTTGTGTCTTGACTGCGCCTCAAAAAGAGAAATAATGAAATTCGAAAAGGGTTGCCCTGAGTTTTCGCACATCAAAGAATCCGCGAGCTCTCCCGTATTGAGGATTTCCTTCGGATGATCTGATAACGCGAAAAAAGCTCTGAGGTGTGACTCAATCTTCTCATAGTCTTTTACTCTGGGTTTAGCTTTTTGAGGAAGAAACCGCAAGGTTCCTTTTAAATAGCACCAAGCGCAATCAAAAGGGCACCCTGTAGCCCACTTCAACTCGAAGAAGTGGGGACAGACGACATCTGTTGGCTTTTTCGGGATCGGCGTTTTGTCAAACCTTTTGATGATCGAGCCGTCCTTTATCTGCTTGAGGTCTTTTGTCTCTTTTGGTTTTATCATAATCTACCAAATCGGTAAATAGGATTCCAAGGGGGCTCTTCTGTGACTTTAGTCACGGGCATATTGGGTTCCTTCACCATAGAATTCAAAGCTTTATCAATATCTCGAGCTAGATAGTCTTCGCCATCAAGGATTGAAACTTTTGGCAGCCAATCTTTGTAGATTTCTTTTACGGCAACTGCTTTTCCCTTATATAATTCAAACAACCTTCTTCTTAATGCATCGATATCGATTTCTGGCAAAGGTAAGAACAACTGCTCACCCCTCTCCATCTTCTTTGCCTTTTTCATAACGTCCTTCATGATCTTTAGAGCAATAATGTTCTCAGTCATGAAGATAAGGTAGTAAAACGTCCTTTCAGTACCAGGGAAGTTGATAGGCAACGGGTACACGTAAGTCTTGTATTTCCAAAGGTTGTCACGGTATTTTTTCAATAGCGAGATTTGCTTGTATTTGGAAATACCGCTTGAAGTCACAGTCTGTTCCAGCTCCTGCTCTGTAATGTTCAGTAATTTGCAGACTCTGTCTATCGTACTTTGTGCTTTTGCCCTCATCTTCGGGTCACGAACCTTTATCTTTTTCAGGTCGCCGATGCATCTTTGCAGACCATCGTAGTTGAAGTTTAGAAGTATTTCGGTGTTCTGTCTTACCAAGACTGCCTCCAGTTCCGAGAATTCGATTCCCGAAATCCCAAAAGGGTCGATGAAGAAAAAGGCAAAATCGTTTTCCACCTTCTTCAAGATGAAGTCTATGTTGTCGAGAAATTCTCCCCGGATGTTGTCGATATCAGCCTTGGACTTAAATCCTTGTGTCGCTTTTTCCAATTCCAGCCAGTTAGCTTCACTCATCTCTACGTTTATGAACTTGAGTTCGTAGGGTTCACCTTTCTCTTTGTGCTCCAAATAGGTTTTGATCGCAATCACTGGAGAACCAGGTTTGATTTCCCTAGTTTCCTCTTCCCAATAACTACCCTTTCCCGCGAAGCCATCGACATAGTAGAGCAGAGGTACGCGTTTCCCAAGAATTCTCAACCATGCCCAGAGATACTTCTCTAGTATTGCATGTTTGATTTTAGTTTGCCTCTTGTAATCCCAATCTTTCATTTAGCCTAATGATTGTAACTGTTGAGGAAATCCTTAATTGTGTGATTCACAGTCTCATATGAGAAACCTCTTCTCAGAAGAACTCCCAGCATCCTCCTTCTTGCCACCTTCGGCTCTAAATTTTTGTATCTTTTCTTGATTTTTTCCAAAAGTTCTGAAGCTGATTTATCTTCGTCCTGACACAGCTCTTCTGTCACCTGATCTATTATATCTTTTCTTATTCCCTTCTTCCAGAGTTCTTGTCTGAGTAACTTTTTTCCTCTTGGTTTATAAGCTAACCTCTCTTTTACCCAGGCGGTGGCAAATTCTGAGTCATTAATTAAATCATATTCCTTCAGCTTGTCAATTGTGCTTTTGATGGCCCTCTCATCGAAGTCTTTCTTTTTGAGCTTATCTTTTATCTCTTTTTCAGTGCGACGGCGAAAAGAAAGAAATCTCAAAGCAACTTCTTTGGCTTCATTTTCACTTTTTTGGATTAAGATATCTTTGATTTCCTGTTCGGTCAAGCCCTCGCCTTTTTCCAACCCCAGTCTGGAAACTACCTCCTCATCCACTCCAAAGGCGAATTTACCATCGATGAAAACCGATTTTCTCCGGGGATTTTTCTTTTGAGTTTCAATTCGGGTGATGGTTTTTTGCTTGGGCATGATCCTTAGTAATTTCTATGTCCGAAAGCCCCGCCGTTGGCGGGGCGCAGAGGCATGAAGCCTCCCCTGCGCGTTTTCAATCATGTGCAATTCTATAGTTCTTTTCATATTCCCCCTCACCCCCGCCTCTGGCGGGATTTTCAACCTAACCCTCTCCCCAAGGGGAGAGGGGACGTTCTATGAATGCATACGCATTACCCTCCCTTAACGGGAGGGATCAAGGGAGGGTGAAGAATCTTGATCCAATCAGGCTTTGTATACAAATCTTTTTTTCCGAAAGCCCCCCGGACGGGGGACTTTTCGGACTACTTTTTGGTTGGCTCTTTTTCTTTTTCCTCTTCCTTCTTCTTTATGAAGCCCAATTTCTCTTTGAGCTCTTGCTCGATCTCCCCAGCCATGTCTGAGTTTTCCTCCAAGAATTTTGCGGCATTGTCTCTGCCCTGTCCCAGCCTTTCATTCTTATAGGAGAACCAGGTGCCGCTTTTGTCTACCACATTCTGCGCCACGCCCAGATCGACAAGCTCTCCGAGTTTGGAGATTCCCTGTCCATAGATTATGTCAAACTCTGCGTTTTTGAAGGGTGGAGCCACTTTGTTTTTCATCACTCTCACCCGGGTGCGTGATCCTAAAATTCTATCCCCCACTTTAATGGAGGCTATCCGCCTTATATCCAGCCTCACCGAGGAGTAGAACTTAAGAGCGGTGCCACCTGGAGTGGTCTCCGGATTGCCAAACATCACTCCGATCCTCATCCTGATCTGATTGATGAAGACCAAGCAGGTTTTGGATTTGCTGATGGCGCCGGCAAGTTTTCTCATGGCTTGAGACATAAGCCTGGCCTGAAGCCCCATATGCGAATCCCCCATCTCCCCTTCGATCTCCGCCTTTGGAACCAGGGCGGCTACAGAATCTACGGCTATAACATCCACCGCCCCACTGCGCACCAGAGTTTCGGCAATCTCCAAAGCCTGCTCTCCAGTGTCTGGTTGGGAGACCAAAAGCTCATCAATATCCACTCCCAGATTCTTAGCGTAGAGGGCGTCAAAGGCATGCTCGGCATCGATGAAGGCGGCGATGCCTTCTTTTTTCTGTGCCTCTGCCATGATGTGCAAAGCTAAGGTGGTTTTACCGGAGGCTTCTGGTCCAAATATCTCCACCATCCTTCCTCTGGGCACACCACCCACTCCTAAAGCCGCATCCAAGCCCAGGGAGCCTGTGGATATTACCGGAATACTTTCGCCCAGTGAATCGATTCCCAGCTTCATAATGGACCCCTTGCCAAACTGCCGTTCTATCTGAGTAACTGCTTGCTGCAAAGCTCTTTGCTTTTCCTCTTTTATATCTGCCATCTTTTTCACCTCACTTTCTTAATTGTTTGTGCTTTTAGGAATCTTTTTAATCCGCTTAATCCGTTGACCTATCCTGTAAGAGATACCTTTTTAAGTGGCGTGTAAATTGCTCCAGCAGGATGAAGCTGACTTCTCATCACCACCACCTCAGCTACCTCAATCTTTTCAGTCTGGAAATCAGATGATTCTACTAGTTGCATAAGTTTTTCAATATTTTTCGGAGACTTCACCCTCCCTATGGTAAAATGAGCGGAAAACTTCCTTTTCTCCTTAGGAAAGCCGATTTTTTCCATCTCCTCTTCAATTCTGTTCGCCATATGGGAAAGTTCCTCTTCACCTGATCCAGTTCCTATCCATATCACCCTTGGTCTTCTTAGATTCGGAAAAGCGCCTGTCCCCTTCAAGCTCATGGTGAATTTTCTTGCCCCTTCTATTGCTTTCTGGGTAGCAGAGAAGACTTCATTTATTTTGTCTTCTGGAACCTCTCCTAAAAATTTCAAGGTGACGTGGATATTTTTTGGCTTAACCCAGGAGACGAAAGCATCGGTTTTTTTGAGAGGAGCCTGCAATTGTGCAATCTCCTTCTTTATGTTATCCGGCAATTCAATGGCAATAAAGGTGCGCATGATACTCCTGTTTGAGAATAAGTTTTTTTTCCTTCATCCACTTCATCATCCGTTGCATCCGCTTAATCCGTTGACCGATCCGGTGACCTATTTTATCAAAAACAATCTCACCAGATTTAAAGCCGCCTGGGCGGCTCTTTCCCGATTGGTCTTTCTGTTTTCTCCAAAAAGAAATCTCTGGGCAAAAGAATCATTTTCGTGAGCAAAACCTACAAATACCAGTCCTACCGGCTTTTGTGGCGTTCCACCGGTGGGACCTGCAATTCCGGTAACAGATAAGCCATAGTCGGTTTTAGCCAATCTCCTCACTCCCTCCGCCATCAAAGTCGCCACCTGCTCTGAAACCGCACCGTGTTTTTCGATTATCTCCTGGGGGACATTTAAAAGTTCGGTTTTTGCTTGGTTGCTGTATGTGATCACTCCCCTCTCGAAATATTGGGAGCTTCCGGATATGTTGGTGAATCTTGCTCCGATTAAGCCGCCGGTGCAGGACTCCGCCACTGCTATAGTCCTTTTCCTTTCCAAAAGAAGCTTTCCTACCACCTCCTCCAGAGTCTGATCGTCCACACCGTAGACATAGGTTCCCAGAACCTCTCGAATTTTTTGCTCAAGCTCATCTATTTTTACCTGTGCCTGGTCTTTTTCCCTCGACGCGGTAGTCAGTCTGATGTCCACGCCCAGATAGCCGGGCAGAAATGCCACTTTAATCTCCTCTTTAGGATCCATTAGCTTTTCTATCTTTTCGTACAAAGCGGATTCTGATATTCCGGTGGTCTTTAGCTTTCTGTGAAGGATAAAATGCTTGAGTTTCTTTGCTCTCAGGATGGGCAGGACTTCATTTTCCACCATCCACTTCATCTCCACTGGCACGCCCGGTAGGGCGAAAAAAAGGATTTCTTTATCTTGGAGAAATATTCCCGGTGCCACTCCCCAGAGATTGGATAGAGCTTTAGCTCCTTGAGGAATCAAGGCTTGGTTCTGGTTTATTTTGGGCATGGGGCTTCCCCGCTTGTGGAATGAGTCCTCGATCTGCTTTAAAATCTCCTGATGAAATACTAAATTTCTTTTAAAAGTCTTCACCACAGCCTTTTTGGTTAGATCATCCGAGGTGGGTCCCAATCCGCCTGAGGTGATGATCATATCCGCTCTCACTCGAGCGATGTCGAACGCCTCTGCTATCCGGTTTATATCATCACCCACGCTGGTTTTAAAAACCACCTCGATTCCCTCAGCGGTTAACCTTTCGCTTATGAAACTTGAGTTAAAATCCTTAATCTGTCCATAAAGTAACTCATCACCGATGGTGATGATCTCTGCTCTCATATCTTTTTCTCCGTTTAGGAAATCTGAATCTAACTTAACCCCAATTTATGAAATACAAAATCAGGTGCAAACTTAAGTTGGCATAGATGCCGGCTACCACATCATCTAAAGTTACTCCCCACCCTCCTTTCAAGCTTTCCATTCTCCGTGCAGGAGGAGGTTTGATTATGTCAAACAATCTGAACAGAAGAAATGCACCCACAAAAGGTTTGATCTGGTGAGGCACAAATATCAAGGATATCACCATACCGGTGACCTCATCTATCACAATAGGACTTCCATCCTTGCCAAAGATCTCCTCTGCCCGGGTGGCTGACCATACGCTTAAGAAAAATAAACCTGTGCTGATCGGAAGTAATATATAAAAAAAAGTTGGAATAAGAAACCAAATTATTAACAGAGTGATTAAACTACCAAACGTCCCCGGAGCAAAAGGGAAATACCCGGTATAAAAAAAAGTGGCGATAAGCTTGGCTAATTGGTTTTTTTTCAATTTGAACACCTTAGGTTAAAAATTATTTTAGCACCCCTTTGAGTAAAAAGGCACTCTTAACCAGATAATCAATTCCAGTGCCCACGGTCAAAAGCATGGTGATAAAAATCATGACATCGAAGGCACGGAAGGCGGAGTCGGAGGTAAAGACGCTCCAGTTGTAGCCCAAAGGAAGTAAGGTGGATTTGAGATTGATGTAAACCAGTATGATTATGATCACCGCCATCTGACAGCCGGTTTTCCATTTAGCAAAATAGGAGGGTAAGATCACCATCCCCTTGTATGCGGCTAAGCTCCTCAAGCCGGTGACTAAAAATTCCCGGAGTATGATTACCAGAATCATCCAGGTCTGAACATAGCCCAAAGCCACAAAGGAGATGAAAGCGGTGGAAACCAATATCTTATCCGCCAGAGGATCCATGAACTTCCCAAAGCCGGTTATCACCCCGGTCTTTCTGGCTAAGTATCCGTCGTATACGTCGGTTAATGCCGCCACGATAAAGATCAACGTAGCCAGATAGCGCAGATACATGTTATCGATCAAAAGGAAGATCATGAAAATGGGAGCCAAGATTATTCGGGCTATGGTCAGCTTGTTGGGGAGGTTCATTTGCTATCCGGTCAGGCTTCAATGGGTTCGTTTAATCGCTGCTTTCACTCCTATACCCAATCCGTCCCTTGAAGTAGTCAATCTATAAAGATTCTCCTTTCGAATCAATGTTTTTTTGTGACAGTTCTGAAAAAGAAAGTTCTTGAGTTATTATCTTGGAGTGTCAAGCTTTAGGGACTGTTGAAAAAGCTACACTCCGGGGCGGGATGAATTCCCGCCCCTATGGGAGACAATCACTTATCATCTATAGGGCAGGGCATTTAGCCCTGCCGAAAGGGTTTTTCAACAACCCCTTTAGCTTGACCTTTTAAGTCTTGTAGATCGACCATCCCGCAGGGTGGTTGACAACCTTCTTTATCTTGCTTTACTTACGGGACACCATGATCCACAAAGCATAAATTAACTGTGCTTTGTAAGCAGCCAAATCCGGGGATAATGCATCCTCCTCTGAAAGCTCTTTGTATGCCTTGTTGTGAATTCTTTCCTGAAACACGAGGGCACTTAACGAGCAATTACCAAGAATAAAAAACAGGGCTTCCTCATGGTCAAAGCTGTTTTTCAAAAGCAATCGGAAAAGATTGTCAAAAGTGTAACGATCATATACAATAAACAGTTCATTATGGTCCTTTGGGAATTCTTCAAGAAAATCTGAATCTTCTCTCATTCAAATCACCTTATTCTTATGAAGAATCAACTCCATCATCCCTTCTTCATCCCTTTTAGTCGGTTCAAAGCTTCCTCATATCCCTTGTCTTCTTTTGACCAGTGGAGAAGTTTCTCGCATGGAAACTGGTCACATTCATAGCAAAATCCTAAACCCTTCGCGTCGACACAGCATTTGAGTATCCAGTCCTATGGATCCAGATTCGGACAGTCCGGAGACCAGTGCTTTGTTCGGTCTTCTTTGCAACCCAGACAGCGGATGTCCTCCAGCTTGACATCTTCGTTTCTCTCTTTTTTAAACCAATCTGCGATTTTCTGGGCTACTTTAAGGTCATTGGTTGCCTGAAAGATATCACATTTATGACACTCCAATCCACAAACAGCAATCATCTGGTTTTGTTTGTTCATGCTTTCTCCTGTAGTTCTTTCCTGAAAGGATAAACTCTTGACTTTAATTTAATCTTCTGAATTAGCTCCGCAAGAGCTTTTCACTCTCCCCTTGACCGCAAACACTTTGGCAGACGGACGTATCTTAGCATTTATTCTACCAATTCTTCATCTTCGGGTCTCCAGGCTGGGTCTACAATACACAAAAAGACCAAATTATCTATCCCGGTGTTTTTTATTCTCTGAGTTGAGTTCGGAGGAATATAAATTACCTGTCCAGCAAACACTTTTTCTTTTTCGCTATCGATATACATCTCTCCTTGACCTTCCAATATATAGTAGACTTCTGAACTCTTTAATCTATGTGCATGGGTGATTTCACCAGGTTTAACCTTTGCGTGAGCAAGACTGTAGCCTGTAATAATGTTTTCGGTCAGTGGATTCAGCAATTCTCTCAAGGCTGTATTGTCACCTGCAATTATTTCTTCACATTCTTTTAAATCTTTTATAAACAAAGCCTCCCTCCATTGTGCATTTAAACTGACGTTTTGCGACGTAAAGGTCATTTCCAGGGTTTTGGAAAGACCGCATTAACCCTCTTTTTATATTCAAGGTATTGTTGTCCAAATTCCTGTTCCAGGTAATTTTCCTCTTTCTTTATGAGCATTCTAAAGGTGATATACATAACAACTGGCGCAGTGAATAATAGCCACGATCTGGAAAACATAACGATACCAGGAACAATGAATAGGATGAAGGTGGCATAAAGTGGATGGCGACAAATCGAATAAACACCCGGGTAACCAATATTCCTTCTTTAAATCCTTTTACAATTGTTTTTGCTGATATAATCAATAATGGTATACCGAAAGCCAAGAGAATAAATCCAATTACAAGAAAAAAACCAAAGGTATACTTTCAATAACAAAAAATGGGTAATAAATGTAATTTATAGTAATCATCATAAAATAATATGAAATTGATATAATGGCGAATATCGGACCAACACCCCAAATCGTCATTTTCTTGGTCATTACGAAACACCTATTATGTCAACTAACTCGCTCACATCCGCAGTCTTGTGGTTCAACCATTCCAAAGGTCATTTGACTCAAATGAGGTGGTTGACAATCGTTTTGTCGAGTAGTCCTTTGGATTCATCCTGATCTCGCCTTTGGCGGGAGAAGGACATGTTTGACCTACAATGTTTCGAAACCTCTTGTTTCGAATTCATTTCTTCAAGCACCAAAGAGCCGCCTTTTTCATCAATTCCCAATCAGAGCCTCGATCATTCAATTCATCAGAAGGAGGGAATCCATCGCGATCACTATCCTCCTCGAATTCGGGATGAGTGCCGATGATGAATACCCTGCCTAGACCATACTCAAAGGCTGCCATTGCGGCCTGATTTCCAATCTGATACTCACCTAAGATTTCTATATCAGCATCCTGGTTGGGTAGCAGTATGGGACCATAGCAGTAAGCAATCCAGGCGGAATCCGACTCGGATTGCGTGATGGGGTGGGTGTGGTCCACAATATTCATCTGGCACATAACACAGTTAGGATAAGGAGCGATTTCGTCGATGGGACCTTTGGTGGTGCCGGGAAATATTCCCAAGGGAATCATGGGAATCTGCTGGCCCTGCCAGAAGACCTTCTCTCCGGTGAAGTAGGCTCCGCCACATATCCCAATGTAACCTTTCCCATTACGAACAAAATTCTTTATATTCTCCTTACCTTTTGATGATATGTCCTGGGAATATTGATACATGTCCCCACCCGGGACGCACAGGATACTGAAATCACCCAGTCCCTTGTTGTTAATGTAGTTGGCTTTCACCAACGAGACCGTATAACCCATCCATTGAAACATGTTCTGGGTAGCCTGGACACATCCGTCGTCTGTGCCTTTGTCTGAATAAAGGGCTACGATAGCGTTCTTATTCTTATCCAGTACCTGTGGGCTCTGGCAGTGAGTGACCGATAAAAGCAACAAAAAAACGAATAGCCAACTCAAAAGCCATTTCATTGATCTCCACCTTTTCTTGGTTACGTGCTGACTCATCTTATCCTCCCAAACATTTATAACATTCGTTCGATTACAACTCATATCTCTTGGCGATTTTGATTTTCCCATCCGGACACCTCTTAACCAGGCACAAATTGTGGAGTTTTTGTTTGAATTTGATTTTTGAATCCTTTAACTCGTCCCAGGCTTTCCTGAAATTTCTTTTTGTTAAATCATCCGTGGCCAGGGTTATATGGGGCGACCAATTTTTTGGAGTGAAATATTCAAACAGGTCGTCGCAATGATTTTTCAGAAATCCATTGACGAGCTTGTTGAGTTTAATCAAACTGTCCGTCTTTTCGACCTTGAGGTAAATTACCTTCTTGTCGAAGTGGGCAATCCCGCTGACCTCGATCCGGAAGGGTTTTATCTTCAAAGCCATTTCCTGACAGCTTCTCTTCAACTGTCTTAGGTTATCACTCTTGCCGCCCTGAAAGGTAATATGCGGGTGACTGAATATTTGAACACCTATGGAATTGTATTCCCTTTCAAATAATTTCCAAAGATTTTTAATGTCTTTGTAAGGCTTGTCTTCTAAGATTGATACGATCCAGATTTGGTTCATTAACATATTCTAAAATCTCTTTTTCAGAAAATTAATCAAAAGCGGACATAGTGCAATTTCACTTTTTGTCAAGCAGTCCTTTGGACATGTTTGACCTACAAGAATTTTAGGGTGTATGTATAATCTATAGGTTACCCATTCCGCAAGACTTGAGAAATGGCTTTCCGGATGCCATCTTTAGGGGCTTCATAACCCCATCCTATCTCCTTGCCATTAATAAAGATTCCACGCGGCATTTGATAACGGGAAAGAACAATCGGATCATCAGATGAGTATTCATTAAGAACAACCGATTCCCCAAACTCTGCAACAACTTGGCGGACTCGTTGAGCCTCTATATTACTTGTCTGACAAAATACATTCCAGAAAAGGTCAACTACAACTTTGCCGGTTATTGCTCTAAACTGGTAGTTTGGTTTCAGGAATCTGGGGACTTCCGCGGATGAATCAAAGATCTTCCATAATACTGCCACATCCCCGAAGAGTTCCCCTGGGTTAGTTTTCCTGCGCTTGGCTACTGAGAAGCCAACCCGCTCAAAAAAAGGTGCCGGCATAAACCAGAAATCATGATAGTATCCTATGGTGACTATGCCCCTCTTACCCTGACGCCGCGCCTCTTTTTCTGCTTCGACAATCAGGCTTGACCCCGCGCCTTTGCTTTTCTCTTTGTTCAGGACGAATAAACAAGGAATAACTAACAGATCTCGTCCAAGAGGCCCCCAGGGACAGACTTCGATGGGGATGACATACAAAAACCCCACCTGTTTGTCATCGAGGATAGCCACCTTTACCCGTAACCCTTTTTCATACACATTTTTTAGCCAGGTGATTCGTCTTTTGGCACAGGCATCGATTTCATCTGATTCACTTACGTGACTGCAGGTTCCCACAAAATATTCAGTGGTTACATCCATATCGCGAATTTGCACAGCAGACATTTGATCACCTTCTTTTTCGCTAAATAGTTTTGGCCGATCGTCCCGAAGGACTTGTCCTGAAGAGTTAGTTATGAAGGATAGTTGACAACCTTTTTTGTCGAGCAGTCCTTTGGACATGCTCGACCTACAAAATCAAAATGCCTGTCCCATGTTGAAGTATAATTTTTCGTGTGGCTCGTCTTCCTTGGGCTGCAGGTTGATGCCATAATCCAGACGCAGGATTCCGATGGGCGTATTGGCGCGGAGGCCAAATCCGACAGAAGTTCGCAGGTCACCGAAATGAAAATCCTTTGGTCTCAGCCACACATTACCGATATCCGCAAAAAGTGCCGCCCCGATCATTTTGTAGAGCGACTGGCGAATCTCCAACATGTTCCACACCACCTTCAACCTTCCACCAAATGGATCTCTCTCTGCATCCAGAGGACCGACCAACTGATAACCAAATCCCCTCAGGGAATTGGGGCCACCGGCGTAAAAGCGTTCATTCAGGGGAATATCATGCGAGGTGCCGAAGAAGTCCATCCATCCGATCTCCAGAGCGGAGGCAATGATGGTGGAGCGCCTCCAAGGGTAAAAGTATTTGAACCGCGCGATGGAACGCACAAAGGTATCAGTGCCGCTCAAGAATGAACCCGCCAGCTCGTTATGCCACCCCAGGTAGATACCACGGTTAGAGTTAAATAGGTTATCGCGCGTGTCATAGATCAGTGAAAGCATGAGGCTTCGGACGTTAGTTTTTAGCTCTTCTGGGATGGTGCTGACTTGAATGTTGCTCAGCTTTGAGTCCTCGTATCGATAAGTAAGAGAAGCGGTGGAACGCTTCCCAAAGGTCTTTCCGATAACCAGACATCCGCCTTTTCGAGTGAGGTCAAAACCGGGTTGCTCCAGATATTCGAACAATAGATTGACGTCGGTGCGCCAGCGCAAGCCCAAAGTCCAGGGTTCGGTGAACGATGCCTCCACGCCACGACTAATGAAGCTGATTTTCGTGGTCAGTCCTGCTTTAAGGGCAGTTCCTGCCAGGTTGATGTTGAAGATCTCGATTCTTCCTCTGGCCTTTTCGACCGATCCATATCCCGCGGCAACGTTGAACTCAAGTGACTCGTTTTCCTGCAGCTCAATGAGGATGTCCTTTTTTGCAGAATCGCCACTGGCAACAGTCTGGGGTCGAATGAATACGCTTTGGAATAATCCGGTGAGATACAATCGTCGCTGCGACTCAAGCAAGCGGGAGTATCTGATCACATCTCCCGGACGGAAAAGCAGTTCACGATTTACCACCCGCGGCCTTGTCTTCCTCAAGCCCTCCAGTAGGATTTGACCGACGGAAAACTGAGTCTTTTCCTGGATAACAAAATCGATTAAGGCCCGATGAGTGTCCGAATTGATGCGGATATCCGGCTTGACTTCGGCTTCCAGGTAGCCGCTATTGGCATACAGGGTCAGAACGGCTAACGTTGCATCCTGGATTTTCATCTGCCTGAACGGGTCTTTGGGTTTGATAGCCACTTTTCCCAGAAGCAAGCTGTCGCTAAAAACGGAGTTGCCAAATACTGTCACACCTTCCACCCGGGTCAATTCGCCCTCGGAAATCCGTATGTGAATGTGAACGACCCAGTTAGTTGTGTCTATGTTTACCTGGGAATCTTCAATCTGCGCTTCCAGATAACCATTTTGCTGGTAGAACAGCACCAGACTGTTCAGATCGTCCTCGAAGACTTCCGGATAATAATAGGAACGAGACAAAAAACCGGAGGGACGGGTGAGCATGACCCGCTTCAGCCTATGGTCGTTGAATACCTGGCTGCCTTCAAAGGTAACCGAGCTGACTTTGAGCTTCCGGGAGGGTTCCTTGGCTAGGATACCCGATCCCAGAAAAAGGAAGAAGATTATGAAGCAGAAGGCGGTCTTCAAGTTCATGGTCTCGATCTCAGTCGGTATTTCAAATTCATGCCTGCTCGACCCTGCTGATCGGTTTCACCTTCCAGGGAAAAGTGTTTGGATAACCGATAGTCCAGCCGAAAACTGTTCTCGTTGGAGTGGCCGACCGTGGTTATGTAGGTCAGCTCCATGCGACGGGAGATCTTCTTGGAAGCGAGAAGCTGTGGACCCCAGGACTGGTCAAAGTGAAACAGGTTTCCCTCAATGGTTAGCTGCTCCAGCCCCAAGAAGGAGCCCACCTTACGGGAAGCATAACCAGCTATCTTCTGGCTGGAGAGAGACTGCGCCCGCTCCACCAGAACACCCGATATGGAAGCGTCTCTTCCTTCTGCGTCCTTGCCGGCTAACTGCTCGCGGGTGGCGCCGATGGTGAGCAGAGACAGGATATTGGATTTGTCTTCAGGGGGATCAGAGGTCAACTCCACCACCACCTCGTCCAATGCGCCGCTTATGGATAGCATTATCAGGTAGGGAGTCGCCTCGGTGGCGCGATAGGTTTTGACCGAAGTTTCTGCTTTCAAATCGATGATCGGATTCAAACGATCGGGATCGATGAAATCCACCACTCCCTGTTTGATCGCAAACTTTCGATCCAGGTACAGCACGTATCCCTCTTCCACAGTAACGCGCCCGGTGAGATTGGGCTGCACCGGTGAACCTGCGGTACTCAATTCGGTATGCAGGCGCAGACGAGCCAGGTTATTGTCCACCCAAATGTTCTCGCTCTCCCGCAACCGGATGTTCATTCTGGTTTGCCGCAAGAAGGAGGGAAGCTCTGGCTTTGGTCTTTCCACAGCTTGGGCAAAAGGCAAAACGGATTGGGGTCTGAAGTTAACCAACATGCGCGACTCGCCCAAAATGATATCCCCATCCAGAAGGAAGTAGTTGTTCTGGTCCTTATAGCTTAACTGAGCAGACTTGACTGAAAGAATCAGCTCTTTGGGGCGATTGATGTTCACGTCAGTCACGTTAACCTGAACATCCACATGCGCCAGCTCGCCTTTGTCATGGGTCAGGTCACCGGAGACGAAGATAGTTCCTCCACCTAGTCGTATGAACAGGGAATCGATTTTTAACTTATTCTTATTGAAGTCCAGCTTGACCACACCCCGATCGAAAGGAGCATTCAACCAGGAGGGTTGCACGGTGAGCTCACGTGCTTCCAGGCGCCCATCCACCTCTGGATTCTTGGTCGAACCGCTCAAGGCAAATTCCGTGTTCAGTATTCCGGACAGCTGTGTCAAGTCAGGGAAAAAAGGCTGCAAGGTTGCTATATCCATCTGTTTGACCCGCGCGCCAAATTGAAGGGAATCAGGAGAGAGGGTACCGTTACCTGTAATGGTGCCGAAGTTTGAAATGGAAAGGCTCATTTGCACATCGAACTTCCGCAACTGAGAAACCGTGACGTTTCCCTGCAGTTGAAACGGAGTCTCCCGTATCACACCACTCAAATTGTCGATGATTAGAACCGAATCCCGGATCGAGGAATTCAAATTGATCTCTTGAATTGCCGGTGTCTTTTGTCCTGTCTGAACCGCTGCTTCTTCAAGCACGAATGTGCCGGTGGGATGGGGATGGGCTAGGGTTCCGTCCCAGCTCAGATTATAGGAACCATAACCGGAAACTTGCATATCCTCCGGTAAGAATGCATTGAGCAGACGAAGATCAAAATCCTGCCCGGAAGCTTCACCTTTCAACGGACTGTGCTCTGAAACAAACCAGCTTCCGTCTTCTCTTTTTTGTAATCCAACAATTCCCGAAGCGGCGGAGTAATGGCCCTTGTGGTGCAATTCCAGGGGGCCGAAATCAAACTGATCTCCAGCGAGCTTGAAATACCCTTTCACCGAATCCATCTCCACCAGTTGAAAGCGAGGTCTCTGGAGGTGAAAACCAAGTTCGGCGTGAGGGTTGTCCAGGTTTCCGGCGAAAACGAGATTGAACCGGAGCCATCCACCGATATCGGGAGGCTCCGCAAGCAGAAGCCGTATTCTATCAAGGTCCAGTCGGTCTCCATCCATACGTAGGATGTATCGATTTACTTCAGACAGATCAAACGCCGCTGTCAGCTTTCCGACTCGACGAAAGTCGGCAGTGGCATCATCTGCTTCTAACTCCAAAGCGGATTTACCCTCTTCAACGTTAAAACCGTCGTGGGGTAGTTGAATTAGCTCTATGTCGCAGGTTCCATTGGCAGAGGGGATCGAGAAATCTCCGGCAGCTTGAATCAAAATCGAGTCACGTCGTAGTTGGAGAAGCAACAGGTTTATCAGTTGGCCCTCCAACGTTACCTGCAGCAAGCCTTCATCGAAATGGATATCGCCGTAGCTGGGCCGAATTAGGTTAATGTTGACCTCACCGCTGAGGCTATCTGATCGACCACTAACCTGGCCCTGATATACAATAGCCCCCGAAATATTCGAAAGATGGAAAGGTGGTTCGAGTGTGTCAATTGGATCCACATTTCCCACAAAATGAAGTTTGGAGATGTGAACCCGGCCATTCCGATAAAGAATACTGGCTGTGAGGCTATCGACCGGAAAATCCTGGTATCTGATATTCTGTGCTTTCATCTGTGCCGTGATCTGTGGTGAATCGATGTTTCCTCCCAGAACTCCTTCAAGTTCCATACCGCCGGTTAACTCTGAAACATCAGCTAGACCAGCCAGGGGCTCAAGCTGGAGGATTTTTGCCCAGAATTCCCCTTGTAGTCGTTCGCCGTTCAATTTGAGCTTGGCTAACAGCTCGGAATTCTCCTGTTTGAACCGGAAGTCAGCCAGACCCTGTTGAATGGTCAATTTGACAGAAAAATCGGGAAGAGGCTTGGAGCGGTATCGAGCCTGCTTCAGACTTACGTCCGTCAGGATGTTCCAGTTCTTGGGATCGCGACCGGTGCCCGAAGCAGTCAACTGAGCGTGGATTTTGCCCTGGTATGGCGAAGCCTCTTCATACAGATATCGCCAGACCTGCGCCAGGTCGACTCCGTTCACCGAAATCGAGAGTTGGCCGGAGAGGAGGCTGTCGGTTACGAGTCTGCCTTTTCCGGAAATGCTCCCACCCAAAACTCCCAGATTCATCTGGTCCAGACTGACTGAGCCGGGTTCCAACTCTGCCCGAATGGACCCTTTGCGAAGGCGGATTTTGGCAACATCCAATTCGGGAAGATCAAGCTGAAGACTCAATCTGGGATGGTCTAACGACCCCTCCAGATGTAGGGCCAAGTCAACATCGCCTTGGACTGGCGGTAATTTGTTATTGATTACCTCACGAGCAGTTTGCAGGAGCAGACCCGGATTTCCTTTTAGCGAAAAATCACCCGTGACGGAAGGCGGGGCACTTTCTTGTAGAAGCTTTGCATTTCCGGTAAACTCCAGACCAGGCAGAAGCATTGATAGGGAACTCAGTTCCATTCTTTGGGGGCTTAATTGTCCCTCCAGCTTGATTTGGATGGCGGCCAATGGAATGCTCTGGTATTCTAAAACGCTGGAATCCGCTTGGATATGATATAGGTAGGTCTCATCTCTCCCCTGCTCGACTGTGACGTTGAGATTGTGTACCGAAGCAACCATCGGAATCAAGCTATCAAGATACCAGATTGTAGCCCTGCTTAAGGTTGCCTTTTCCAATTGAATCTTCAGCGGAGGTCCGGAGGAAACGCTGTCCTTAGGTTCACTTGGGGCGAACATCGGAATGTTCAAAGATCCGGAACTATCGCGATTAACGGAGAGATAAAGCTCGTTTAAATCAAGTGAGCGAATCGAGAGGCGCCGCCACAGTAGATCAGCAAGACGGAACTTGATTTTCGCAAACCCCAAGTTCAATAAACGAATTGTGTCGCCGGACTCTACTTGATAAATTTGAAGATCCTGTATCTGCAGGCGCGAGAACAGATTGGTTTCCAGATTTCCAATCTGAACCTCCTGCCCTAAAAGATCTCGCAGTCTTGACTCAGCGATTCCTTTGATTATTTTTTCACCCGGGCTTAGAGTAAGCAGAAAAAGCAAGAGAACAAACGTTACAAAAACAAACAGCGTTCCGATCGCCATCCACCGGACCGCCCATTTCACTGCCGACCTCTTATTTTTCATACTAATCCCCAAAATAGCGAGCCAGATAGTCTGCACCTTGCAATTAGACTCATGCGGAATCACCTCAGAAGCTTATAGCCATCTCTTTCTTCTGAAATAGACCAACATTACGCCTGCAACGCCAATCATGACCAGCCAAAAAGCCTTGGGATAAAACCAGTGCCATTTGAGCTCCGGCATGTATTCAAAATTCATCCCGTAGATACCGGCTACAAAGGTAAGGGGGATGAATATGGTGGCTATTATGGTTAAGACCTTCATCACCTGATTCATCCTATTGCTGACGCTTGAAAGATAAATATCAAGCATCCCCGAAAGCATGTCCCGGAATGTCTCTATGGTATCAATCACCTGAATGGTGTGATCGTAAACATCTCTAAGATAGATTCCCGTGGAGTCCTTAATCAGCTTTGATTCTCCCCTTTCCAGGCGACTAACCACCTCCCTTAGGGGCCAAACCGACTTGCGCAAAAATATCATCTCTCTTTTTAAGTTGTGCATTGTCTGCAGGGTTTCTGGCGTCGGATTGGTGACTAACTCCTCCTCCATGCCCTCTATCTTTTCGCCCAGTTTTTCCAGGACTGTGAAGTAGTTATCAACGATGGCATCCATTAAGGCGTAAGCGAGATAATCAGTCCCCATTTTTCTGACGCGACCTTTTGCGTTTCTGATTCTTTCTCTCAGGGGATCGAAGGTATCTCCCACCCTCTCCTGAAACGAGAGGACGAAGTTTGAGCCAAAGATTATGCTCACCTGTTCCGCTCTTATTACATCCTCTTTTTCATCAAAATAGAGCATTTTCAAGACGACAAACACGTAGTCTTCAAAGTCCTCTATTTTCGGGCGCTGTTCGGTATTCAGAATGTCTTCCAGGACAAGCGGATGCAGGTCAAAATGTTTTCCGAGCTTTTCCATAACTTCGATGTCATGGAGCCCGTCTATGTTGACCCAGGTCACAGTAGGTAGATCCTTAAAGGGAAAACACTCCTCAATGGTCTTTGGCTCCTTCTCCTGGAGTTGCGCTTCATCATAGTCAATGAGTCTGATTCTTACCTTTTCGATCTTCTTCTTCCCGACGTGAACAAGCGCTCCCGGGGAAAGGCCGATTGTCTTAGAAACTCTCTTAATGAATCTTGGCATTGCCATTCACCTCCTTCAGGTAACAGGCAGATAACTTCGGACTGTGAGAAAACTCTTGACTTATTTCTATTCATTTAGTATTATTTCATAGAAATTTGAAAAAGTCAAGAGGAAATTCAATATTGAAGTGAGGGGATTAGAGGCGAAAACAATCCCCAATTTCAAAAGAATGGAGGTGAGAAGAATGCCAAAGCTGAAGAAACGTTTAGGTAAGGAAGAGGAGTTTGACAGGAAGAAGCTGGAGCAATCCCTGCGGAAAGCTGGAGCCAGCGAGAACACTGCCCGCAAGATAGCAGAGGGAGTAAAACACCGCGAAGGTATGGCTACCTCGGAGATCCGCAGCCACGTTATCGCGGAGCTTAAACGCGACGAGCCAGAGGTTGCCAAGCGCTACGAGACCCATCGGAAATGACATCCGCAAGGCTGATGAGATGTTACTGGGAAGGCGGGTTTCTGTCAGATTGCCTTGAGCCAAATAGCCTGCAGGTTGCAGGATTGTCTGCTGCAGCCTGCAAGCTAATCATCGAAAGGGTCAACTCTCATGCCAGGTTCACTCGAAATGGATTGAATCTTGTAACAAAAACATTTTTGGTCTTTCCAGAAGCTTATGTTACTTCTCAACTTTCAAAACACTAATTGCATTGGTAAAGAGAGTGGAATTCGGAATAAGAATTTTCTTGTTCTCGCCCTGAAGAGTGGTATATCGAAGGTCAATGTTTGTCACGAGTCCTTCAAAGTTCGTTACAACAATGCGATCGTTGCGCTCAAAAGGCCGATATATCATTATGAGTACGCCCGCAAGGACATTGGAGAGGACATCCCTAAGCGCAAATCCCAAAGCGAATCCGGTAAGACCTAAACACGCCACCAAAGCGGTGACATTAACGCCCATCTTGCTTAGCGCCATCACAGCGCCCCAAACTATCAAAATACCTTTGACCGACTGCCCCAGCAAGTTCAAAACCTCCTTCTTGTTCGGGGCCAATATCCTGCCGAGATAGCGAATTACTCTTCTAATAATAATACTTATGAACCAAAACGATAAGAAAACAAGTAAAGAAACCACAGCTCGGGGTGTGAAATTCACTACTTGTTCTATCAGCTTTTGTAGTTCTTTCAATATTTCTTCCATTTCTTAGCCTCCACATTTTCGGCAAGGCAGAAGAACATATGCCTTTAATGCGTCCGGTTATCCAATTGGGCCATGTTGTTTACATCCTAATCTCTCTCTTTTGCTTCTTTAGCCCTATCACTTACTCTCACATCAAACGGAGGTGTTTGAGTAAGGCTAACATCAGTGGACGTGGACGCAATGGCCACACGCCCTTCTGTTTTACCGAGCTCTTCAAGGAATCGTGTAAAGAGTCGATCCTTTGTGCTCCGGCGCTTTTTGAAATCCACAACATATCGAATGGTGAATTCCATCCAATTATCGTTGGCGATCATGGTGACCATGGGCTCGACCGTTTCATGTTCAATCTTATACTTCTGGACCATTTCTTCCCACGTGTTCTTGGCATAAGGCACATAATCACCCACCACCTCGTTGACAACTCGTTGAAGGATTTCTCTTGTCAATTTTTGGTCACTCTCAAATCTGATCGGCAGGGTAATTTCATCCCAAAGAAAAGGAAAGTCAGCTGAATAATTGAATACCGGCTCTTTGAACACAAAGCTGTTGGCGATGCGCACGATACGTCCGTTGTACAGATCGCCCTGCACCCAGTCCCCGCATTCCATCAAGGTGGTGCGCAGTATTCCGATATCAATGGCATCGCCCCTTATCCCCGCAAGCTGAATACGATCGCCGGTCTTGTAAAAATGTCCGAAGGAGATGGCAACGAATCCGGCGATGCTGGTGATGACCTCCTGTAGAGCAAAGGCCACTCCCGCGCCGATGATACCGAAGGCTATGTGTAGTCCTCCAAGTCGCTTGCTGAACACGGCTGCCACAAAGAAAATACCTAACAGATAACCGAGAAAACTGAGAAATTTGCGCGCACGATAACGGGCGTCAGGGTCCCTAATGTAGCGAGATAGAGAACGTTGAAGGAAGCGGATAGCAACGCTAATCACAATAATGCCGACTATGGCCAGGATGACTTTTCCGACAGTGGGATCAAAAAGCCATGTTTTGAAAAAGTTCTCCATATCTAAACCTCCGACTTTAAACCTCCTGTCAATTGGTCAAGGAAACCATTACGTCGTTCCTTAGCAAAGAGGTTACAACAAAAAAGCAAAATTGACTCTATGTTCTTGTGCATATTGTTGACCCGTGAAAGAAGGCATTGCCTGAGCGAACCGAAGTAACCCTGTCTGGCGAATGCAAACATGGATTTCAACTCCTCTGTGATAAAAGAATTACGACCACAAGTACCAATAAGAGAAATGTCCAAATGGCAATCGCCTTTCGGGTTGCCTTCTTGGCTCTATCGGCTTCCCACCAGGTTAGCGGACGAATTCCCCTGGCCAGGAAGGTCACCACTCCGGCCAAGTTAACGCAAATCAGATTGGTGAGCAAAAGTAGCATTGCTCCGAGTGCCATGTCCCAGCGTCCCGCCCCAATTAGCATTCCCAGCGTGACTAAGGGAGGGAGTAATGCGACCGCGACCATCACACCGATTAAAGCGCTCAGCACACCGGTGGTAAAAGACAGTGCAGCCGCACTGCCTGCGGCCAGGGCGAGAACTATGTCACCCACACCTACCTGGGTGCTGGACACGACTCTGGGAATTTCCGGGTTCACTTGAAATACAAGTGCTAAAAGGACGGCGAGAAGAAAACCAGCGAGGAGCCCTGCCACATTGGTTTTCATCGCCTGTCGGGCCAAGTCGGTATCCCCCAGGGTGGTGGCAAAGGAGAGGGCCACATTGGGACCGAGCAACGGTGCGATCACCATCGCGCCTATGATAACCACCACATTGTCGCGTAATATGCCTATGGTTGCAACGATGGACGCCAAAAGCACGAATACAACAAAAACCCATGAAAGCCTGGAGATCTCTTCAATATCAGCATACAGTTCTTCCCGACTGATTCTGGCTATCTTCTTATCCGGTTCTTTTTCGAGCTGAGTTTCCTTTTGCTCTGGCGGCGCCTCTTCTTCTTGTGGCCGGGGAATTGAGGCCTCCACGGGAAGAAGGATTATCCTGAAACCTTCCACCGAAGAAAAACGTTTTTCCAACAGGTCAAGAACTGCACCGGTCTCCTCCGCCGGAAGAAGCAATTTCATAAGAATCTTATCTTCTGACAGCCCTTCCTGCCAGCTGCCCAAAACCTTGTGGTCTTTAAGTAGCTCCTGTACTCGATCTTTCTGATCCTTAGGAAGAAATACTTCAATTAACCGCAGAGCCATTTTGCCTATCCCCTATAACAGACCTTCTCATTTTTTCCCTCTGTATATATATACTATCCCACCAGTCAATCTTTCAGAGTAGAGTTTTTTTAATCCCTCCGACTCCATAAGTTTTAAAATTTCTTCTGGCTTGGGAAAGTTGGCAATTGATGTGGAAAGGTGTCGGTAGGCACTGGCCGAGCCTGAGATTATTCCACCTACCGCTTGCATTATTGTATTAAGATAAAACCGATAGACTGCACCGAAGAAGCCGCATGGAGAAGGAGAAAACTCAAGTATTGCAAGTCGTCCGCCGTCTTTTAGGACCCTAACCATTTCGGAGATTCCCTTTCTGTGGTCAGTAAGATTTCTCAAACCAAATCCTATGGTCACTATGTCAAAGGAGAGGTCTTCAAATGGAAGATTGAGGACATCTCCTTTAAGTAATTTGATTCTCCTGGCAAATCTGTTGCTTTTTGTCTTTCGTTTTGCTATCCGAAGCATCTCTTCTGACAGATCAATGCCAACCACCTTACCCCCATCATCTTTGTAGGCAAACTGGATGGCTATGTCACCGGTGCCGGTGCAGACATCCAGTATACTATCGCCGGGTTTTCTGCCGAAGGCAGATCCGCCTTTGGCGGAAACACCGGCACACTTTACCAGCTTTCTTCGCCATCTTTTGTCAATGTTCAGGCTGAGGAGATGGTTCAAAAAATCGTATTTCAATGCAATCCTTGAGAATAACCTGCTGTTGTTGAGTGAAATCTCCCCGCGAGCTTTCTGGTCCTTCACGATCAGCATAATTATTTCAGGCTGCCACTTAACAAGGGATATTTTGAAAAACAATGAAAATTTGGCGGGCAGGGGTATCTCCCTCCTACGGATAACCACAGTTATGTCCCGTAGGCCAGGCTCCCAGCACCGCACAACAGGCTCTTTCAGGAAGCCACAATAGCAAATATCATCTCAAAAATCAAGTATAAAATCCTGAATCACAGAAGTTTTTGGTGCGTTATCTGGGATGAGAAAAAATCCTTAATCGATTTGCGTAGCCCCGCCTTTGGCGGGGATAGGAAGCCATCCTTCGACATCCCGCCTTTGGCGGGAGACGAAGTGTAAAGGCTTCCCTGCGCAGGACGAAAAAGGCACAACACTTTTGATCTACATTTATCTTGCTTTTCCAAACTCGAACCTTCATATTTTGCAAGGTGAAGTTATGAAATCTTTAAGCATAATCTTTGTTGGGATTTTTGTCGTCCTTTATGGTTGGCTCTGCCAAGGTGTGGCGGCATCTGAGTTTTTGGAAGATCAGGTCCACAAGATCGGTGGGGACAGTATAGAAATTCGGCTGGATTTTCTCCATAAGCCAAAAGAGATGATCTCTTTTCCCTTAAAAGCAACTACCGGAAGACCCCGAATTGGTCTGGCTCTGTCCGGAGGAGGGGCACGCGGACTTGCACAGATAGGGATTTTGAAGGTCTTTGAAAGGGAGAAAATCCCCATCGATTTCATTGCCGGCACCAGCATGGGGGGAATCTTAGGGGGACTTTATGCCGCAGGGTATTCGTCTGTGGAGTTAGAGAAAATTACAAAAGATATCAACTGGACAGACCTTTTGACCGACACTCCACCACGTCTCTCCCTTTTTCTTTCTCAAAGGGAGGAAAAAGAGGGCTCGTTTTTTCAGTTTCGCCTGGATGGACTTAAACCTCACATACCCACTGCGCTTACCTCCGGTCAGAAGCTGACCAATCTTTTCACCAACTTAACCATGCGGGCGAATTTAACCTCACGATGGTTCCAAAAACCCTACTTGAGCTTCGACAACCTAAAAATTCCTTTTCGTGCCGTTACCACTGATCTGGTGACCGGAGAGAGGGTGATTTTGGATTCTGGGGATCTGGCACAGGCTTTAAAGGCGACCATGATTATCCCCTTAGCCTTCAGTCCGGTTGAGAAAGGAGATAGGCTGTTGGTGGATGGGGGGCTGGTGGATCCCATACCGGTGGATGTGACCAAAGAGATGGGAGCGGACGTGGTGATCGCTGTTAATACCGTCTCCTCACTTCTTCCCGCAGACAAGATAAAAACCCCCCTGGACGTGGCTAATCAGGCCACCACCATTATGTCCCTGCGCAGACAAGAAGAGGAGCTGGCTAAAGCTGATTTTGTTATCACTCCGGATCTGTCTGAATTCTCCTCTATGGATTTTGACCGAACAGCAGAATTGATCGCTTTAGGAGAGACCATAGCCGAAAGCTTGATCTTTGAGATAAAAAGGATGATCCTGGAGCGCAAAGCCCGACGCTTAGCGCATAATTCACCTGAATTCAAAATCTGTGAACTGGATTTTAAAGGAAATCAAAAAATAAAAACGGACCCTATTCTAAAACTTACTAAAACAAGACCGGAAAGCACCGTCACCATCGACCTGATCAAATCCGACTTGAAGGCGATATATGCTTGCGGATATTTTGGCGACGTTTATGCTTTGCTTCAAAACATAGGTGCGGAGGAGTATGCTTTGCGTTTTTATGTATTGGAAAATCCTCCCTTAGAAAAGATCGCTTTTGAAAACAATACCATCTATCCCGACTCCATCCTCTACAAACGAATAAACTTTCAACCTACTGAGATTCTCAACTATAAGCTTCTACAGCAGATTTTAGATTCAACCGTTGCTTTTTACCATCAGAACGGATACAGTTTAGCTCACATCGAGGAGGTGGATTATGATTCTGCCTCTTTCAGCCTGAATGTGAAAATAAATGAGGGGATGATCTGTCGCATTGATCTTTCCGGAAACAGGCGAACCAGAAACTGGATGGTGTTGAGGAATTTTCCCCAAAAGGCGGGGAAGCCGTTCAACTCCCGAAAGGTCAACTCAGGTATCTCCAATATTTACAATACCGGACTTTTCGAAAAGGTGGACTTAACCACATATCCCACAGATGAAGGGGTAGTGCTTAAGTTGAAAGTCAAGGAGAAAAAGTTCAATATTGTTAGAATGGGCGCGCACTATAATGATGAATACCAGACCGAGGGATTTTTGCAATTTATAGATGCCAACGTCTTCGGAGTGGGAAACCGGGTCTCCACCCACCTTCAATATGGGGAGAGAAAACAAATCTATAAGTTGAACTTCAAAGCTGATCGTATTTTTAAGACCTATTTGACTTACAAACTCAATATCTTCTATCAGCGTGATCGCAGAAAGTTTTTTGAGGATCGCCAAAAGGTCGGTGATTTCTCCCAACGAAGAGTTGGAGCAAACTTTTCTTTGGGACAGCACATCTCCAGATTGGGGATCATATCAATGGAGATAAAAGCGGAGAAGGTGCAAATAGATAATGATAATTTTGAAGACTCATACAACATCCGGAGTTTTATCATAAGATCGTTAGTGGATACCTTCGACAAATATCCTTTTCCTCACCAGGGGAAATATCATCATCTGTATGTGGAGCTGGCAGGAGACATCTTAGGCGGTGATTTAGTTTACCGAAAGGCTTTCACCTCTCTGGAATCCTATTTCCCCATTCACCGAAAGGTCAACTTTCATCCCAAGGTGGCAATAGGCATCTCAGATGGAACCGTGCCTATAAGCGAAAAATTCACCTTAGGGGGGTGCGATGATTTCTATGGACTTTTCAGTGAAGAGCTAAAAGGAGACAAGATGTTTGTGGGAAGCTTAGGATTGCGGTTCCGATTCTTTCATCGATTATACTGGACTTTGCGATATGATATGGGAGAGGTGTGGACAAAGCTGGAAAGCATCAAGTTGAAGAATTTAAAGCATGGCTTTGGCAGCAGTTTAGCCTTAGATACTCCCCTGGGCCCTTTAGAATTTGCTTATGGAGTTGCCACGAACGAATGGGATAAATTCTATTTTAAGTTCGGCTTTGATTTTTAGGAGGTCTTAACTAGACAAACCAGAACCTAACTTAAGTTAGATTCTGGTTTATCTGGCAATTGCAATCTTTCCTTTATCCCCACTACTACTCGAAAATAGCTTGGTAGGTCGGATATGTCCCCCGTACGGGGGACTATCCGACAATAACTTAAAAAACCCGTTTGATTAAAATCATATTTATACCACTTCTGTTTTTTCGGCGTATGCTTTTTCCGCATATACCCGCTTAAATGCTTCCACCACCCGAGGATCGAACTGTGTGCCGGCAAAGCGCTCCAACTCCTCTATGGCTTCCCAGTGAGTTTTGCCTTTGCGATAAGGTCGATCGGTTACCATGGCATCAAACGAATCTGCTACCGCCAGTATCCTTGCTCCGAGGGGAATCTGTTTGCCCCTTCCTTTTTCAGAGGAACTCATTTCCACAAAATAATCGTGATGAGCTTCAACTATGGGCATTGCTTCCTTGAGCACACCTCCTACCATGGAGAGTATCTCCAGCCCTTTTTGGGGATGAGTGTCTACCTCTTTTTTTTCTTCGTCTGTAAGAGCGGCGGCTTTCTTAATCAGATCAGAGCTTATCTCGACCTTGCCGATATCATGCAAAAGGGCGGCAACTTTTATGTTCTCCACCTGATGTCGGGGCAGTTCCATGGCGATGGCAATGCTGGTAGCATAATCTGCTACTCTTAAGGAGTGGCTTCTGGTATATCTGTCGTAAGATTCAAGATATTTAGCTAAAATCTCCAGCACTCCCACATAAGCATTCCTCAACTCCTGGATTTTTCTTTCCTTCTGTTCATAAAGCGTGCCCACCACATATCCAGCTAAGATCAAGAAACCACCCCAGAGCATCAAATCGGTCACCAAAAGCAGACCGCTGTCTTGGGTTTGGAAAAGAGAGGGATTGCTGATAGCAGTGAAAGCTACCAGCACCACGCAGAATATTGCCGTGAGAATAGACATCCTCTTACCCAGAACGTATCCGGAGACCAGAACTGGAAGATAATAGAAGTTTAAGAAAGCTAACTTTTGAACGATGAAGAAATTAATAGATGCCAATACCAGCAATAAGGTCAGGACCAAGACCTCTTCAAAGTGTTTAAATACAAAATTCTTGACCTTTTCCATAAACCCCTCCGTTTAGATTAAATTCTGTTGTTTAGTTATGTTGCACCGGTCACCAAAGAAAACTACTTTAGCTCCTTAGCATTTCAAGCTCTAATTTATCTTATCGGATTATGCTCACTTCAGGTTGAGTCCTGTAGCTAAAATTGTGGTGAGTCTTATCTTTTGTCGGAAGGAGAGTTGAGGTCTTTTTTTGCGGATTCTTAATCCTCTGGGAAATTCAGCGATCTGAGTGTGGAATTCCTCTCTTCGAATTTAACCTCACCCCCTTTTGTCCCCTTCAGGGTGAATCCCTTCAGGGTGAACCCCTCTCCACTTCATGTTGAAAATCCCGCCAGAGGCGGGGGAGAGGGGGATGCAGGGGAGGAGGTCTTTAAGCTGTCGGTCAAAAAGATCAACAGCCAGCGAAGCAATTGTAATCAAAAAAATGTGGCGCAGGTTTGTTTTTTAACCTGCGCCACATGCTCTATTGGCTGTTAGTCGTGGGTTTATTCACACATTGGTGGTGGACCGCCTCTGAACAGATAGTTAAGCATATACACCACATCCCCCAGGTCGACCACTCCATCGCAGTTGGCATCTCCTGCTACCTGAGGAAATGGCGGGATATCTTCTCTATATAGATAGTTGACCAGGAATACCACGTCGCCAATGTCCAAAATCCCATCTCCGGTGGCATCTCCTCGCAAGAACAGCTCCACTTTTACCAGATCCCAGCCTTCGTGCCCCAGCATGTCGGTTATATCCACGTTCACGAAGTATCCAGATCCGACGGGAAAGAGATCCGGGTCAGGCTCCCAGGGATAGTGGTACGTTCCGGGCGGCGCCTCCGGCACTGGCTCTATATCATCTGGGAAAGCAACAGTATCAGGTGGGATGGGTTGTGTTGCCTCCTTAGGAGAAAGAATTACCATGTTGAGAAGAGGATCACCGTCGAAACCTTTTTTGAAATCGTCGCTTTGCACCTCGGTGCCTCCGCCGGGATCCATATAGTCAATATAAAACTTGGGATGGACACAGAAAGAGTTGGCTACGGTGACGTGATCACCGTCACTAACAATCACGTCCTCGTCCTCCTCAAATAGTTCCCTTATAAGCCTTGCCTGGTTGACATCTTTCCCTTGAAGACTCACAGCCGGTTGAAATACACATTCTCCACAGTGTTTTAAGATGTATGCATCTAAAGCCGGTTTCTTCGTTTTCATTCCGGAGCCTCTATTAGGATCAGTGCCTTGGTAACCAGCCAGCTCCGCCACCATCTGGCTGTCGGTCATGGCGCCGTTGTCGGTCAAGCATGGATATCCGTTTTGAGCCCAGTATTTCAAGCAGGCGGCTAAGGAGGTGGGAGAACAACCGTAGTTCCACTCGCCGGTGCTGTCATTGGGATACAGGTCAAATTGATTAAGATGTGGTATCCCTTTGTTGAAACCCTGGATACAGTCCCATTTCCCTTTCCCCACTTCTATTCCCTCAATGTCGGGATAGTCAGGAATGGGATAAACGATGACATACATTTCTGCTATGTTGTCGCCCGGTGTGAAGAACTGTATGTCTAACAGACTATCTGTGGGGAAATTGAATACTTCCGGCCAGATGATAGTCACCTCCGGAGGGAGGGGATCCCAATATTGGACGATGGTATCCGAAGCAAACTGACCATCGAAATTATACATGGTTGCCCTGATCATATAATAACCTTCTGGCAAAGTAAGGTCCGGATACCATTTCGCCTGCCATCCGTCTCCTCCGGGCAGATGCTCGGGGGGACCCTCCATATAGGTGGTACCGTCATAGTCGGTGCCAATGAGTTGCCAGCTTTCTCCATAAAAATACTCAAAAACAGTATATTCCACTGTGGAGATAGCTTGAAAATCAATTGCCTGGATGGTAAGGGTGTCGGAGAAATAGTTCTTATCCCAGATGCAGGTATCATTCGGTTCCACTATCTTTGTTTGAGGCAGTTCATGTACGTATACACAGTGCAGACCATAACATTCGTAAGGAGGAGGATACCAGGTACCTCCCACATCGTCGCAGGCGTCCTTGGTGGTCATGCCACATCCGCCGGGAAAGTCACAGCATCCCACAACAGCCGAATCTAGACATACCACTATCTGGATGAAGAAATCCACCCCCACTCCCCAGTCATCTAATATAGTGCCCCAAGCTCCATTATAGTATTCAATGCTGCGGGTGGAAGCTTGACTCCCATCGTCGCTCATAATGGAGAGGATATCCTCTATATCGATCTTGGGATGGGAATAGCCGACATGAATTGGCTCGCCTCCTGTTAAGTCCAATGGGACCATTTCGGTTTCAATCACATTCCAATCGGGATAGAATACCAGATCAGCATTGGGGATGACAAACTCGGCCATGGCTTCTGAAGGTGGTGCCGGATCCAAAGGAAACATACCATCCGAGTTCCACACGAAGATCCAGGCGTCAGGATTGCCGGAGCTTCCAGCTTCATAAAATGCGATCCGAATTTCCTTAAGATAGCAGTCATAGGGAATATCAAACCTCTCATTGAAAAAATCATCCCCATATGCATCCGGGATTGGCCAATAATAGGCGGGTTCACCATGATAATACAAGGTGTCGCAGTAATCCTTGATGCCAGTCACCTTCTCTGAAACCACATCCGCTGTTGACTCTTTCTCCTTCAGGGTGGTGAGATCAAGCTTTACCTTGTTCAGTAAACTAAAGTCCTTTTTATCCGCAGAATAAGCTGTGAAACTAACGCAGACTATCAACAAAACCGCAAAAAATATCACTTTCTTGTTCATCTCGTCCTCCTACATTAAAATATAGGTTAATGAAGAATGGTTATCCTCTCCTCTAACACTCTGATGCCGCACAAACAAAATTGCAAATGCGGCCCCGAGGTTAATACAATCATTAAGAGTATCTTGCATAAAACCTCCTTTGGCAGGAAAGATAAGCCAGTTTGAAAACGTTTTGCTCAGCATAGGGTTCTAAATAATTTTTCGAACAGTTCTTTACAATCTTATCGGCAGATTTCTGCTTTTGTTTTCAGAAATTCTGGCAAGATAAGTCACCTCTCTGCCAGCCCAGCCATGGATGAACTCACATGTTTATGCTACACCATCTTATCAGTCAATGTAGTTTTTTTATCCCCTTCCAAGCAAGAATATAATTTACTGGTTCCTTTTTGTCAACCAAAATAATGGAGGTTTTTCAAAATTGGAGGAGAGAGGTTTGCAGGATCTGTAAGAGTTGTTTATTTAATAAAATCTGATATATTTAAGCCCAGAATGCAAAATCTGAATTCAGAGGCAAAGACAAAACAGGACTTAACCTCAGGATCGATCACCAAGGGTATCTTCTATCTTGCCGGGCCCGCAGTTGCAACCATGTTTTTGGAGACCGCTTTCTCCATTGCGGATATCTTCTGGGTAGGGAAGTTGGGAGCGGTTTCTTTGGCGGCGGTCATCTCCAGCGCGTTTCTGATCTGGATAATCTACTCTCTGGTGGGTGCGATCTCAGTAGGGGTGACTGCCCTGGTGGCAAGGTTCATCGGAGCAAAGGAACCACAACAGGCCGCTTTTAGCGCCAGACAAGCCTATCTCTTTTCCATATTCTTCGCCCTGGGGGTGAGCATTCTCGGTGTCCTGTTCGCCAAATCGGCCTTTGTCTTGATGGGCACGGCACCGGATGTAACTCATCTGGGAGTTCAATACCTCAGGATAATCTTTGCCGGGGCGATTTTTTTCTTTCTGCTCGACGTGCTGGCAGCTGTCTTTCGGGCGTCCGGCGACACCAAGACCCCCATGCTGGTGATTGGTGGCAGTCTGGCACTGAATATCATTCTGGATCCAATCCTCATTTTCGGATGGGGTCCCTTTCCGCGAATGGGGATTAATGGCGCCGCCTTAGCCAGCATATTCTCTCAAGGGGTGGCAAGTGCACTTTTCATTCTCCTGATCATCCGGGGGAAGTTGGCTTTCAAGTTTTCGCTTCTGCCCAAGCTGGATTTAGACTTTTCCATGGTCTGGCGGATTTTGCGCGTCGGCATTCCAGCCTCATCCGCCTGGATACTCTTCAGCGTGGTTTATCTTTTTATAAACAAGATCGTGGCCTTGTTCGGAACAGAAGCCATTGCCGCCTTAGGGATCGGCAACCGTATGGAGTCGGTCTCTTTTCTCACCTGCTTTGGCTTATCCATAGCCGCCTCCACTCTGGTGGGACAGAATCTGGGAGCGGGCAAGCCGGAAAGAGCAGCTCAAGCCGTCTGGCAGACAGCCGGGATAGCGGTTTTGGTCACCAGTTTTGTAGGCGTAATGTTTTTCACCTTCCCCCGGCAGATCGCTTCTGTTTTCATCTCCGATCCAAAAGTGATTGAGATCGGAATCGGATATTTGAGAATCCTGGCTATATCCCAGATATTTATGGCACTGGAGATCGTGTTCGAGGGCTCCTTTGCAGGAGCGGGCAACACCATCCCTCCCATGGTCGTCTCCATCTTCGGTTCCCTTGCACGCATCCCAATAGCTTATCTTCTGGCCGTCCATTGGGGCATGGGAATAACCGGAGTATGGTGGGCTATAGCCTCAACCAGCGTAGTTAAAGGAATAGTTTTGACCTACTGGTTCAGCAAAGGAAGATGGAAAACCAAAAAGATTTGACAACACCTCCCAACAGATTAAACAGATTAGGCTAAGAATAATATTCCTTAATCTGTTCTATCTGTTGGGAATCCTCATGCTCCTTATGGATGTTATCCCAGAATGGTCTCCGACATCCATAAGAGGGAATTCAGTGAGGATGACAACATCTTGGCTTGAGCGAAACTCTACAAGATTTGAAGCTTGACAACTTTCTGGTTTGGATTATACTATAAGAAGATAGCTTTAGTGGCAAATTCTCAGTTTCGAGATTCTGTCCAGGAGGTAGATATGAAAACTCTAAGAAATTGTCTTGCTTTTGTGCTTTTATTACTCCTTTTCAAGTATGGTCTGGCTTTTGAGCCTGAGTTAGTCTTGGAGGTGTCGGTTGAGGGGAAGACAATTAGTGGTGACATTTTAGATGGGGAATTGATTCTATCGTCTCAGGAAAGGTTCTGGGTATTAACGCCTGAGGGAAAAGAGTCCTATCAGGCTGATCTAGGTCCGAATCAAGGGTTGGTTGCTTCTGAAGATGGAAAGTTTTTTGGAATAACCACCTACTCGAAGGATGCATCCCCCGGATTTCTGGCGGCAGAAAGATTCAAACTTTATTCCGCAAACGGGAAAAAGCTGTGGGAGATTGAAAATCCCGAGGTCTCCGATTTTTATATCTCCAACCAAGCCACTCTGGTGGTAGGAATCTCCAGTGGTGAGGGAAGCACAGGATCCCGCCTGGTATTTTATAATCACACTGGTAAATTGATCGCCAGCACCAAGGTCAAATTCCCACAAGGGATTGTATTTTCACTGAACGGAAAACATGTTTTGATAAACAGTGCCAAAGATGGTCTTTTAGCATTTGATAATTCAGGCAATTTGAAGGCTAACTTTGGACTATGTGATAAATTTGCCGCCTCCTCAGATGGGGAGTACGTAACAACTGTTTTTGATGGGAATCTAAAATTTTACTATAGGGGCAAACCAATCGGAAATCCGAAAAAGATAAATCCTTTAGTCAGAGGAATGTCTTTTTCACCGGAGAATAAATATCTTAGCGTCATCGACAAGAAAAATCTCTATCTGTTTGAAGTCGGAACGGGAAAACTCCTATGGCGATATACTCTGGATGAGCCGGAGCTATCCTTTATCTCGGTGGATATATCCGGTGACGCCGAAAAGATAATTGCCGGAATAGACTCCGATAAAGGCAGAAAGTTTCTGTCTGAAGAAAGGCATACTAAGGGTTTGATTTATGTTTTCGACAAAGATGGAAAGATCATATGGAAAAGGGACCTTTCTTATAAACTCTGGAGTGCTTTCTTTCCCCGAGTGCAGTTCTCCTCTGACGGAAAAAGATTTTGCATCATAACTAAAGAAAAGGTCTACTTATTTAAAGGCAATGGGAAAGAGAAATGATCTCTCTTTTCGAATACACAAGCCCAATTCAAAAAGCAAACTCGTTTTTTAAATCTTGCAATAAGTGTGAAACTCATCTTACTGTCCACTACTGTCTGCCTACTGCTTACTGCATACTGCCATCTGCTTTTTTAAATCCTGCAAGCTATGAAACTTATTCTCCTGGATACTGCTTACTTTAACTGCCGTCTGTTTACTGCCTACTGTCATCTGCTTTTTTAAATCTTGCAAGAAGTATGAAACCTGTTGCATACGAGCATGGCTGATATCAAGCCTGCTTGTTTAAATCTCCCCTTAACATAAGTTAAGCCCCTGCCTTTTTGTAGAGTAATCCCATATGCAACAACAGATTAATCTTTCCACCCTTAATATAACAGGTGAGAGTTTGGCTCGAGTTGGTGGCATGTAATTTGCTTAAAGTAAGCATTGAAATGATTTTTCACCAAGGCTACACGAGGGAAGTAAAGCCATGAAGAACAATTTATTTGAACTTGGATTTGTTCATTTGGACGATTTAATCTTTCATGAAACCTGTGATTTTAACTGGGTCTGCCGGCTGGCAGAACAGATCAAAAGGGGCGGACATTTGAAGAACCCGGTTTTGGTGGCAAGCTTTTCCAATGGATCTGTAGGACCAGCCAAGAATAAACCTGGAGGTTTACCTTCTGAGGAGAGTAGGAAACTTTTGGTTCTGGATGGAGTTAATTGGATTTCCGCTTTAAAACTTTTGGGTTTTCGCGATGCGTTGGTTCAAAAGACAGATCTGATGGATGAAAATGTGAAGCTTACCTCCTGGGATCATCTAATATTCAATATCAAAAAGGACGAGTTAGCCAAAAAGCTCAAAAAGTTGGATCTTCAAATATCCTCCTGTGGAGGGGAGTGGTGGTCGGCGGACGAAAAAACAGTTTGCTTCATTCTTTTTAAAGATCGTTCTGGACTGGTGGTCAGTCAAAGAGATTCATCTGTCGAAAGGCGGGTGAAAAACCTCTATCGGGTGATAGCCATTTATAATACCTCATGGGAGATTTATCATTCTGGCTCGGATGAGAGTTCGTCTTCTGCATTTGATAACTTCGAGAATGGATTAGCCATCAATATCCTTCCAGTATTCAAAAAGGAGCAGGTGATTGATCTAGTTTCCAGCAGAATACTTTTCCCCTTCGGCGTGACCAGATTTGTGATTCCTCAAAGGATTTTAGGCCTGGAAATTTCCTGCTCAGTTCTGGAGGATAATGCTCCACTTTCGGAGAAAAATCTGTTTTTAAAGGAGCTTCTGTCCTATCGGATAAAGAGTAAGAAAGCAAAATTTTATCAAGAATCTGTTTTTCTTTTTAACGAATAATCAGCCGCCTCTTTGGTCGTTTCTCCCCATACCCTCATTTCTTCAGCCAATGGAATGAGGGTTCTTTATTTTCGTAACTCCCCCGTTGTCAGTCCACTTGAAGATCAATGCTTATGGAGATACAGAGTTTGACCAGAACCTAACTTAAGTAGGGGGCAAGCTTCAGCTCCATCCATTGAGAGGGCGAACCTGAAGGTTCGCCCCTACAGATCTATTCCCGATCCAGTCATGTAGGTCAACCCCGCCAAAGGCGGGATTGACAAATAAGGATTTGTCAAGCTTAAGATCCATATTTGCGGGATGGTATGGGGTTTAGCCAGAACCTAACTTAAGTTAGGTTCTGGAACCGTTTCCCTTTGGCAATTCCTGTAACTTGGGGGCGTTGATTCAGAATCTCAAAGATTCTATCTTTTACAATTGTCACCAGAGAGTAAAACCTGGTGTGTTCAAAAAATTTTGAACAGCCAGACTCATAACACGTAGATGAAACAGTCGGCAATTCTCTTTTTCCTTGTAAGAGAAGGCTTGGTGTGTTATTCTAATACTTGACTTGAAAATAATAAAAAGGGCGCTTCGTGCCCAATTCATTAGGATTCCAATCAGGAGAATATCATGAAACGCTATTTTGTGTATTTAGTAGTTTTCTTGATGATGACCGTCAGTAATACTTTCGCTTCCTCACTGGACATTACCTATCGGGGTAATGGCATAAGTTTCGGCAATTCAAAGAGGATAAACGGAATACGTTTCAATTTGGTTGATAACGGGGTTGAGAGAATAAACGGTTTCAATTTTACCTTCTGGAAACCGAAAGACAATACCGATGCAAAAGTCAATGGTTTCGCCCTGGGACTGGTAGGACCAGAAGCCAACCAGTTAAACGGCATTGCTATTGGTGGAGTTGCCGTAGCCGCAGAAGAGATAAGAGGTTTTTCTTTTGGCACTGTAGGACTAGCATCCCACACAATAGCCGGCATAGCAATTGGAGGGATTGGGTTTGCCACCGAAAGCTTGAATGGTATTGGTTTTGGAATGGTCGGGCTGGCGGCGGGGAGAATAAACGGGATAGCAATCGGAGGCGTGGGGCTGGCAACCGGGAGCCTGAATGGTTTTGCTTTAGGAGGAATAGGAGTTGTAGCTAAGAGAATAAAAGGGGTAGCAATTGGAGGTATCGGGCTTAAATGTCAAAAAACCATAGATGGCATAACGGTTGGTGGAATCGGAATCGGGGCAGAGAAGATAACCGGAATAACAATCGGAGGCATTGGGGTCGGGGCAAACCAGGTAACGGGCCTGACAATTGGAGGGGTAGGAGTTGGAGCAGCGGAGATAACCGGAATAACAATCGGAGGCATTGGGGTCGGGGCAAACCAGGTAACGGGCTTGACAATTGGAGGTGTGGGAGTTGGGGCAAAAGATATAACAGGCATCACAATTGGAGGTATCGGGGTTGGAGCTGAAGAAATAACCGGTTTTACAATCGGAGGAGCAAAACTTCAGTCCGAGAACTTAACCGGTCTTGCAGTGGGAGGATATTGCAGGGTCAAAAGAAATCTAAGTGGTGTCTCTGTTGGAGTCTTTAATCATGCCAGACACCTCAACGGCGTGCAAATTGGCATTCTTAATTATTGTGGAAATAATCCAAAATTCTTGAGACTACTACCAATCATTAATGTGCATATTGATAGAAAACAATGTGCATATCGATAGAAAACGTTGAGGGCACCTTGTAAGGGTGATTAAGTAATTGACAGATACAGGAGGAGATCGAATGCTCTATTATATCTTAAAATTTACCATATCAGCCCTTTTGATAGTCGCCGTATCTGAAGTTTCAAAGAGATTTTCGTTGGTCGCCGGAATCTTAGCTTCTCTGCCCATTGTGTCTGTTCTGGCGATGATCTGGCTTTACATTGATACAAGCAGCGTTGAAAAAGTTACCAAACTCTCTACCAGCATTTTCTGGATGGTCTTACCTTCTCTTTCGTTATTCATTATGCTTCCTGTGCTTTTAAAAAAATAAAGTGTCTTTTTATCCGGCACTGATAATTTCATGGCTGGTTATGGTTTTTCTTTATTATGTAATGATCTTAGTTTTGAAAAAGCTGGGGATAGTGGTATAAACAATTTTTGAAATGGTGAATTTTTTTCAGGCCGATTCCAAAGAATATCTTCCTTACGTTTCATAAAGGAAGCCATAGCACTTTATCGTTCGCTGGGCTTTAAAGAAATCGAACCCTATCGGTTCAATCCCATAGAAAGGACGAAATTCATGGAACTGACTTTGATTTGAAAACGCCAGTTGACTGCGTGTCTGCGGTTCGCAGAGTTTATCTTGAGCCCCGCCCTGAGCATAGTGAAGGGGAAACCGAAGGGCTTGTCTCACTGAAAGCGGGGATTACTTACACTCAGACTATCATCGGGACTTCAGATACACGCATAATGGTAGAAGCGATTAATTGTAATTTGAGGGTGGCGAGGTAAAGTTCTCATGCCAATGGAAATTTATGAACGCTTAAGCCAGGTATACGACCTTGATTGGGGGAAGTTCTCAGAACAATATGTAAGTTTGATCAACCAGCTCCTCGATAAGCGTGGCATTGCTCAGGCAAGGATTCTCGACCTTGCGTGTGGAACGGGTACCTTGGCAGTAGAGCTTGCTAACCGGGGACACTATGTGTATGGCATAGACATCTCACCGCAGATGATCGAGATAGCCCAATCGAAATCCATGGGATTATCCAACGTCTCTTTCGAAGTGCAGGATATGACCCTTTTTGCCGTTGAGGATAAATTTGATCTGGCTACATGCACGTTCGACTCTCTCAACTATCTGCTTGACACAGATGGTGTAAAAGCGATGTTCTATCGCATTACTAACGTTCTTCATAAATCGGGGTTATTTGTCTTCGATTCCAATACGGATCGATTATATACTAATCGCCACAAGGGAACGCACAAGCGTGAACTGGGCGGAGAGTCTTTTGTTCAAAAGTGTAGCTATGATTCAATAAAAAAAGAAGCGACGACGGTATTTGAGTTTTCAGATGGAACAATTGAGGTTCATAAGCAACGCCCTTACAATTTGGTAGAACTTGAGCCACTTCTTGCTGATGCAGGTCTGCGTGTAGTCGATACATTTGCCGGTTTCGATAAGAGACCATATAATTCCGAAAGTGAGAGGTTGATTTGCATAGCTGAAAAAGAAATAATGGGCAACGGCGCATAATAGCATGTATCTATTTCGGGCAATGGCCTCACCCAAATGCCTTCAGCACTTTGCAAACACGCAATAGTTCAGGCATCATGCCAAATTGTTCGGATAAGCTGTTTATAAACTCATCAAAATAGACGGATGCGGAGGGCAAGATTATGATGATGAAAGAAATTAGGATTGACACGAAAGTAAAACTCAACAACGGGGTTGAGATGCCCATTTTTGGATTGGGCACATTTCAATCGCGGAGCGGGAAGGAAACACAAAAAGCCGTCCTTTGTGCCTTGGAGGCTGGCTACAGGCTCATCGACACCGCTGCAATGTATGGAAACGAGGAGGATGTTGGAGAAGCTTTAAGAAAAAGCGGCATTCCACGGGAAGAGATTTTTATCACTACCAAACTGTGGAATACAGACCATGGCTACGATAAAGCTCTGGCCGCTTTCGAAACGAGCAGAAAAAAACTGGGGCTCTCCTATGTTGACCTCTATCTGATTCACTGGCCCGTGGAAGGTCTCCGAACTGAATCGTGGAGAGCGTTGGAAACGCTGCTGGAAGAGGGAAAATGTTGGGCAATAGGTGTGAGCAATTACATGACCCATCATCTGGAGGAGCTCTTGAACAACTCATCCACAGTTCCGGCAGTTAATCAAGTCGAATTTAGCCCATATCTTTATCAAGAAGATCTTTTGGAGTTCTGCCGTGCTCACGACATTCAACTGGAGGCATACAGCCCGCTCACCAAGGGACATAAGTTGAAGGATCAAAAACTGGTGGCTATAGCTTCAAAATATTCCAAGAGCCCCGCTCAAATTCTCATTCGATGGGCGTTACAAAAAGAGGTCGTGGTCATACCAAAATCATCAAGAAAGGATAGAATTTTGGAAAATGCAGATGTTTTCGATTTTACAATTTCTCCTGAAGATATGAAAGTTCTCGATTCCTTTAATGAAGACTTACGCACCAGCTGGGATCCTTCAACCGCCCCATAGCTTTGTAGAGATGGCAGGTTTTGAAGATGAGGAGGTGAGGAAGACTTTAAATCTGCCAAAGGAGGAACAAACTATATACATAATGCCTGTAGGGAAAAAATGAGTAGATTGAAGGTGATTTTCGAAAAGCAATTATTGCATTATTTACTATTACTAATTCTTTTGAGCGGCTTATGTGCTATCAGTCGAACTGACGGTTTTCTGCCAGGTCAGTTTTTAGGTGTCCGCACCAGAACATGGTTCTACATAGGAGTTGCTATTCCTATTATGCATCAAATATATGTATGGCTCTGTTGGCGGACACAACTGTATTACTCCTTGCTCACAAGGCTTTTCGGTCGTTCTGGATTTACTTATTATTCGATAATCTTTTTGATTTTGATGATCTCCAAATTTGTCTTTATACTCTTCCTGGCTATATCAAATAAAAACAGCTTCAATGTTAATCCAATAGTATCATATGGCTTGTCACTTGTCTTTGGACTACTCGTATTATACGTTCTTTATTCAATTGCGAGATACTTCACATTCAGGCGTGCCCTGGGGATTGATCATTTTGATCCATCCTATCGGGAGGCAAAACTGGTAAAAGAAGGTATTTTTAGATTCACCGATAATGCAATGTATACTTTCGGTCTGCTGATATTCTGGATTCCCGGTTTGTTGTTTTTGTCCAAAGCTGCTTTAGTGGTTGCATTATTCAGTCATATCTATGTCTGGGTTCATCATTATTGTACTGAAAAACCGGACATGAGGAGAATATATGGATGACGCTGCCACCAAAAGAGCGGCATTACTTGTCGCCACATTGACCTCTTTTCTTACGCCCTTCATGGGCTCCTCGGTTAACATCGCACTTCCCTCCATCGGAAGGGAATTTGCGATGGATGCGGTTTTGTTAGGATGGGTTGCTACCGCATATCTTTTGTCGGCGGCAATGTTTTTAGTCCCCTTTGGGCGGATAGCAGACATATATGGAAGGAAGAGGATTTTCACATACGGTATACTCATTTTTGCTCTTTCGTCTCTCCTGTCGGCAATTGCTCCTTCTGCCATCTTTTTAATTTCCTGCCGGGTTTTGCAGGGAATGGGAAGCGCCATGATCTTTGGCACTGGAGTAGCAATTTTAACCTCGGTATTTCCTGCGGGTGAGAGGGGAAAAGTTTTGGGAATAAACGTTGCCGCAGTTTATTCCGGGCTTTCGCTCGGACCTTTTTTGGGTGGATTCTTAACCCAACATTTGGGCTGGCGAAGTATCTTTTTCTTAAACGTTCCTCTTAGCTTGCTAATAATCGCTTTTACGTTGTGGAAACTAAAGGGGGAATGGGCTGGGGCAAAAGGGGAGAAGTTCGATTTTGCCGGCTCCGTCATTTATGCAGTCTCGCTTCCGGCTATGATGTATGGTTTCACTCTTCTGCCAGCCATGTCCGGTGCATGGTTGATCGGGTTCGGTGTTTTGGGACTTCTAACATTCGTCAAGTGGGTGATGAGAGCAAAAAGTCCGGTTTTCGATGTGAACCTGTTCAGAGGCAACAAGGTCTTCGCTTTCTCTAATTTAGCGTCGTTGATTAATTATGGCGCCACTTTTGCCGTGACTTTTCTTTTAAGCCTTTATTTACAGTATACCAAGGGGCTCAGTCCTCAGTATGCAGGCATAATATTGGTTTGCCAACCTGTGATGATGGCTCTTTTCTCCCCTCTTGCCGGCAGGCTATCGGATAAGATTGAACCGAGAGTAGTAGCTTCAATAGGCATGGGATTTACAATGATCGCACTTTTCCTGTTCACTTTTTTGGGTCAAAACACCAGTTTAGGATATGTTATCACCGGTTTAATTGTTATTGGTTTTGGGTTAGCCCTTTTCTCCTCTCCCAATACCAATGCAATTATGAGTTCGGTTCAAAAGAGATCTTACGGGGTAGCCGCCGCCACGCTGGGAACCATGCGCCTGACCGGCCAGATGCTGAGCATGGGTATTGCCATGCTGGTGTTCGCCGTATACATCGGGAGAGTAGAAATTACACCGGAGAATTACCCCGCCTTCTTGAGAAGTGCCAAGTGTGCCTTCATAATTTTTACCGCCCTTTGTTTCGGTGGCATATTTGCCTCACTTGCCAGAGGTAAGGTGCGGTGAAAAGAGTAGAATTCGTAGGGAAAGGGCTTGTCCCTGTCCAGATGGTATTGGGCGGACAGCCACGAGGGCTGTCCCTACGATATCTTTTTGATAAGTGCCAAAACAGCCTTCATAATTTTTACCGCCCTGCGTGGTGAACCGAATGGTTCACTCCTTTGTTTCGGTGGCATATTTGCATCACTTGCCAGAGGTAAAGTACGGTGAAAAGGGTACAATTCGTAGGGACAGGGCTTGTCCCTGTCCACATTACATTAGGCGGAGAGCCATAAAGGCTGTCCCTACGATATCTTTTTGATAAGTGTCAAAACAGCATTCATAATTTTTACCGCCTTGCGGGGTGAACCGAATGGTTCACTCCTTTGTTTCGGTGGCATATTTGCATCGCTTGCCAGAGGCAAGGTGCGATGAAAAACGTGTAATGCGTATGGACAGGGCTCGTCCCTGTCCGTTAAAGACTAATGGAAAACCCAAACCCATAAACTTCCTTTGGAGGAGGGGATTTTATGCTAAAGGAGTTTAAGGAATTTGCCATGCGCGGCAATGTGGTCGACATGGCAGTGGGCATCATAATTGGTGCCGCGTTCGGGACCATCGTGAAGTCTTTGGTGGCCGACGTAATCATGCCTCCTATCGGGCTGGCTTTGGGCAATGTGGATTTCGCCAACCTATTCATTGTTCTGAAACATGGTGCGGAGATGGCAGCTCCTTATGCCTCTCTTGCCGACGCTCAGGCGGCAGGGGCGGTGACCTTGAACTATGGCGCTTTTGTCAACACGGTCATCAGCTTCCTCATAGTTGCCGTTGCAGTGTTCCTTCTGATAAAAAGCATCAACCAGCTCAAGCGGAAAAAGGAGGCGCCACCACCCGAGCCGACCACAAAGGAGTGCCCGCACTGCTTTTCCACCATTCCCATCAAAGCCACCCGCTGCCCCATGTGCACCTCTGAGTTGAAGACAGCGTAGAGCAGAGCCGGAGCAAAAGCACAATCAAGGAGGACACCCCGCCGTTGGCGGGGTGCCTCAGGGCGGGCAAGGGAGGGAAGAGTTGTTCCCTCTCCCTTGACGGGAGAGGGCTTGGGTGAGGGTGAAAAGAATCGCCGGAGAAGAAATGGTTAAATTCACCCTTCCTTTTATTCCCTCCCACTTGTGGTGAGCTTGTGCTTCGACTTCGCTCAGCACCATGAGCTTGTCGAATGGTCGAACCATCCAGGGAGGGAAGAATCAATTTCCTCTCCCCTTAGGGGAGAGGATTAAAGTGAGGGGGTCCGTAAGACACGCAGCTGAGGCTTCATGCCCAACCCACAAAGAGAGTTTTATTTCCTTCAAAAGAATAGTTGACTTGGGGCTTAAGATTGACTAATATATCTGTTAGAAGAGGAATATGCAACTTAGGGCGGGCAACAGTACGACAAAGCTGCTGGGTGCGGTGTGAATTCTGAGGAACCCGGGATTGAATCCTAGTGCCTTTTATGGTAAACCCGGCCTGACGAGCAGGCCCGCCTAAGGCGGGCAGGCTGAACCCAGCAGCCTTAGTTGCACCACTCAAGTCACATGACCTTTGCATTACAGTAAGACTGAAGGGACTTAGGGTCCATGGAAAAGAAAGGCAGTATTCGGAATCCGATAGTCGATGACATCCTGGACCGGATGTTTGCAGAACTCGAGGGGCGAAACGAGTTCGATGAGGAGACGATCAAGAGCCTCAAAGAACTTCGCACCAGGAGCAACCTAAAGAAGGCAGCTAGGGTTCGCCAGGCAGTCGAGCCCAAGTCAGAGGCGCAACAATGAGAGTGCTGGAACTGGAAATCCAGAATGTACGTGGTGTTCGGGAATTGCTACTTGAACCCAATGGCAGGAACTTCGCCATTTGGGGGCCAAATGGCTCGGGGAAGAGCGCAGTCGTGGATGCGATCGACTTTCTCCTCACAGGTCGAGTAGCACGACTGATGGGGAGGGGAACGAAGGATCTATCTCTCAGGGAGCATGGCCCACATATCGACCATGAGCCCAAAGACGCTATCGTTCGGGCAATGATCCAATTGCCCGGGGAACACGAGCCCGTCGAAATCAAACGGTGTATGGAAAAGCCTGGAACACTTGTATGTAAGGGATCCAAGAAGCCGCAACTGGAGCCAATCTTGGCGATTGCCGCGCGGGGACAACATGTATTGACTCGGCGGGAAATTCTTAAATACATCACCGCAGAGCCAAGTCACAGGGCACAGGAGATTCAGGAACTCCTTGACTTAAGCGACGTGGAGGATATCCGTAAAGCACTCGTCAGGGTGCAGGGTGACTTTGAGAAGGATTTGGAAGCTGCGAAGAGAGTTGTGGCCACTGCTGAGGGACAGGTGATGGCTACTGCACAAAAGCCCCGGTACGAACACGATGGTATCCTGGAATTCACCAACAAGAACAGGAGCGTATTGGGAGGCAAGCCCATCACCAATCTCCGCTCAATGGGGCTTAAAACAGAATTGAAGGCACCTACAGCACCACCCGAAGAGACAGTGATGAACGTGCAAATCCTGCAAAGGGACGTGGATAATTTGCTCAGCGTTGAACATCCAGAAGCGCGGGCGGATGTTGCGAAGACGGATTCGCAAGTGCGGCAAGTAATACGCTCTGTGAAAACAGATCCCCAGCTAGAAAAGGCCCTGGCACGCCTTAAACTGGTACAACTGGGTCTGAAGTTGATAGATGAGAGTGGCAAATGCCCGTTGTGTGATACCGCATGGCCGCGGGGTAAGCTTGAGGCTTATTTGCAGCAAAGCTTGGCTGTGGCGCAGCTCGCGCAACAGCACCACGACAGGATCACCGAGCTTTCCCAGAAGGTGCAGAATCGTGTTAATGCCACGATTGCGAGCGTCAAGAGCGTGCATGAAGCGGCAGAGCATCTCAAGGTGCAGGAGGCGCTGCCAATTCTTCAAGGATGGTTGGTGAGGCTAGATCACCTTTCGATTGCCTTGGGGAATCCCGTGGAAAAGTATCTTGAGTCTGGGTTTGAAAGTGCTGAAGTGCAGAAGCTGCTGGTGCCCGATGATCTTCGCAGGCTCACGGATAAGGTAACTTCGGCGGCGAAGGAGAAATGTCCGGAGGCGACTCCAGAGCAGACGGCATGGGATACATTGACGCGACTTGAAGAGAATCTGAAAGCACTTGAAGGAGCCCAGATGAAACTAGAATCGGCCATGTTAGCCAGCAATAGAGCGAGCATGCTGCTCTTGAGTTTTGTGAAAGCAAGAGACACAGTCTTGGAAACTCTCTACGACAGTGTGCGAGATCGTTTTGTGGAGCTCTACCGGGAGCTACACGGATCGGATGAAGCTGGCTTTAAGGCTAAAATTGAGCCCGCGGGGGCTGGCCTCAACTTCGAGGTAGATTTCTACGGGCGCGGTAAGCATGCACCTCATGCTCTTCATAGCGAGGGGCACCAGGATAGTATGGGACTCTGTCTATACTTAGCTTTAGCAGAGCGCCTCACTAAGGGTATAATAGATTTAGTGATACTTGACGACGTAGTGATGTCCGTGGATGCTGAGCACAGAAGGCACCTATGTCGACTCTTAGCGACTTCGTTCCCTGGTAGGCAATTCCTGATAACGACCCACGACAAAACCTGGGCAAATCAACTTAAGAGCGAAGGCGTCGTGCGTTCTCGTGAGCTCGTGGAATTCTACAATTGGAGTATCGAAGCGGGCCCACAGGTTGGCTTTGAACCAGAAATTTGGACTCGTATAAACAAGGATCTCCAACAGCACGACATACCAGGTGCGGCTGCTCGACTTCGCAGAGGATCCGAGTACTTCTTTGCCATGGTTTGTGATGCCTTAAAGGCTTCAATTCCGTACCGCCTAGACAGTCGGTGGGAGCTCGGAGATTTTCTCCCTGCCGCGATGGCGTGTTTCCGGGTTTTTCTGAAGCGTGCGAAAGATGCGGCACAGTCTTGGGGCCACCAAGAAGCATTCCAGGAACTGCAAGAGATCGATAGCACTGTTGGCGGGATTTACAAACGATCACAGGCAGAACAGTGGGCCATTAACGCCAATGTTCACTATAACAACTGGGCGAATTTCGAGGAAGCTGATTTCCGTCCTGTGGTTGAGGCATTTGAGGACTTGTACGGTCTCTTCCTCTGCGCGAAGTGCAAAGGTCTACTCCATCTAGCCACAAAGGGGATGACCCAGGTAGCTGTTCGTTGCAATTGTGGGAAAGTAGACTGGAACCTTACCAGAAAGGAAGACGCGCCCTAGGTTTAGTGGCATCGGCACTTACTAATGCTGATGCATCAGAAGAGACTTCACAAAATCACCATAACTTTTATTGTGAAAAGGATAACTCCACCGTTTATGGAAGAATATATGATGCATGCACAGAAACTCCCCTTGAGGGAGACCAAGCATCCCTCTGGGGCACCCCTCCGGGTGTGCAGAGAAAACAGGCATCCGTTCACGGTGAATCCGTTCAGGATGAATCCGTTTTCAAGAGCCAAAATTCAGACCACCTTATGTGGAAAAGATATTTGATATGAACCATCTGATTGATACCGACCTTGAGTTTTGTGCTTCGACTTCGCTCAGCACCCTGAGTTTATCGAAGGGTCGAAGGGAAGACCCTAAGCACTCTGCTTCCTGTTGGTGTTTTTCACCAACAGGAATATTTGTCAAGCTATTAAGAGTTGTTGGTCAAGAAGACCAACAGCTAGCGTATTAATCGACAAGACCATTAAAAGATTAGAAGAGAACTTCTGTGAGCCAAAAATCCAGGATGGCTGAAAAAAATTTAAAACAATCGCCAGTAAGGTCAGAAACGCCAGTTTCGCAGGTCAAGCATCTCCGTTTACGGTGAATCCGTTCAGGATGAATCCGTTCACGGCCAATCCGTTCGAATTTCCTCGTATCTGATGCTTCGGGAATGGTCGCCAGATATCCCGCAAGATGCGGGAGGGAATTCCCGAAGCCAATAGCATCGGCATTTCCCTCGGGGCGAGTCCTAATGCCGATGCATCAGGAGATTATATTTAATTAGATTATACTTGCACCATACATTTCAATAACTTTTAAGATTTGAAAGCTGATCTTCAGTTATGGAAAAACAAAAGCAAGCTTATGCATATGCCACTGTTGCAGTCCTGTTCTGGTCGACCGTAGCCTCTGCTTTCAAAGTCTCATTGAGATATTTAGATTTTCTTCAACTGCTGTTCTTTGCCTCAATTGCTTCCATCGTGATTCTTTTTCTGATTTTGCTAATCCAGAATAAATTAGCTCTTTTTAAAGAATACTCAGGAAAAGATTATCTGCATTCTGCCATGCTGGGGTTTTTGAACCCGTTCCTTTATTATGTGATTCTGTTCAAAGCCTATTCCCTGCTTCCTGCCCAGGAAGCACAACCATTGAATTACACCTGGTCGATTATGCTGGTTTTGTTATCCATTCCCTTGCTTAAACAAAGAATAGGATTGAAAAGCATCCTGGCAATCTTTATCAGCTATTTTGGGGTTTTCATAATTTCGACCCGGGGTGATATTTTAGGATTCACCTTTACCAATTTGAATGGAGTGCTTTTGGCATTGGGCAGTGCGGTGATCTGGGCTCTGTTCTGGATTTTTAATATCAAAGATAAACGGGACGAAGTTGCCAAGCTGTTTTTGAATTTTTCATTTGGTTTTGTTTTTATATTGATCGCCATGCTGATTTCGTCAAAAATGAGAATTCCCTCTTTAGCTGGACTTGTGGGGGCGTCTTATGTGGGTTTATTCGAAATGGGAATCACTTTCGTGCTCTGGTTAAAAGCTTTGAAATTATCCAGAACCACTGCTCAAGTTAGCAATCTGATTTACCTGTCGCCCTTCTTATCTTTGGTTCTAATTCATCTGGTGGTCGGAGAAAAAATATTGCCTTCCACCATAATCGGGTTGATCTTCATTGTGGCTGGTATTATAATACAACAACGTTACGGTAGGATCAAGTCGACTCTTGGGGACTCTTCGAGTTCGTCTGTCCATTTGAATCCACAGAAAACCAACCAGCTTTGAGGAGAAGCGAAATGAAAAGAGAAACTTTGAAAAAGATGGTGGAAAAAGAGGTATGGCAGCAATGCTCATCAAGACTCAAGAAGGAAGAAACGGTTGAAGTCCTTCATAAGCTCTTTGAGTATATAATAGACACTCTGTCTGACAGAATAGACGAAATTAAAACCGACGACGGTAAGACCATCTCCTTCTTCTCTGAAGGACGAGAGTTTCTGACCATCAATGTCACTCGAAAAGATTTGCGTATTTACGTACATCCAAAAGCCGGAGTTTTCTTTGATCCCAAAGCAAAGTTTGCCGTTGAGAAATTCAGATTCTGGGAGGGATCATTTCATAAAGCATCCAACAAATATCGAGCTATGAGCGTTTGGATATCAGAGAAAAAATATCTATCAGGAGTCAAAAAGATTATAGACTCTATTCCTAAAACTATAGAGGCTTAAAACATTTATCGGATGGTTTGGTAGCCGCACCCTTTCCGCCAGAGGCGCCCGCCTGCCGATCTTTAGCGGGCAGGGATCTGCCTATGGCAGACAGGGTGCGCATTACTATAGAGATTGATGAGAAACTTATTTGCACAACCATATACTTCAGGTTTCTAAAATGGCGTCCAGAACAAAACTGTTTATAATCGGCGGTTTGATCCTCTGCATCCTTGTTTTTTTCTTAATCCATGTTTTTAGATCACCATCCGGGCTTTCAGAAGATGAGTTTGTGGAAATCTACGTTCAGCTCTCCATGGCTTCAGAGATGTTTGCCCCGGACACTCTCAAACTAAAAGAGGAAAAAAAGAGGGTATATGAAGCAGCTGAAGTTACCCAGGATGAAATAGACGATTTTGTAAAACGATACAATCAGAAACCGGACAGGTGGGCGAGGGTTTGGAAAAAGATTGTTGAAAAGTTAGAACAAAGACGACAGGATCTTAAGTGACCATGAATGCGTTCTTTATATGATCGATGACCTCCTTGCCCCTTTCGTAGCTTATGGCTAAAACGTCGAATCGGAAATCGCAATCAGTTGTGTTTTCCTTTTGAATGAAATCGTAAGCTGCTTCGATTAGGTTTTTCTGCTTCCTGAGATCCACTCTCAGTTCCGGTGCTCCAAAGCTTTTTGATCTTGCCGCTTTAACCTCAACAAAAACGATGGTGTTCCCATCTTTGCCGATCAGATCGATCTCCTTATGCCCGTATCTGTAATTTCGCTTTAGAATCTGAAAACCCTTTCTCTTTAAGTATTCCTCAGCTAAAGCTTCGCCTTTTTTCCCAAATTTTTGTTTGTACTTCTTCATGGCAAGATTTTATTGGCAGGGCTGAATGCCCTTCGGGTCTTAAGAACCTTTTGCTTCACATAGTGGCGGGAATTTTCGTATGAATGCATACGCATATCCCGCCTTATGATACTACCTCACCCATATCCAGGTCGATCTGATTGGTCTGACACAGCTTAACCGGATTGAAGGATTTTCTGTGAATCTGGCAGGGACCAAAGATTTTCAAAGCTTCCACATGGATTTTGGTTGCGTAGCCCTTGTGTTCGGCAAAACAAAACTCTGGATACTTCCGATGGTATTTGAGCATGATTCTGTCCCGGGTGACCTTAGCCACAATGGATGCCGCCGCTATGGAAAGGCTCAGGCAGTCTCCTTTAACCACCGGCATCTGAGGAAGCAAAAGGTTGGGGATCCTTTGATTTCCATCCACCAGTATGAATTCGGGCGGGTTTTTTAGCTTGTTCACCGCCTTCCACATCGCCTTTAAAGAGGCATTCAGTATGTTCATCCTGTCGATGGTCTTCTCCCCCACAATTCCGATTCCCACCTCTTGGGCACTTTTCAAGATTTGATCAAAGAGCTCTTCTCTCTTTTTGGGGGTCAACTTTTTGGAGTCCTTCACTTCCGGCAGATACAAATCAGGAGGCAAGACTACACAAGCGGCAACAACCGGTCCTGCCAGAGGACCCCTTCCCACCTCATCCACGCCTGCCACAATACTGAAACCCTGTTTCCATAGTTTGGCTTCCAGCGCGAGCAAATCATCTGGCGTTCTTACCATAAGATTTCGTCCCCGAAGGTTCTTTGTCGGGCAGCTTCGCCCAGACGCCCCCGGGTGGAGGCGTCCGTCTGGACGCAGCCCGACCTGCCAGACTCACGTCTCTGTCTCCTTCTGGCTTTTCTTTGCCTGATCCAACCCCTCTTCTACGTTTAATAGTTTAGTCTGTAAAGTCTTTTGCGCCTTATCAGTTTTCAAACCTCCACGGAGGGGCCTTTTTGCCTTTTGCTTTAAAAATTCTGTCTTGGTGGGAGAAATATCTGCCTTATCGAAGTTGAAGTTTTCCGCCACCTTCAGAGCAAAATCATACCGGGAAAGATATTCTGCTCCCCCTATGTGAAAAATTCCGGATATGTCTTTTTGCATCATCTCTAATATACACAAAGATAGATTGTCCGCTAGGGTGGGGTTATTGAACTGGTCGGTGACGATTTTGAGCTTCTGGCCCGCGGAAAGCTTTTCCAAAAGCCAGAGCAGGAAATTTTTCTTTACCTTTTGACCGAATCCATAAAGGATGTTGGTTCGCACAATGAGAAAATTTATGCCGCTTTGTTTTATCACGTTTTCGCTTTCCAGCTTGGTCTCTCCATAAAAGCCTACCGGATGGGGAGGATCATCCTCAGAATATGGTCCTTTCTCTCCGTCGAAGATGAAATCCGTGGACAAGTGAACCAGTTTGATGTTATGCTTCTGGCAAACTCCCACCAGATTCTTCACCCCGCCCACATTAACCGCCCAAGCCTGATCTTTATTGATCTCGCATCCATCCACGTCCGTGTAAGCGGCGGCATTTATGATCACCGTGGGATTATAAAACCGAACATAGAACTCAAGCGCTTTTCTGTTGGTTAAATCTAAACTTTCATAGGATAAATTTGAAGGGGATACGAAATTTTGTGAATGAAGGTCTGTGGCGATTACTTTATAGGATGAGGAAAAATGCCGGCAGAGTTTCTGCCCTAAAAGCCCATTGGCTCCGGTGATTAAGACCGTTCCTATGGATTCTGCGAACTTCACATCATTTCCCTCAGAATAAATTCTTTGGGACAAGTTCCTTGTTGGGGTGGGGGTTGCACCGCCTCTTCTCTACGGTCACGGAGACCCCCAGACGGGAGCGTCGGCTCGTCTGGGAGACGACCGCCCCCAGACGGGCCCGTCGGGGCGTCGGGGCGGACAAGGGGTACAACCCTTCAGGTCGAATCATTCAGGGCAAGCCCCTGTCCGATCTGGTAGGACTACGATTCAAGATAAATCCTCTTAGGACGATTCCCTCTGGACATAGTGCTTCTCATAATATTTTAAATATTCTCCGGTCTTTATCTTCTGCCACCAACTCTGATGGGTAATATACCAATTCACGGTTTTGGAGATACCATCTTCAAATGGAGTGTCCGGCTCCCACTTCAGTTCGGCTCCTATCTTGGAGCAGTTTAAAGAATACCGCCGATCATGAGCCGGTCGGTCCTTAACATGTTTTAATAGCGATTTGGGTTTATTCAACTTCTTTAGGATCAAATCGGTGATCTCTAAGTTGGTCTTCTCATTAGCCCCGCCGATGTTGTAAATCTCCCCCACCTTTCCCTTATGCAAGACCGTGTCCAGAGCTTTACAGTGATCCTCCACATAGATCCAATCCCGCACGTACAAACCATCTCCGTAAATTGGAAGGTTTTGATCAAATAAGGCATTGGTGATAAATAGGGGGATAAGCTTCTCTGGAAATTGATAGGGTCCATAGTTGTTGGTGCACCGGGTGATTATGGCGGGAAGACGGAAAGTTTCAAAATAGGAGCGAACTAAAAGATCAGCCGAAGCTTTAGAAGCAGAATAGGGGCTGTTGGGTAAAAGGGGGGAGGATTCAGTAGAGGAACCTTCTCTGCCCAGACTGCCATATACTTCGTCTGTGGAGACCTGGAGAAATCTGTCTATCTTGAACTTCAGGGCGGATTCAAGCAGAACCTGAGTTCCCAAGACGTTGGTTTTTACAAATATCTGTGGATCATAGATGGATCTGTCCACGTGGCTTTCAGCAGCAAAGTGAACGATGGCGCTAACGCCGTCTTTAACTATCTGATTCACCAAATCAATGTCGCAGACGTCTCCTTTGACAAATTGATAATTAGGATGGTCCTCTACATCCGAAAGGTTATCCAGATTCCCGGCGTAGGTGAGCTTGTCCAAATTTACGATGTGGTAATCAGGATATTTAGAGAGTATGTGTCTGATGAAATTTGACCCGATGAATCCCGCCCCCCCGGTGATTAAAATCTTCATACCTTTGTCTTTTTTTTCACAAATCTAATTAATTTTTTTACATCTTCAAATGCCTGATTGATTTCTTTTGAATTGTATTCTATTTCATAGCCTATTGGGTAACGGTTCTCAAAATAGAACCGGGTGATTTTTCGAAACGAGGGGATGAACGTCAAAAAAGCTTCATCAAATTTAGAACACTCCTTTAGCAACTTGTCTAAATTATGAATTCTTTCCAACTCTCACCATTGGAGATTAAAAATCCTTTTAGATATTTTTCCGCCGCCTGTTAAATGAAGTATGCTACATAATCTAAAGTCGATCATTTCTCAAGAGGAATTCGGCTTGGTTTAAATCTCGATCTGCTTTGCCAAACCTTTCCTGAACCACTTTTGAGTTGTTAGCCATATAAAATCTTCCCTTTTCTGAGGATCTTTTTGACGAAGGGATCGCCGATCTTCAGTCTTTGGGAAACCTCGCCCGGAGTGTATACCCACGGTTCAATGGCGAAAGTCCAGCTTTCTTCATCCAGAATCTCTGCGACCCTAACTGATCGGTCGATGTGTCTTTCCCTGGTTTCTTTTATGATGAATAAATCTATGTCGCTGTGTTTGGTTGGCCTGCCCCAAGCGTATGAACCAAAGAGAATAATTTTGTCTGGCTGGTATTCTCTTTTAATTTTCTTCACTATTCTGTTGATTATTTCTTTGTTTTTTTCTTCCTTCGCCACTTTTCTCTATCCATCCTTTCTCTCCCAGTCGTATGGAATATCGTTTTTGTGGGGATCGACGCGAAACTCATTCGGCTGATATTCTCTCCTCATTTTCTCCGCTATTCTGTTGACTATCTCTCTTATCCGCTTATGTTTTACCATTTGTGTAGATCGATAGACTCATTTGGCATCAAAAATGGCTTTCAGGAATTCCTTCCCACGAGGTTGTGGAATTTCCCGTCCTTCCTTTTTGGCAGTTTCTAACCAAAGCTCCATGGCTTTTTTAATCTCTTCCAAAGCATCTTCTTCCGTTTCTCCGAATGCAGAACAGCCCGGTAGCTCAGGGACTACTGCTATATAGCCCTTATCTTCCTCACTATAAAATATCTCGATTGCATATCTATACATTTACTATTCCTCCAAGAGATTGTACTTCTCAACTATTTTCAAAAACTGTTTAACTTGATATGGCTTTGCCTTCCCACCTACGTTCTGAAAGTTCAGTAACTCTTTTATCCCCTCTTTCACAAATATCTTGTGACTTCCCTTTCCTCCTTTGAACTTAAAACCAAATGATTCCGCCGCTTGGCAAAGTGTATCGAATCTAACATTCTTTGGGTTTTTTTTTGAACTCTTCGCACCACTCTTTCTTCTTCACTGATTATACCTGAATTCCCTTTTGTAACTTAAAAGGACCTTCTTCTAAAAATTGGTTTAGCTATCCGTCCTTTCTCTCCCAGTCGTATGGAATATCGTTTTTGTGGGGATCGACGCGGAACTCATCCGGTTTATCGTAGTTAAAGACTTCAGTGGGTATGTTGATGCAGATGGCTTCTTCTTCACTTACGCATTTGAAACCATGCAAGACCAGTTGGGGTATCTTTACCAACAGGGGATTATGTTCTCCCAAGAAGAATTCGTTTATCTCCCCTTTGGTGGGAGAATCGTCCCGGTTATCATACAATACCAACTTGATCATCCCCTTGACTACAGCAAAATGGTCGGCCTGCTTTTTGTGGTAATGCCAGCCTTTCACCACCCCGGGATAGGCGGTGGTCATGTAGACCTGTCCGAATTTGGTGAACAGCTCATCATCTGCCCGCAGGATCTCCATCAAGTGTCCCCGCTCATCTGGAATCACTTTAAGCTTTTTAGTTACCACTCCCTGAATCATTTCTCGAATCTCCCAATGTTATCAATTACCAGCAGGACTAATTTTAGAAAAGGAAAAATTTGAAAAGAAGCTTTGCAACAGTTTTTGTAAATTCTACACCGCCAAGCCGTGAAGGCTTGGCTACGTAAACTAAATGACATCCTGAAAGTGAATGAAGCAAAAATACTCTGGAAAACCCAAAGTTTTTGTTATAGATTCCTCTTGTTAGCTCCTCCCTGTGCTACCAGATTGCTTGTCCGGAGGAGCGAGTCGAAGGTGCCTGCGTCCGACCACCAACCCTCGAGGAGACCATAGGTCATCTTACCCTCTTTTATATAGGCGTTGCTCACATCGGTAATCTCCAGCTCCCCCCGACCCGAGGGCTTTAGAGTTCTTATTATGTCGAAGACTTTGGCGTCATACATATAGATTCCGATCACCGCATACTTGGATTTGGGAACCTTTGGCTTCTCCTCTATTTTCACTATCTTCCCATCCGCTATCTCTGCCACCCCGAATCTTTCAGGATCGGGCACCTCCTTTAAAAGAATCTTTGCACCTTCCTTTTGTTTACGGAAATCCTTCACTGCCTGGGCTATGCTTCCCTCGATTACGTTATCTCCTAGGATGATCACGATTTTCTCATAGTCGGAGAAGTGCTCCGCCAATGCCAGGGCATCGGCTATTCCACCTTCGCCCTCCTGGTAGGTATAATTTAAGTGTTTCAGCCCGAATTCTTTGCCGTTGCCCAGAAGCCTTAAGAAATCGCCAGCGTGGTTACCTCCAGTGACTATCAGGATGTCATCAATTCCCGCGTTGATTAAAATCTGCAGGGGATAGAAGATCATGGGCTTGTCGTGGACCGGGAGGAGATGTTTGTTGGTGATCTTGGTCAAAGGATAGAGTCTTTTGCCCAATCCACCTGCTAATATTACACCTTTCATGCTCCGATATACCAGTCTCCTTTCTCGTAACTTATGGGCATGGAGACCACCTTGGTGAAATTATTCTTATCGTTTCTGATGGTCATCGATACCAAAGCTCTGTTTTTGGGGTCATCCTCTGGAATATATATTTCACTTATCTCTATTTTGATGTCGGTGGTATCCTTTAACTGCCAGTTATCGAAGTTACTTAAAAAAAGCTCCTTATTTCCACTATCGATCAGAGCACTGCACAGAAGCTTTTCTGCCTCCTCTATCTGATCTTTTGCCATCAGAAGCACAAACTGGTTTATCCTTTCTCTGGCTCTCTCTTCAGTTTTATTCTTGTTGCTATAACAACCGCAAACAAGCAAAAAAACCAGAAAAGCTATCCATATTTTTTTCATTTTTACTATTCCGTAGTTTTACTTGCAGGATTCATAAAAGACTGAGGTAAAGGATAGCTGACAAAAGCCCATATCTCAAATCGTATAGATGTGAACCATACGGTTCATATCTGCAGGGTCTTAAGACGGGATAAATCCCCACCCTATACTCAGAGTACGAATATTCACTTTTGCTTAAACAAGAGATTTTTCAAACAGATCGGGAAGTAAGCTAATTATTCTTATGATTTCCTTATTTCTTTTCTTTTGTCTTCTCTTCCTTGCCGCCCTCAGCCGACTTCTTCTCTGCTTTAGCTTCCTCGCCCTTCTCTTTCTCTTTTTCTTTCTCTTTCTCCTTCTCCTTCTCTTCTTCTCCTTCCTTTTTCTCGCCTATTACCTCGGGTTCCTCCTCAGTGACTGCAGGGGCAACCTCTGGCTCCTTAAATACGGTAGGAGGAACCACGGTGACGATGGAGCTTTGCGGATCAGAAAGTATCTCTACATTCTCTACCTTGATATCCGCCACATGAATTGAATCCCCGATGTTAAGATGGTTTACGTCCACTTCAATCTTCTCCGGGATGGCAGTGGGCAGACATTCAACCTCCAACTCCCTTAACACGTGCTGGAGGATACCTCCCTCCTTTACACCCTCCGGGGTTCCTACCAAATGAATGGGAACCTCAATGGAGAGCTTCTTGGTTAAGGATATCTGATGAAAATCCACGTGTTGGATGTCTCCTTTGACTGGATCCCGTTGAATCTCCTTGATCAGCACCTTTCGCTCTCCGTCCTTCTGATCACCTATAGTCAAGGTGATAAGTACGTTTTCTCCCAGTCCCCCTCTCAAAAGAGTAGAGAAGGATTTATTCTCTATCTCTAAAAGAACGGAAGGAGTTTTCATACCATATACCACCGCAGGTATAAAACCACTTCTTCTTAGCTTTTTAGCATGTTCTTTCCCTATCCTCTCGCGTGGTCTTACTTTAAGCACAACCTCTTTCATAAGATTTCACTCCTTGTTGAATCAATATTCGAAAAGGGAACTTACCGATTCTCCCTCATGAATGCGTTTTATGGCTTCTCCAAATATCTTGCCTACAGATGTAATCTCGTATTTACTTGAAAGCCTTTTGTTTTCCACGTCTATGGTGTCTGAAACCACCACTTTTTTAATAGGTGATTTCTCAATTAACTCTAAAGACCTTCCCGACAGGACCGGATGAGTACAGCCGGCATAAATCTCTTTTGCTCCCTGTTTAACTAAAAAATCTGCCGCCTGGGTTAAGGTTCCGGCAGTGTCCACAATATCATCCCGAATGATTATATTTTTACCTTCCACCTCACCGATCACATTCAAGATTTCTACTTGATTGGCTACATGTCTTTTCTTATCCAGCACGGCAAACGGCATGGAGAGTTTCTTGGCGAAGTTTCGCACCATCTTTATACTGCCCAAATCAGCCACCACCACCCAATCATCTGGTTTAAAATTGGTAAAGTAATCGTAAAAGACCGGATTGGAAAAAAGATGATCCATGGGAATGTCAAAGAAGCCCTGAATTTGAGCGGCATGCAGATCCATGGTCAGGACCCTGTTTGGCCCTGACACCGTAATCAAGTTAGCCACCAGCTTGGAGGTGATGGGAACCCGGGGCTGATCCTTTCTATCCTGACGGGCATAGCCGTAGTAAGGAATCACCGTGGTTATCCTTTCGGCGGAGGCTCTTTTGGCCGCATCGGTAATCACCAAAAGCTCCAGCAGATTCTCCGCCGGAGGATTGGTGGACTGTATTATGAAAACATCCGCTCCCCGAATGTTCTCATTTATCTTGACCGAGATCTCTCCGTCAGAAAACCTTTTTATCTCCGCATCACAAAGCGGAATGTTAAGATAATCACTTATTTTCTTCGCCAAGGGCAGGTTGGAATTGCCGCTTATCAGCTTTATCTTCTCGTTCATAAACGCTTTCGCTCCAGACGAAATCTTTTACATCATGTTGTACGCTTCTTATCGTTTTTTTCTAAAATTACCAATGTATTTCTATACCCCTATTCCCTCAGGTAAGACATCTATGGGAACAGAAATGGTTTTATCCCATTTCTCTTTTGTCTGGATTCTGTGCTCAATCTCTTTGGCTACTTTTGCAGGAACGTATTTCTCCCCACATTGCTGACAAACCCCAGCTGGCACATTTTGAAAGATGAATAATTTCCCGTGATAACGATAGTCCAACTCAACCTTTTCCTCCTTTACTTCTCCACCACAAAAGGAACAATCCCCATATTTATGCATCCTTCTCACCCCTTGTTGCCCTTGTTGTTTCATCAATCCACAAAGCTAATCTCATATTCTTCTCTTCTTACTTTTTCCTGAATCTCTCCAATTCTCATTTGATTTTAATTGATCCTTCATTCGGATCATTTTGGCCATGATGATCTTTTAGCGGCCAATGGCGTATAACGTTTCCGGGCTATACGAAGCCAGCCGAAGGTTGGTTTGGGCGAAGCGTCGCAAGCACGCTGTTAGGCAACTGTTTTGCTTGGCAACACTCAATACCAATATTTCCCTATTCTGTTTCTTCTTCCATCATTTCCCTGAGAAATTCTGCGGTGCTCAACTTCTTGTAGCCTTTGGGCACCTCGAACTCAGAATTCGGGATATTCTTTTTCTCTACTTTTACAGTCTCGGTTACATAATTTTTATTCCCTTCCTCATCGTAGTTTATTGTTTTTAGAGAAGCTCCTTGTTCCACAAGAAGTGCCATATACTCCGGGGAAGATTCGTAGGACTCCTCTGCTTCGGGTCCGCTCATCGCTTTGGTGAGCTGTACTAATTTAGGCAGGTCGATTTCATCTTTGGGGTTTATCTTTGCACAGATCCATAACTCCTCTTTCAATTTTTCATCAACCCATACCTGATACTTCTGACCCGAGTAGCCAGCTATGGTGGCTTTTCCCGAGGTCTTTTTCACATCCACTTTGACCTTCTTTTTTGGGGTTTGTTTTTTGGCTTCCTCCTCCATTTTTTTCTTATACTGCTTATAAGCATCTCTCTGCTCAGGAGTCATTTTTTTCAGTTGCGCTTCCTCCATCTGCTTCTGCCCTTCTTCCATACCCTTTCGCCATTCTTCAGGTGTGCCACTCCAGTATGCCTTGTGCTCAGGAATAAGAAAATAAATCATCCCTTTTTCCAGGTCAAGCATCGTTGTCTCTGAATCCACACTCTTCACCATGTTCTTCTGGACATACTGGATCGTTGTGTCTTTCTCTCCTTCTCGACGTGTAGTTACCTCTTCCATCACCCAGCCGGCAAAAGCCTGAGAAGCCAAGAACAAGGTGATGAACACCGAAAGGAGTCCTTTTGTCTTCATTTTCATCTCTTTCTCCTCATTTGAGGGTAAGTTATTATTATGTGCAGGATTAACTTACTTTCTGCTTCCCCCTCATTAGAAACAGAAAATTGGGTTAATTCTTGTCTCTTCAAAGGCATTTCCTTTTTTCTTGGTTTTTAGGTCACCAAGCAGAATGTTGCCTAACTCGTTTATTTTCGCATTGCGTTTACACTCCCAATTTGGCAGTATAAACTCCTTGCGTATATACTCCAAAATTGCTGGTTTAGATGAAATATTTCGTTTATCCCATCTATCTCCGTATCACCCAGCCGAATCTCCAGATAACCACTTATCTTGCAAACTAAGGCCCGATGGAATTCCCACTTATCAGCTTTATTTCTTCATTCATAAACTATCAACCATGAACTGTGAACCATGAACCGCTTTTATGGCTGGGGCGCCAGGATTCGAACCTGGGATACAAGATCCAAAGTCTTGTGTCTTACCACTTGACGACGCCCCAAGGAAGTAAATAAAAACGATTCACGTCTCTTTTGTGAACCATATGGTTCACACCTCTGGGAAGAAACCTAAAAGGTTTTCCCAAAAGACGTGATCGAATAAGATGATTGAGGTTAATGATGAATTTATTCGCCTGGTTGCTCGGTCTCGCCAGTTGGTTCCTCAGTGCCACCAGCCTCCTTAGTTTTCAGCTCATTCTCGTAAGCCGCCAGCACCTTATCCTCAATCATTCTGCGCATCTCGTTGTTTATGGGGTGCGCAATATCCTGATGGGTTCCATTTTTCCTTTTACGGCTGGGCATGGATACAAAATATCCCTTGGTGCCGTTTATCACCTTCAGCCCTCGAATTACAAAGGAGTCGTCGAGGGTAACATTGACAAACGCCTTCAGCTTCGCCTCATCTCTTAATGTGATCCTTACCTCGGTGATTTCCACTGTTCTTTCCTCCTGAGTTGAAATGTTTGTGCACGGTTAACAACTGGTGATGTGATTGCCCCCAGCTTAAGGCCACTTCGCCTTTTGCCAGAAGCGAAGGGGACTCACCCCTTCCCTTTACGGCGGGACATCCTGTCCGTTTGCCAGGGGGAGGGATTCATCCTGAAGGACCTAAATGTTACCAGTGATTGGTTGTGTCAGAAAAATTAATGCTTTAGATTCTGCGAACCAATCGCCCCGCAAAAGCTTTCTTACCACCTCCTCTGCTTGTGGTTTTCGGTCAAACACACCATAGACGGTCGGTCCACTTCCCGACATGGATGACTTCAACGCACCAGAATTTTTTAAACTCTCTTTTATCTTTTGAATAACCGGATGTCTTTTGCTCACCACCTCTTCTAAATCATTTCCAAAAGATGGAAGAGCCTTAAAGAACAGAGATCGATTCTCCAAATTTTTTAAGTTAACCTCTTTTCCCCTCTTTGTCAAGCTAATTTTTACGTTCTGATAAGCCCACTTGGTGGAAACTTTAAAGTGGGGACACACTAAAATGAGCCAATAATCTCCATACATATTTATCGGCTCAATCTCCTCACCCCTTCCCTTAATTAGTGCCTGTGCGGAGTAAAGAAAAAATGGAACATCTGATCCTATACGGCAAGCCAAAGCATGCAGTTTTCTATCTGAAAGTTGAAGCTTAAAAAGCTGGTTTATTCCTTTAAGCGTCAGTGCGGCATTTGAGCTTCCTCCCCCCAGGCCAGCAGAGATGGGGATTTTTTTCTTTATGTGAATGCTCACCCCTTCATCTATCTTTTCCTCCTCCAGAAGCATAGAAGCGGCTTGGAAAGCTAAATTGCTTTCATCTGAAGGACAATCCGGGTGATCACATCTTATCACCACGCCCTTTTCTCTTTTTTGTAAGATTAGTTCGTCGCACAGATCCACCGCTTGCATTAAAGAGAAAATCTGGTGATATCCATCCTCCCTTTTCTTTAAGACCTCAAGAGAAAGATTTATCTTGGCGGGGGATTTTAAGGTTAACTTATCCAAACTAAAATCTTCTCTCCTTCCACAGATTTAAGCTCAATTTTGCACCGAAAACGAAGGTGTCCTCCTTCTCTCCGCTTTTATTCTCGACGTTTTTTATCTTATTATACTCAGCAGACAGATCCAGCTTGAGATTTGCGTTGGGCTGATAGCTGAGCACAAATTTATGTTGATTTGTATACTCTACGATTCCGGAGGGGAATTTTTTGGAGGAGGGTACAGCTGGAGTTTGAGGAATGGTGATTCGTCCCTCTCCCTTTCTTCTGTATTCCTGTAGGAATGCCAGATCAATATTTTTGCTAAAATGGTAAATCAACTCAAAAGACCACCGGTCAGCATCAGGACCCAGGATGCTTCCCATCCCCCAGCCATGATAAGTATAAACATTCCAGGGTTTGTTCTGTCCATACACCCAGTTATTGATCTTGGTGTATTCTAAGTTAATATAACTTCTCATCCAGCCGAATGGCTCCGCATAATTCAAACCCATCTGAAATCCGGTTTGGTGAGGCTCCGACTCAAAGTCATACTGAAAATCATCTACTAAAAGCTCAAAATAAAGTTCTTTGTTTTTAAACACCGAAAGTGCCATATCAAAACTCCACAGAATATTGTCATCGGAATCCCGATTATACTGCTCTCCATAGTAAGGTAGGAGGGGATTTAAGTAATAAGCTTCAGGAAGACGATCTTTCCCTCCATAAAGGACCACCTCGGATATTCCCATCTCCACTCCGAATTTGAGCTTTAAGTTTATCCGGTGACCGGAAAGATATCTTTTGGTCCGGAAACCGTAATCGGAAACCCAGTCATCAAGCTTGGTGGCAAAATAGATCAGCTTAAAAGAACCCACCCCCCCCTCTATCTTTATCATATCAAAAGGAGGAATGTGGCCTGAGAGCAAAAGCACATCGTCTTTTCCCGGACCCCATCTTATGTGGTCTCTTCCCAAGAGGAGATGAAAATATTTCAAATCTATGTTAGTGTAGGCTTCATCCAGCACTCCGGTTAAATGATGTTTCCACTCCTCCCCTTTATACCTTCTTTCCTTATCCGCCTTGGTGTCTATCACCACCCTGTCTTTTAAGACAAATCTCTTACCAAATTGCAAACTGGTTTCGAATCTTGTCTGCAGGCGACCGTAGGAACTATCACCTTCAGCTAAAGTTGCATGGGCTACCGGACAGGTTCCATAGCGCAGAATAGTCTGATCTTCATCTTTTTTTTGTTTTTTGTAATATAATTCCTCTAACTCAAATCGAAATTCGGAATTCAGCTTATGAAGCAACCAGAGTTGAGAGTCACTAAGCCTCAAATCTCTTTCCTTTTGCTTCAGGTTTATCTCCAAAACTAAGGCGGCGATCTCTCCCCGGGTGTAAGGTTTGACGTTTTTGTGAAGAGAGGTAAATAAACCCATGCAGTGAAGCTCATCCACCACACCGTAAACCCAGCTATCCAGAGGGATGTTTTCTAAAAGAATGGCTTTTGAGACGGGAGATAAGATAGATGATAACAGAAAAGATATCAGGCTGATTTTTAATGCTTGCTTTATCAAATTCTTTCAGTTCCGCTTAAGATCGAGATTTCAACTGCTCTGGTAGGATGGATTATCGTAGGGACAACCCTTCCTTCGACTTTGCTCAGGACGGTGAGCTTGTCGAACCGTGTGGCTGTCCGGTTATGATTAGAACAGGGATTCATCCTGAAGGATTCATCCTGAAGGACAAACCTCTGTCCCTACTTTCTCTGCAAAAAGTTTTTTAACAAACCTTACAGCTTGACAATCTTTCCCCGGTTTTCTTTCACATTTTTGGTGGCATTGCGGGTGTCCATAACCAGCTGTGCATTTCGGACGATAAACTCATAGTCGTAGGCGGAGTGATCGGTGATGATAGCCACACAATCAGAGTTTTGAACAAGCTTTGGGGAAAGCTTGACCGATTTCATTTCCGAGTTATCCATGCGGATGGAGAGCACGTGAGGATCATTATACTTCACCTCTGCCCCGGCATTCTGCAAGAGTTTGATCACATCTAAAGCCGGTGATTCTCTCACGTCTTTTATGTCCCTTTTGTATGCCACCCCTAATACTAAAATTTTTGCCCCTTTCAGGCTCTTTTCTTTCTCATTTAATGCCCGATTGATCCGCTCCACCACATATTCCGGCATACGGGAATTTATGTCACCTGCCAGCTCAATGAACCTGGCGTAATAGTTTAATGATTTGAGTTTCCAGGAGAGATAGTGCGGATCGATGGGAATGCAATGTCCCCCCAGTCCTGGCCCGGGATAAAATGGCATGAACCCGAAAGGCTTGGTATTGGCGGCGTCGATTATCTCCCATACGTCTATTTTCAATCTATCACACATCACAGCCACCTCGTTCACCAATCCGATGTTGACCGAGCGGAAGGTGTTCTCTAAAAGCTTGATCATCTCCGCACTTTTGGTGGAGGAGACCGGAACCGCATCAGAAATGGTCTGTTCGTAGAAAAGCTTGGCGATTTTGGTACAGTGGGGGGTGATTCCTCCAACCACCCGAGGGGTGTTTTTGGTGGTATACTTTTTGTTTCCCGGATCTACTCTTTCCGGGGAAAAAGCCAAGAAAAAGTCTTTGCCCGCCCTAAGTCCGGTTTCCTCCAACATCGGCAGGATCAGCTCTTCTGTGGTTCCGGGATAGGTGGTGCTCTCCAGAATCACCAGTTGTCCGGGATGCAGGTATTTCTGGACTTCGCTCACCCCAGCCAGTATGTAGGAAACGTCCGGATCCTTGGTCTTGCTCAAAGGGGTGGGGACACAGATGGTTACAATGTCTACCTTCTTCAGGACGGCAAAGTCAGTGGTGGCACCTATCTTCCCTGCCTTTACCAGAGGTTTTAGGTCTCTATCCTTAACGTCGTCTATATCTGATTTGCCTGAGTTTATCAGTTTCACCTTGTTTAGGGCTATGTCAATTCCAATGATTTTGAAGCCTTCCCTTCCCAACTCCACTGCTAAGGGAAGTCCTACATATCCCATTCCAATGACCCCCACCACCGCGGTTCTGCTTTTTATTTTCTTCTCTAAGCTCTTATACAAGTTGTGCCTCCTGAGATAAATAAATGACGGATGACGAATGATGAATGACGAATAACGGATGACGGACATCGAATGTCTGGTTTAAATTCGTCATTCGACATTCGTCATTAGATATTTGAATTTAACTCTGCTCCTCCAAAAATTCAATGTGTCCTCCAACGTTTTTTCTAATGGAATCTTTGGCTTCCAACCGGTGGTCTTTCTTATCTTGGAGTTATTACCCACAAGGATCGGAATCTCCGCCGGTCGGTTCTTTTTTTCATCCACTTCCACCTTTATTTTCTTTTTCGACAACGAAAGCAAAATTTTGAGCACATTTCTTATGCTATACGCTTCTTGTGAGCATATATTGTAAACTTCACCCGCTTTTCCTTTTCTCATCAAGGAAACGTAGGCTCTTACCACGTCTCTTACGTCGGAGATGTCCCTTTTGGTGGAGAGATTGCCCACCTTCAAGACCGGGGACATTTGCCCTGTCTCGATTTTAGCTATTTGGGAGGCGAAATCGGGAATTACAAATCCGGTGTGCTGTCGTGGACCGGTGTGATTAAAAGATCTTGCCCGAATGGCAAAAACTCCATAAGATGCGAAATATTGATGAGCTAAAAGATCACATGCCGCTTTGCTCACCCCATAAGGGCTAATGGGAAGAAGAAGCTTCTCCTCGGTTATGGGAACCTCTTTGGGCAAAACTTTCCCATACATGTCACTTGATCCCACCACCAGAATCTTAATCTTTTTGTTTAGGCTTCTTACAATCTCCAAAAGATACAAGGTCCCCCGGATATTGGTCTCGATGGTATCCAAGGGATGAGAGAATGATTTTCCCACCGAGCTTAAAGCCGCCAGATGATAGATTTGGTCCGGGTTTATTCTTTTTACCAGACGGGACAACTGATCGAATTGGGTGATATCGCAACTGGAGAGGTACAGATTCTTTCTGATCTTTTGAATATTCTCCAGACTTTCACCGGGCAGGCATATCCCAAACACCTTATTTTCTCTCTTTAAAAGTAGCTCTGCCAGATGTGACCCCACAAATCCAGCTATGCCTGTGATCAGAATTTTCATATTCAACTCATTTCCCCCTCACCCTTTCTCCCTCTCCCCAAAGGGAGAGGGGATCATGTTTTCCTCTCCCCCGAGGGGAGAGGACTTCCGCCATAGGCGGATCTGCCTCTGGCAGAAAGGTGAGGGGGCAATTTGACCCTTTGGTTCCCCAATCACGAGTGTTTTATCTCCCTCTTCACCCTTTCCATATCCGCATCCACCATCATCTTGATCAGTTGCTCAAAGGAGACCTCCACTTTCCAGCCCAGCTTTTTTCGAGCATAGGAGGAATCGCCTAAAAGCACATCCACCTCTGCAGGTCGCACCAATTTGGGGTCGACCTCCACGTATTTTTCATAATCTGTGCCCACATGCCCAAATGCGATCTGAGCCAGCTCCCTAACCGAATGATTTTTTCCGGTGGCGATGACGAAATCCTCTGGTTCTTTTTGTTGTAGCATAAGCCACATAGCTTTCACATAGTCCCCAGCATATCCCCAGTCCCTTTTTGCATCCAGATTGCCCAAGTAAAGCTTTTTGGAAAGCCCCAACTTTATTCTGGCAGCACCATGGGTGATTTTTCGGGAGACAAATTCTAAACCTCGTCTGGGGGATTCGTGATTGAACAGAATCCCGCTTACTGCAAACATGCCGTAGCTTTCCCGATAGTTCACCGTGATCCAGTGAGCATACACCTTTGCTACTCCATAAGGGCTTCGGGGGTAGAAGGGGGTCTTCTCGTTCTGGGGCACCTGTTGCACCTTGCCAAACATCTCCGAGGAGGAGGCTTGATAGAATTTGATCTTCTTGTTAACCAGCCTTATCGCCTCTAATATTTTGGTCACCCCCAATGCGTTGAATTCGCCGGTTAACATGGGTTGTTCCCAGGAAGTGGGAACGAATGACTGGGCGGCTAAACTGTAAACCTCATCCGGCTGGCACTGCTCGATCAATGTGATCAGCGATAGCTGATCCAGCAAATCCGCCTGTCTTAGGTGAATTTTTTCGCGGATGTGGTTTATCCGCTCGAAATTCTCGGTGGACGATCGTCTCACCATTCCAAAAACCTCATAGCCCTTTTCCAAAAGCAATTCCGCCAAGTAGGACCCATCCTGTCCTGTAATTCCCGTGATTAACGCCTTCATATTCCTCTCTTTCTGATTCGGTTTTTGATTGAATATAATGCTCCATATCATTTAAGTCAATCTTTTTCCAGATTGAACGGTCTACATGAAATCAACACCCAGACCAGAACCTAACTTAAGTTAGGTTCTGGTTGTAAGAAACCTTACATAGGTGTATCCTATTAATAAATATGCAGGATCGAAGTTAAAGGGACTGTTGAAAAAACCTCTTGGCCTGTCAAAGGCGGGCCCTATGGATGATAAGTAATCCTCTCCCACGGGGGCGGGAATTTTCGTATGAATGCATACGCATATCCCGCCCCAAAATGTAGCTTTTTCAACAATCCCTAAAGGTTCACCCTTACATCTGTTTTTACTCTAAAAGAAGAGAAATGCCAGGTAAATTTTTGCCTTTTGATCAAAACCCAATATCTTCTGACACACAATTAGCCATTAAAATACCTTTCTTGTAGCTTACAGACAAATATGTTGAATCCGGTTAGAAATTTTTCTTGACAAAAGCCCTGGATAGGCTTATAAATTATTGATTTTAGTTTTCGAATATAAAAAAGTTGTGACCACTTCAAAGGAGGTTTAGCATGACCAAATTCTATTTTGATGTGAGGGACGTTTTCCGAGCTCCTCGTCTGGCGCTCTCTCCCAAAAAGATTCTGCTTCAGTTCATGGGGCTTCTGGTAGGGTACTTGGGATATCTTATATTTACCTACCTTGCCTTTCTTTCCAGCGGCCTCAGCTTTTCTCACACCTGGAAATATCACGGGCTTTTTCCTCTTTCAGATTTTCCCTTTACTGAGTGGTATAGCTGGGTGATCTTCGTCTTTGGTTGTTTGATCGCTTTGATATGCTGGCTTCTGGCAAGCACCATGGTGGGAAAGGTTACCTACGAACAGCTCAAAGGGGATGACTTCTATTCCTCCAAGGAGGCTTTCAGATTTTTAAAGAAGCACTTTGGACCAGCTTTCCTGTCGCCTGTTTCCATGTTGGCCTTCATAGCATTTTTGATAATCTGCGGTATTGTCGTCGGACTTTTAGGAAAGATACCCTACCTGGGGGAGTTGGGCATCGGCATTTTCTATCTTATTCCCTTATTTGCGGCGGCACTGTGTTTAGCTTATGTTATATTTATTTTCTTTGTCTCGTTGCTTTTAGCACCTGTGGTGGTGGCAACGCTCAAGGAAGATACCTTTGAGACTATCGTTCAGATCTTCTCCACCGTGTGGAATCAAGCCTGGCGGTATTTTGTCTACACCGGACTTATCGGTGTAATGTCCAAGGTGGGGATTTTCATCTTTGGCTATTTCTCATTCAGAGCGGTCCAACTGATACATCTCTCCTGTGGGGTTTTCATGAAAGGTAAACTAACTGACATCACCGAGGAGGCCCTTTCGTATATCACCATCCCTCAGCATTTTTTAGACTATTTCTCCAACATCTTCGCCGGGATAAATTTCCGATTTCATTTACCTGAGATCGGACCGGGGATCTATCTTAACTGGTCTGGCGAAATCTCTGCCTTTTTGATCGCCATCTCTTTGATAATTGTCATCTTTATGGTTCTCTCCTATGGTCTGGCAATAATAAGCACCGGACAGACGCTTACCTACATTATCCTGCGGAAGAAAAAGGATGACGAGGATCTCCTGGAGAGGAAGACCGAGACCGAAGAGGAGGAGGAGAGAAAGGAAATATTGGAAACCCCGCCAGAGGCGGGGGAGGAGAAGGAGAAAGAAGTAAAATCTCCGGATCAATCAGAGGAAAAAACATAAGAAAATTTGTAGGGACAATTAATCTGTGCCGGTCGGGTCCCCTGACCCGACTGGGTTAAGGCATTTATCGTTGCGTCAAAAGCTCCACTCTTCCGCCTCTGGTGGAATACTGGTGACTGACGTTTTAAAAGGTGTCAAGACTGAGGTCCTGACACAACACAAGCTTCCCCGGGTTGTTTTGCGTTTATTCAAAAAACGTTTTAGCTTGCCTCTGTAGGTGACGATATAAAAAAGGGAACTGATATCCTTAAATCACAGGGGGGGATATGTCTGCTGAGATAATTAAGTTATTGCGCAAAACGCCCATCTTTTCCACGCTTGATTCTTCCAGCTTGAAAAGAATCTTTAGTTTTTTCAAGGAGAGGACCTATTCTTCTGACGAGATGCTTTTTAAAGAAGGAACCTTAGGGGATACTCTATACATTATCAAGCAAGGGGCGATAAAGATCTCTCAAACAGCCAAGGAGGGGGAGGAGGAGACCAGTCGAGCATTAAGGAGGGAAGGGGATATTTTCGGAGAATCGGGTTTTCTTGACGAGTCTCCTCGGCCTGTAACGGCTCAAGCCACAAAGACAACCAAGGTGTTGCAGCTATCCAGATCAGATTTTCTCATCATCCTCAACGATCATTCTTTGATCGCCTATCAGATCGTAAAAGTTCTGAGCTCACGTCTAAAGCAGTCTGACCTGCGGACAATTGAGGAATTGAAGGAGAAAAACGAACAGCTTCAGCAGGCAAACCGTGAGTTGCAGAAGACGGCTGAAACGGTAAAAAATCAAGAGCGGTCAGATGAATCCTCAGGAACCGCAGGAGGGGAGGAGAGATTTTCGGATCGGATGCTCTCTTTTGTTCCTTATCCGGTGATTTTCACAGGCGAGGATGATCTCATCTCCTTTTTCAACAAAGCGGCGGAGAAGGAGTTCGGCTACAAAAGCGAAGAGATAATGGGGAAGCCAGTTAAGATATTGTGGAATGAAGCTTTCTGGTCTCAGTTTTCTCCGGCCATTCAAAAAGAGTTGCAGGAGAGAAACGTGTGGGAGGGGGAAATTGTAGCTAAGAAAAAGAATGGAGAACATTTCCTCTCTTTCACCACTATCACTGGAATTTTTGACACCCAGGGAAAAAGAGACGGTAAGCTTTACCTAAACCGGAATGTAACCCAAAAAAGAAGCCAAGAAAAGGAAGAGCGGACAAAGGAGGAGTTGGTCTCAAGACAACAGATAGCAGAAGAGGTAGCCACCACCATTGGAAGGGAAAGCAAGACGCTCTCCGATGCCTTTGAGACCCTGCCGCTTGAACTGGATGAAATTAATTTGGGTAAATCAATGAAAACGACGAGCATTATGAAAAATGCCTTGGATAATATTAAAACCCTAATCACAGATTTGACCACATCACCTTCGTTGGAGGTTAAATCTGAGCCGCTCGATCTGGTGAGTTTCTTTCAAGAAGAATTACTTTTATTGGAATCCCATGAGAAATTCCGTGATATCGTCTTTGCTACTCACTTTGAGGAAGACACGCCAAAAGTGAAAGCAAATAAACGACAACTGCAACAGTTGCTTCACTCTATTTTGGACAACGCCACTTCAGCTTTACAGCCGATCTCAGATCGTAAAAAGACCATCGCCATAGAGGTGAACGGTGCAAACCAAAAGCAACAAGTGCAGATTCAGATCTCGGATAACGGGATGGGCATGAGTCGATCCAACCTTTCAAGGGTTTTTAAAGAACGCTTTACCACAAAAAGAGATGGATTAGGATTGGGGCTATTATTGGTTGACAGGATAGTAAAAAACCATGGGGGGAGTATTGAAGTTCATAGTGATGAAGGAACCTATACTTTGTTTGTCATCAGATTGCCTGCACATGAAGAAAAGCCAGCCTTTCTACCTCAAGTTGAACCAGTTCTTGAAACCGAAAGTTGAAAGGCGCTAAGCTTAAAGCGAGCCGAAAGATGTATGGTGATCTCAGTCAGAAAACTTTGAAAAAGTCAGATCGGGAAAGACTTTGCTGGGATTTTACGTAGGGACAGGGCTTGCCCTTCAGGATGAATCCCTGTCCTAACTTTAACAAGGACAGCCACACGGTTCGACAAGCTCACCGTCCTGAGCAAAGTCGAAGGAAGGGCTGTCCCTACAACTGAAACCTGGTTCACCTGAAGGTGAACACTCCAAATTCTCTCCCCAAGTAATTCTTGAAGCACCTCACCTGGTTTTTACCCTCAAAGAAAAGAGCATATCGATGAAAACGATCGTTGCTCCGAAAAGGAAGGTAGCTCTGAATCCTAAAAGCTCCCATATCACGCCGCCTAAAATCGGCAGAATCACTGCGGAGATATGGTTTGCCGTCACGCTGAAGGATATGCAACTGGTCAAATCGGATTTATCCGAGATCTTTCTCGCGTAAGAATAAAGGGCGATAGAGGAGCCGAAAAGGATATTATCCAGCACAAAGAAAACAGCCAGAAGAGGAAGCCAGCTTATATAGGCGTATCCGGAAAAGATGAATATGAGCAGAAACGAGCTTCCTGCCAGCACTATCCTTTCTCCCCACTTCTCCACAAGATTCCCCATCAAGCTGTTGGTGTAGATGGTAACCGCGTTGGAGATAAAGAACAGAAGTGCAGCAGAGGAGATGCTGATCTGATAGTTTGCTACCAGAAGAAAAATGGCAAAGGTGGTGAAGATGTGACGGCGACAGCCTCTCAGGAAACTTAAAAAATAGTATAGAGAATACTTTTTTTTGAGGGAAACCTTCCTTTCCTCTTCTTTCGCCCGATTGTCTCTTAGTGTAAAGGTGAAATAGATTCCCACCAGGGTGACTAAAGCTCCGAAAAAAGTCAATACTTCTCGGTAGCCGAAAAACAGCGTGGCGACCAAAACGCAGATGGTGGCGACCACTCCGGCGATAGATTCTATGCTTTTTATCTTCCCCTGGGCTTTTCCCGATTCTTTGGTCTTGATAAAGTGAAGTAGGAGCGCATTGTTGGAGGAGAGAAAGCTGTGGAATCCTACGCTCATCACCAGAGTGCCCACCCCCAGCATAAAGACCGAGTCAGCACGACCCACCAGCATCAATCCCAAGCCAGAAAGGACAATGCTTAAAGTGGCGATCTTAACTTCTGCTAAATAAAGAGCCAATGCTCCCACCATGAAGCCTAAAAGCCCCGGAATTTCCCGAACCGACTGAATAATCCCTATTTGAGTGGGGGTGATATCCAAAACCTCTTTGGCGAAGTTGTTGAATATCACCCTCCACACGATAAAGCCGAAGAAGAGGGCAAAGGTGTTTAAAGCTATGGTTAGAAGACTGACATCCTGTTTTTTGAAAAGCTTCATGTTTCAATAGAGTATGATAAAATCCTTTTCTTATTCTCTAGTTGAATATAACATCCTTTTCTCAATTGTGAATTTAATTTGTGGGCTAAAGCCTGCCAGGTTGGGGAACCTGGCAGGCACAAAAATCAATTATCTGTTCAAGGGTGGTCCACCACCAGGCTGTTAGTTTCCGGTCGCCAAAGAATTCTGATACGCACATACGAAAGCCCCAGATCTGATCAGGCTGGGGCTTTTCTTTTGCTCGGGGATTAATATAAAGCAAGAAATGTATGTGCTTCTTCGATCTCTTACATTTTCCTTGATTTTCCCCTCACCCTGACCCTCTCCCCACAGGGGAGAGGGGACTTCAGTCCGTAGGTCGGGTTGCGAGCCCCCGCCAACGGCTGGGGAGAGCTACCCGACACTTTAGTTTCAATTCCCACCTTTGTCGGGCAACCTACGCCCGGACGGTAGCCCGATCTACCACTTTAGGCACATCCCTCCACAGGAGGTGGACCTCCCTTGAATAGATAATTTATCAGAGTGGACACATCTCCCAGATCCACCACACAATCGCCATTAGCGTCTCCTGCCGCTAAGGGGTCAGGGGGACCTCCACCTTTGTACAGATAGTTAATCAAAGTGACCACATCCCCTAAATCCACCACCTGATCCCCATTGGGATCACCCGGCAGATAAGGTAGAGCAGTCAACCAATCCAGCACCTTCTGCAGCACCACATGCGATTTGCTGGTGGGCTGCCCGTGGAAGAGACCGCCGTCTTTTCGTATGGACTCGAAGCCAAATCCAAACACCACCACCTTGAAGAAATCGTTTTGAAATTTAGTGCCGGCAACAGAGTCCGTGGGAGTCCACCACTGGCCGCCATCGGCAATAGTATAAACCAAAACCGTATCAGCCTCAGAGTCGGGGACCAGATTATCCTTGGAGTCTTGATTGGTGACCTCGTAGTTCGGGAAAATATATAGAGCGTCCCCAACCTCATCCTCCGGTTGCCCTATCACCAGACGTCTGTCGCAGATTCCACCATATCCCACATGCAGATAGTTGTTTAAGAACAGTGTGTCCAGGGGATTAGATGAGTTGGAGAGAACCTCCACAGCGTCCTGGCTGGTTAAAAACAGCCCGCCGCCGTTATCTAAAAATGCCATCAAACCCAGAATATCCTCATCTGCGAAAATTGAGTCTCTGTGATCTCCAGTAAACCAAATCACCACATCATAATCAGACAAATGAAAGCTTTCACCGGGTGGATTAGCTTTATCCCATACATCATACAAAGGACCTAACAGATCTAAAGCTTCTGTATAATTATTCTCTAAGGTCGAGCCAAGATCATCATCCACCAGAAGGATGCTGGAAAGACCTATCCAGATCTCCTCTTCCCAACTCTTGGTATAATCGCCTCCATTTCCGGTAATCTGGAGGGTGAAGTTCACCTTTTTGGGAGGAAAATTTGGGGGGACCCAGAATTGAATCGGATCTGAATGGTTGTCCACCGTATCATGCACTAAAATATCGCCCAAATAGGATCGGTCATTTATGAAGACTATGCCGTCCGTGTCAGCCCAAGCTATAACCTGCGCTCCATTCAGTGGAGCCCAGATATTGGAGAAAGTTACAAAGATATTCACCGTTTCCTCTGGTTCCGACCTTCCGTTTCCATTGCCTCCGGTGGAGTCGTCCACAGAGAAACCCTCTAAGTTAACGAAGGGACCGGGAGGGATGTAATTTATCAAATCGGTGGCATATCCGATATAACAGCTGTTGTATTTTATATAAAAATATCCATTCATGCCCCAGCCAGAACCCCAACTGTTTTTTGCAATCCAGGCGCCATTACCACCACATAAAGTATCGTCCCATCCAATAAGCAAGACCGCATGATTGACCGGCTCGAAGCCGATGTGTTCGTAACATCCTTCGGAGTAGCTGAAGAAGTCGTCGTAAACGGTCATGGCGCAAGATACCGGTCCGGTAAGAAGGGCGGTTTTGATGGCATCTACATTGTTAGCAACCGGAGTCCATCCAGTTACTTTGGCGAAAACTTCACAGGATTCTTGAATACAAGGATCAGTATCGTTAGCGTGGTAGGGCATACACTCCTCACTCACCGAGCCAAAGCCCTGAAATAGCTCATAAGCATAACTCATCCAGCCCCCATCACATCCCCAGCCATAGGCTCTGCAGGAGAGAATCTGCTGCTCTGAAAGATCCAACTCCTTCTCTCCGTATATCTTCGCCATAGCCTCCAAAGCTCCCAGAGCACCAAAAGCCCAACAGCTTCCACAGCCACCTTGATTCTTCACCGGAGTGACCCCAGCCGAATCCCGCCAGTCAAAAACTATAGAGAAAGTTACCTTTGGGGGAGCTTCTAATTTTGTAGCATTTTCGAACCACTCATCGTACCATTCAGGCACCTTCAAACCTAAAAGCTTCTGTTTTTCTTCTTCCGAAAGTTCGGAAACTGAAGTCCTGCCCGCAGTCCAGTTATAGCCATTCTCCTCGATCATCTTCTGGATATCTTCTATTTCTTCATCGACTCTGTCCTTTGGAATTGCTGAACTGGATACAAAGAAGATGACCACCAAGAAAAGAAAAACACAATTGATAATTCTGAAACCTCTCATCCTAAACTCCTTCTGAAAAGATTAAATCAAAAGACCTGTTCTCTTTTTTTCTGCGAAAACTTTTTTTGTTCCTTCCAGCCCCAGCCACTGGTGATAACTTAACACAATTTCCTGATAAGTCAAGGCAAAACAGCCAGGAGGCGTGTGAATCCTTTCGTTCGTCACGGTCAGACGACCGCCCGTCTGGGCGGACGCCCTTCACTCAAAAACGGACAGCCACAAGGGCTGTCCCTACGGTCTATCTAGAATAAGAAGGGCAAGATCGGAATCAGAGTAAAGAGGGGGAATAGAGTAATCATCAGAGCCAACAAGGCCAGAAGGAATGCGCTTATTGCGAGAAGGAAGTTCAACTGGTTGTCGAGCTGTCCGTGGACCAAGTTGTGATTGTTGACCACCAAAATCTTGTTGGATTCAAGAAGATCCGACAAGTTTCTCATGTTAGCGGTTGCGTGCAAATAGACAATCGGAGCGTTCTTGTCTCTGGCTATCTTGTAGCGGGGATTCATCTGGAAATTCACTGCCCTGTTACGCCAATATAGATAGTCCTTTTGCAGTGCAGAAAGCTCAAGCCCAATTATCTTCAGCTTTTTCCGAGCCCGCCAGATAGTCAATTTCGGGATTCGGATCTCATGAATCTGGCTGTCAATCTCATCCCACCTTTTCTTCAATTCATTGTGCTCGCGCCATAGGCCATAATATACAGGATTGTCTGCCTCATCTAGTTTTATCATTCGCTCTGTCATCCGGCCTCACTCCCATATGTGGTTTGCCATTGTCTCCTGAATTCCGAATCGTGAGCTCGTATTGCTGACAGAGTTTTCTCAGCCACGATTCAGGTATACATTCTTTTCACCACACAAACCATTTAGTTTACCTAAAAGCTCTTTGGATACCTCCACTTCAATGTTCTTAAGCCTCATTTTCAATTCCTCATGATCTGTTCTAACATGGAGGAACACCGACGATTTGCCCGGATGGGCGGAGAGAATATCTTTCAACTCGGAGATAATATCCTGACTGGTCCCAGAGGAGAAAAGAAGGATATGCAGTGGGGGCTTCATCTTCTGGTAGGCTTTGCTTAGACTAATGATATCCGATGCCACCACCTTGGCTTTCTCTCCCTCCTTGGTGGAGGCTTTTCCCTTAACCAAAACCATGGAGTCAGCCCTTATGATCCGGCGGCTTTTCTCATAACAATCGGAGAAGATCACCACCTCAACCGTCCCCACGAAATCCTCCAGAGTGGCAAAAGCCATCTGCTTTTTTTTGCGGTCAATATTAGTCTTTACATGGGTGATAACCCCCCCGATGTAGAGTTCCTCCCCATCCTTGGCATCTTCTATGACTTGGGTGTCTTTGGTTACAAAGATTTTCAACTCCTCCTCATATCGGGTTAAGGGGTGTCCGGAGACGTAAAAACCGAGCATCTCCTTTTCCTTGGACAAAATCTCACTTATGGGCCATTCCGGAACTTCCGCCATTTTGGGTGCCGGCACGACTTTGGTCTCCCCGCTGAGATCAAACAGGGAGGTCTGTCCTCTTCTTTTGTCTTCCTGAAGGGTCTGTCCATAGTTTGTAGCCACATCCAAGGATGCCAAAAGTTGTGCTCTGTGTTTGGACACCGAGTCGAATGCTCCCGCCTGGATCAAGCTTTCTATCACCCGCTTATTGACCGCACTTAAATCCACTTCAATGCAAAACTGAAACAGATTATTGAATTTTCCTACCTTCTCCCTGGCTTTGACGATGGCTTCAATGGCACCATGTCCCACGTTCTTCACCGCCTCCAATCCAAATCTTATCTTGTTTTCCACCACCTTGAACTTGCCCACGCTCTCATTTACGTCCGGCGGCAGGTCATCAATTCCCATCCTCTTGCATTCCTCCATTAAGATCACTATTCTATCAGTGTTTCCTATCTCGGATGACATGGTGGCGGCCATAAACTCTACCGGATAATGAGCCTTAAGATAGGCGGTCTGATAAGCTAGGTAGGCATATCCAGCGGAATGAGCTTTGTTGAAGCCGTATCTTCCAAAGGTAGCCATCAGATCGAATATCTTATCCGCGGTCTCTTGCTTTATCCCCTTAGCTTTAGCCCCTTTCTTAAACTCCTCCCTCTGTTGAACCATCAGTTCTGCCTTTTTCTTTCCCATGGCTTTTCTCAAGATGTCCGCCCTCCCCAGAGTGTATCCGGCTAAATCGCTGGCGATTTTCAAAACCTGTTCCTGATACACTATCACCCCGTAAGTCTCTTTGAGAATCGGTTCCAGCAGGGGATGTTCATATGCGATCTTTTTTAAACCTCTTTTTCTATCTATATATTCATCGGTCATTTTACTGTCTAAGGGTCCGGGACGGTAAAGGGCATTCATGGCAGTCAACTCATCTAAGCTTTCCGGCCTGAGCTTGGACAGATACTCTCTCATCCCGGAGCTTTCAAACTGAAAGATGCCCACCGTCTCTCCGTTGGAAAAAAGCTGGATGGTTTTCTCGTCGTCTAAAGTGATTGAATCAATGTCAAAAATGATGCTTTGATCTTCTCTCAGTATCTTCAGGGTGTCATCGATCACGGTCAAGGTTCGAAGACCTAAAAAATCCATCTTCAAAAGTCCGATCTCCTCGATGCCCATCATATCGTATTGAGTGGTTATCTCCCCCTTGCTACCTTTGTAGAGAGGAACGTATTCGGTTAAAGCCTTAGGAGCGATAACCACCCCCGCGGCATGAGTGGAAGCATGGCGGCACAATCCCTCCAGTATCTCTGAGTAGGACATCAGCTTTTTTATTCGGGGATCGCTTTTGACCAGAGTGCGAAGCTCCCCTTTCAACTCCTGGGCTTTTTTCAGGGTCATGTCGGGAACCCAGGGGATCATTTTGGCGAGTCGGTCTACCTCAGAGTAGGATATATCCAAAACCCTTCCCACATCCCGGATTACTGCCCGGGCGGCCATGGTTCCGAAGGTGATAATCTGAGCAACGTTATTCTCACCATATTTGTTGATCACGTATCGGATGATTTTGTCCCTCTCCCGATCCGAGAAATCTATGTCGATATCCGGCAGGGAGATTCTTTCGGGGTTGAGAAATCTTTCAAACAAAAGCCCATATTTGATAGGATCCATATTGGTGATTCCCAGACAATAAGCCACCAGACTGCCTCCCACCGAGCCTCGTCCCGGTCCCACCCGGATGTTTTTATTTTTGGCATAGTCGATAAAGTCCTTGACGATAAGAAAATAACCAGCAAACCCCATCTGTTTTATCACCTTGAGCTCATACTCCAATCTTTCCTCCAGGCCAGGGGTAACCTTAGAGTATCTTTGCGCCAAGCCTTTCCGAGCCAGAAACTCCAGATAGGAGTCTAAATCATCAAAGCCGGTAGGGAGGGGGAATTCGGGCAGATGAGTCTTCCCGAACTCTAAATCCAGATTGCATACCTCAGCGATGCGCAGGGTATTCTCCAAAGCGGAAGGAAAGTCTTCAAATAGCTTTTTCATCTCCTCCGGAGATTTGAAATACATCTGATCGTTGGCAAACTTGAGCCTGTCTGTGTCGACTATCTTCTTTCCGGTTTGAATACACAGGAGGGCATCATGAGCCGGGGCGTGCTCCTTTTTCAGATAATGGCAATCATTGGTAGCTACCAGTCCCACTTTCACCTCTTCCGCCAATTTTGCCAGAAGGGGAATTACCCTTCTCTCCTCTTCGATACGGTGATTCTGTAACTCCAAAAAGAGGTTTCCCTCGCCAAACATGTCTTTGTATTCCTTAGTCACCTCCCTGGCTTTATTATAATTTCCCTTAAGAAGAAGACTTGGAATTTCTCCTTTAAGACAACTGGACAAAGCTAAAAGACCTTCTGAGTGCTGTCTCAATACCTCCTTATCAATGCGAGGTTTGTGATAGAAACCCTCTAAATATCCGATGCTGGACAGCTTCATTAAGTTCTTATATCCGAGTTGATTCTTGACTAAGATTATGAGATGATATCCTGCATCTGGCAATCCCCTTATCGGTTCTTTTTTTCTTCTGTCCTGCGGTGCCACATACATCTCACAGCCGATTATGGGCTTGATTCCGCAATCCATACATTTTTTGTAGAATTCTACAGCTCCGAACATGTTGCCATGATCGGTGATGGCTAAAGCGGGCATCTTGAACTGCCTTGCCTGTGCCATCAGATCATTCAATTTGATGGCTCCATCCAGAAGGCTGTATTGGGTATGAACGTGAAGATGAACAAAATCAGCGTGTATCATATTTGCTTACTCTTCGTTTGGCAAAAATCTGATTTCCTCTCCCCTTTGGGGAGAGGACTAAGGTGAGGGGGTTTTCAAAGTGGCCTGATTTCCCCCTCACCCCCGCCTCTGGCGGGATTTTCAACCTAACCCTCTCCCCCAGGGGAGAGGGAACAGGCAGTAGGTTTGGCTGTCGAAGACTGCCCGACAAAATATAATAATCTTTTGTGTCGGGTAGCTCCCCTCGCCTTTGGCGGGGTCGCAACCCGACCTACTCGTTAATCCTTTTCAAAAACCTTATGAATCTTTCCCGGCAGTCTATACAGACCAGCCAGTTCCGTTTTAAGTATACCTCCTCCTCCAATTCTTTTTCCGTCATGTCCCTGGTTTCATCCAGAATCTTTCCAATCTTTTTTTCCAAATAATCTTCCGGTTTTTTGGAGAAATCTTCAATATAGCCATCAAAATCTGAGACTATCTCTAAATTGATACGATATCGCGTGCCGCCCTTCTTGAAGCGTTTGCCACAGACATCACAGCGAAGCTTGGTCTCGGGCGACGGAGATCTCTCATTCATAATAATGTCTTTTTTTAGAAAAGTTGGAAAAAAGTTTAAATAAAACAATTCCAGCTAAAAAGCCACCCACATGGGCAAACCAGGCAACACCTCCTGAGGTAGAGCCAATAGAGGGGAAAGCGTAAAGAAGCTGAAGTATGAACCAGAATCCTAAAACAAAAAGAGCCGGTATTCTCACCACCCGAATGAAGAATCCAAAAAATATCAGAGTCAAAATTCTTGCTTTCGGGAATCTGATCATATAAGCGCCTAAAACTCCAGCTATGGCACCGGATGCCCCCACCATGGGGACCTGGGAATTGGGGGCAGTGAAAATATGCAAAAGGCTTGCCGCCAATCCACACAGGATATAGAAAATAAAGAACTTAACGTGACCGAGCTGATCCTCCACATTGTCGCCAAAAATCCAGAGATAAAGCATGTTACCGGCTAAGTGAAAAAAACCTCCATGCAAAAACATGGATGAGAACAATGAGAGAGGAATGGAGAAAGAAAGCTCTGGCGTAAGCTCCTGTCCGTGGATTACCTCAAAGGGAATAGTCCCCCACTTGACCAAACCCGACTGAAATCCTTCTCCCATCGACAAAAGATAGAAATAGATCAGACAGTTGACCGAGATCAATGCCACCGTGATGATCGGTGGTTTGAAAGAAGGAATATCGTCTTTTAACGGGATCATATAATATAGTAGTCTGGAGTGTCAAGCTTTAGCTTGACCCACAGTTCGTTTCGGTCAGACGACCCCACCCGGACGGGCGCTCGCCCGTCCGGGCGCAGGGTGCCCGACAAAACTTGGTGAGATTCTTTCGTGTCGGGTAGCTTCCCTCCGGGTCGCAACCCGACCTCCAATTCTGTCCGTGTAGAGGCAATTCCCTGCCTGTAGCATGAACCATACGGTTCATACCTGTGGCGGGATGTTCCACATGAATTGCCCCTACAAAGGTAACGGACGAGGCGTCCATTACCAACAAGGGTCAACGGATGAAGCGGATTAAACGGAAACATGAAATCACCTCATATCATCAGTTCCATCTGTTTAATCCTTCAGGTCAAGCCTTCAGGACAGGTCCGTTGACCCGTTTTGTCCGTTGTCCCCTCCCCGGTTCACCTAATGGTCACCAACTATTTAATTTGACAAATTCGCCTTGGAGTGCGGAAGCGAAGCTTCCGCAACGTCCCGCCAAAGGCGGGGCGCACTCCTTTTCTTACTCTTTTCCAAATCGCCAAGATAATTAGTTGATAACCTTAAGGTGAACACTCCAGATTTCTTAATGCCGATGCATCAGAGAACTACGTCACATCATCCGCTTCTTCCGTTTAATCCGTTGACTAAAATAGCTCTTCTTTTCTTCTTTCTTCTCTGATTATTTTATAAAAATTCTTTGCTTCCTCTTTTCTCACGTTCCGCAACGGAATTTCCAGCACCTCAACTTCTAAGATTCGGTGGGCAAAATCTATGGTTATGATCTGTCCTTGCTTTACCTCTTTGCCCGGTTTAGCCACATTCCCATCCAGAAACACCCTTCCGCTTTCGCATGCTTTTTTAGCCTGGGTGCGTCTTTTTATCAGTCGGATATCAGAAAGATAACTATCCAAGCGCATGAGGTGTTTGGTTTTAGCGGCGGACGGCGGACTTGTCCTGAGCGAAGTCGAAGGACCGTGGACTGTGGACGTCTTACAATCTTATCTCCACATAGGTCTCCTGATGCATCTTCTCCACCCATTTGGCAATCAGCTCATTGGTCTTTTTTCGGCGGACCATGTTCTTTATGGAGTCCCAATCGTCTTCTAAGGTTAGCTTTCTTTGCTCTTTTCTATCCAGAAGCTTGAGGATGTGAATGCCGAACTGGCTTTCAAGAGGCAGGCTCACATCGCCGACGTTTAACCCCTTTAACCCCTCTTTGAATTCCGGACTCATCTGGTCTACGGGATAGGAACCCAACTCTCCCCCCAACTTCTTTGATTCTTCGTCTGTGGAAAACTTTTTTGCCAGTTCTCCGAAATCTGCCCCTTCCAATAGTTGGTGGTAAAGACTATCTGCCAGTTCTTTTACCCGTAAGGAATCTTCTTGCAAAGGACGGATGAGAATTAGTATATGTCGGGCATGCACCTCTTCGTCTTCTCTCTCTTCCACCTTTATGATATGATAGCCAAATTCGGTCTTGACCACGTCGCTGATCTCTCCCGGGTTTAAGGCAAATGCCACCTTTTCGAATTTGGGAATCATGTCTCCTTTTTTGAAAAACCCTAAATCGCCCCCCTCCTTGCCAGTGGGATCGTCGGAATAGGAGGATGCCAGTTGGGCAAAGTCTTCACCCTTCTTAGCCAATTCCAATACTAACTCTGCTTTTCTTCTCAAAGAGTCTAAGGTTCCCTGAGAGGGTTTTATCTCCAACAGGATATGGCTTAATTTTACCGCCTCTGGTTGATCTGGTATGCTGTCCTTGTAGGTTTGGTAAAAATCTTTGACCTCTTTAGTCGACACCGACACCTTCGAGAGCTTGGAGCCTACCAGACGATCAATCATCATCTGGGTTCTTACCTGTTCTCTGTATTTTTTCTTAAGCTCGCTTTCGGTCAAGCCTTCCGCTTTAAGTTGAGCCTGGAATGCTTCCTCTGACAACTCCGATTTCACTTTTTTCAATTGCTCCTTTACCGCCTCCTCCACCTCTCTGGAGGTTACTTCAATGGTGGTATCCTTCTGCGCCGCAACCAACAGCAACTTGTTGTTGATGGTCTGTTCCAAAAGCTCTTTTTGAAGCTGGCTTTTTTGGGCCTCGCTTTTCAGCTCTATCCCCATCTGATTGACATACAATTCCATCTGCATATTAAGCTCAGACTCCAAGATGATCTGGTTGCCCACCACAGCCACAATCCTATCAAGAACCTGCTGGGCGGATGATGAACCCGAGAGAAGATGAAAAAGACAGATGAGAAAAAGGGTTACCCTTCCCGAAAAAATCAGAGATTTTAATCTGTGAGTTTTCATAAAAAATTTTTTCCTCTGCAGTTATTAAATGTAGTGTGAATCCATTTTTAAACATTAACGTTCTAGCATAAAAGAAGTTGCAAAGCAATTTTAAGTCCGCCGTTTTTGCAGGGTTCGCTGGACTGTCTTGAAATTTTCATTTTACAACAATATATTCTGCGAAAGAATGGGACTCAGGAACAGGTAAGCTGTCCTCAAGAAGCCCACGAACATGCATTTCAATAGCTTCATGCATATTCCGTTCCACCTCTTCACGGGTTGCACCGGTAGCCACACAGCCTGGCAAATCTGGCGAATACGCTGAATAATTACCATTTGCTTTTTCAATTACGATGAGAAAACGGAACATCCTATTTCACCCCCTTTAGCTTTGCCTGTTTTAAGATACTATTTAGCGTCCCAGGTGCCAAATCATCGTTGGGATTACCTGCAATTGTTACTTGTCCTGATTTTGTTGGATGTTTGTATTGCCTATGACTACCTTTTGTTACGACCAGAAACCAGCCATCTTTTTCGATCATCTTTAGACATCATGCACCTTTATGTAAATTAATCTGTTTAGGCATTTAGGCTGACGCTTTCCGCAGAAACGAGAGACGATAGGGTTTTGCCGATGGTCGTTTGTTCTGAGTTACCCGACGGCGGGTAGAGACTATTTTCATTTTTACACCCACATAGGCGTTCTCGGAGTTAATTTATCACTCAGATACAAATGCCGAATCGTCCTTGAAGAATAAAATATGGCACTGACTAATGACCATACACATACTACAACTAATGACCAGAAAGGTGCATTTAGCAAAATACCTATTAAGATAAAGATTATATAACTGTTCTTTCGACCGTCAAATTTTCTGAATAGCTGTTCGATTCGTCCATAATCTGCCAATGGGCGGTCTTTTATTGCCTTCCCAAACGCCTGTCCGCAATAATGAGAAAAACTATCAAACAATACTATAAATGTGCTCAGTAAAATAGGCAATATTCCATAATTTCCTGACAGGTAGATGGCTAAGGCGATATACCATGAATGCTCAAACAGAAAATCGAAGGCGTGCTCCGTTTTTCCAATATTTGAAGAAGCAATTTTCACTCTTGAAAGTTTTCCGTCCACCCCGTCCATAAATGAAACGATGAAGGTGAGGAAGGAAGCAAACAACAGATGTCCCTTGAGGAATAAAAATGTGGATGTATAAGCAATTATGTTTGTTAGTATAGTAATCTGGTTTGGTGTAAACTGCGTACTTGCCAATTTGGCTACAATAAAATTCTCTATTAGCTTATTTATATAGGTGGCAAGCAAATCATTTCTTCCTTTGCAGGTATTCTCAATTAAAAGCTTTTTTGCTTTGATTAAATCCTCCTTTGAATCAATATCTATCGAGAAAGCTTTAATCTCCTTCCGCATGCTCGGGATATAGCTGTTAATTTGCGTGATGTCGAATATTTCAACATCTTCAGTCTTAGCAGCCTTAGCAATACCGTCTGCAAGTTCAGTCTTACCTTTTTTTAATGCTTCTTCGAGATAAAAAAATATTTTGGGGGAGCACAAGAAGATACCAGTATCTATGCAGTTTGATTCCTCTATGTCCTTACCAATATCAACAATCTTTCCATTCCTTTCCAGAACTTTCGTATCTCCTGGCAATGGTTCTCTTCTATCAACAGCTAAAATAACAGAACCTCTCAGATCATAGTTAACAAGTTCTTTCAAAATGCGAGCATCAAAGATATGGTCTGACATCAATAGAATAAATCTTTCATTTAACAATTCTTTAGCCTTCAAAACAGAGACTCCATTTTCTCCTTGCCATTCCGTATTCTCAATATAATCTATTTTTACACCCAACTTTTCTCCGTCTCTTAAATTTGCTTTTATTTTGTCCCCAAGATAGCCAACAACTATCACGAATTCTTTAATGCCTGCTTGTTTTGTGGTTAATATTGATCTTTCAATTAAAGATAATCCTAAAAGTTGAATTAGTGGTTTGGGTTTATCTTTAGTTAAATCGCCCAGCCTACCACCATCTCCCGCAGCAAGTATCACGGCTTTCATATTCACCTCTTTTGCTTTCTTTCATCACGCATCGGCATTAAGAAATGTTGATGCTCTAAGCATTGGTAATTCCTATCACCGAAGCGTCATAAAAGAAAAATAAAATGGGGAATCTATTTTAAAGAATTGAAATCAATCGTTTGGTTTAATCTAAGGTAATCTCGGCTGCCCAGTCAAAGGTTTCGATTTCTACCTTCTCCATCAACTGGTCTAAGAGCTTCTCTATCTCCCTTTGCCTGTATTGAAGGGTGAGTGTGTTTATGATTTCCTCTTTTGCCCACTGGAAACTCTTGGGGCTTCCCCTTTGTCTTCTGTCAGTTACCCGTATGATCTCATATCCATAGGAGGTTTGGATAGGTGGTGAAATCTCCCCCGGTTTTAGCCTTAAGGCAAATTCAGCGATCCCTGGCGACAGATTCTGAACTTTTACAAAACCCAAATCCCCACCCTTCTTTTTGGTGCTTTCATCCTCGCTCATCCTCAAAGCCACATCCTCAAATTTGTTTCCCTCCTTAAGCAAAAGATCAGCTAATGTAGCCTCAGCCATCTTCTGGGTGAGGATGTGACCGATGCGCAGGTAATCACCCTCCCACACGAATATCTGTCCGAATTTGGATCCTGCGGATCGATTTTGCTGGTAGTATCTTAAGGCTTCCTTGTCTGACACCTTTGTTTTATCTTTGAGCTTTTGCTCTAAGAACTCCCGGACCACAATGCCTTTGGTCCCCTGCTTTACCAGAGATTCTACTCTCTTGTCCTGATCGGTTTTCTCCCTTTTTGCTTCTTGATAGAGAATTTCGTTTCTGATCCACCTTTTCACATATTCTTTTTTTTCCTCAGACCCAGCAGACCCCCGAAAGGCATCCGGGATTTGGTATTTTATGTCCCTTTCGGTCAAACATTCGTGGTTAACGCAGACCAACGCATCTTTTGGTCTTTTTTTCTTCTCCCCTTCACCACACCTCATGCCACCCAAAAGAAAAGTTAAAAGCAGAATGATGTAAAGGTTAGGTTTTTTGGTCATCATTAAATTATAAGGAGACGACTGGGCGTTTTTTGATCCCTCCCATTTTCTGGTTTTTACAAATGGTTTAACCTTTTTCTGCGGGTGTTTCCTCTTCTTCGGCTACCGTGGATTTTATCACCTCATCATAGATTTCTATCTTGTATCGAGTTTTGGCGTTTTCCACCCAATTGTTATAGATGGTGTTGTCTTTCTCCTTTCGTGCCATCGAAATCACTCTCTCCTCTACCTCCTCCAGGGGCTGAAGTTTCCCCTCGGTTTTATCTTCCAGTTTGATCACTGCATAACCTTCGCCAAATTGTCGATCCCTTATCTTCACGGGTCCACCTAAGCTCCCCTTCTTCATTTCCACGGCGGCGTCAAAAAGCTCCGGATAACGCATGCGGTTGAAAGTTCCCAGATCGCCTCCGGAGTTTTTGGCGTGGGTTCTGATGGTCTTCTCCATGGCTAACTGGGCGAAGTCAGCACCCTTTTTTAGTTGTTTGAGAACGTCCTTTGCCTCTTCTTCGGTCTTAACCAAGATCTCACTAACTTTGACCTGAGGCTGAATGGTGAATCTGTCCTTGTGTCTGTCGTAGTAGCTTTTGATCTCGTCATCCGATATCCCTACCCCTTTCAGGATGACTTGGCTTCTCATCCTCTTAGCCATCTCCTTCTCTTTCGCACCCCCCCATTCCTTTTTGAAGTCCTTACTTTCTTCTAAATTCTTCTTTTTTGCCACATCCAGAAGGAGTTCCCTTACTAAGCTTCCAAAAGCGATCTCCTCAATCTTTTCCATATCAGACAAGCGAGGACGACGGGGTTGAGGTGTCTCATTGAACATTCGGGCAAACTCCTCTACTGTTATCTCTCCCTTGTTATGGGTAAAGAGAACCGTTTCCCTCTCTTCAGGTGTAGAGCTACTAAGATCCACAAAATCGCCTGTTGTCCTCAAGCCTTGGGGATCCGGCGGCACCTCCTCCTTTTTCGTCAACAGAAGATCTAAAGCCTCCGGGTTTATCTTGAACCCCACTTTCTTTTTCAGTTGCTGGAAATACTCTCTGACCCTTATATTTCTTTTATCTTTCTCCAGCTTAGATTGTATTAGTCTTTTTGCCTCCTCATAAGGGGGCTGTTCCACTTCTCTTCGTTCGATCAACTTGATTATGTGCCATCCATAGTTGGTCTGGACCGGCCTGGAGATTTCGCCCTCTTTCATCTTAAAAGCCGCCTCTTGAAACTCGCCCACCATCTTTCCCCAGCGGAAAAATCCTAAATCTCCGGCGTTATCCTTGGCAGAAGGATCAATGCTTCTCTCCTTTGCCAGCTGGGCAAAATCCGACCCCTCTTTCAACATCTGATAAATGCTATCAGCCTGCTCTTTGGTTTCCACCAGTATATGCCAGGCATGCACCTCCTCCTGCATCATCTGGTACTCCTTCTTCATCTCCGACTCAGTGGCTTTTGCCTTATCCACGATCTCCATTCTATATAACGTACTCATGATCAAGGATTCCTTCTGTTTTGCGAAATTGGTGTCAGCCTCCACCTGATTATCAATGCCCTCCTTATATGCCTCCATGATCACCACCTGATCACCGATCATCTTATCCACTAATCCCTTTTTTCGCTGAAACTCTGATATGCCCTTGATGACCATTCGGGAAGCCACCTTCCATTCGTTTTCTAAATCATCCACCGTGATTGCCCTATCCCCCACCCGGGCTACAATTTTCCCCTCCTTTTTGGTGGCACAGCCAATAAATAAGGCTGAAACGAACATCCCCACCAGCAATAACAGGGTTGCCTTCTTCACGTCACTCCTCCTTAGGTTAAAGGTAAACATTTTGGTTCACTACATTAGCATCTGTTTTGTACGCATACTAATTTTTTAAATATAACAAGTCTCACAACTTTTGCAAGAGATTTTTAACAAACAAGGCTTTTTTCTCACCCCCCTCTTTTAGATGGACGAGGAGTTTAAATGTTTTATCTACCGCAAATTCTAAAGGCAGATTGATCTTCTGTCTTAAATTTTCAATATCTTTTTTCCCTATCTTCTTATCTGGGGAGAACTGGAGCAGGAGGAGATTTTTTTTCAAAGAGATTCTAGAAATCCCCAGATGGGAGGCTAATATCTTGGCGCAGGTGAAATTTAAAAGATCTTCTGCCTCTGGGGGCGGATTTCCAAATCGGTCAACCATTTCAGCCTCCACCTCTTTTACCTCTTCTGGTGATTTAGCTTCCGAAAGTTTTTTGTATATTTCCACCCTCTGTTGGTTATCGGAGACATAAGTTTCTGGAATGTAGATGTCTAAATCGAACTGGATTTTCACCTCGGGAAGCCTTTCTATCTTTTCTCCTTTAAGTTCCCTTACCGCCTCATCCAAAAGCCGACAGTAAAGATCAAAGCCCACCTCTTGAATGAAGCCATGTTGCTGGGCTCCCAACAGATTTCCCGCTCCCCTGATCTCCAAATCTCTTAATGCCAGATGAAAGCCAGAACCAAGCTGGGTGAATTGCTCTAATGCTTTGAGTCTTTTTCGTGCGGTCTGGGTTAACAATTTCACTTTTGGTATCAAAAGATAGGCATATGCTCTCACGTTGGATCTTCCCACCCTTCCTCTCAGTTGATAAAGCTGAGCCAATCCAAACCTATCTGCCCGGTCTATTATGATGGTGTTTACGCTGGGAATATCTATCCCCGACTCAATGATGGAGGTGACTAAAAGAAGGTCATATCGATGATTCAGAAAATCTGTCATCACCTTTTCTAAGAGGTTTTCCTCCATCTGTCCATGAGCGATGGCAACTCTAATTTGAGGAACCAGATCCTGCAAGAATCTATACACCGCTTCTATGGTCTGTACCCGATTGTGGACAAAATACACCTGTCCTCCTCGATCCACCTCCCTTAAGATAGCATGGGCGATAAGTTTTTTGTCAAACCCCGCGATCTCGGTATGGATGGAAAGCCGATCCTTTGGGGGGGTGTTGATGATGGACATGTCTCTGGCGCCCAAAAGTGAGAGCTGGAGGGTGCGAGGAATGGGAGTGGCAGTTAGGGTGAAGACATCAACCAGCCGACGCAGTTTTTTTATCTTCTCCTTGTGTGTCACTCCAAACCTCTGCTCTTCATCAACGATCAAAAGTCCTAAGTCCTTAAACTGGATATCCTTCTGGATGAGGCGGTGGGTGCCGATGACCACATCCACTTTCCCCTCCTTCAAGCCCCGCACGATCTCCTTTTGTTCATTCCTGTTTTTAAACCGGGAGAGCATCTCCACGTCCACCGGAAAACTTTTTAGCCTTTCGGAGAAGGTGACGAAGTGCTGAAAAGCTAAGATGGTGGTGGGGACCAATACCGCCACCTGCTTTCCGTCCATCACCGTCTTGAATGCCGCTCTTACTGCCACTTCGGTCTTGCCATATCCCACATCCCCACAGATCAGACGATCGCAAGGTATGCCTTGCTCCATATCCTTTTTTACAGCATCGATTGCGGCAAGCTGGTCCGGCGTCTCCTCATAGATAAAGGAGGCTTCCAGCTCTTTTTGCCAGACGGTATCACCGGAGAAGGCAAAGCCGGGTTTGGCTTTTCTTTCCGCATAAAGCTGGATCAGTTCCTGCGCCATGTCTTGGATGGTTTTTTTGGTTCTCTTTTTCAGCCTCTCCCATGAGACTCCGCCAAGTTTAGATAAGCTGGGAGCGCCTTCCTTTCCTACAAACTTATGCACCCGGTTGAACTCCTCTATGGGAACATATAGCTTGTCATCCCCTTGATAGACAAGCTTTAAGCACTCCCTCTTTCGCCTGTCCACCTCCAAGCTCTCAAGCCCGGCATATCTACCGATTCCATGATCGATGTGGACCACAAAATCTCCGATAGATAAGGCAGAATAGGAGGAGAGGGCGATTCCTTCGTTGAATCGCCTCTTGCGTCGACGCCAGAAATATCGAGAAAATATCTGATGATCAGTTAGAATCACCAAATCCATCTCTGGAAAGCTGAAGCCGCCCGAGAGATTCTTTACCTGCCAGGCGATCCCCTCCGCCCACCTGTCTAAAAGCTCAACTAATCGATCCTTCTGACCCACATTGTCACAAAAGATGAAAACCTTCTGTTTTTCAGACCTGTAGGCTTTGATCGACTTTTTGAGCAGATCCACATTTCCTCCGAAGACCTCCGGTTCTTTCATTCCCAGATCAACAGCTTCGTTCTTTTCTCCCAGGGAAAGGTGTTGGATGATTTTAAATTGGGCCATCTTCTCAAAAAAGCTTTCTGGTTTGCCCCACAGGTTAAAAGGCTCTAACGCAACCTCTCCTTTGTCGTGTGCCTCAGCGAAAAGCCTTTCGGTCTCCTGGTAAATCTGCTCCAGCTCCCCTTCAATTATGGAAGGCTCATCTAAAAATATGATGGATTCTGAGTTGAGGTAGTCTGAAATCTGAGCTTGTGGAAGACCGAACAAGCTGGCCAGCCACTCCAGTCCGGGCACCTCTTCGTGGAACTGCATTTTCTCTCTTAAGCTATCAGCCTGATCAGTTCTCAATTTTGAAAGATACTTCTCCAGCTTTTCATCGCTTAATAGGACCTCTCTTTTGGGCAGAATCAGAGCGGAGCTGATCTTCTGCTGTGACCTCTGATCTGAGACGGCAAACGTGCGAACCGATTCGATTCTGTCCCCAAAGAACTCAATTCTTATCGGATCGGAGGAGGAATAGGGGAACACGTCCAGTATTCCTCCCCTTATGCTGAAGCTTCCGATCTCCTCCACCTGGGGAAATCGTTTGAATCCCAAATCGCAGAGTCGTTGAGTGAGTTGTTCGATGTCGGCATCCTCTCCCACCTTGAGTCTGATACTCTTTTCCTTTAATTCCTGGGGGTGGATAGTCTTCTCCAGGCATGCCCGGATGGTGGTCACCACCACGGGACCTTTCCCCATAACCAGATCATATAAGCTCTCCAATCGTCTTCCAATGACTTCGCTGTGAGGGACTTTCAACTCATAAGGGAGGATCTCCCAGCCGGGAAAAAGTCTTACTCTTTCCTCTCCCAGAAAGCAGATCAGATCCTCATATATCTTCCAGCTCTCCTCAGGATTTGAGGTTATGACCAGAAGAGGGGAGGTGAATTCTTTTTTCAGATAAGCTAAAAGCAGAGACTTTCCCGAACCTACCAGACCTGAGACCAAAGCCTTTTTTTCGTCGGAGGCTAAGAGGTCTTTTATCTTTTGAAAACTTTTTAAGGTCTCTGCTAATTTCAAAATGTCAGTTAAAGCCATATCATTCTCTTTATGACTATTTTTTAATGTAGGGTTGGAGCTTCAGCTCCATCCCGTATCGGGGCGAAGCTAAAGGGTTTGTTGAAGACCCTTTTGGCCCGCCAGAGGCGGGCCCTATGGATGATAAGTAATCCTCTCCCATAGGGGCGGGAATTTTCATATGAATGCATACGCATATCCCGCCCTGAAATGAGCGTTTTTCAATAAGATCTGAAGCCTTGCCCCTGCATTCTTTTCTCGCCGATGAGCAGGAACAGGTTCTGGCCCTGCATCGTTTGAGACAGGCTCGCACGCTCCATTTTTCCGTCTTACGCAAATAAAGGATACGTTTTCTGGATTCCAAAATTGGAGCACTGGTTTTTGCACTTCGATAGGAATTTTCCAGGGGTACTTCTCGAAAGAGAAGTACAACGTTCAAAAAGGTTGGTCAAAATAGAAAGCTTTAAAGCAAAAGCGCTTCATGTCTTCCGGGAGATCAAAATCATGCGAGGGGAGTCTAAGCAATATTCACTAAAATCGAAGTCACCATATACCGATTCTAAAACGAATCCGGATCTTTTCAAAAGATTCAGCATCTCGGCGAACGAATACAATCTTAAGGAGATGGAGTATTCTTTTCTTTTCCCGTTCTGAAAAAGAAGGGTGCGGGTGCTTTCCCAACGGCTGGTGAACAGATCAAAAAAATTATCCTCCAGCATGGTAAAATCTCTTTCTGGACGCCATCTTCTCCTCTGGAAATTCCTGATCTGTTGTTCCCGGTTTATAAGGTCTAAAAGGAAAAGTCCTCCCCCTTTTAAAGCCTTGCACACACCTTTAAGCACCCTCAAATCATCTTTTTCCTTATCAAAAAACCCAAAGGAGGTGAAGATATTCAGCACCGCATCGAATTGATTCTCAAAGGGGAGCTTTCTCATGTCGCCCTTTATGAATTTTATCTTTAACCCTAAGGCGGCTGAATCCTTTTTCGCTTTTTCAAGAAAGAAATCAGAAAGATCATAACCGGTGACCACAAAACCTCTTTGCGCCAGCTCGATGCAGTGCCTTCCGTAACCACAGCACAGATCCAAAATCTGCGCTTTGGGCTTAGGGTCCATCATCTTGAGGATGGACTCCGCCTCTCTGGAGGCTCTCCTCTCCACCTCTTCATAAACTTTCAGATAGTTTTCATCAAAAAATTTCTGCCACCAATACATGCGCTTCGCTAAATTAAAAGTTCAAAAAGCAAAATTTAAAAACACCGCATAAATGTTAAAAAATCAGGATCTTCTACAACGAGTCGCTACGGCATAAACTCATATTATTTGAACCAAAGGAAAACCACAAGCCTTCTTTTACCTCTCCCCCTTTCCCTGACGGATCTCCGTGTTCCCCCTCTCCATGAAATGGAGAGGGGTTCACCCTGAAGGATTCACCCTGAAGGGGATAGGGGGTGAGGTCTTTGAAATGTCACTTTCGCCAGGTCGAAAATAATCTTTTCCTCATTAAGAATTTTAGCACTGGCTTTCTGTTGGTGTTCTTCACCAACAGAGAAACCTGTGGATGTTGGTCAGGAAGACCAACATCCAGCAAGGACAAAAATCAAAACTGTCAATTTTTAGATCAATTTTAAATCTTGCATTGTGGTTTTGAATTTTGTTTTTCTAATTTCGAATTAAGTTTTCCTTCAAGTTTTTCGTTCTTTGTTAACGATGTAACTTATGATTTTATAAATCAGCCTTGCCGTTAAGAAATCCGGTGCCACAAGACCGGGTATGGGGCAAAGCTCCACCACATCGAACCCCACTATATTCTTTCCGTGAACCAGCTCTTTTATAAAATTCAGGGTCTCATACCAGAGAAGTCCACCCGGCTCCGGAGTTCCCACCGCCGGCATGATGGAGGGATCAAAGAAATCCAGATCAAAAGTCAAATAAACCTCAGAGCCGAGCTTGTCTAAAACCTTTTCTTTCCATCGGTCATCTTTTCGCAACTCTTGAGCAAAGAAGATATCTGGTTTATTTTTCTGGACAAATTCATGCTCCTCCTCACTTAAATTTCTCACTCCCACGCCGACAAAATGCGATAGCTCTCCGATTCTGCGCATCACACAGGCATGGTTGAATTTGCTCTCCTGATAGCTGTCCCTTAAGTCCGCATGTGCATCCATCTGCAAAACGGATAGATTGGGATATCTCTCCCAGAAAGCCTTGACCGCTCCTATGCTGATGGTATGTTCTCCTCCCACCATCACCACCTTTTTCTCTTTGCTTATCAACTCCTTTGTGGCTTGACATACTTTTTCAAGCATTCTTTGTGGATCCGCGGTGATTATCTCCATCTGATTAAGGGTACAGATGCCGACTTTACAAGCTTCAAATCTTAATTCTTCATCGAAGGTCTCCACCTCCTGGGAGGCGGTGATTATAGCCTGGGGAGCGTGCTTGGTTCCCTTCTGATAGGTGGTGGTCTGCTCGTAGGGAACCGGAAGAATCACAAATTCCGATTTTTCGAATTCGGCAAACTCAGAAGAAAGTCCCAGAAAGTTATGGGCGCGAAAACCAATCTTATCCAAATCCTTTAACAAACTCCTTATTTAAAAGCCCTTTATTCGGACACGAAAATGGCAGCGGTAACCACCGAGGTCCAGAGCCCATCTTTATCCCCTTGCGCTGATTGGGTGACGTTCGTAGTTCGCACGATCCCGCCGGAGATCTTCCATATCTCCTTTCTCTCGTCCCAGCTTTTGTCCACGTCGAAGTCGATCCCTAAGGTGGTAGCAAGCATGGTGGCGGCTAAATCCTCAGCATAGTCCCCCGCCTTCCTCCCTGTTTGTCCGAATGCTTTATGTTCAGCTAAATAACCATACTTGGTTCTATCATTGGGGATGGCTATCCCCACCGAGGCGGAGACCAAACGGTTGGGCTCGTTGGTGGAATTGGAACTCATCACCGTGAATATCACCTGTCCATCCCGCAGATATTTGAGTCCTTTGTTTCTGGGAAGCATCCTGCATCCCGGAGGGAAAATGCTGGAGACCCGAACTAAATTGAGATTTGCGATCTTTGCATTTCTTAAAGCTAACTCAAAGCTGGAGAGCTGTTCTTTGTGCTTGCCCACCCCTTTTGTTAAAAAAATCTTTCGAGGAATAATGATCATCTCTTTCCTCCTTTCCTCAAGAGGATGAACAGCTTTGTTTTAAGTTTTAAAAAATAACAATTCAAAATCAAAAAGCAACAGTTAAAATGGGAAAATTTAAGTTGAGGAGAAATAGAATCCAAATATGCCAACTGAGTTTTCAGAGAAAGCAACTGAAAGACGATCTTGAATTTCAACATCTACTGATAGGGCGGGGGTTGAACCCCCGCCCTATCCCTGCTGGCTGTTGGCCTTTTGGTGATTGACCAACAGAAAGCGAAAACCTCAGTCTGCTTTATATTTCGCAGGGTGGTGGACCACCTTTATAGAGGTAATTTATTAAGTATACCACATCACCCAGATCCACGATCCCGTCCCGGTTGCAATCTCCAGCCTCTGTGGGTAGAGGTTCAGACCCGTCCTTGTAAAGATAGTTTATTAAATACACCACATCTCCGATATCGATCTGTTGGTCACGATTGGCGTCACCACAAATGTAAGTGTACACCACCACCGTCTGGGTATCGGCGTGAAACAGATCCGCCACAATCACAGTAAAGCTGTCCACCAATGCAGTATCCGGCACCTCTCCCCAAAGAGTGTCATTTTGCACCACACACCAGTAGGGAATATCAAGATAGGTTATCTGATGGACTGAATCGTCCGGATCGTAAATCTCCGGATAATAACTCAGGCTCTCGTAAGTGGCGCAGACAAATGAATCTGGAGAGACGATCTGGGGTGGAACGTTCTCTCCGGTGATGTGAAAAACGTGTGCGCTCAAAGCCCCCATCGGGGGATGGGTTACCACTCGTCCGGAGTTGTCTGCCGCCTTTATATAGTATGAGATCTGGGTGCCCGGTGGCTGAGCGGGAATATAGGCATAAAAGGAGTCAGGATTGAAAGTGGATTGCAGGTGCACAGTATCAAAAGGAGAGGAATTGATGCTGTAATAAACCAGAAGAGAATCAGAGATCAGACCCATGCCGCTGTGATCTTGGATATTCACCCAGACCAGATAGTCCTGAGCATAGACCTCTGTATCAAAAAGAGGGATATGTTCTAAGAAGAGCATATAGCGATCGGTTACTCCCATTATGCGGCAGTGAATGGCATCGTTATCATACCAGGAGCCGTAAAATCCTAAAACTTCGTATCCGGGCATGGCTTCCTGATACACCCTGGTGGCTACAGTATCCCAGGGATCATTAAAGATGGGGACAAATACTTTATTATTCAAAATAATGGAATTGGTGTATGCGGTCCCATAGGGACAATAGACCCGCACAATGGTATATGGTCTTCCCCAGGCACTTATCTGAGTTGCCAAAAAGTCAGCCCTGGCGTTGAGAAGATCATAGCTGGGATGTCCGGGAGAAACGTCTTTTACCAGAATGGTGGTGGGATCCAGAAACTTTGCCCAGCAATCTATGTGATGAATCCCTCCAGATTCGATATAATCTAAAACCGTATAATCATTTCCCAGATAGACCTCCATTATGGAGTCCACCTCTGCTTCAGTCTTATCTGGGTTTTCGTTATAAACCAGCCGGGTGGATATGGAAACCCCCAATCCATCCGACATGTGATTTCCGCCGGTGTGAGTCAGATCCATTCCGTAAACAGGAATACCCCACTTGTTGCCGATAACTACGGGTATCTGGTCATCCTGTGGTCGGGGACGATTATAAATGTGATCCACAATTCCCTGATTTCCCGCTCCATCGAAGATGAACCAGGGTCCATAATCCCTGGTCCAGATGGTGTTGGTGGGAGCAATTATGAATTTGACGTTGTCCATGTTTACCCCACCGCTTTGATAAGTGGCAGTTGCCGAAGCCTGCTCGGAGGAGTTAGCCACAATGGTATGCACCTCAATATCCTCAGACATCTCTGCAATCAGAGAGACAGGAATTCCCAAGGGCCACCTGATTATGGCTCCGGTCATGGGCTCCCATTCGGCTGGGTTTCTTGCCGGACCTGTGGGTGGAGCAGTCTTCTGGTGAGTGATCCCGATCTCATTTAAGCGGGTCATCTCCTCCGGGGTAAGCTCAATGGGCAGGGATTTTATTTTCTGGTATGCCTCGATCTTTGTTTGTAAATTTTTTACCTGCTCTGTTTCAAACTGATTGTGTGCTTCTGCCCAAACAGCCAAGGCAAAAATCAAGATCAATAGAGTGAAAACCTTCACGGTTGTCCTTTTCATATTACCTCCAGAAGATTTTAAGGTCTTTGCTTTCAAGAACTTGTAGGTGCCAGATTTCTTGTCCGACATCCTTTGCTCTCCATTGGTAAAGGAAGGGATATCCTCAACCAACAGGGGACTCAAATAGAGAACCAAATCTTCGGACTTCTCCTCAGGACAATCCTACTATTGATAAATATAAGCCAAACCGAGGTTTTTGCAAGCAGAAAAAGAGGGCGGGCTTTAACAGACAGGACTCTTTTTGCCCGATGCATCGGAGTACCTTGCCCCGATGCGAATCAAGGTCAGGGGTAAGGGTTCATCCTGCCCTTCGGTCCTGCGCTTCGTCCCCCGCCATAGGCGGGGTGTCGAAGGAAGATCTTCGGGATCGAAGGACACCCTGAAGGGTACCCCTGACCAACAGGTGATATTGTGGTATGGCGCGGGGTTTAGCCAGAACCTAACTTAAGTTAGGTTCTGGATTTTTGAGTTTCATGCAAAGACATGTCCTCGTCCGAAACAAGCCCTGATCCGTATGGTTCAGGGCAAGTTTGAACGCTATCTTCTACACAAATCTCTTACTTCAAGGAGTTGTAACTATTGAGGATTTTCATTTCCCATCTCTCATGCGGTTCCAAAAATAGCTTCCAGTTGGGAAACAAAACTAAACTCTGCTGAACCTTTTCAAATCCTTCTTCAGATAATGAGACGGTATAGATGGGAAAACGCCACAGTTGAGATTGCCGGTCAAGCTTAAAGTTTATATCCAGCTTGAGATGATGATCTTTGATTCCGAACTCCTGGCACCTTTGTGCATTGCCTATCATGGTTAGCTCTTTGGCTTTGATCTCGCCCTCTCTGGTGTAACAAAAGCTTCTTTCATCTTGCTCCCCCAAGGCGGCAAAGCCAAATTCAATCCCGAACCACAGGTTGACCCGCTCATGATAATTATTTATCAGAAGATAGGAAATATCCAATTTGGAATCGAGTGGTGTGAAGGATATCTTTTTTGCCACGGTGATGGGAGCTCTCTTTTCCTTAACCCACACAAATCCATCCCGGTATAATGTAAGATCAAATCCCTTTTCTCCACTCTCCATCTTATAGCGATATGGTTGATTTACAAAATCTCCCTGTTCTGGATATTTACAAGTGGAGAAATCCTCCAGTGTAGTCGGCTCTCCTAAAAAATGATCGATCAGGGAACCACGCCGGTACCAATCATAGGTCAAAAACTTTTCCAGTCCCTCCTCTTTGGTTAAGACAAGATCGTGGATGCTGGCAACCTGCCCTTCCTTCCCACCTTTCTGTTTTTCTTGCGAGTCCAAAAGCTTTTTATGATATCCCTCTTCTTTTCTGGTCAAGGTATCCAAAAGATTTATGCTTTTTGGCTTAAAATCCAGCTCGAACAGATTTCCTCCACAAGAAAGAGAGAAAAACAGACTGAAAATGGGTGTATGCACCAAAAATTCATCTCTGCCATCCTTATCAAAATCGAAGATTTGATGGTCCACCCAATTTTTATCCCGATGAGTTAGCTCATCCGTAAGCTTTTCTGCTTGGATAAGGTTTTCGTAGACTGCGGAACGGAGATGGGGCAGATACAGGCCTCCGAACACTCCGTGCCAGTAAGGACAATTACACTGCCCTTTCCACAAAAAATCTTTGGCTTTCTCTAATTTGGTTTTGCTTTTTCGTTTCTGACTTTCGATTTTTTCTATCCTCTGGCTTAAGTGAAGCATCTTCTTGTGCATGTTGTTCGCTTCGGGATACTTGGCTAAGAAGTTTCGCCAGAAGCCTCCTCTCACGAAAATACCAAATCGTTCATACAGATTCTGCTCTTTTAGTATATGTTCAAATTCCTCATATTGGGCAAAGGAGCGGGCAGGCAAAGCCCACTGCATCATCTCATGATAGGAGGCGGTGGGAAGATATACCCTCCCTTTGGGGAGAAGCAGGTTTTTAGCGTCTTTTAGATGGATCATTTCGATCCACTCTCCATTACGCTCAACTTGGTCAAAAAATCTTTCGACCCATCTGTGTTTGAAACAGTGCTCATACGTCTTGGGCCAAACTCCGAACTTCTCCCCATCGTCTCCATACACGATGAGATTCTCGCCATCCTCGGAGGCAATTTTCCTGAAGTACTTAATGGTCTCCTCTGGCTCTTTAAAGGGGATGGAGTAACGCAAAAATTTGGAGGAGGAGAACAGAGCCAGAAGATGGCCTTCCTCTTCAGTGAGATAATAACCTAAAAGCTCGTCATCTGACAGCCCGGAATATTTGAAATGGGAATCGTCCACAATGGTATATTTTACCCCTGCTTCAGATAGTGGTTTGGGAAGGTGAGGTTCCCATATCCTTTCCGCCAGCCACATCCCCACAGGCAGAGTGTCAAATTCTTTTTCTATAAAATCTGTCAGCTTCTTGATCTGTCCGGTCTTGTCCCTGTCAGGGATGACCGCAAGTATAGGTTCGTAATATCCGCCGGTGAGCATCTCCACCTGACCCTTTTCTACTAAAGACCTCAGCTTGTCCAGAGTTTCCGGATGATGCTTCATTATCCATTCAAGCAGAATTCCAGAGAAATGCAAGCTTATCTTGAAGCGAGGGTGTCTTTCTAAAATCTCCAGAAAAGGGAGATAGCTATGGGCGAAAGCATGCTCAAACACATGCTCAAAATTGCCAATGGGCTGATGATTATGAATGGCGAAAGCGAATTTGATCTTTTTCATAAAAGCTTCCGATGAATAATTTGCCCCCCTCACTTTTTAAGGGAGGGTAAAAAATTAGGTGAACTTGTCAATTCACAATTATCTTTGGTCTTCGAAAAAGCTAAAGAAGCTGTTGAAAAAGTGAGAGATAATTGTCGTAGGGACAGCCCTTGTGGCTGTCCTTTTTATGGTTAGGACAGGGACAAGCCCTGTCCCTACATTTAAGAACACTGCAACTAAGCGACCCGAAATTTACTTTTTCAGAGATTATTTCATTTATTCTCTTGGTAAATTATCTTTCTTAAGCAAACCTACCCTTTCCTGTTCCCCCAATTCTATTCACATTCTGGAAAGCCAACAAACCCAAGTTAAAAGATGCTGATCTTTAAGTATTTCTTGGGATGTCTCTTTATGTCCTGTATTAATGAATCGACATCCTGGGTGGTTTTCTTGATCTGCTCATACAGGGTGGTATCATTAACCAGCCGTCCTAAAGTTCCCTCTCCGCCCTCTATTTTGAAGCTCAGATTCTTCAGGGAGATGGAAAGAGAATCTAAAGTTGTAGTTATGTTCTCCAGCTTTTTCGAGGCGGAGCTGAAATTGTCCACAGTGCTTTGGAGTTTGCCTTTATTTTCTGTCACCATTTTTTTAAGCTCAGAGGATGTATAGGACAAATCCTTAAGTGTCTGATCGAATCTCTTTTGGTTTCGATCCAGAAGAGCGTTTGTCTTCTGGGTGATCTCCTTTAAATTTTTGATGGTTCCAATCAGCGCATCCTGAGAAGATGGGGTTCCTACCACCGCCTCTAAGTGTCCTGTCAGTCTTCTGACCTGGTTGATCATCTCTCCCATCTTGCCCATCACCTCCGGAATGCCGGTGTCGTAATGTCCCCGAATGGGCTGGGAAAGATCTAAGAGGGTATCTGAATGACCGGTCTTAACGGCGATGAATCTTTCCCCCATCAAGCCCACGTTCATTATGGTAAAGTTAGCATCCTTTTTTAAAATCACATCCGTGGTTAAATTGCAGGTGACTAAAACATCCCCCTGATATAGTTTTATCCTCTCCACCTTTCCCTTGGGCACGCCGGAGACACACACCGGATCTCCCACCTCCAATGAACCCACGTTGGGGAAGATGACTGAGTATCTATATCGGGTCTGATCAAACCTGATTCCCTTAACCCAGATAAGTCCGAAGATGAGGATGGCGCAGGACAGAAGCACCACTACACCCACCCTTAGTTCCGTGGTCTTACCTCTCATTTTGATCCTTGGTTAGATTAGACGTTGAGTCAAGCTCTAAAACCTACAGCCTCAATTTGCCAAATAATGAGGATAGGTTATGTTTTTCCGCTAAGGGCACGTCCCGGCATTCACATTTGATGCCGGCTGAAATTATTCTTTTAAAGGCAGATATCTCCTCTTGGGACAAAAACAGGTAGGGCAAGATCTTCTTTCGTTCTGCTTTAGAATGAACTCCACCCACATTAACTGAATTGATCTTTATCCCTTTTTCCACCATTTTTAAAATATCAAAAGGGGAATCCACTAAAACGACAGCTCTTTTTCCTTCAAATCCGTTTTGCAAAATTTTTGCCACACCCTCATCCACCGAGAGGATGGCGGCTTTCATCTCCGGGGGAACGCAAGCTAAATACAGCTCTCTTTCCCACCGATTTTGTGCCACCTGATCGTTGATTAGCGCAATCAGGTCAATTTTCAAGCTGTTGCCCCAGCCCACCACCACCTGTCCGTGAATCAATCTTTCGTCTACTCTATATAATAGGATCGGCATTAAGTTTCGGTTCTTATCCCTTTCTCCCCCTCTTGTTTGACCTGAAAAACCAACTGGTTTAAGGAGAGGGATGCTCTTAAGGCAAAGAATTTGACCAGCATGGGCAAATTCACTCCGGTAATCACGGCGATTTCAGGTTTTTTCCCGGAAACTGTTGCTGCCACCTTTTTGGCAGTCTGCCAGCAACTTGTTCCGAACATGTCTACGAAGATTACCACTCCATCAACAAAAATCTTCTGATTGATCTTTTTCTGTAAAGCCGATAACAACTCCTCTTTTCCCAATTCGGCATTGGATATGACCGAAAGCCCTTCCTGTTTTCCCATTATTCCTTCTAAGGTGTCTTTCAACCCAAAACAGAGATCTCCATGAGTTAAGATTACACAGCCGATCATAGAAACGTCCCTTTTTGCCCCTGCCTTCGATTTATGATCGATTAGTCGGCAGAAGGGAGGGAAAAACCAGCATGCCCTCACTTGAAAGCTACTCGAAGTCGCTTTCTAAAAAGTCGCCCACCACCTTTCTCCGATAGATCTCATCGGAGTGTCTTCTGGAGAACTCTTTAGCGCTGTCATGTCCATAAATCTTCAGCATGTGATTCATGGCGATCACTTCGGAGATGACAGTGATGTCTTTTCCTGGAGAGACCGGTATGGTCACGGCAGGGATCTCTACACCCAGGATGGTGGTATATTGGCTCTCTATGCCCAACCTTTCAAACTCGATCTGATCATCCCAGTGCACTAAATTGACCTGCGCCTCTATTCTTTTCTGCATCCGGATGGCACGGATGCCGAACAGTTTCTCTATATCTATGATTCCGATGCCTCGCACCTCCATATGGTGTCGGAGAAGTTCACTTCCAGTTCCTACCAGAATCTGCGGCGCCTTTCGAATGATCTTCACCATATCATCTGCCACCAGGCGATGTCCCCTCTCCACCAGATCTAAGGCGCACTCGCTTTTTCCCACACCGCTTTTGCCGGTATACAGAAGTCCCACTCCATAAACACATACCAGGGTTCCATGGATGGTGGTGTGGGGAGCGAACAGGTTGTCCAGATATACGCTCAGGCGAGTGATGAAATCAACCGTAGAGAGCCTGGTGGAAAAAACCGGCACACCTTTCTGATTGGCAGTCTCCAAAAGCTCCGGAGGAGGGGTGAGTCCTTTGGTGATTATCACACAGGGTAGATCGAACTTAAAGATGTTCTCCACCGCCCTTCTTCGTCCCAATTCGTCACTCCCAGATAGAAAGGATATCTCGGTCTCCCCCAGAACCTGAGTGCGCTGGCTGGCGAACCTCTCCACAAATCCAGCTAAAGCCAAGCCCGGACGATGAATCTCATTGTTGGGGATTCTTTTCTTTAATCCATTTTCGCCGGTCAACAGGGTAAGTTCCAAAACATTCTTTCTCTCCCGGTACATCTTTTCTACCGTAATGATCTCCAAGTAAAGACACTCCTTTCCTGCTCTGGACAGCTTACCTATCTTTTCAGCCGCATGAGTTTTTTGTCTTTTCTAAGTTACGCTCAAATCTCCTCCATCTCTTCGCTCTCATAAGACGTTTCTGCTTCACTAGTTGGGGGCAAGGTTTTTTGAGCTTTCCTGGCTTTCTTATCTGTAAGCTTCCCCTTATATCTTTTAAGCTGACCCTCCATCTTACCTATCACCTTTTCCACAGAATCATACATATCAAATGATCTGTGCTTACTGGTCAGAACCGTGCCGTAGACCTTTACCTTCAACTCCGCAGTCGTTCTCGATTTTTCCATATCCAGAATCAAGTGGGAATCGATGATGTGATTGAAATACTTTTCTAACTTTTCAATGTGCTTCTCTGTAAAGTGTTTTAAATCGTCAGTTAAATCAAAATGACGAGCGGTGGTTCTGATCTGCATGGGATGCTCCTTTCAGTTTTTTATACTGAGAAAAAGTCCGCCGGTTTAAAAACTAACACGCTGGTTGATTGCTTTAAAAAAATTGGCGTGGTTTGCCTCCTTCTTGAGTCTGTTTTTCTGAGTAATTGGAAACAGAAGGGAATGATCGCATGGGTTCGAGAAGAAAATCCATTTTTCTCAAAAAAGTTTTAAAAAAATAAAGAGGTAAAAAATCCGCCATCTTGTTAGGAAAAAAGGGATCTTTAAGTTGAATCTGTCGGGGGGGCACTGGCGGTCTTCCCGGCAGAATCGTTCGTCTCCACCTGGACAATCCTTTTGCGGAAGCGAGCCGGCATGATCTTAAGCTCCTCCCTGTATTTGCTGACCGTCCGGCGGGCCATGTTTATTCCTTCTTCCTTAAGATGTGCATGGAGCTGTTGATCAGACAAGGGAGTGGCAGTATCCTCCTTTTTGATAAGATCGGAAATAAGCTGTTTCACGTGCCGCTTGGAAAGCTCCTCTCCATTTACCTGTGGGACTCCGGTATTGAAGAAGTATTTGATTCCGAAAATCCCCTGCGGAGTCTGAACGTATTTGCTATTGGCTACCCGGGAGATGGTGGCTACATTCATTCCAACTCTCTCCGCGATGGCCTCCATGGTGAGGGGTTTTAGATGAGAGGAGCCGTGTTCAAAGAATTCCCTCTGCTCCTCCACGATCTTCTCCATCACCTTGATCATGGTGGAACGCCTTTGATTTATGGCATTCAGAAGCCAGCGAGCCTTCTCCAGTTTCCCCACCAGGTAGGTTTTGGTCTCCCCAGGTTGAAGGGAACCTTTCTTCAGAAGTTCCCGGTAGGCATGGTTGATCCTTAAATGGGGAACGTTTTTATCATTGTGGAACACTACAAATTCATCCCCAATCTTCTCCACGATCAAATCCGGCACCACCGGGGTCGCCGGGCGGGTGAATCTCCCCATAGCCGGTCTGGGATTTAACGTCTTTATGAAGTTCATGGCCGCCTGGACCTCTTCAAAGTTTACCCCCAGAGTCTTGGACAATTGGGCAAAGCTTTTCTTCTCTAAGTCGCTTAAATGATCTTTGACAATACGGTAAGCTAAACTCTCCTCAAATCCTTTCTCCTTAAGCTGAATCAAGAGAGACTCTCTTAAGCCTCGAGCTCCTACTCCGGTAGGATCAAAGGTCTGAATAAGAGAGAGTATCTTGGCGATCTTCTCCGGTGAAGAGTCTAAGGCACTGGCTATCTCCTCTTCCGAGCATACAAGATAACCACTCTCGTCTATGTTCCCGATTATATACTCTCCGATCTCGGTTTCCTCTTTGCTCAGTCGGCTCAGGTGAAGTTGATCCATAAGATGGTCATTCAGAGTCTTTTCCGAAATCGGGGTCTTTTCAAGTCTTTCCTCCCCGTGCTCCTTTTCCTGTCTGAAATTGAACCCCCCTTCATCTCTCAGGTAGTCCTCCCAGTTGATCTTATCCAGTTCAGGGTCAGATGAGTTCTCTCCCTCACCCTCAGAGGTGCTCGAAATCTCTTCCTGTTCTTCTGTGGCCTCTGTTTCCTCCAGAAGGGGATTGGTGGAGAGCTCGTGGCGTATCAGTTGTTCCAATTTCAAGAGAGGCATCTGCAGAAGCTTCAGCGACTGAATAAGCTGCGGAGCCAGCTTCATCTGTAGCTTCATTTGCATTTCCAGCTTCATAATCGCCTCATCTGAACTTAAGTTCGCTCACCGTAAAAAGTTTATATCAGTCTTTTTTTGTTTTCTGAATTCATCTTCCCTAAATCGGGCTCACACACTTAAGATAAGCCCAAACTGCCTTTTTCAAAGCCTTTTTTAGATATATCGGGAACAAGTAAGTTTTAGTTTAACTTAAACTTCTCCCCCAAGTAAATTTTCCTTGCCTCCGGGTCAGATGCCAGAAACTCGGCGTTTCCGGATTTTAAGATCTCACCATCGCACATTATATAAGCTCGATCAGTGATGGAGAGGGTCTCCCTCACGTTGTGATCGGTGATGAGTATCCCTAAGTTTTTTTCCTTCAAACGGTATATGATCTTTTGAATGTCCTCCACCGCTATGGGATCGATTCCGGAGAATGGTTCATCCAAAAGCATGAATTTGGGCTGGGTTGCCAATGCCCGGGTTATCTCCACCCGCCTCCTTTCACCGCCGGAAAGGGTGTAAGCTTTGTTTTTTGCCAGATAGGATATATCCAACTCCTTTAAAAGGAACTCCAATCTTTCATCTCTTTCCCTTTTGGAAATCTTCTGCATCTGGAGGATTGCCATAATGTTTTGTTCCACACTTAATTTACGAAAGATAGAAGGTTCCTGAGAGAGGTATCCGATTCCCCGACGAGCTCTTTCATACATGGGAAGATGGGTTATTTCTTCATGATCCAAAAGAATCTTGCCAGCCTCCGGCTTGATGAAGCCTATGATCATATAGAAGGTGGTGGTCTTTCCTGCTCCATTGGGACCCAAAAGCCCCACTATCTCTCCCTGCTTTACCTGAATGGAGGCATTATTCACCACCCTCCTTTTTTTGTAAATCTTTACTAAATTCTCTGACCTTAATGTTAGCGAATGTTCGTTCATCTATTTCTTTTTTTGTGATCTTTTACGAAAGATCACCCTTTCAGTTCGCTGAGAATTAAATAAATCTTTATCTTAGAAAATCACAGGCTATCCTTTAAATCCTCTTCTGGCAACTCCTTTATCTCCCCCCTCACTCTTTCTTTGATCACGAAATGTTTAAGCTCCTGATCTGCTTCCAGTCCATATCCGGTGATCACATCTTTGTCTTTGGTGATGGTGACGAAATCATCGGTGACGATTCTGGCACTTTCTGGGTCCCATCTTAAGCTCTGGGTCTTAAGCTTTACTCCCTCATCGGTGGTCACCACCACGTTGCCCAAAGCTTCAAATTCTCGTTTTCTCTCCTGAATCACCCCGCTGTCTGCCACCAGAACGGAAGTATGATTTCCCTCTTTATCATAAAAATCGACGTGCACCTTTCTGGCTTTTTTCAAATCGAGCTTCTCATACACCGCCACATATTCAGCGAAGATTGTGGCTGATCTTATTCCCTCCTGGCTGAAGGTGATGGTGGAATTCTCCATTATTTGATCGGGAACATCCACAGGAAGAGCCGGAGCATTGGATTCGTCCCTGCCACAGGCACAGGTTAAAAGTATGATCAAAACAACTATATGTATAAATAGATTTTTCTTCATAAGCTTTTCTGATCTCAAGATACAAAAACATTTTCACTCGTCAAGAGATTTCGATATAAGTTTTTTTGGTCAGGCTGATGGTCACCAACTATTTAATTTGACAAATTCGCTTTGGAGTGCGGAAGCGAAGTCGAAGATCCCGCTTCGCGGGGCTTCCGCAGCGTCCCGCCAAAGGCGGGGCGCACTCCTTTTCTTACTCTCCCAGACGGGTCTCCGTTTTCCGAATCGCCAAGATAATTAGTTGATAACCATAAGCCTGACACTCCAGCAAACCTGGTTAAATTTGACTTTTCTTTCAAGGCTGGCACAAGAAAAAAGAGTACAAACACAAGAATTGCTTGACAATCGAGTAAAAAAACATATATTCAAAATAGGGTAAGCGCTTGAAAGGGGAAAGGCTATAGCTTTTTGCTTCAATTTTTTACTTTTTTCCATTTAATTTTTGTCACCGCGTTTTCAAATGAGAAAAGATTGGTCTCAATCCTGTCAAGTGAACGACTAAAAACGATAGTTAAATCTTGAGTCCGATCAAAATAGGACGATACAGCTTCTAAGCAAAGGAGTAACAGAGATGAGTTCAAAAAGTGCGGCTTTTGGTCTGATCCTTTGTTTTTGTCTTCTTTCTCTCAACTCTGTGCCGGCACAAAGCTTCAATTCTAAACTTGATGGATCAGAATTGCAAGCTTATTATCAATCCAATACTTACAAATCTGCACTAACTCCCAAGGGCGATACTGCTGACGTGGTGATGGAGTATACTATCGCTTATCCGGGAAGCAAGGATTTTCTGGTAACGGTCCTTTTGAAAACCCCGAAAGCCATAGCCGGCTTCGATTTCGAAATCATCATTACTCCGCCGGATTTTGCTGACTTTTCCACTGTGCGGATATACGTTGACAGCATGGACACCTGTCCAGCACCAGAGGATACCTGCTGGTATCTTTTTCCCATAAGAGAGTGCTTGATTGAACCCGGTCCCTGGATAGAGGACTGGACTTTCCTTGAGGCTCACGGGGCACCCCAGGATACCACCCAGATGATGTGTGATATGGTCTGGATACTTGGATTAGCCTTCACAGGAACTCCTATTCCTATTCAGCACAATTTTGTCCCTCTGTTTGAGCTTGGTGTGGACGTCTCATGTGTCCCTGACTCCCTGACTAATAGAACCGTAACGTTTAATATGACCGGACACCTCTCTGATCCATATGGACAGTTGGTGCCTTTCCGGATTCATCCCGGCGAGTTGACAATCTGGTGGAGCGTTCCCGGAGATGCAAGCAATGACAGTCTGGTAAATCTGGGGGATATCGTTTTTCTTGTCAACTATCTATATAAAAACGGTCCTGATCCGTGTGTGATGGAGGCGGCAGATCCAAATGCTGACTGCCAGGTGGATTTAGGAGACGTAGTCTATCTTCTCAATTTCCTTTTCCGGGAAGGTCCTGCGCCCCAACCCGGATGTGTTCATTGAAAATCCCGCCAGAGGCGGTGATTGAAGTGCGGTTTTTGAGTTTTCCTCACCTTTCCCCGAAAGAAATTGCTTTCTCTTATGAAACGTAAAGTTTATGTTGTGTCAGGACCTCAGTCCTGACGCCTTTAAAAGAGTCAGTCACCAGGATTCCGCCCCTCGGTTTTACTCGGGTGGTGAGCCTGTCGAACCACCAGAGGTGGAAGAGGAAAGCCTCTGACGCAACTATAAGTTTTGTATTTTTTGAAGACCGCGTAGCCCCGCCTTTGGCGGGGCGCTGCGGAAACTTCGCTTCCGCACTCCAAAGCGAATTTGTCAAATTAAATAGTTGGTGACCATAAGGCTTGCCTACGCATTCGGGCAGGAAATGTTTTGCCCCTGCGTCGCTTTGAGAAAAAATCAGAGAGTTTGAAAAGTTTTTGGATCTTCTCCAAAAGAGTTGCTAATGCTTGGGCTTATATTATCTCACCAAAAAAAATTACAGGCTTTCTTTTACCTCTCCCCCTTTCCCTGACGGATCTCCGTGTTCCCCCTCTCCATTTTATGGAGAGGGGTTCACCCTGAAGGATTCACCCTGAAGGGGATAGGGGGTGAGGTCTTCAAATCTCTACTCAATTAAGTCATTAAGGGTATTTTTCTTATGAAGAATTCCAGCAACTAAAGTGGAAGAGAACCAAGTTTTTTTGTTGACAAACCAAAGCGATACATTATATTAGGTTTGTAAGTCCAACAATCATTACAAAAAGATCCGCGTTAGTTTCTTTTTTGCGAAGAGGTGTCTAAATACGCTTAGAAAATAGACCTATACAGGAAACTTATTAATCCGGAGATTTTGAAATGAGACGGAATCTATTGATTTTCGCCTGGCTGGTTTTGGGCGTATTGTTTTTCTGCATCCAAAGCTGGGCGGTATGCCCCGAGGATCCTAATGATAACGGGGAATGCGATACCCTGCATGTGGAAATTTACCCTCCGGACCAAGTACCCGATGGTTTCCCAACATTTGCCCGTTTTCCCATCTATGTGACCCATGATGTTCCGGATCCTTATATAGACTCCATTGCAGGTTTTATTCTGCCGCTGTGCTATACCCATAGCAACACATCCAGGTATTGCAGTTTGAGTGGCTATTGGAACAACACTGACCTGTATCCTTTCCCCAGCGCTGAGCGAAGCATCTTCCGTCACTTCATTGAGGGGGAGGATACTCTTATCCACAACTGGATGATGGATCTATCCCAGCAGGCTATGGGTCTTGAGTGGGATACCAGGATTCTGGACCTGAATGGCACTTCTACGATGTGGTTTAGCCTGGTTCCAACTGGCGCCCAAGACCAGAGATTTGGTGAAGGAAGCAGGGTTCTTCTGGCAACCATGACCTTCAAACTGGAAGATACCATGACAATTTGTGTTGACACCTGCTTCTGGCCACCAGCCTGCCGTTTTTCTTTCGCCAGATCAGATGCCGTGACTTACATCCCCAGACACTTCATGCCGGTATGCGAGTATGTAGGTTGGCAGTGGCCACCTCCCGTATGGTTCACGGGGTGTCCTTGGAACGAGACCCACAACACGAACGGAATGTTTACCAGCGAGGAGTTCGAGGTAGAGGCTTCTGAGGGGGTTATTATTTCAGTCGCCGCAGATTTTGCTGGTGAAGGAGTGGACAACGTAGGGCTGTCCAACGTGATTGGTCTTTACACTCCATTTGTGACTGGGAACGTGGTTTACGAGGTAACCGATCACTGTCAGAATGGTGGCACCATTACCATCACCGCCTGGGATGATCTTGGACAGACGGGTGATTGTGATTTTGACGTTATCCTTTCCAGCACTCCTCCGACCCTGAATCTGCCGGATACCTGGTTTGCCCTTGCCGAGTATACAATGGGATTGCAGGTGTCTGCTGATGATCCGGATAACGATTCGGTGGTGTCAATTGTATTAGACGCACTATGGTATGAGCCGGATTCTCTGCAACCTCCCACCAATCCCCCTTACTACGATGGTGGAAATCCGGGGCTTTTCACCTGGGTGCCGACTGAGGCTGACACCGGAACCTGGATCTGCTCATTTTCAGCTACCGATATTTGTGGTGCGGTGGGTACTCACCAGATGACGATTCGGGTAGACACCCTGTTTTGCGGAGATTGCAACAGTGATCAATATCTCGATCTGGGTGATTTGGTCTTTCTTATAGGCTATCTATACAAGGGAAGCTCAGCTCCAGAACCACTATGTAAGGGGGATGCCAATTGTGATGGTGTGGTGGATATCGGCGATCTAGTTTATCTGATCAACTATTTGTTTAAATTTGGTCCGGCACCTTGCTTTGACTGTTGTCCTTAACGCTGTTCATGTTGTGTCAGGACCTCAGTCCTGACACCTTTTAGAGCGTCAGTCACCAGGATTCCCCGTACGGGGAAGAGTGGAGCTCCTGACGCAACTATAAAGAAACCAGACTGACCTGATTGATTACCATGCCTGATTAATTTCATCCCAACCCAACCAGTGAGTTGTCCCACTACCAGATTATTGGTGGTGGGACATTTTTTTATTTGCTTGAAGGCAAAATTTGTGTATTTTTTACTACAATGAGAATAAGTGAAGTGTAAAGCTTCAACCCAACTTCATTAAGTTCTTTTGAATAGATATGAAGCTTTGCATTCTTTGACATAAAATGAGGAGGTGGCTTTGGAAAACATCACCAAGATCCTTTTTGATCTTTTGATAATGTTTGCTGCGGCCAAGATCATGGTGGAGATCTTCGAGAGGATCAAACAGCCGGCGGTGGTAGGGGAGATTTTAGCGGGGATGCTTTTGGGGCCCTATATCTTTGGTTTGATCCATCCCTCCAATGTGGAAACGTTTCACGTTTATAAGGTTTTGGCGGAGATCGGGGTAATCATACTTTTGTTTAGCATCGGACTGCATATCAGGGTGGACGACATACTGAAGGTAGGACGGACTTCATCCATGGTGGGTGTTCTGGGCATAATTTTGCCTTTCTTCTTTGGATATCTTTATACCCTCACCATGGAACACAACACAGTTGAAGCCATGTTTATCGGAGCGGCTATGGTGGCTACCTCTGTGGGGATAACTGCCCGGGTGTTTGCTGATTTAGGAATTTTAGACTCCCGGGTGGCTAAGGTGATACTGGGAGCGGCAGTGATCGACGACATATTAGGGCTTCTGGTTCTGGCGGTGGTTACCGGGGTGGGCAGGGGAGCCATCTCCTATGTGAAGATAACATTGATTACCTTAGAAGCGGCAGGATTTATCTTCTTCCTTATTATATTAGGAAAGAGGTTGATTTATCGGGTGGCTCCCACCCTGAATTTTTTCAAAAGCAAAAATGCCCCCTTTGCCTTGGCCCTTCTCTTCTGCCTGGGTCTTTCTGCGGTGGCAAGCTATATCGATTTAGCCGCCATCATTGGTGCTTTCATGGCAGGGATGGTGCTGGCTGAGCTGAATGTGGAATTCCGTCTTTCTGCAAAATTTGAATCCCTATACGACTTTTTTGTTCCCTTCTTCTTCGTGGTGATGGGAACCCAGGTAGATTTGTCTGTCTTTACCAAGTTAAATCTCATCGGAGCGGCTCTGGTTCTTACCCTTTTTGCCATTTTAGGCAAGCTTTTGGGATGCGGATTGGGAGCTTTTGGTTTGGGCTGGAAGGAGGCTTCGGTGGTGGGGGTGGGGATGGTGCCGCGGGGAGAGGTGGGAATGATCATCGCATCCATCGGATTGGGCATGGGGGTCATCTCCACCGACCTCTATTCTGTTGTGATCTTCATGGTGATCGCCACCACCCTTTTGACCCCTCCGGTTCTGGCAAAGATGGTCTCCAAGAAGTTTGTGAAGAAAAAGGAAGAGGAGAAAGTAGAAGAACTACCTGTGGATCTATAGCAATTTTCATATGTTTGATATCCTCCACAAATTATCTGCGAAGATTTCGAAGGAGAATTTAGGTCTATATCTTTCTTTGGTTGTCATAGTTTTAGTATTCCTTACCGGATTCTTTGATTCGATCTCGAAATCGTGGACCTGCGATGATGCTTTCATTTCTTTTAGGTATGCCAAAAACTTAGTCGAGGGCAAAGGACTGGTCTATAACTTAGGTGAGAGAGTTGAGGGCTACACAAATTTCTTATGGACCATGCTAATAGCTGGTGGGATGAAACTTGGTGTCGATCCCATAAAGCTTACCAAAGCTTTAGGAATAATTAGTTTTGCCCTGATCATCTTTACGTTTGTCTGTATTAGTTGGCGTCTTTTTGCGGCTCAGAATCCCTTTAGAGTTTTCATTCCATTGACTGCTTTATGTTTGTTAATCCATCATGATTTCAAACTATTTGCAACCGGGGGCTTGGAAACTTCATTTTTCACATTTCTTATAACTATAGGATTTGGAGGTTTAATCTTTTCTGAGAACAAATACAGTTTCCTTTTAACCGGATTCATATTCGTTTTAGCCATGATGACCCGACCGGATGGCATCATATTTTACGTTCTCTCTGTCATCTTTTTGATTCTGACCGCATCAACCACGCCCAAAAGAGTCTTATACTTCTTAACTCCCCTAATTATCGTTTACATACCATATTGGGTCCTTCGATTTCTATATTATCACCATCCCTTTCCCAATACTTATTATGCCAGATCTGCATATTTGCCCTGGTGGGGTCAGGGACTAAAATACTGGATCCTTTATTTCAAAGCGTATTATGTTCTTTTGTTGCTGCCGGTATTTGGTGTGATTTCTATGGTCAAGACTAAGATCAACTTAAAAAGATTAACAAAATTTCCGCTTCGCTTTAACCCAATCCAAAATTCTGTATTCTTAAGCGTTCTATTTTTACTTGTCTATTCTGTTTACGTCGTTCGAATCGGTGGCGATTTTATGTTTGCGCGGTTTTTCATACCGATAACTCCCTTTTTATATTTTTTGATTGAGGTCTTTGCTATGAGGATATTGGATAAAAAATACTTAATTCCCCTGACGGTCATAGTATGCCTGACCACTCACTTTTACTGGTACCCCAGTGAGATCAGAGCGCTATCAAATAACATAGTTGACGAAAGGCACTTTTATCCTGATTCGATGATAGAAGAAGCAAAACTGAAAGGGGAGATTTTAAGAGGATATTTAAGCGATACAGATGCGAAGGTATTAATATACGGTTCTCAGGCAATGTTGGCATATTATGCCGAATTTCCAACAGTCATAGAGGGGCATAACGGGTTGACCGACGAGTATATTGCACATTTGCCTGTTAACGAACGCAGAAGACCCGGTCATGAAAAAACGGCTCCACAGGAGTATCTTCTTAGAAGAGGGATAAATTTTTTATTTGATTTCGGATTATGGAAAACTCCTCCCTCAGGCGAGCTTAGAGAGATCTATTTTGATGATATCAGAGCAACCATTATTGTTTACAACCGCAATTTAATGAGAAGATTAAAAATCTACCCAGAGGTCTCATTTTCGGATTTTGAACGCTTTCTGGATGAATATATCGAGAATCAGTCGTCGTCTTCTCGGTCTGGTATTCTTTCGGATTACAAATTTTTCAAACAGTACTATTTTAATCATAACCCGGATTCGATTCGACAGAAGGTTTTTCTCAATATGTTTAACAATGAATAAGACGAAACCACGATTGAAAGAAGGTTTCAGATGCGCCCACTAAGAGAGTATCCATATCAGTCGTCAGCGTTTAATCTTCAAAGAATGAAAAAATCTTGTAAGTTTTCCAATTATCTTTTAACTTGCTGAAGGCGGACTTAGGAAATCAAATTCCGCATCCTAAAAGAAACTAAGATTTGTAATGACCCAATACACAAAAGACGCTCAAGATTATTTTATATAATATGGTTTAAGGTGAATTTAATTTCAACTCAAATTAAGGCACAGGTTCTTAGGAGTTTTCCCAAAGATTAAGTAATTTTACCCAATCAAATGATTTCTCAAAGGACTTTGGTTTGGATTTAGAAGAAAAGTTTAAAATGGTATTGATGATTCTGGTGGCGGTAGTCGTCTTTGGAACCGTAGGTTACACCATCATAGAGAGATGGTCTATACTGGATGCTCTGTATATGACTTTGATCACCCTCTCCACAGTTGGATTTGGAGAGGTATATGTCCTTTCGCCTCCCGGAAAGATATTCACCATAATCCTGGTGGTGGTGGGAGTAGTGGGGGTGGCTTATACTCTAAGCGTGGTAGGACAGATGGTAGTGGAAGGAGAACTAAAAAAGCTTTTAGGGAGAAAAAAGATGGAAAAAGGTTTGAAGGATTTGATGAATCATTATATCGTATGCGGATTCGGCGGGGTAGGAAGAAGGATCGCTCAGGAATTATCCGCCCGCAAAGTTCCCTTTGTGATTATCGACAGCGATCCTCACAGAATTGAGCAGGCAGAGAAGGACGGCTTCCTTTTTATTCATGGGGACTCGACCGCTGATCAGACACTACTTGATGCAGGGATAGAAAGGGCTAAAGCTCTAATAACTGCAGTTGCCAACGAGGCGGATGGGGTGTTCATTGTTCTTTCCGCCCGACAGCTCAACCCGCAACTTTTCATCACTGCCCGGGCAGAATCGGAGGGGGGTAAAAAGAAACTTCTGCGAGCTGGCGCCAACAAGGTGATCTCGCCTTACAAGATTGGCGCAATAAGGATGGCTCTGGCTACCTTGAGACCCAATCTGGTTGATTTTATGAAGGTGGTCACCTTTGACCGGGATACCGGATTGACCATTGAGGAGATCGAGATGAAGCCGGGCACACCTCTGGTCGGATCCACCCTTAAGGATTGCCCCATACGCAAGGAATTCGGGATCATGGTGGTAGGCATAAAGAAGATAGGCAAAGATGTCTTTTTGAATCCCTCACCCGAGACCAAGATCGAAGTTGGAGATATCCTGATCGTGATCGGAGAGAAGGAGGGCTTGGAGAGATTAGAGGAGCTGACCGGCGGCTGAGGAAATCTAAAAAGAGTGGAATGGATGGGGCCGGGGCTAAAGGGTTTGTTGAAAAAGCTATATTTTGGGGCGGGATAAATTCCCGCCCCCTATGAGAGACAACTACCTATCATCCATAGGGCAGGGTTCACCCTGAAGGGATTTCCCTCGATCCTGAGATATTCGGGATCGAAGGACACCCTGAAGGGTTTAACCCCCCTGCCCCATCACGATTTTCGCGTAGCTGAGCCTTTACGGCTCCGCCCAGAGGCATAAAGCCTCTGCTACGCGTTTTTTGTATTCTGTAGGTCGAATATGCCTGCCAGCCATGGGTCGAAGACCTATTCGACATATTTGCCATTACCAAATTTATTTATAATCAGGCAAAAAACTTTTGAACTTTTTGGTTGTGGGCAACGTAGAGTTCTGAAAATCGTTCTGCCCTCAAGAAGGCTTTTAAGCCATCCAGAGGGCTAAAGAAATTAGGTCGCTTTGCCGATAATGAGGATGTGTTTTTAACGGGAGAAATCTGTCAAGTAAGTAGTGTTTTTTTTTAGGATAAATAAAATCATGAAAAATCCCAAATTCATCGGAATGAGAAAACGTCCCCGCTTCTCCTCAGATGCCCAGCACACCAGAGGGTGGCGTCCGCAGGAGTTTGAGACAGGACTGCCCATGCTGGTTTTTTAATAGTGTTATGACTTCCTACCAATTCTTGAGAATATGACAAAGATTTTTTTCATTTGAGTGGTTATACCAAAAAGATAAAGGCGGAGAATTTCTGTTTGGAAAAGAGTTAAAATTTTTTAGAGATTGTGCCTAACTTTAAATTTTTCAAATTCTTAAAATTTTTCTTGACAAAGATTTGAGGGGTGTTTATATTTGAGACCAATTTGGCAACTTGGGCTTGTTCTTATGTTTAGTTTTTGAACATGGTAGTTTGATTTACTTTAGGGCAGGCTGGTAAATTGGATTTTGTCCTTCAGGGTTCATCCCGCCGGTGGCGGGATGAACCCTAAAGAAAGTTAAAAATTTTTGGAGGGGAGAGTTTTAACTTTTCTTTCTTTTTAATTTCCGTGCACTTGGCGGGCAGATGCCCCCAGACAGGCCCGTATGGGCGTCTGGGCGGAAAAAAACAAAAGCAGGTGTAGTGTATATATACTGGTATAATGAAATGAAAGGGGTGATGCGCTGATTAAGAGGAATGCGAAAAGTTTGGAACTTAGAGGTCGAGCTGTTCTTGAGTAAAGACAACACAAGAAAAGAAAATAACAAGAAATTTCTTTTAAAATAAAGGAGGTGAGCCAAAAGGATTCTAAATCAAGAAACAAAAAAGGAAAGTGGTGATTTAGGGTGAGCCAAAAAGAGAATTTTTTTAAAAAATCACCCTAAAAAATAAAACTCTTATAACATAAGGAAGGAGGGGAGGTAAAAAGATGGCAAAAGAAAAGAAAAAAAATCTTTTTAAAACCCTTTTTAATCCATTTTACAAAGGAGTTTGTAAAATGAAAGCTTTACGAACCACAGTGTTTCTGGTGGCACTTCTGGTCTTGCCTTTGTTTGCGACGCAAACGCTGGCGGCTGACTTTTTTGTACCCTTGTATGACGTGCCCGACGACTTAGTGGGTGTCAACACTGACAATCAGCCGGTGATCGGATTCATCCTCGAGCACTTGTCTGGTGAGACTCTGGATAAAGTCAAAGTCAGAAGCTACATCCAGAGAGTCTATGCCACCGAGAAGGTTAAACTTTGGAGGGAGGACGGTACGACCCCGGGCTTCCAGGCGGGCGAGGATGAGCTGCTGAAGACTTATGTCACCAGCGGCATAGAGTTTGACATCAATGAGGAGATCAGCTTCCTCGGCATAAACAAGGTTCTTCCCACCGATGATGAGGTTTTTTACATCACCCTGGACGTCAACACTGCTGCGGTCACCGCTAATCCAGGGTATTATCATCAAACCGGTCTTGAGGTGACGCTGCCGGAAGGATACATCGTTCTCGAGGGCGGGGATGCTAATAACAATGATGTGCTCAACCCAGGATGGAATGGTCCTCCCGATCCGTTCTTTGACCCCTACACGCTGATCTTTGACACTATGGGACCTGATTTCGATCTGCAGTTCTGCATCGAGGCAAACACCTGCTCCCTTAAAACATACTATGGAAGTGGATGGAGCTGGTTACTCAACGTGGATCAGGAGGATTCGGTGCGAATCTGTGCCCACAACGTCGAGGGGGACATCGACTCCTCTGAGGGCATCCACGTTATCGGATGGGTCCACCTGTTGGGCCACGTAAGTTCCGAACATATGTTTGGCGTGGCTAACATTATGTTGAGGTGCCCGGACGATGAGTCAGGTGGTTGTTCCGGCGGAGGGAAAAACGGATGCGACACCTGTTGGACCACAGGGTTCAGAATCCCGGATAAACGAAACACGGGAGGCTTCAATGGAGTCGATGCAGACTCGGGGCATTGGGCTATCTGTGCCTGGGCTCAGGATACTGTAGGCAACATTGATACCGTATGTATCGGACATGACCAGTTGGCGTATAGGATCGACACCAAAAAGCCCATCATCGATGAGATCACCTGGGAGCTCGTGCACGACTGGAATGGTGATGGAAAGATCGGTTTGGGCGACTGCATCATGATAATCGGCAAGGGTCTTTCCAACCCGATTGACCCGCTTAAAGAGTGCGTTCAGATGCGAGTCGACACGAGTTGGATGGCCGGAAACTCACCATCATATCCAGGCGGTGAGTGGGCGGAGTTGAGTGACACTCTCCAAGAGAACAACCGCATTTTCCGAAGGGTGTTCTGCCTGACTAATCCCCTGCCTATTGACTCAAGTGGTGGTTGTCCGGTGAACTTTCTTGTCGAGGCTTGGGATAATGCCTGCAACTACGATACCTCGAGAGGCGAGATTTGTGCTGACATGGACCTGGATCCGCCCCATGTGGATGTGCGTTATGAGTGGGATACTGACTATGACACCATGTGGGCCTGTCTGGGCTTAGGCGATAAGGCGCTGATAGAGGCGACCGTTGGCGGGTTAGACATCTTTTCGGTTACCGCCATGATGGACTCGGCTGGAATAGATGAGCTTATGCGACATGCCCTGCCTCTAACCCATAGAGGTGGCGGCGTGTATGATACCATCTGGACCATAACCGAGCCGCCCATTTTGTATGGTAAAGACGCAGACAACACCCAACCACCACCCGTAGACAATGATTATTCAATGTGGGTCATCGCGTGCGACGATGTGGGCAATTGTGATACTGCCAGCGGCACGTTGAATAAGACCCTGGACTCGCGCGCGCCCAGACCAATCGGATATCATCAATTCTGTCCGGACAGCGTGCCCTGTGCTCTGACTGCCCAGTCTTTAGCTGGGGGGATAATAGCGCTTGCCTGGGATACAGCCTGCGATGAAAGTGATGCGTTTTACTACTATGTTTGGGCCAATGACGGCTCAGGTTGGGATTCCATTGGCGCAACTAGTGTGGCAGAGCAGTCGCCGACCTCCCAATATTATACCTGGCATTCCGAACCGCTGGCTGAAGGTTACTGGACGTTCAAGATCAAGACCGAGGATAACTGCAGCAACGTGGGTGATTTCAGTTGTGTGGTGGGTGCTTACGCAGACGCCACACCGCCTCATGTCTGTATAGCCGTGCCGGATCCCGGGCTTACCTTTGGTTCCTGGTTCCCGGTGAAAGCTGTGGCTGATTCAGAGTCCCACGATGTCGGTGATAGCGTTCAGCTATGGTACAGGCTCCGTCCGGATATAGAGAACCCGACTCAGGATCCAGGTGGGTGGACTAAGTGTTCAAGCTATCAGTGGATGTATCGTCCCGGTGGTGCCGGCAGTTATGTCTTCACCGACTCGGTGCACTGCCTTGAGGGCGTGGATTATATCGGATGGGTGGACATGATCGTGGTGGCATGCGACGAGGTGGGCAACTGCCAGGATACCACCTCAGCTTGGGAGGATACCTGCCTGGTGGACGACGATGTCTTCAGACCCGGACGCTTCTTCTTCTACTGGGATACCTTAGCCCCGGCACTTCACCTGGTAAGCGTGAATGGCTTCCCTTCACCTCAGAGTGCCTGCGGATTTGATGTATATCGGGATTCCATGAATGCAGTGGTCATCACGGTTGATGGCGCCATTTCTGCCGACTCGTTCGAGGTAGAGGTTCGCGGCCCGTGCAGCGGCTTCGAGTGCAGGCTGATTCACGAAGACAATGTCACCATGCCGTATACCTTCGAAATCAGCGTGGATGGCTGGCCTGAGGGAACGCAAAGCCTTTATATTAATGTAAAGGATTATGACAATGATAAGGAAGCTGATATGCAGGTGGAGCTCTGCGTTCCGCCTCCACCCCCTGGGCACTGCGTCTACATCTCACAGCCGGTGGAATGGCAGAGAATTCCTTGCACCGGCACCAGTGGCTACAATTGTGTACAGATTACAGCCAGGATGTATGAATATGCTCATTGCGAGGGAGTTACCTTCACCGAGGCAAGATTCCAGTGGTCCCTCAACGGCATAGATAATTGGGAGACGATCGAGGATGTGATTGGTACGGGTGCTCCGTGCTGCGTTAGCTGGTCTACCTGCTGGGATAATACCAATGAGGTCGCGCATGGCGACACCGTCTATTTGAGGGTCATTGCCCATGATGAATACTACATGGCCGATACCTCCTACATGGTCAAGGTGTTCGTGGACTGTGAACAGCCCAATGTCAAGCTTCGCATCGAGGAGCTGTACTACACCTGCGGTAACCACGACATACCCAAGATACCTTGCGACCCATTGACCCTGAAGGCGGTCGTGGAAGACACGTTGATTGACATAGATCGGATTCGCTTCTTCGTCAAGAGGCATTCCGTTCCTGACATTCACGAATACTGGATTCCCATCGACGGCTGGGCAGAGCCAGCCTGGAGCGACAACATCTGGATGTACCTATGGGAGGAACCGTGCTGCGATATAGAAGTGGCTCCTTCTGGCGGTGGACCGCTGCGAGATGACTGCATGTGGCCCAACGATTACTGGGACATCCGGGTCGCGGCCAGGGACATAGCTGGTCATTACATGTTCGACTATGACGAAGATGGCTTCTTTGACGACTCCACCTTTAATTCGGCGGTGGGTTTTGGTGCGGCCTTGACCGTGTTCGTGGACGACGAGGCGCCGGAGCCGGCCATATCGTTGGTGTGTGACCAGGGTCAGGAGCCTCCGATATGCATCGTCAACCCCAGCAGTAATCTGGGGGGAACCGACGTGGCTTACGTCCAAGCCGGCAACGACATTTACGTGGAGGTTTCAATCCTGCCGTCTGAGGATACCTGCGAAGTGATGAAGGTGCACTACTACCTGAAAATCTTCGGTGAGTGGGTGCACGTGGGTACCTCCTTCGACCCGAATCACTGGCCCATAACCTTCAATCCGCTGGCTGATGGATTGATACGTCCAGTCTTCTTCGAAGACTATGGACACTGGGTAGGGGAGTTGAAGGCGGAGCTGCACGATAGCCTGGGCAACACCGAGCAGGACCGGATCGACCTGTACATCCTGGATGCGACGCCATCTCAGGCCGTTATCATCGAGCCTCTGAATGATTCCTATGTCTGGGGCGATGTGACCCTGAGAGTGGCAGCAATAAACGCCGCTCAAATGTGCAAGGTGTGCTACGAGTACAGACCGGCGGACTGCCCGTACACTGATGATACCTGCTGGTATCCGGTCAATGGCGGTTATCCCAACGCCTGCGAATATGATGACGGTGTAGGCCCGCCCAGTGATTTCCAGCTTACCTGGCACACCTTAAACACGGTGCCTGACGGCGAGTATTATCTGCGTGCGGTTGCCACCGATTGCGACAACAACGTGGACGACGATCCGCCCACCATCAAGGTGACGGTGGCCAACGAGCTGCCCACCGTAGTGATGGAGGATCCTCGTATCTGCGAGCGCACCTGCCCGGATGATACGGTAGACACTCTGGGTTATGTGGCTGGCACGGTTACGCTGTATGCCACTGCCAGCTCGACCATACCGTTAGAGTATGTGAAATTTTGGTATAAGGACGCCTTCGATCCCAGATTCAGTTACCAGGAGATCGGTCGCGATTACTTCCCCACCGGTGGCAAGTACTCGGTGGAGTGGAACACCACCGGTCTGGCTGACGGACGTTATCTGGTGAAGGCCGAGGCGCACAATGCCGCCGGCAGGTGGGGCCAGTCGCTTCCCGCCACAATGGTAACCGTGGACAACAGCGCTCCGTTCGCTCAGGTGATCTCCATCATGGGTGATCCCAATCCAGGTGGCATGAACATCACCAAAGGTGATGTGATCGACATCGAGATATGGGCAATGGATTCCACCTCGGATGACGGCTGGACCAGATGCTACAACTCTGGAGTGGTCGGCATCCAAGTTTGTATTGGGAGGTGCGGAGTGCCGGATACAAGCGAGTTCACCAAGTGCTTCGAGGTTAGCCCGGCTTATGACGGGTTCCACACCGTTCAGTGGAATACCTCGGGCTTGGAATTTGAGGGATGCTCGGGATGCTACGAGATATATGTTGAAGCCTGGGATTGTCTCGGAAACATCAAGACCTCCAGCAAGGTGACCGTATATGTTTCCGACATCATTGCTCCGATAACCACCATTGGCGGATTCCATGAGAACTACATGTTTGGTTACAGCTCGGAGAAAGTCTCCACCCTGCTCTTTGAGTATGCCGACTCCGGAAGTGCCAACTGGATACCAATTGGCTGGTCAAATTACGCAGATTACTTTAACTGCGATGATACCACCAGGCTTTATGTATACTATACCAGTTGGGATCCGCTTGCTCTGGAGAATGGCACCTACCAGATCAGGGTAATCTCTCACGATAGCTGTTCCAACCAGGACGACGATATGGCTCCGTGGGCTTACATCGACGTTTACAACGGTGTAATCACCCCGCACGATGGAGGTATTCTCGGAGAGATGAGCTTTGTGAAGAACTGGTGCACAGGAGACATGCAGGGCATCGTTTACCAGAGCTCCTCGGTTGGGACTCCGGTTATGTTTGCTGGACTTAAGCCACTGGGCTCTGAGTTCTACTTCGGTGAGTGCGTGCACATGCAGTCTGATTTGCAAAACACCAACTATGCTGGCTCCTTTGATGCCTATGATATTAGGTTTGGTGGATGGACCAAGTTCTTCAGCTCTGTAACCGTCAGTGGCACTCCTCCTTTTGCGACCGGTGAGCCTCCCAAGGTGACCTATCTGAAGACGGGGAGCTTTGATTTGCTCAAGGTGAAGTGCGATCTGGGCACCCACGGCACATATTATGGTTACAATAACGTGGAGGTTACCATACCGGATGGAGCGATTTACTGCTCTGGTGATTATGCTCGCTACGTCTGGGTGGCGCCTACCATAATGGAGTGGGCTCCGGTAGAGCAATCGGATATCCTTCCCATCGGAGATAATAACGGCTATGCTACCCATATTTCCTTCACAGACTGCTATTATTGCTGTTGGTGGTATGATGTAACTTACTTCGGCGGAGAGGACATAAAGGCGGCTGGAGCTGGTGCCACTAGTTGGGACCAATATTGCTGCTTCAATGATGGCAAATATGCCAAGATCAAGATATACTACGATGAAACCGTTGACGTGGCTAAGGAGCATCTGGCAGTTGCCTGGTGGGATTGTGATGATGGAGAGTATAAATACGGGGAAGGAAGCGGCATCTACTATCCTGCCTGGGTGGAAGGATTCAACACCGATGAGCATTACGTTGAATTCGCCGCCGACTGCCTGATGGGTCCGTTTGTAGTGGTGAGACTGTTGGAGCGTGAGTGTGAGGGGACCATTGTGGTGAACATACTGGATGTTATACCTTACTGCGATGGATACACCAGCCCCATGCCCAAGTTCAGGACTCTGATCACCGACAACATCGGCGGAACTGATGCCATCGATAAGTCCAGCATAAAGTTCAAGCTCAAGAAGCCGGGTGAGCCATACATACCCATCTATGATGGAGACGACACCACCTGGTGTGGCTTATGGGCAAAGGGTTATGGACAGTATGATTGCGGTGGCTACGATCCTGTCTCTGGAATCTTCGGCGCAGGCTGGAATGATACATCGCTCTTCACGGCACTCTACTACCGGCCGTGGGAGAATCCTGAAAATGCGGAGCTTTGCCCGGGTTGCTACTTGCACCACTACACTGGCAATTATAATTATTATCAATGCCTCCCTGCACCAGGTTTGGCTGAGGGAGATTCCTTCTTCGCTCAGGTGAGCGCACAGAACTACAATATCCAGTCCTGCACCCAGACCTTGCAGTTCAAGGTGGATGCTACCGAGCCTGAGATGTGGTTCGCAGACAGCGTAGGTGCATACGTGGGTGAGAATCCTCACTTCTGCATCTACATCAATGACGCCAAGTCTGGCGTGGACAAAAACTCCGTCTGGATTGACATATGGGGAGATGAGACCAACAGTCCGGATCCGAATAACCATAGCCCCATCGGCACCCTGCGGCCGGATCAGCTGAATTGGGTTGATGACACCACCGTGTGTGTGGACGGCACCTTCGAGTACTACGGAGGCTACCTGCACGTCTACGTTTATGGTGGTCCGGATTGCGTGTGCTACGATTGCAACTACCCGCAGTTCTACTACTACCAGTGTGGAATAGCTGACTGCGTGGGCAATCAGATGGACGTCTTCTGGCAATACTACACCGTTGACGCAGACGGTCCGGTCGTCAGCTTCATTGGCGACGATTATTGTGACGCATCCCTGCAGTTTAAGATCACAGATGATATGTCAGGTCTGCTCTCTGTTTACGTGTATGAGGATAGCAGTCTGGCAGAAGCCATTGTGCAGGATGAGCACAATCCAGCCTTCTGGTGGTATACACCAACTGCTGGAACCAAGCACGTGGACATCGAGGCGACCGACAATATAGGCAACAAAACAGTCAAGAGCTTTGATCTGCCCTCCGATTGCGAAGGACCGAAGGTGGTCTTTGACGACAAGTACGTCTGTAAGAACCCGACTTTGACCTTCTGGGTGACCGATCCGGCTGGAGTGGATTGGACCTCGGTCAATGTCTACATCACCGGATGCAGCGAGGCGTGCTACTACTATGCTCCGGATTTGACCGACTACATCAACACCGAGACCGGAGAGGTGACCATCGACGGCTGTCACATGGATTGCAGCGATGGCAACGAGGTTGAGATGTACGTCTTCTCCGGCACCAGCTACACCGGGAACGGACCCAAGGACTTGAATGGCAACTATGGCAAGTACCGCCGGTGCAGCTTCGTGGTGGATTACAAGGCTCCTTCCATCAGCGTTGGCGATACAGACGAGAGACCCATCGAGATCAAGATCAGTGACGCCCGATCCGGCGTGGATTGGTCAACCCTGGAATTCTACGAGGACGGCCTCTTAATCTGCGCGGGCTTAGACTGCATGGATGAGAACGTCAACCTCGACACCACCACGGGCAAGCTCTACTATGATGCTGAGGATGGCGGTGGGTTTGACGTCGAGATCCGGGTCAACGACATGACCGGCTGCAACCTGGCAGTGAAGTCCTTTGAGGTTGAATCCTGGGAACAGCTGCTATTGGCGTTCGGCCTCAGGCCGCACAACGAGCCCAATCCATTCAATCCGGAGGAAGAACTGACTTACATTTGCCCGGAGCTCAACAAGCGCGCGGATGTCACCATCAAGATATATGACTTCGCTGGCGAGTTCGTCAGGAATCTGACAAACGGCTCCAAGGACATGGCTGCGGGTACGTGTGAGGAATGGGACGGCAGGACGGATAGCGGAACCGAGGTGGCCAACGGAACCTACCTGGGCTACATCCATGCCAGAGACCGCAACACGGGCACTGTCAAGACACAGGTGATTAAGATCACTGTGCTCAAGGATAAATAAAGTTTCAACGGGTGGGTCCCCCAACTGGGGGACCCATCCTGAAGGAAATAGAAGCTTTGTTAATCTCAGAAATGGAAAGGAGACGATTGAAAATGATTAGGAAAACAGCAAAATTCCTAGTGGTCTTTTGCCTGCTGTCAGTGGTGTGTATCTCCGGTGCCCAGGCCGACGATAACCATATGCTTCCCATGCTGAGGATGGGAGTGGGTGCCAGGGCGCTGGCAATGGGAGGTGCGTACGTGGCTGAGGCTCACGATGCCACAGCCGGCTACTGGAACCCGGCAGGACTGGCAGACATCGAGTGTGTCAGCTTTACCGGAATGTATGCCGCCGAGATGTCGTGGGATCGAACCTTCAACTACTTCGCGCTTGGCTGGACCCCATCCCAGGTGACCAACTATGGGACCTTCGGCATCACCTGGTTGAACTCAGCCATCGATGAAATTTACAAGTACGAAGGCGGTGCGTACCTGGGAACATTCAAGGATCAGAACAACGTATTCTTGCTTTCCTGGGCGTTCAAAAACGAGTTCCAGGAGAGGATGTTCTCGTTCGGCTTCAGCTTCAAGGTGGTCACCATGGATATCGACGACTGGAACGAGACCGGATTTGGCGGAGACGTCGGCATCAAGTTCGCCGTCGATCGCAGGGTGTCGTTAGGCTTGATGGTTCAGGATATGGGCACCAAGGTGGCCAACGAAACGGTTCCTACTACAGTTCGCGTGGGAATGGCCATCTATCCTCTGGGAGAGGATCATTGTCTGGTAATACCCATAGATTACGCCACAACCAGACACCGGGACGATGAGACCTTCCATCTCGGAGCGGAGTACTTCTGGGAGTTTTCCGAGAACTGGGGTGCCGCCATTATGGCCGGCCTAAACGATGGAAACTTCGCCATCGGCACGGGCTTGAAGGTGTCTTCTTGGTTCAGATTCGACTACGCCTACGTGACCGACAAGGAGGAATTCTTAAACGAGAACCATCGACTCTCACTGTCAGCAGACTTTTAAATAAATTTGCAGGTAACACACTAGGAAAAAAAAATTAAAAGCCCCGCCAACGGCGGGGCTTTTAATTTTATACTCATTTTTTTAAAACAAATGTCGGATAGTCCTTCGGACATATCCGACCTACAACTGTCATTATCGGGGTGTCCTTCAGGGAAATCCCTTTCCTTCTCCCGCCAAAGGCGTCCAGACGGACGCCCGTCTGGGCGGGATCAGGACCGAAGAGCAGGATGAACCCTCACCCCGAACCAGAACGGATCAAACGGATTAAACCCCTATCCGAACAGAGGTTGGAAATGTAGAGGTGGAGCTTATGGTCACCAACTATTTAATTTGACAAATTCGCTTTGGAGTGCGGAAGCGAAGTCGAAGATCCCGCTTCGCGGGGCTTCCGCAGCGTCCCGCCAAAGGCGGGGCGCACTCCTTTTCTTACTCTCCCAGACGGGTCTCCGTTTTCCAAATCACCAAGATAATTAGTTGATAACCTTCAGCTCCACCCCGCAAAGTGCGGGGCGAAACCTGAGTGCCCATATGGGCGGTTTTACTAGAAATTTAAGTGCTGGCGGTACAATAAGTTCTGGATTTCAAAAAAACGCGAAAGCCCCGCAAGGCGGGATTGGAGTTTATCCCGATTTATCGGGACTTCGCTCCGACAAGCTTTCGCACTCCAAAACCACTTTTTCAACAAGCCCTTTAGATTCGTCCCTACAAAGGAATCTGTCCTTAACGGTCAACCGATGAAATGGAATAGGTTATTAGGATGAAGAGCCCCCGCGTGGTTTTATGGAAAGACTAAGTTGTATTTCTTAATTTTATACCTGAGCACGGCTTCGTCTATATTCAAAAGCCGGGCGGCTTTGGCTTTGACTCCATTGCTTTTAGCCAAAGCTTTCTCTATCTTCTCTTTTTCGTATTTAGCCAGTTGGGTTAAAAGAGAGTGGGGCTGAGAGGATTTTCCATTGTTGAATTTCTCCAAGCTTCCAGATAGGAGCGCAAAGGAGATCCGATCCTCGCCTCTGGAGGCGATTAATGATCTTTTAACCTCATTTTCCAGCTCTCTTACATTTCCGGGCCAATCGTAGTTTGAAAAAAGCTCCATTATTTTGGGATCAAGAGTTGGAACTGTTGGCTGAGAATGGCGATCATCGTTTACGGAGTTTTGTCCCATTACGTCAACAGAATATTTCTCAAGAAAGTGTTTCACTAAAAGAGGAATATCCTCCCTCTTTTCCCTCAAAGGAGGCAATTTAAATCTCATCACGTTCAGACGGTAAAACAAGTCGCTACGGAAACCTCCTTCTTGCACCAGTTCATCTAAATCTCTATTTGTGGCGGTTATTACCCTGAAATCGACCTTTCTGGGTTTCACCTCGCCTACTGGCACAACCTCCTTTTCCTCTATGGCTCGCAGAAGTTTGACCTGAATGGACAGAGGAACTTCGGCAATTTCATCTAAATACAGGGTTCCTCCAACAGCCTCATCCAAAAGGCCCTTTTTATCGGCGACAGCTCCAGTGAAAGCACCTTTCTTATACCCGAAAAGCTCGCTTTCGAAAAGGGTCTCCGGGAGGGCGGCACAATTCACCACCACGAATTTTTTATTTTTGCGACTGCTGGTGTAGTGGATCACCTTAGCCAGAAGATCCTTTCCTGTCCCGGTCTCTCCCTCCAGCAAGACCGTTATGTCTAAGTCCCTTATTTGTCGAACGTTTTCCAGTATCTCCAGGGTTGCCCCGTCCTTAGTATTGAAATTGGCAAAGGAGAACCCGGAAGAAGAATTTACGGAGACGGATTGGCTTGGAGGGTGATGGGCTCGGCTCTTCTTTTCCAAAGCAGAAAGCGACTTTAAATCTGCTTTCTCGTGCAATCGCTCAAACACGCATCTGGCTTTGTGGAGGAATTCTTGTGCCTCGGTGAGTTTGTCATTCTGAAAGAAGAGTTGAGCAAAAGCCGCATGAACTAAAGCCAGATAATATGGGGAATCCAACTGTGAAGCTAAATCCTCTGCTCTGGCCAAAAACTTCGTCTTTTCCCAGAAACCGAAGCTGTCGGTTTTGCCCATATCCAGATAGGTTTTTGCCAGCTCAAACTTAGCTCCCATCTCTTCCAACATACGGGTGGCCTGGGTGAAATTTTCTTCAACTAAAGCTGGATGGCCATTCCGGCTGTAAAGCCGTCCTAAGGTTCGGTATGCGATAGCCTCCTCCAGTCTCTCCCCGATGCTTTTTGAAGTGTTTAGTGATTTTTCGCAGGAGGCTAAAGCCTTTCCGAACTCTCCTTTTTCTATCTGAAGTTCTGAGAGAAGTCGATATGCCTGACTGATGATGGCGCCTTTTGGTCCGATCTGCTCGCCGATCTCAACCGCCTCCTGAAAGTGCTTCTGGGCTAAGTCCAGCTCGCCCCGGGCAAATTCAAGGCTTCCCTGATATTCGTGGTATATGGCAAGCTCACGCAGGAAGTTATTTTCCGAGATTAGAGACAGGGCTCTTTTTAGGTATTCTTCGGCACTTTGGAATTTCCTCAACAAGCAGGAGAGGTTACCTAAAGATAGAAGTGATTTGCAGATGCTGAGCTCATCATGGTGTAATTCATTCACCTGCAGGCTTAAAAGCAGAGTCTTCTCAGCTTCTTCCCATTGATCCTTCAAGGTGAGGATGGTGCCCAGATTACCATGCAGACGGGCCATAAACTCCTGGTCATTTGTCTGACGGCAAAAGTTCAGCGCATCATTTATATATTCCACTGCACGGTTGAACTGAGACTTAATAAAACAGACTCGAGCTAAATCATTATATATCACCGCTACCCCCCTTAGATCCTTTATCCGTCGATAGGTGGATGCGGTGTCGATGAATTGAATCTCAGCATTTTTTAAATCTCCCAGCTTGAGATATATTCTCCCCATGATTTGGTGAACCTGAGCCAATCTTCGATTTTTCTCAGTATTTCTTAGAATCTCGTAGGCTTTTTTTGCTTTGGTGAGAGCCTGCTTCGGCCTTCCCAGCTTGTCCAGAGCAAGGGCACACAGGCAAGAGAGCTCCCCTGCCTCAGCAGAGAAATCATCTATCACCTTCTGGTTCTCCAACTCCCTTATCTTTGCTAAAGCTTGCTTGAAGTTTCCCTCATGCAGTAGAGATTCAACCAGGCTGAGCTTAACATTCAAGGTTTTAATGTAGCTATCCGGATTTTCGGACATAGTATTTTGGTCTAAAGACCTTTCCTTTAGTTTTTTCCCCGTGACCAATCGTCTCTCCCCCTGATTTCGTTTGGCACAGATACAACCCGGGACGGTCTGATTATGATGAACGTAGCAGGACCGATCACAATAATGACCGTGGAAGATGCATCTGAGCTAACTGCACCATCATCATCACCAAAAGGTGGAGATTCAGATTCCTGCCAGGGATGCTCGCCGTTGTAAGTAGAAACAAAGGAACTATATCTGGCATCAAGCGCAGCCTGGGTCGAACCGACTGAGCAAAAAGTGAACAACAAAAGACCCAGAACCACAAGAACAGCTCTACTCCTCATTTTAACTTACCTCCTTTGCATAGAGATATTTTTTCTAAGGTTTTTGATAATTTATGTCAGGGACAGAAAACCTGTGAAAAAGTAACTTGCCGTTACAGTAAGTTACCTTAGTTGAAGTTGAAGCGAATACACCTTTTTCCTTAGCCTCTTGAAGTAACAAAACAGCTCCCTTCCCTCTACAGAACAGCTTTGACGGCTCTGCATGTAAAATATTAGGGTATTACCTTAATAATTTCACAATGACAGTCCTCCCCTCCATTCTGTCACATTTATAATAACATCTAAAGTCCTTTATGTCAAGCAAAATTTTCATAATTTTTAGTGTTGCCAAACAAAATCACAAAAAAGCCCGAAAGATTCCGCAACAATTTTTGACTAAACCGTTTACAAAAATGACAACTCATGATGGCGGTAATGCAGGCAAGTGGAATGTGGAGATGAGAATTAGGGGTTACGTTCGGATAGGAAGAGTTGTACATAACCTTGTGAAAATCAATGATCTACTCGCCGTGTGCCTTGCCAGGGGACAAAAAAAGTCTTTCAAAAAAACTCCCATACAAATTCCTTGCAATAAGATAACCCCAAGTGTATATTTAAAACGGATGGCAGAACCTTCACATTTCGTCCTGGCTTGGTGTCAAAGGATGGTTCTGCGGTTCGATGACCGGCCGGTGGCATAAACCTCCGCTACGCGTAAATGGAAAAATCTGATTAAATGAAAAAAAGGAAAAAATCCAAAAGAAAGGTTGAAGCCGCCAAAACCAAGCCGAAATTCTACAAAGCTATCATCAAATTCTGCCTGATTTTTTTGGCACTTTTAGTTGTTCTCACCGCTACCTTTCCCTTCTTAAGCGACAAATTCAATCCTCAGCTCACCTGGTTGATGGTGGTGACTGCAGATATTACCGGCTTTTTTTTAAAGCTTTTTGGACTGACCGCCCGGGTGAGCGGGCGCATAGTTACATTGCCCAACTTCTCCGTGGAGGTGGTGGGGGAGTGCACCGGACTTTATGAGATGCTCATCTTTCTTGCCGCCATGATAGCCTATCCTACCGGCTGGAAAAAGAAATTGATCGGCGCAGGCTTGGCAATTCCTTTTCTTTATGTGATCAATATAATCAGAATGATATTTATCAGCATGGTGGCTAACTGGTCTCCCAGAACCTTCGAGTTTTTGCATCTGTATTTCTGGCAGGTGGCTATGATTTTGATAATAGTCTCCACCTGGATTTTGTGGATAAAGAAGGTGGTGCATTATGAAAGAAAAGCTGTGGTTGTTCATCGCTAAATTTATTTTGATTTCCGCCCTCCTGTTTGTTTTCTGGCACTTAACTGGAGCATTGGAACGTACCGGAACTTCTACACCTTTTGGGGAACCTGGTTGGTATCTTATGTTCTTAAACTACGTTCTGAGTCTCCTTCTGATTAAATTGGCCGGCTTTAACATCCAATATTTTCCTGCACCCAAGCCTGTTCTCCTTAATCTGATTCCCTTCGTCTCCCTTATGATAATCACCCGTGGGATCAAGTTGAAGATAAGAGTATCCCGGCTGACATGGGGGCTTTTGATCTTGATTGGCTGGCATTTGGTCATGACTATGGCAGTTTACCTTTTACATGAGGGATATCATGTTCCCTCTCAGGCTTATGAGAAGCTGAGCGTCCCTTTATATCTTTTCAGTGGAACCTTACCTTTTATTTTGTGGATACTTTTTGCCAACAAACAGGTAGCGGGACTGTTCGTGCGTAGGAAAAAGATTAAATAATCTTGTTTTATACGTTTCGCCATCCCTTTGGTTTTAATACCCCAAAAAGGAGGAATATATGTCGCCAGAAGAATCGACAGAAGGAGAGGAATACTACGTGACACCATCCAACCTTAAAGCCAGGACCGCAGAATGGAAAAAAGAGATCGCCGTCTACAATGTTCACCGGATGAAACCCAGTTTAAAAAAATCCTGCCTTCTGGTGGTGGATATGCAAAATTTCTTTCTTGATCCCCAGAGTCCCACCTTCACTCCAGGAGGGTTAGCCATATTGCCGAACGTAGGTAAGCTAATAAAGTCGTTCCGGAAGAAAAAACTGCCGCTGATCTATACCGCTCACGTGCACAAAAGCAAAGAGCTTGACGGGGGGATTTTAGCTTGGTGGTGGGAGGGGATGATCCTGGAGAACACCAAAGATGCGGAGATTCATCCTGATCTGGTTCCCTTACCTGAGGAAAAGATAGTATATAAACACAGGTACAACGCTTTTTATAACACCGATTTAGAGATAGTGCTCAGGTGTTTGAAGGTAGAAGACCTGGTGATTGCCGGGGTGATGACCAACTTGTGCTGTGAGTCGACCGCACGCGAGGCTTACTTTAGAGATTATCGGGTTTTCTTTCTTATGGATGCTACCGGAACGGTAGACGAAGAATTGCATCTGGCTACACTCAAAAACTTAGCATTTGGATTTGCTTATGTGACGGATACAGAAGAAATCTTGCGGGGATTGGTGCGAGAGAAAGAATAGATAAAGAATCGAAACCCATTGGTTGGTAACTAAAGTTTATCTTGGATTTTATGAATACTAATACAAAAGCGAGAAATGCGTAGAGAAGCGATTATTGAGAAATGGCAAGGAGTGATTGGATCGATGAAGCACAAAAAGTATCTTCCTTTACTGTTTGTTGTCCCTTCGATACCTCTGTTGTTTTTCTTAATACAGGAAGCCTGTGTGGCAAAAACCTCAGGTTTCCCCTTAGATGATGCTTGGATATTCTGGGTTTTCGCTAAGAACTTAGCCACGGGACAGGGATTTTCGTTTAATCCGGGCCAGCCCGTTTTAGGAACCACAAGTATTCTTTGGGTCCTGGTGCTGGCCTGCTCTTACCTTGTGACCCACAACGTGGTTTTTATCAGCAAGTTTTGGGGAGTGATCTTTTTTTTATTAACAATACCTTTAACCTATAAAATTTGTCTTTTCTACACTCAGCAAAAAAAGATAGCCTTTCTTGCGGTTTTAACCTTCGCCTTAGCCCCACCATTAATCTTTGGGGCTCTCTCTGGGATGGAGATTTCATTGGCAACGCTTCTTCTCTGCTTGACCCTCTTTTTCCATCTTAAGGAAATGGGGAAAAATCAGAAGATATTTCTTGCTCCTATATTTGGTGCCCTCTGCTTCACCGCTCGACCAGAGCTTATCTTACTTTATCCTCTATTGTTGATACATGATTACCTGGGTGCGAGTAAGGTTGAGGGACAGACAGGTAATCGAGTCATTAACCCAGTCATTTTCAGAAAACTCATCATTTTTGCTTTCTTCCTCTGTCCCTCCTTTATTTTTAGCTACATCGTCACAGGGAGCTTGCTCCCTAATACCTTTGCCGCCAAGACATTGGATTCCGGTCTTCTTTGGGCGATAAGAAACGGCAACTTGGACGAACTCTTTGTCTCTGTGACTCTGAATCCTTTCGTGTGGGGCGGAACCATGTTAGCCACCCTAGTCTGTTTGAATATCTTTTGGGCTTTTTTCTGGAGCAAGGGACTGGTTCTCTCATTTCTGAAGAAGGATACCTTTATTTACCCTCTGCTTTTCCTTTTGATTCCCATGGTAAGGGGTATCGTAGCGCCTGTGGGCAACTCCTTTTCCGGAGAGTTCAGATATGTATCATTTTTGTTCCCACTTTTAGCCATCTTTTTTGTCGTAGGATGGAGGGGACTTGACAATCGAGCACCTGGCAAAATATCGAGTAGCTCTTTAAGAAAATGGCTCTCTTTTGTGGTGGGTATCTCTTTAATTTTGGCTTTCATCTTTTACATAAATCCACTGGTCAGAAAAGAAGTGCTCCTTGGGTTTTTTTCACGATATTACTTCCCGACCATTCAGCTTCACTCAGCGTTGGCTTACTTCTGCGATTTTAAGTTTATCTTCTGGTTTATAGTGTTTTTCATAGCTGGTGCAAGCCTGCTTGGCACTACCAAGTCTTTGACAGAACTTCCGGCTGGGAGAAAGGTTATCTCTTCGCTTCTGATCGCAGGCATACTCTTACAGATAGGTTTTCTAATTAACCAAGCACAGCGTCATGCCTTATCGGTAAAGAACATAAACGATATGCAAGTTCATCTGGGCAAGTGGATGAACCAGAATATTCCCAGAGGATCTTTGGTGGCCATAAATGACGTAGGGGCTATTAAGTTTTTTGGAAACCGAGAATGTTTGGATTTAGAAGGTTTGGTCTCTCCCCAGATCATTCCTTACAAAATCTTGGGAACAGATTCATACATCGTATATCTAAACAAACATCGTCCGGATTATTTCATAATATTCCCTTTTTGGTATCCGCCACTGGTCAGATTTTTGGCTTTGAGCAGAAGAGTTTTGTATCAGATTCAATTAGAAGACAATATCGTATGTGGAGGAAAAGGATATATGATAGTAGCAAAGCCGGACTGGGAATTTTTTGACAGCACCTTTCAGAACACTGGGCTCTTGGATTTAAAACCCTACATCCCCAAAAAGTCCCTCAGACGGAGGTGATATGATGCCCAACAGCACCAGGGGCTTCCCCCCGACTGGAGAGTCTTCCAAATAAAGGGGAAGGAAGCGGAGAGAGGGCAAAACTTAAAAGAGGCAGAGAAGTATTACCTGAAGGCGGAATCCTACGATCCGCAGCATCATGAGTTCTATATACAGATGGCCGTGTTTTATGAAAGGAAAGGCGATTACGCCCGCTCAAAAATGGCATTTGAAAAATCAATCAAATATCAGCTATTTCCTCCTCCTTGAGACTGTGAGGATGAGATTAAGGGATATCGTGTTGTAAGACCAATGCGGTTGACAAGTGACAAAAAGGAATCTGACTAATGGAACATAAAAGGTATCTCCCCTTACTAATTGTTATCCCATCGATACCTTTGCTGTTTTATTTGATTCAGGAAATCCAGGTGGCAAAAACCTCAGGTTTCCCCTTAGATGATGCCTGGATATTCTGGGTTTTTGCTAAGAACTTAGCCACGGGACATGGATTTTCGTTTAATCCGGGCCAGCCCGTTTTAGGAACCACAAGTATTCTTTGGGTCCTGGTGCTGGCCTGCTCTTACCTTGTGACCCACAACGTGGTTTTTATCAGCAAGTTTTGGGGAGTGATCTTTTTCTTGTCAGCAATCTTCCTGACCTACAGGATCTGTCTTTTCTACACCCGCAAGAAGACAATAGCCTTCCTTGCAGTTCTTAGTTTCGCCTTGGTTACTCCTCTGATCTTTGGGGCTCTCTCCGGGATGGAGATTTCATTAGCCACCCTTCTTCTGTGCCTGACGCTCTTTTTCCATCTGAAGGAAATGGGGAAAAAGCAAAAGATATTTTTTGCTCCCATATTTGGTGCCCTCTGCTTCATAGCTCGACCGGAGCTTGTTTTACTTTACCCGCTGTTGTTAATCGATGATTATATCAGGATGAGCAAAGACAAAGATCTGAGAGGTGGTCTGAGTGTTAAATCAACCGTTTTAAAAAAACTCATCATCTTTGTTTTCTTCCTCAGCCCCCCATTTATTTTCAGCTACATTGTCACAGGGAGCTTGCTCCCTAATACCTTTTTTGCCAAGACATTGGATTCAGGACTCATCTGGGCAATAAAAAACGGCAATTTAGGAGAACTTTTCATCTCGCTCACTTTGAATCCCTTCGTATGGGGGGGAACCATGTTGGCTACCTTAGTCTGTTTGAATATCTTTTGGGCTTTTTTCTGGGGCAAAGGGCTGGTCCTCTCATTTTTTAGGAAGGATACCTTTATTTACCCTTTGGTTTTCCTTTTAATTCCCATCTTCCGTGGTATCGTAGCACCTGTGGGAAACTCCTTTACTGGAGAGCATAGATATGTCTCCTTTTTACTACCACTTTTAGCTATCTTTTTCGTGGTGGGCGAGGGGAAACTTGACGATCGAGCACCTGGCAAAATATCGAATAGATCCTTAAGAAAATGGCTCACCTTTGTGGTGGGTATCTCTTTGATTTTGGCTTTCATCTTTTACGCAAATCCACTGATCAAAAAAGAGATGCTCTTAGGTTTCTTTTCGCGATATTACTTTCCAGCAATTCAGGCTAAATCGGCATTGCTCAATTTCTGCGATTTTCGATTTATCTTTTGGTTTATAGCGATTTTTGTAGCCGGTGTAACCTTGATTAGCATCACTAAGTTTTTCACAAAGCTTCCAGTTAGGAGAGGGGTCATCAATTTACTTCTGATTGCAGGAGTTGTTTTGCAGATAGGTTTCTTAGTCAATCGTGCACAACGTTATGCCTTATCCGTAAAGAATATAAACCAGATGCAAGTTCATCTGGGCAAGTGGATGAACCAGAATATTCCCAGAGGATCTTTGGTGGCCATAAATGACGTAGGGGCTATTAAGTTCTTTGGAAACCGAGAATGTTTGGATTTAGAAGGTTTGGTCTCTCCCCAGATCATTCCTTACAAAATCTTAGGAAGAGATTCGTATATTGTATTTTTAAACGAAAATCGTCCGGATTACTTTATAATTTTCCCTCTCTGGTATCCAGCAGTATACAGTTATTTAGGCTTATGGGAACGTGTCTTGTATCAGGTAAGATTGCAAGATAATATAGCGTGTGGAGGGCGGGGGCACATGATAGTGGCGACGCCAGATTGGGAACTTTTTGACAGCACCTTTCAGAGGAGCGGATTGTTGGATATAAAGCCTTATCTCCCCAGGAAGTCCTTTAAACGCAGGTGGTATGACGCACAGGAGCGTAAGGAGCTTTCGCCCGACTGGAGAGTCTACGAAAGAAAGGGGAGAGAGGCGGAGAGAAGGCAAAATCTAAAGGAAGCAGAGAAGTTTTACCTGAAGGCGGAATCCTACGATCCTCAACATCATAAGTTTTATCTGATGATGACCGTGTTCTATCACAACAGAGGGGATCAAATCAAAGCGGAAATGGCTTATCAGAAGTCAATAAAATACCGACCCTTCCCTTTCCCTGACCATAGTTCTCTGATCGGAAGGTGATTTTCTCCATAAAGGACTTTAGCATCCTGCGATTAGTTTTTGAAGAAAAATATGACGGAGGAACGTCTCCAACCCAAGGGAGGGATTTAGGGGAGGTTCACTGTGGTTTTGCCCTTCCAATAAATCAAAATAAGACAAGAAGGTAAAACATACACTTGCCGGAGGGGAGCTAATAGGTTTGAAACAGTTTCCCCCACTTGGTCTCAGACCATTCTTTGAAGATCTTTGTCCCTTTGACCTGCCACCAGAAGCGGTCATGATAAAAAGCAGAGCCAAAAACGAAAATATAGACTAAAGGAGTGCGGAAAAATAGCCTTTGAAAGATTCGCAGGGGGGAGAACCACAAAAGATCGCCCACCCGGCTTGCCATATTGTCTCCTACGGAGAAGCCGAAATTCTCGCCGGAGATATCCTCTCCCAGAATTTCTATCTCCTCCATCCTCCCTTTTCCCAGACCCCGTTCATGAGCCAGACGAATATATTTTATGCTCATGGGATCAAAGCCCATCATCTTTGCCGCCACCGCATCTATGGCTACCGAATCTGCCGAAGCTAAGATAAAGTCTTTTATCTCCGGCTTCATGGTGCGTGGACCCGGACCATTTCCTGCGGTAGTTCCATCCATCACCGCAAATACACCGGAGTGAATCTCCTTTTGTATGGTCAGAAGATCAACTAAAGTTTCGTGAATCCAGGTATGGGTGTAGTGTCTTTTGGTGGTCAGAAGTCCACCAAAGGCATTCTTCATCGCCCCGGTGGTGGTGGTGTAGATATGGCATTTCAAGGTGGGAAGGTGAATGATGTTTTTGTCAAAGAAAAACTCAGGAAGGTAAATTCCATGCTTGTAGATTTTGGGTAAAGCCAAAAGCTCTCCTTTTGGCTCATATTTGACCCATTTGAAATCATCAGAGAAATTGAGTTGCACCTCCACGTCATGCTTTTTGAAAATTCCCTCATATTTATTTAATCTTTCTCCTTTTAATGTGTTGGTCACCACGGTATTATTCTCCACCGCCACAACTTGCCCAAATCCCAGCTTCTTAAGAGCCAGGATGGTTCCCTCCAGTTGCCAGGGGGTGGTGTTGGCTCCGGGAAAAGGATAATGCCAGGAGATGTTGTCCTTCAGAATGGTGACTTTATCCTTGGGTAAAAAGCTCTCCACTTCAGCTAACCTTAAAAGATTATGATAATCTTCCAGCACAGTCTCAGGCGACGTCTTTGCAACAGCCACTTTTGATTTTGCCACAAGACCTCCTTATGAACATTAATGATTGATGACGCATGATGGATGATGGATAAAAGCATTCGTCATCTCCGCCATAGGCGCCCGCCTGCCGGACGGGCAGGGATCCGCCTTCGGCGGAAATTATTCATCATTTTCAGAATATGTAAACGATCAAGATCACTGTTAGAAGCCAGAGGATGATATTTGCCAGAATGGGTTTATCGTTTAAAAGCATCCTGGTAGGGCTTCCGCCTCCTTCCTTCTGATGAATAAGATACAAATACCTGAATACTCCATATAATACGAAAGGAATGGTCAAATCCATGTGCGCTGTTCCCAACTTTATTTCCACCTCGGGTGAGAGGGTGTAGAAAGCATAAGCCACCACGGTGGAGGCGGTCACCACTGAGATCATCTGGTCTAAAAAATAGGGACTATATTCGGAAAGGATTTTTCTGTGATTGGTGGCTTGGGTTTCTAAAAGCAGAAGCTCGTGTCTTCTTTTGCCGAAGCCCAAAAACAGAGCCAAAAGGGTGGTGCAAACCACCAGCCAGGCAGAGATCTCCACTCCGATTAAAACTGCCCCAGCCACCGCTCGAATAACGAAACCCAATGCAATGCACATCACATCTATTATCACCACATGTTTAAGATACACCGAATAAAACAAGTTCAGAATAAAATAGATCAGGGCGGTTAGGGCAAAGAGGGGGTTAAGCCAGGCTGAAAGACCCAAAGAGATAAGAGCAAGGATGACAAAAAGAAATACGGCTGTAGGGATTTTGATCTTTCCACTGGCAATGGGGCGGGCAGATTTTAAGGGATGCTTTCTATCGCTTTCCACATCCAGGATATCATTGAGAATATAAGCACTGGAAGATAGGAGACAGAATAAAGCAAAGCCAGCCAGAGTTTCTAAAACTAAATCCAGCCTGCCCAGATTCTGGGAGAAGATCAATCCGGCAAAAAGAACAAAATTCTTAACCCATTGTTGCGGTCGTAATGTGGCAAAGATGGTCCGCATGTTTGTTTCCCAACCTCCTAAAGCTTTGTTTTCAAAAGCAAAGCTTTGACAATTAGAATTTAAGCAAAAAAATCAAAAATCACAATCAAAAATTACAAAATATTGATGCCTCAATATTGGGATCAAATTCGGCAACATTCTCGAACGAGGGAAAAAATGTAGCGTCGGAGTTCATCATAAAGGGCTTGTCTCGAACGAGGAAAAAGTTGTTGATTATCGCAACGACGGAATTTTAGGCTATAGTCATGTAGGTCAACCCCGCCAAAGGCGGGGTTGACAAATAAAGATTTGTCTATAGTAAAACCAGAACCTAACTTAAGTTAGGTTCTGGTTTTTTTCTCCTAACAAAAACGTCACTTGAATGTTTCCCTGAATCTCAAAAAGAAGGGTTTTCACAAATCCGCTCAAATTCACTGGCTTACAGCAACCAATTTTTCTTGATACATCACCGACCTGTTTTTGCCTGTGCTTTTGGCTTTAAGAAGAGCCATGTCGGCGCAATAGATCAAACGATCCACCGAGCGGGCATCATAGGGATAGATAGCCCCGCCCAAGCTGACAGTGATGTTGTGCTCGTGTCCTACGGATCCTGCGGACTTTAAATGTTCATCCTTGAATGGGAAATTCATGATGTTTTTGCGGAGCCTTTCTGTGAACTTCAAACATTCTTCCTGATCGGACTCCGGCATGATCACACAGAACTCCTCTCCCCCGTATCGGGAGACCACATCAATCGATCTGACCGTGCGGATGAGAAGCTCACCCAATTGCTTGAGTAGCTGATCCCCTGCCTGATGTCCATAGGTGTCGTTGTAGATTTTGAAATCATCGATGTCGAAGATGACTAAAGCCAATTTTCTGCCAAATCTTTTTGCTCGGAACACCTCCTCGGTCAGTCGTTTATAAAAATAGCGATAGTTATAAAGCCCGGTGATGCTGTCGGTGTAAGAGAGCTCTTCGATACTTTTGAATCGTTTGATATTCTTGTAAGTGATAACAGCCATGTTGACCAGAATCGACAAAATATCTGAGTCTATCTGCCGATATTTGGCGCCATCCGTCTTTTCACCCAGAAAGATTACGCCGAAGCTGTCACGGTCAAACGAAAGCTTAGCTCCGATCTGAAAGCCAGAATCCAGCAGAACCTTAAGAAGTTTCTCCTCACGAGAGATCTTTTGCATGGCATAAAGGCGCCAGATCTGCTTCTCATTTTTGATCCAGTTATGCAGAGCTTTCCCTTTTTCTATTTTTAGCTCGGAGATGCTTTCTTTTCCGAATAGATTGGAGGTGTGGGCGCCATAAAAAGTTTTTCCCACCACGTCTCCTTTCCCTTTTTGAGGTGACATCAAAAACACAGATTTTGCTCCCAGATGATCTTGCACCATCCGGGCTAACAAGGAAAAGACACCTTCTTCCTCCATAACAGAATAAATGTTTTTGACTACCCCTAAAACTGCATTCAGATCGAAGATTTTTCTCTTAAGATCACTGTTTAGAACCGATAATTCAGTTCTGATGAGCTTAGAATTTGTGTTAGATTTACTTTCAAGTTCTTCAAGCTTGCTCGAAAGATCCTCTTTTTCTAAACTTAGTGCGATCTGATTGAGCACAGATAAGGGGAATTTCTCGTCTAAGGGGTGTTCAACATTATGCAGGTTTTCAGCAGAAGGTTTATGGCCGGACAACATAACAAATCCCCACAGATCTGATTCGGTTGCCAGAGGGATAAGACGGTCAAACCGGTATTGTTTTTGCAAGGATCGAAACGAGGAGGGAACCTTAACTGATTGAATAAATTCAAGATCTTTCAATTCTTCTGCAGATTTCAAAAGAGAAATAAATTCAGTGCTGGATTTAATGGTCATTTTGCTTCGTTGGGGTAAAGTTACATTGTTGGCTACCAGTACCTGATAGACGTTTCTTTTTTTCACAAAAAGTAAAAATTTATCCGATTTGAAATATTCTCTAAACAAATGGACAAGTATAGGCGTGATTTCAGGTAATTTTTCGCGAACAAATGGATTTTTGGAAAACTCCACGCTCAGCTCAGACAGTCTGTTAAGCTTTTGGCTATCTTGTTTTTGCGCTTCAACCAATAGTTGATAGTTTTGCTGTAGCTTGGAAAAATTCAACAGAAACCATCCTACCAGGAGCAGTATGAACAAGAAAGCGGAGGCGAGTTTAAGGTAAATGGGAAAATCAATTAACAGGAGGATACCAAACAAAGCCAAAAGAAAAAGAACTTCAGCTACAAATAAGAAATGCTCTTTTCCAAATGTGATAAGTTTAGCCATCAGGATAACCTCAAATGAGCTGAAATTAAAGAGTCCCCAAAGAAGTAATAGGCTTTAATTTATTATCGGCTTGGTGGGGGATATATTGATAAAGAAGGGGCGGGTGAAATGCGAGGTCGCTTGTATGCCGTTGGTGTTCCCCAGACGGGCAGGCGGACGCCCCCGTCTGGGCGTCCGTGCGTGGCTGGCAGGCTTCGCCAACGGGGAAAAAATAACATCCGCCTGAAGCAGGAACCTCCCCTAAAGTCCCTCCTTAAGAAGGGGGGGATTTTGTTTCCCTCTCCTTTTTAAGGAGATTCATATGAATGCTTCGCATCGTCAAGATGCCTCGCAGGGTTAGGGTGAGGTTAGAAAAAACCACCCATTGTTTCCCGTTGATCTTCCCCAGACGGGCAGGCGGACGCCCCCGTCTGGGCGTCCGTGCATGGCTGGCAGGCTTCACCAAGGGCAAATAAACGGCAGGTGAAGAACACCCGTCTGGAGCAAGGAGGGAGCTTTAAGGACTGTTGAAAGAATCTTTGCACAAAAAGTGGGAAAGCTTCAACTTTTCTCGGGGCTAAATATCAATGAATCTAATCAAAATCACAGACTTTTGGAGCAGCTTCAAAATTTAAATAAGAGATATCTAAAGAAATTCAAAACCAGATTCGATATTAATATCAGAAAATTGAGCGGAGCCGGATTTTTTCCTTGACAAAAATAGTGAAAGCTATATTTTAAATTTATTACATGGTGGTAATCATTAAAATGAAATTAACCTAGAAAAGCAGGAGGTGGGAGAAATGTTCTCTGAGTCAAAATTCTCAGACTTGACGGAATCTTTAGCCTCCGGGTTCTTTGCAGACGACGTAATAATGGCTTTGGCTCGTTACGCAAAGACTCAAACGGTGACTGAAAAGGATGAGCTTGCTCTTAAGCAAGCTGTCATTTTTCTTGAAGCAGTGTTGGAGGGACACGACTGGATGGACAACCCACAGGTGAGCAGAAACTCGATGGAGTCGGCGAAGGCCTTTAGCCGAGCAGTGAGAGCAACGACACCCAGCCTTTCCTCAAAGCTCTTCGTAGAGTACATAAAAGACCTCCTGAATGTGGCCAGGCAGCTTTTTAGTGAGAGAACCGCAGATCCGACTAAGGCAGATAGATTGCGCCAGTTTTTCGGAAACTACGGCCGTGCCGAACTGGTCAGGACGGAGAACATTCTGGAGGATACCGGACTTGAGACTTTCCGGTAAGGCAATCCTTCATGCAAGATACCATTGCTCATCGAACGATTGAGTACGCTAAGCAGCGGTGCCAAGCCCTGTCTGCTGAAATCGAAAATCTCCAGGACAAGACTTACCCCTCCGCCTCACCCAAAACGTTCCTGAGCTTCATCAAAAGGGCAAACGAAGTCATCAAAGATTACCTGGATACTATCGAAAGCAACCCCGATTTGCTGGACCCATTGACCCCTGAGGAGTTGGAACTGACGGTGAAGAGATACTGCAAGCTTCTCCCCTATCTGTGCTATCTCTTAGAGTACATAGAAGGTTCGGAAGTGCACAGTACACCGGCGGCACTTATTCGTCCACTTAGGCGGCTTTTGCGACGATACTTGCCTAAATCCGACATACTATTTCGCTGTTATCCGCAGCTTAACTACTCATTTCTACCATTGGCAAGGCAGTTGCGGGAGGTCTTCAAGGCGGACGTTTTCCAACCCTGCCTTCAAACCCTTCCCGACTTCTTCGCAGTGATTTCCTTTCCAAAGGTGGAATCCAAGAATGCTCTGCTTCATTGCATGGTCGGACACGAAATCGGGCACGGTCTTTATCAACACAAGAAGCTTCAAGATAAACTTCTGCCCGTGCAGATCGACAAGGAAGCATTGGAATCTCTCGCCAGCAGGATTGTTAGCACGGAATCGGACGGAAACAACAGTTCAGGTGAGCAGCATCCGACCCAAACTGAGGCGGACAGATTTCTTAGCGCGAAGGAATGGCTCACTGCGTCGCTGAACAAGGTGTTAGGCAATTGGGTAGAAGAGCTCGCAGCCGATGCTTTCGGGATCCACATTTTCGGCCCGGCTTACTTTTTTGCTTTTATCAACTTTGTGGCGACGGTCACCCTCCTCAGATCGTCCAGGGACTCGCACCCTGCTCCGAACATACGAATGAGGCTGATGTGGGATCTGCTCACCCCCAAAGACGATAAGACTGGACAATCCATCGGATTTGACCGAGCTTTCGACAAAACCTTGGTGAACTTCGCGGAAAAGTGGATGCAGGCCGCGAGCTTAGGTGAGCCTGCCTCGGGCGCGATCCATCAGATCGCTGAAAAAAGCATAACTACCAGCGTTGTCGGCAGAATATGCTCTGAAGTGTCTAACGCAATCGGGGAGTCGCGATACAGCGTCAAGAAGTACGAGGAAGATATGCCTGTGCTGGGGGATCTCATCAAGAACGTGATCCCGCCGAATGAAGTAGTGGTGGACTTTGAGAAACAAAAGACGAGAAATAGTGACGTAGTTTCAATATTGAACGCAGGGTGGAACGTCTATCTCTCAGAGATGCAGGAATTTGCAAAGAATTTGAAACTTGCATACGAAACTAACAAGCTCAAATGTGATGAGAGACTAAACAAGGTTTTGCTTAAAGCAGTGGAGCTGAATGAAATCAAGACAAGATGGGATGAGATAGGGAATGATTAAAACTGCAGATTCGTTGGCAGATTTGATGTTCGCCAAAGAAAAACCCACCCGTGAGCGACTCGTCGTCACCCCGATCTTGAACTGGAAAGGTCAGGTGAAGAAGGGAAGTGGGTCCGTTGATTTGAGGCTCGGATGCTCTTTCAGGATACCTAAAAGGTCACAGTTGACTGATTTTGATCCATTATTGGAAAGTAGCTATGAGAGGGAATCTGTGAAGACTCTAAATGAAAAAGATGGGAAACCACGGAGCCGCCAGAGTGACCTATATATAGGAATTGGAGGTTCTCTTGTTCTGCACCCCAGGCAGTTTGTCTTGGGGAATACTTTAGAATGGATACATCTTCCCTCTGATTTGGCAGCCTATGTAGTGGGCAGATCGTCTTGGGGAAGAGAAGGGTTGGTTATCGCGACTGCGACTGGTGTCCACCCGGGATACTCAGGGATTCTTACCCTGGAGTTGACAAACTTGGGGGAGATCCCATTGAAGTTGTACCCTGGGATTGCTATTGCTCAGCTGTTTGTCCATACAGTAGATGCACCTCGCAGTGGAGCAACCGAGCACTCGATCTTTCTGGGCTCCACCGAGGCAGAAGGTGGCAATCCGATTTCCGAAGAAGACCTATTCAAGATAAGTCACTTCAGGGACTCCGAAACACAGAACAAAAATCCTTCCCTGTAGTTGCAGTTTCTACTCCTGTCCCTCCAGGCAGCAGATTGATGGGTGGCAGTTGGTCAACTGTTCGCAGTTTCATTAGTGTGGTCTAGGTGAGTGGGTAAGACCCTGGGGCGTCTGGCGGGCTATCGCACTTGTTATCTTCCGCGGAGGTCGTCCAATTGTTGGACGACGAGAGAAAGGAACACCACGCCCGCAGTCTCCGCTCGCAGCCTTCTTGAGCCCAGGCTTATGGAAATAGCTCCCTGTGCGTTGGCTTTGGAAAGCTCCTCTTCGGTGAATCCGGCTTCGGGACCGACTATGAGAAGGATGTTTTTTACTTTCGTTTTTAGCTGTTTACATTCTTTTATGCTTTTTGAGTCTTTATCCAAGTTGGCGATCAAACAAAGATCAAAACTCTTGACTTTTGGAAGCAGTTGTTCAAACTTGATTATATCTTGTATTTCCGGCAGAACTGTTCTAAGAGATTGTTTCATGCTGGCAATTGCCAGTCTTCTCCACCTATCAATCTTCTTTTTCTCCCTTGAAATTCCGCTGACTTTGATCAAGCCTCTTTCAGTCAGGATAGGAATGATGGTGCTGACCCCTATCTCGGTTGCCTTCTCGATCAAGAAATCCATCCTCTCCTTTCGGCAGATTGCCTGAGCCAGGGTGAGATGGAAGTCAGGTTCATTTTCATTGCGGATGCGGGAAAGAATCTTTCCTTCCAGAAAGTCTCGGGAGACTTCTTCAATTCTGACCTTATATTTTGTGCCACAGCCATCCACAACGTCAATCACATCCCCGGAACCGTGGCGCAGGACTAAGAGGATGTGTTTTGCCTCTTCACCTTCAATCCGCAAAACCTCTTTGCCGATCTTTTCCGGACTTGCGTAAAAATTGGTAATCATCTTAAAAAAGCCTTTGGAGAACAGAAATTGGAGTGAAAAGCTTGTTTAGCTTTCAAGGACTTAAAAGATCAAGCTAAAGCTTGACACTCCAGAACTTTTGTCGTTTTTTCAAATTTGGAATTTCCTCGATTCCAATCTGGATCCTGTGGATAAATTTGTGTTGGTCACTAAAGCGGAGAAGAGCCAAATCCGTTCACTCCTTCAGGGCAAGCCCTCAGGACGAGTCCGTTGACAAATCAATACTGCCAACTGCCAACTGCCAACTGTTCACTGTTCACAACCCCAAAGTCTCTCTCAATTTATCAAAGAGACCTTTATCTCCTCTGGGTGGCTTCATGTTTTCCTTGGAAGCCAACTCCTTCAAAATTTTCTTCTCCTCTGAGGTTAAGCGGGTGGGAACCCACACCAATACTCTGATCAACTCATCTCCCCTTCCGTAGCCATGCAAGCGTGGAATTCCTCTTCCTTTTAATTTGAATATTTTTCCCGACTGAGTTCCGGGCGGAATTTTCAGATTCATTTTGCCGTCCAAAGTTGGAACTGTGATCTCATCCCCTAAGGCGGCCTGGGTAAAGCTTAAAAGCATTTCATGCACAATGTCATCCCCCCGTCTTTTGAAAGCTGGGTGCTCCTGTTCCTGGATAAGCACGATCACGTCTCCAGCAGGACCTCCCCGGGGTCCTGCATTTCCTACGCCGCGCAATTGAATGTAGTTTCCGCTGGTCACGCCGGGCGGGATATTTACGGAAATGGTGGAAGTTCCCTTCACCCTTCCGTCTCCGCCACACTCCGGGCAGGGTGTATCGATAACCATCCCTTCTCCGTTGCAATAGTCGCAGGTGGTGACGTTTACAAACTGTCCGAAGAGGGAACGAGATACCCGCCTTATTTGACCGGACCCCTCACATTTGGAGCATACCTTTTTGGAAGTGCCTTCAGCCGCACCAGTCCCATCGCATTCTGAGCATTTCTGTAGTTTTTTTAGCTTTATCTTCTTCTCTACTCCGGTGGCGATCTCCTCTAAAGTGAGCTTGAGATTTATTTGTAAATCCCGTCCCTTCTGATAGCCCCGACGGGTTCTGGTTGAGGTGGAGCCAAAGAAATTATCGAAAACGCTTCCGAAGCTTCCGAAATCTCGCATGAATGCACGTAAGGCATCCCCCAGATCGAACGAGGTGAAATCAAATCCCCCAAAGCCACCTGCACCAGAGAGGCCTGCATGTCCAAATTGATCGTAGGTTGATCTCTTCTGAGGGTCTTTCAGAACCTCGTAAGCTTCTGTAGCTTCCTTGAATTTCTCCTCTGCTTCTTTACTGCCGGGGTTTTTGTCGGGATGATACTTAAGTGCCAGTCTGCGATATGCCCTCTTTATATCATCATCCGTGGCATCCCGGCTTAGCCCCAGCACTTCATAATAATCCCGCTTAGCCATTTTTTCCTTTATCCTCGCTGTTTTCAAGCTTGTTCTGACACAGAAACGTGCGCAGGCTAAAGCCTGCGGCTACCAAACAACATGGTAGCCGCACCCTTCAGGGTGCGAGAGTGAATTATCCTTTGACAAAATCTTGACCACCAGGTCAAGTAGGCCGCACACTTATAAGCAAATCGGCTTATGGCTGAATAAGATCACAAATACCATAAGATTTTTGTTTCTTATTGAGAAATCTTTAACTCTATCGAATATATACGTCACCACTATAAGTGTCAACATCAAAAAAGCCAGATTGTTTATGTGAAATTTGGATTATCTGAATTATGGAGATAACTCGAAGGGTATGAAGCTGGTCGAACTGCCCCAGCAGATTTGCGGAAAACTTACGCGGTTTTACCAAACGAATTCCTGAAGCGAAACCGCCTATTCGGTCACCAGTGGTTGAGAATCAATAACTGACTTATACTTTATCTATGTAAAACCGCAAAAATGTTTTTAACTTTTTTCTTTTCTTAATACTATGGGCGTGTTTTGAACCAGAAAATGTAAGGAGTATCCAGAGAACCGCCGGAGACGTCCTTTGCATTAGTATCGATTGTCACAGTGTATGTCTCATTGCCAGCCAGAGCCGAATCCGGAGTAAAGTCCATCTGCCGCGGGTAACGCCAAGAAAAATCTCCAGTCACATCGTTCAGTTGGGAATCCACCATCTTGAAGGCTAAAATTACCGACTCTGCATCCATGTTGGTGCTAAAGAAAATCGATACCGTCGTATTTGGATCAACCCAGGTCTCTTTGTTCGTTGGTTTGGTAGATAATATCCTAACAGGCTCTGTGGTGAAATAAAATTGGTAAGGCTCAGGTAATCTTGCTCCATTAACGTCTGACGCGGTGGTGTCGATTGTCACAGTGTATTTTTCATTGCCAGCCAGAACCGAATGCGGACGAAAGTCAATCTGCCGCTGGTAACGCCAAGAAAAATCTCCAGTCACATCGTTCAGTTGGGAATCCACCATCTTGAAGGCTAAAATCACTGACTCGGCATCCATATGAGTGTTGAAGATGATCGATATCCAGGTATTTGGAGAAACCCAGGTTTCTTTGGGCGAAGGTCTCGTTGATAGTACATTTATGGGCTCAGTGGTGAAAGAAAATTGGTATGGCTCAGATAATTTTATTCCTCCAGTATCTGAAGCAGTGGTGTCAATCGTCACCTGATAGCGCGTATTGCTTGCAAACTGGTCTTTGGGTACGAAGCGTAATTCAGATATGCCACCCACGCCTTTTATTCTCCCGTCGTACCAGGAAAACTCGCCTTCTACCCCTGGCTCCACACGAAACGCGCTCTCTACACTTCCTGTGTTCATTTCTTTCCGAAAGGTAATTCTAATCCTTTCGCTTAGCCTTACCCCCTCCGATCCGTCGTATGGCGAAACCGACTGAATCAACTCGTGGATGGAGACAAGGTAGATATTATCCACAGATACAGTCGTCCCACCCGTTACCCAGATGGTTTTCGATGACTGATAATCCATGTATCCCCCGGCTTCCACTAAGATCGAGTAAGTGCCCGGAGGCAGTTCGGTGAGCTCGAAATAGCCGGCTGTATCGATTTTGGTTGAAGCAATTTCCAATCCCAGGTAAACGATAACCTTCGCTTCAGAATCAGGCGGGTACACAAATCCCACTATGGCTCCCATATCCGCCGAGGGATAATAGTTGTTGGTTATGGTCTTCTTGGAGCAATTGAAAATCACCAATGAAAGTATTGCCATGAAGATCAAAACTTTTTTCATCTCTGATTACCTCCAACTTTTGATTTTCAGCATATTGATCTCAGAAAACAACCATTCCTTCAATTATCTTCTCCCACTGAACGGTGGGTATTTGTCGGTCATACAGCTACAATAAGCTACAAGTCGGTTGACATATCGGTTATATCTGATCAAAAAATCAAACCAGCTCAAAGGAAAACGTCCAATTATTAATATAGCAAAATATGAGAGAATAGCAACAAAAAAAGCCACTATTGCATATGCCAGACAGAACAGTCCATGTGGAATGCCGATGTAGAGCCAACCCAGAAATATCCGAGCTAACACCAAAAGTCGTGATGGCTTCTCTGGATACTCCACACTGTAGTTGACCGGATAATTATACATGATCTCTCCTCCTTTTTACGAGAAAATTCGATAGGACTAAAATACCGGACGGGTAAACTGAAAGATAGCATTTGTAAGAAACTTTCTTTTGTTCATGTTTAAAAGTATTAGCACTCTAAGAGGACTTTTTGTAATATAACTTCTCACATGCGAAAAACAAGAGCAGTTACCCATTTTTTAAACCCTTATCGCTTTTGTGAAGGCTAAAATTTCGTCGTAGTTTAGCGCCAGCACCTAACTTAAGTTAGGTGCTGGCGTCCACTAAGCTCAAGGAAGTTGGTTTAATAAGCTAAAATGTAAATTCAATTGGCGGACTTTTGAATCGGCTTGCGTATGTTATTTTTTCCTTTTCGACAGTAAATCATCTCCTCGCAAAATCAAACTGATGATGTTTTTCATCCTCAGAAGCGCCAGAAATTTCAAAGAGCCTTTGGGGAGATTAAGCTTAAAAAATCTTACCGGCCATTTGAGTTCGTCTTTGTCGCAGATTGTGGAGATTTTCAGTGCTCGGACAGATGAATTGGCACCTGCAGGTTCTTTTGGTTGATCCAGTTGAGCCGATTCTCCTTTTTTCATCTGTTGGTCAATTGCCTGAATGATGCTTTGGGCTTGGTTTATCCTCTTTTCGATCTCCTTGAATTTTCTTAATTTAATCAGTCCATGTTTGTGTTTGACTTGATTAAGCCTTAAGGCACTCTGGTAGGTGCTTTCCACGATTTGATCTCTGTTCATCCATGTGGTTTCATAGTTAAGCATCTGTTTCCAGCTTGGCGCAAGTAGCGCCTTTCTGTGTTCCTCCAGACTATGATAGAACAGCTTGTAGCCAAAATCTTTTGGGTTCTCAAAAACTCTGCTCCCTGGATCCAAAAAAGGAGCCAGAGGAGAAATATAAGGGAAAAGTTTTTTGCTTTTTCCATATCTTTGCAGGAGATGATCGATATAATCCACAGTCTCCAGCACGGATTTTGTATCCTGACCGGGCAACCCGATCATGAAAAAGAGATCAAACTTGTGGCAACCTAACTTGAGAATTTTTTCAATCATCTGCTCCATTTTCGGATTATCATAGGGTCGACCGAAAACTGCTCTTATCTTTGGATCATGCGTCTCGGGAGAAAGCTGAATATTTAGATGGGGAATGGAGGCGGTGATAATATCTAGATGATCTGAAGAAGGGATATCAAAAAATTCTAAGACCACATGATTGTCCAGTTTTTGCTTTCTGAGCAACTCCAAAAGTTTATGTGCATACTCTTCACCAGGTTGAAATATGTCTCCCAGGATGAAAATAGGACCTTTGAAATAATGGGCGATTAAAGAAAGATCATCTGCCACCAGCTCTGCATCCCGGTAGGCTGGCTTTTGGCGATCACAGAACTCTTTGTAACTTTCCTGTGAGCCTCCACAGGTCCCACAATGATAACTACAGCCCCGACAGGTGAAGACTGCGGTGATGGGATATTCCTGCCAGCCATAAAAAGGAACGGGTCCGGAAAGATCTTTGTGTCTTATCACCGATTTTATGATATGGGAATAATCCAAAGGATACTGGTTTAAGTCTTCAGGAACCCAGGTGGTTTGATTGATCTTTATCTCGCCATTTTCCTTATAGGTTAAATTGGGAATGTCGTCTAACCCCTTTTTGTTTTGAAGCGCAGACAACAATAGCAGAAGAGGCACCTCAGTGGAGTCGCCTCGTAGAACAAAATCCACCGGAGCATAGGATATCAGCTCCTGATGAAAATAGGTGGCGGACAGTCCTCCGAAGATCACCGGAGTCTGGGGATGAAATTTTTTGACTATTTTAGCCAATTCCAGACTTCCCTGAGCATGAGGAAGCCAATGCAGGTCTATGCCAAAGGCTGAAGCCTTCAGCCTCTTTATCTCTTTTTCTGCATCATAATGAGGATCAGATAGCATCTTATAGGCTACGTTTATGATCCGCACGTTAAACCCGTGTCTGGTCAGATATTCAGACAGGCTGACAAAGCCTAAAGGATACATGTCAAAGACGGGAGTGGAGGGGATCACGTCGCTAATCGGTCCCCACATTATGGAGCGCTTCCGAAAATCATATATGCTGGGGGGATGCAGGAGAATTAGATCAGTCATAAGAAACCAAAAAGGTAGAATATTGTCTTTCTGTCATTCTGACCCCGCCTTTGGCGGGGAATAATCTAAAAGAGGAGATGCTTCGCTTCGCTCAGCATGACAATGGGACGTGTCATTCTGAGTCCGAAGGACGAAGAATCTAAAAACCAGTTGAAAATCTCGCCAGAGGCGGGGATGCTTCTCCCGCCTTTGGCGAGATCAGCATGACAGGTGGGTGGGAGTGTCAGCTTCGCCCAGCATGACAATTACGCCGACAAGATGTATTCGTTTTGTCATTCTGAGCGTAGCGAAGAATCTAAAACCAGATGCTTCGCTTCGCTCAGCATGGCAATGGCACGTGTCATTCTGAGTCCGAAGGACGAAGAATCTCGAAGTTAGATTCTGCATACGCGTTGAGATTCTTCCCCGCCAGAGGCGGGGTCAGAATGACATGTGGGGTTGACGTTACATCCACTCTTCACTTAGATCTTTCCACTGCGGATTCATTGATTCAATTAGCGCAATTTTCTTTTTTCTCAACCAACCTTTAACCTGCTTTTCTCTTGCAATGGCAGAAGTTACTTCATTGGTCACTTCATAATAGACAAGTTTGGTGATGTTGTATTTTTTTGTGAAACCATCAATTAGCTTGTTTTTGTGCTCATATACTCTGCGTATCAAATTGCTTGTTACGCCCGTATATAGGGTCCGTGATTTGTTTGTCATTATATAAACGTAATATTGTTTTTCCTTTCTCATGCTGCGTCCAACTGCTATTGAAAATCCTGAGATGCTTCGCTGCGCAGATGCTTCGCTGCGCTCAGCATGACACGGGGGTGTCACCCTGAGCGAAGCGAAGGGTCTCGCCGTCGGATACTGCATATACGTTGAGATTCTTCCCCCGCCAGAGGCGGGGTCAGAATGACACCTCGGATATTAAACCACCCTTCCAATCACCAACCCCAAAGACAAAAGCAGACCGGTGAAAAGGTGTGTTTGGATGGTCTTGGCTTGAGCGGGGATAAGTTCGGCGAATTTGTCGTAGTTGGATTTAAGGGTTTTGATGGCGCCTAAGGCTAAGGGGAGGGTTAAAAAAGAAATTAGGATAAAGGGTGTGACCATCCTAAAAATCACACTGCCTGCTATCACCATATAAGTGGCACCAATTAGAAAATAGTAGCCGTAAACTGCTTTCCTCTTTCCCAACCTCACCACCAAATGTTTTTTGTTCACTGCCTTATCTGCATCGTAATCGGGAAATTGGTTGATATATAAAATCGCCGCCACTAAAAAGCCGATGGGAAGAGAGAGCCAGAAGGCAGGCCAGCTTAAACTGTGGGCTTGAACATAGTATGCCCCTATTATGGTAAGGGTGCCCAAGTTTAAACCCACCACAAACTCGCCCACGCCTCGATATCCGATGAGCACCGGAGCGGCGGTATAGAAAAATCCAGTCAAAAGCCCAAAGATGCCCAGATATAAGATAAGATTCCCCGGGGTGATTGCATTCAAATATAGCCCGATGATCGACCCCAGACCAAAGAATAAAAACGAGCCGATCAACATGTGTTTGGGCGGAATCACCCGGTTTTGAATTACCCGGCTTCCTCCGGAGAAAGGCGTGACCTTGGTGTTGATCTCGTCATTTCCGGTTTTGTGGTCATAATAGTCATTGGCTAAATTTGTACCGGCGTTGAAGAGAGGCACTCCCACCAAAACCAGGATAAATTTAGACAAGCTGAACTTTCCAGTAATGTTCCAGGCTAATGCACTTCCCACCAGAACCGGAATGGCACTGGCAGTAAAAAAGGGTGCCCGGATGGCAATTATCCATTTTTTTATAAAATCTTTCATAAAAGAACCTGCTTTTTAAATTAACCTAATGCGTCGGTTCGAGTCTGCTCTTCTCCCTTTTGAGAATTTTCCGAACCCACACTCACTTTTACCTCTTCCCGGCAATTATTCTCCTGCGGTTCTTCTTCCGGAATTACGATTTTTGGCACTACCTTCTTTATTTCGTCTATTGGTATATGCCCCAGCCGAATTAAAGAGACCTCATCTGTAGAGACGTCCAGCACGGTGGAGGGGAGGAAGACGTTTGACTTGCCCCCATCCAGAATCAGATCTATTCTCCCATTGAAGAAATAGAAAACTCTATTTGCCGCCACACAGCTTTTCTTTCCGGAGATGTTGGAGCTGGTGGCGGTGATAGGAACCCGCACCGCCTCCAGAAGTTGAGCGATAAGCGGGCTGGGCGAAACCCGAATGCCCAGCTTGTCCCCCTTGGCTAAAACCAATGAGAGCTTGGGATAGTTGCTTTTGAATACTAAAGTTAAAGGTCCGGGCCAGAATTTTTCCATAAGCTTTTCAGCATCACTGCTTACAAAATCGGCCACCTTCCGGGCATCCTCTGCGCCTTTTAAGAAGACGGAGAAGGGCTTGGATCTATCCCTCCTTTTAATCCGATATATCTTTGCCACCATCTCCTGATTGTAGGCATCTGCGCCTAGAGCATAAACCGTCTCGGTGGGAAACGAGACTATGCCTCCGCCTTTTAGAATCCTGGCGGCCTCGTTTATCACGTTTTTTTCCGGTTTCTCCTGGTTAGCCAGTAAGACTTTAGTTATGATTAACAAATTACGTCCCTGTATTTTGTTTTTGAAAAAAATTATGGTTGTATTTCTACCTCCACCACCCAGCTCTCCTTATATCCCAATTTCTTTATCTTCTCCAAAAGGGAATTGGCTTCTTCTTTAGTTTCGTACTCTCCTAATCTTACCCAGTAGTAAGGGGTTTTGTAATCTATGTAGCTCTTCTGCGAAAGCTGATTTGCCACCGATTCAGCCACCTGGGAGGCTTCATCTGGATATTTGGTGGCGAAGAACTGCACCCGGTAGACTCTCCGAGAAAGGAGGCTCTCTTTCTCTTTTGATACTTCCCATCCCGTTTTGTTCTCCTTCTCAGACTCAGAGGCTCCCTCCCTCTTCTCCCCGGGCTCATCTTGGGTAACGATTACCTGATCCTGCGGAAAGCCCAAGGGGTCGAACTGTTTCTCTCCTTTGGTTCGAGGATCCTCTTCTGTAGCTTGTCTGGGCCAGAGGGAACAACCTGAAAAGAACAGACAAAGAAGAAAGTAGACTAAAAGCTTGCTTTTTCTCATAGATATTTCTCCAGTTCCTTATCCTGGGTAAACTCGGAAAGAAGCTCTTTTATGTCTTGAACTTTGGTTTTGTGAGCCACAAAAACGATATCGCCGGTCTTCACGATCACCAGGTCTGAAACTCCCAAGGTGGCGATTATCCCATCCGAGTCGTTAACGATGGTGGTCTCATAGGTGTTTATGGCTTGGGCTTTCCCCACGATCACATTATGATCCCGATCTTGTTCTTTTATTCTGTCCAGAGCCAGCCATGAACCGATGTCATCCCAAACTAAATCCGCTTTGATCACCAGAGCGTTCTCTGCTTTTTCCAGCATAGCACAATCTATGGAGATGTTTTCCAGGTGCTGGTAAAGATCTTCTTTTGCCGCATCTTCGTTTTCAGTCCCCACGTGTTCAGAATAGCTTCCCAGCTCCTTATGCATCTGGGGCATGTGTTTTTTTAATGCTTTAATAAGGGTCGATGCAGTCCAGATAAACATTCCACTGTTCCATAGATGCTTTCGATCGTAATAATATTGCTGTGCCACGATTCGATTGGGCTTCTCCTTAAATTTCTTTATCTGGTAAACTAAAATGTCATCGAAGGTGTCATAAGGTTCTGCAAACTCGATGTATCCGTAAGCTGTTTCTGCCCGGGTGGGTGTGATACCAATGGTGATCAAATGCTCTCCTTCGCCAGCCAGTTTTGTCCCCATCTCCAAAATCTTCACAAGCTTTTCTTCGGGTTTGATCATATGATCGGAGGAGAGAACCACCATGGTGGCATCCGGGTCTATCTTCTGAAGATGGACAGCCGCCAGTCCGATAGCCGCACACGTGTTTTTCATGGCGGGTTCGACAATCAGGTTTTCCTCTTTAAGATAATCAATGTGCTTCAGGATCGCCTTTTTAATGTTTTCACCGGCCACCACCTTGGTTCTTTCTACTGGGATAAAATCCTTGACTCGATCGATGGTCTCCTGAAGCATGGTCTTTTTGGATGTGACATGCAAAAGCTGTTTGGGATGCTGGGTGCGGGAAAGGGGCCAGAATCTTTCACCTTTTCCTCCGGCTAAAATGACTGCGTAATTCAAAGCCTCACCCCCAAGATAAAGGGTTAAAGATAAACTTGTTTTACCACGTCGTGATCAATTTACTTACCTGCGTATTAATTTATTGTAAGACCCCCCGCTTGTCAATAAAAACTTTATCGCAAGTTGTAAAGACTAAATATAGATCATTCAATTTCTGTACTCCTTTTGTTTTTAAAGTGCTGAAGAAAACTCTCTCCACCCGTTTGAAGAAGCATATCTCGTCTTCCAATGTTATTATCAAAAATGCTTAGCTTTTTACCAAAACATCAGCAAATCTCAATTTTTGAATAGAGACGGTCATATTACAAAGGGTGGTCCAATTATATAACAAAACATCTTGAAAATGGATTTTTTTGTTATATATTAAAACAAAAGACGAGACGAAAACTTAAGACACAGGAGTTTTACTTGGAAAGGCTCTGGGCACCCTGGCGTGAGAAATTTATCCTCTGTGAGAGGAAGCCTGGTTGTTTCCTCTGCAGAACTGCAAGGGAAAATCAGGATAGGAAAAATTTGATCCTTTTTCGGGGCAAGAGATGCTTCGTCATCCTCAATCGCTACCCCTATAATAACGGGCACCTGATGGTGGCTCCTTTTCGCCACGTGGGGAAACTGGAGGAGTTAAAGGAGGAGGAGTTGACCGAGCTTTGGAAGATCTCTCAACTTTGTGTTAAGGCGCTCAAATCGGGCTTAAAACCGCAGGGGATAAATCTGGGGATGAACTTAGGCAAGGTCTCTGGAGCAGGGGTAGCAGACCATATCCATCTGCATATTGTCCCCCGCTGGCAGGGCGACACCAACTTCATGCCCATTTTTGCAGAAACCAAGTTAATCTCTGTAGGTCTTTCCAACACCTACAGGCTTTTGAAAAAGGAATTACAAGGAATAGACAAAAAGCACTCAAAGCGGCGGTCGGCGGACCGGTGACTTGTCCTGAGTGAAGTCGAAGGACGGCGGACGTAAATGAAGATTCCAAGGAAAGAGGAGCTTTTAGGGCTTCAGGCTCAATACCGGACCGATAAAAGAATCGGTGAAGCTTTGGGGGGAGTGCCGGAGTATCTGGTGGCTTACTGGCGAAGAAAGAAGGGGATCGGCAGATACTCCTTTGCCAAGTATTCCAAGGAGCAAATTAAAGATCTGTGGGAAAGATACGGCAATGACAAAAAAGCTGGATTAGAGCTGGGCATCTCCAAGTCGGGTTTCTATAAATGGCGGAAAAAATACAATCTCTTAGAGAAGCCGAAGGTGCTCAAATTTCAACAGTTGGAATTAACTTTGGCCAGGCAGGCAGACATTTCAAAATCAACCAGTATTTTGATCAAACAGGGCGCTGGAAAGCTGACCATAGCCTGTAAGCTTCTGGCTAAAAAGGCAGAATTTGCGCAAGTCCAAGTGGGAGAAATTGTGAATGTGGAGCCGGATTTAGCCATGAGCCACGATAATGCCGGTCTGGTGATAAAGCAGTTCAAACAGATCGGACAGAGCCGGGTGTGGAATCCGGATGGAATTGTTATCCCTTTAGATCATCGGGCTCCGGCGGAATCAGAAAAAACAGCCACCGCACATAAGTCTATCCGGAAGTTTGTCAAGGAGCAAAAGATCAAAAAATTCTATGACATAAAAGAAGGAATCTGTCATCAGGTGGTGATAGAGAAGGCTCACATTCTGCCGGGGGAGTTAGCGGTGGGGACTGACTCTCACACCACCTCCTATGGCTGTCTGGGCGCTTTGTCCACCGGAATAGGTGCAACAGAGATGGCGGCTGTGTGGGCAACCGGAAAAATCTGGCTGAAGGTGCCAGAGTCCATAAGAATAATCATACAGAGACAGATGCCAAGAGGTGTTTATGCCAAGGACGTAATTCTTTACATAATCGGACAGCTTTCGGTTCAGGGTGCAAGTTATAAGTCGGTTGAGTATTACGGCGACACTGTGGCGAAGATGTCTGTTTCTGAAAGATTTGTTTTGTGTAATCTTTCCATGGAGATGGGGGCGAAATTCGCCGTGGTTCCTTTTGATAAAGTCACCAGAAAATACCTTTCCGGCATAACCAGCCGGAGATACGAGCCAATCTTCTCCGATCGTGAGGCCATTTTTGGGAAAGAATATGAGTTTGAGGTAAGCGGCTTGGAGCCGCAGATAGCCTGCCCCCACAATGTGGATAATGTAAAACCGATAAGCGAAGTGAAGGGCATAAAGGTTGATCAGGTGGTATTGGGTTCCTGCACCAATGGAAGGTTGGATGATCTGGGGGTGGCGGCAAAAATACTTAAAGGAAAAAAAGTTCATCCAGAGATAAGGATGCTGGTTTTGCCCGCCACCAGAACCATATACTCGCAAGCCATGAAAAAAGGATACCTAAAAACCTTTTTGGATTCAGGAGCAGTGATTCTAAATCCGGGGTGTGGACCTTGTCTGGGGGCGCACCAGGGGATACTGGCAGCAGGGGAGAGGTGTTTAGCAACCACCAATCGAAACTTCAAGGGAAGAATGGGATCACCGGAATCTGAGGTATATTTAGCCAGTCCTGCCGTGGCCGCCGCCACCGCGATAAAGGGAGAGATTGCCGATCCGAGGGATTTCTTGAAGTGAGTTGGGGAAACTGCTTAGTAGGCAGTATCCAGTAAGCAGATGAAAACCGAAAGAAAAAAATGTTGGAAAAGATTAGCGGAAGGGTGTGGAAATTAGGTGATAACATCACTTGTTGTTGCGGGGTACCCTTCGGCCTGAGTCCTCAGGGCAAGCCCTTACCCCGCAACTGTATGTATTTCGGGGTGACGGAGACCCCCAGACGGGAGCGTCCGCTCGTCAGGGAGGCCCCCCCCGAAATAACATAATGAAATTCCCAACAGATGAAGCAGATAAGAGGATTATTTGCTTAATCTGTTTAATCTGTTGGGAGATTATATAAAACATCATGGAACAGATAACCGGTCGGGTCTGGAAATTAGGTGACAACGTCGATACGGACGTGATCTATCCGGGAAAATACCTTCCCATAATAGATGCTCCGGAGATGGCTTTACATGCCTTAGAAGGTTTGGATCCCGAATTTCCTGAGAAGATCAAAAAGGGTGATGTGATTGTGGCGGGCTTCAATTTCGGCTGTGGAAGCTCTCGGGAACAGGCCGCCACCTGTTTGAAACATGCAGGGATCGCCTGCATCGTGGCAAAATCTTTCTCCCGCATATTCTTTCGAAATGCCATCAACCAGGGATTAGCTCTGGTTCAATCCCAGGAAGCACCGGATCAGGTCCAGCCAGGTGAGATCATCACCATTAATTTTGCCAGCGGGGAGATAACAACTTCTCGAAATCAGAAATTCTCTTTTCCGCCTTTACCGGAATTTTTGATGGGAATTTTAGAAGACGGTGGTCTCATCCCTCATGTGAAAAAGAGCCTGGAAAGTTAGTTTAGAAAACTCACCCTCCGTTCCCCACCAGACAAATCCCGCTTGGAAATTAGGGAACTTCATTCCAAACCTGTTTAGACCATCCTTTTTTCAAATTACATCCCTTCATTGCAGTTTTTATGAACAAGGTTGCACGTCCGCCTTTATAAGCAATTATTGAAAATACAGCCCCCTTAAACCACCCCTTCACCTATCTCTTTGGTTGTAAACATCTTAATGCATCCGTTCCTTTTTTTATTTTGCTGTTCACTCTGTAAAGCAGAACGAAACCTAAGGCACAATTTTTGCTTTTTGTCTTCAGCAGAAGCAAGGAGAGAGTTGTGAATAAGATTTCAGTTCAGCCCCCAATTAAATGTTACATCTCAGCGAAGACACTTATGCAGAATAAAGAGAAAAGACAAAACGGGTTGATAAGTTATGCTATCCCGGATTTAGGCATTCTTTTCAAAGAACGCTACTTTGGTTCTCACTATGAGCTGGAGTATATCAGCCTTCTGGCGCTTCTGCGCTTCCTTGAGCTGAACTACAAAGCCTTTAAAAATCAAAAGATGAGTATTTTGTGTAGTAGCTCATTATTAGTATATCAGATGAGTGAGAACGCGATTTGCCAAAAAGAAGTTGAAAGGTACCAAAATTTGGCATTAGCCTACAAGAAAAAATTCAAGTTTTCCATAAGCTGGGTCCCGGAGAGTGAGAATCGAGCCCAGAATGGAATGATGGATCTTGCTCCTTTGAAGAATTCCTTAGATTTCAATTTCGAAGATATCCAAAAGAAACTCTGGTAGTCCAAAAAGCCATTTTTTCGAATCAACTTCTCCCAAAAGAAATTGATTTTATCCCCTGGTGGAAAATCTGCGCTTGATTTCAATTTGTTGCAGGATTCGCAGATCCGACACTTTTTCGTCCGAGACAAACCCTTCAGGAAGAACCCTTCAGGATAAACTCGGACCCTGCATTTGAAAAGGATGGGTGGGTAGGCGCAGGCTTCCTTCGGATTGAGTCCCTCAGGACGACCATCAGCCTGCGGGTGAGACTGGTGAAATGGCAAAATCCTCTTTATTTATTCTTGACTTTAATATTTCAATGGTTACATTTAGTTTCAATTTGACGGCCTCGACTCTGAATCTGTTGAAGCAGAGAACCGAGAATAGACGCTGACCGTATGGATTCAGAGTAGATTTTGGTCTCTTGATCGGATTCAGTCTCTGTAGACGATTTGAACCACTATGCTTACCTTTGTTAAAAGAGCACTTTCTTCATCAATCATAGCTTTGATTCTTTTTACCTTCCCTCATTTTCTGTCCGCAGTACCCATGGGAAAAGCACAGTCGATTAATTATGCAGAAGATCATAAGGAGACTTCCCCTCTCCTTGTGTTACCCAAAGAAAATCCAGTGATCTCACCTGCTCTGGAGCGGTTTCTCTCCCATTGTTCTTGGGGGGATAGTGTGAAAGTCTGGGTCATCTTCACTGACAAAGGCATTTTCTCTCAGGATCAATTTCAAAAGGCGAAAGCCAACTTCGCAAGCTCGCTTACCAGTTCCGCTTTGAAAAGAAGGCTGAAGAATAGGGTAGAAGTTGGTTTTCTGGACCTTCCGGTCAATCAGGATTACGTGGACGAAGTCTTAAAATTGGGAGGAAAACTCAGGCAAAGATCCCGATGGCTCAATGCCATAAGCATTCAGATTCAAGGCGATAAAATCGAAAAGATAGCCCAACTATCTTTTGTAAGAAAGATCAAGAAAGTAGTTAGCTTTAGAAGAAGACCACCAAAGATTGAGCCGATCGGTGGCAAACCTCTCCACCAAAAAGGGATAACTGGTTATGGCAGAAATTATGGACCATCACTCCCCCAGCTTGATCAGATATATGTTCCCGTTGCCCACGACATGGGTTTTAAGGGAGAGAACGTGATCGTGGGTATGCTGGATACCGGTTATCGGAAAGATCATCAGGCATTTGCTACTGCATATTCTGAGAACAGAGTTTTAGCCGAGTGGGATTTTATATTTGGCGATAGTAACACTCAAAATGAACCAGCAGATACTTTCATTCAACACAATCATGGTACTTACACCTGGTCGGCCTTGGGTGGAGAATACGATGGAGAGCTTTACGGTCCCGCTTTTGGCGCAAGCTTTGTTCTGGCAAAAACTGAAGATGACCGCTCAGAGCAGCCCATTGAAGAAGATAACTGGGTGGCGGGTTTGGAGTGGGCGGATAGCATAGGAGCAGAGATCATCTCAAGCTCATTGGGATACTCAGAGTGGTATGTATATTCAGATTTTGACGGCAACACCTGCGTTACCACCATTGCGGCAGACATAGCCGCCAGCCGTGGAATCGTAGTCTGCAATGCTATGGGAAACGATGGTCCGGGATCTGGCACCCTGATCGCGCCGGCAGATGCAGATAGCATCTTAGCCTGTGGTGCTGTGGATGAGGATGGAATTATAGCTAACTTCAGCTCACGTGGTCCTACCTTTGACGGACGCACCAAACCGGAGGTGGTTGCCAGAGGAGTTTTAACCTACTGCGCTTCAGCTTTAGACACAGCCACGTATGCACAGGTGTGGGGGACCTCTCTTTCGACTCCATTGGTGGCAGGGTGTGCCGCAGTGCTTTTGTCCGCGCATCCGGACTGGACAATCATGCAGGTAAGGGAAGCTTTGATGATGACCGCTAACAATTCTTCCTCTCCCGACAATACATACGGCTGGGGTCTGGTCAATCTTTTAGCCGCTTTGAACTATGCTCCTTCGGGCGCCTTGACCATCCAGCACAATCCGCCCCTGTATACTTCCGACACACAGAACCCATACATTATTTCTGCGACCATAACTCCCGGACACGGATTAAATGAGGACTCTTTGTTTCTTTTTTGGCGTTCAGACACACTCGCTCCTTTTGTTAAGCAGGACTTACAATCCCTCGGCTCCAATCAATATCAAGCGGAGGTTCCTGCACATAGTGCAGGAACTATTCTACACTACTATTTCTCCGCACAGGATAGTCTGAATAACGTGGTAAATCTCCCTTTAGGTGCTCCGGGTTTTAAATTCAAGCTTTATGTTGCCACTGATTTTATCTCCTTTGATTTCGAGGATGGGTTTTTTCACTGGGAAACAGGAGGTACAAATAACCACTGGGGCATAACCTCGGTTGATTTCTGCCAGGGAACGTTCAGAATGACGGACAGTCCCCCGGGAGACTATGGAGATAGTACAGATAGTTGGGCTGGTATGAAAAAGTCGTTTGATTTGACCAGCGTGGAAAGCCCTCAGTTATCTTTCTGGCACAGGTATCAGTTTTTGCTGGGCGATAGCGGTTTTGTGGAGATAAACACAGATGGAGGCAAAAGCTGGGAGCGACTCTGTGGATACGCTAATACTCAGGGTAGTTGGACACAGGTGAGTTTACCTTTAGATTCCTATTCAGGACATACAAGCGTGAAATTCAGATTTCATTTCATCTCCGATAATGCCGGCACCGGGGATGGCTGGTATGTCGATGACGTTCAGGTAAACTTCCAGCCCACATCCGTCGAGGAAGAGCCCGCTTCAGTTCCCTCGCAGTTTAGTTTGCATCAAAACTACCCTAACCCCTTTAACCCTGTGACCAGAATTCAGTATACAGTGGGCAGTAGGCAGACAAAAATGGCGGACAGCGGACTTGTCCTGAGCGAAGTCGAAGGACCGCGGACGGCCGACGATTCCTTTCCACACACTACACTTAAAATCTATAACATTTTAGGGCAGTTGGTGAGGACTTTGGTGGATGAGGAGATGATGCCTGGGAGATATCAGGTTGTCTGGGATGGGAAGGATAAAAATGGAAAAGAGGTGTCCAGCGGGATATATCTCTATCAGCTTGCCACGGAAAATAACAGGGTTACAAAAAAGATGGTGTTTTTGAAATAATCCCCAAAATCTTCAGTTGGCAAACAATACAAAGACCAGAACCTAACTTAAGTTAGGTTCTGGTCTTTTATCCGGCAACCCAGGCTTCACCACGATGCTTTTTTCCCTTTCCACCAGAGCCAAACCCGGCTTTCCTCTTTTAGGCTTTCGCACGTATTTGGCTTGGGTGTAAATCACCGCCACTTTCTTTTCTCCTCTGGCTTTGCTGAAATACGCCGCTACCTTTGCGGTTTGTTTTATCTCCAGGGACGAAGGCTCTGTCTTTTTGTTTTTTCTTCTCAAAAGCACGTGGGAGCCCGGAACGTCCTGAGCATGAAACCACAGATCGTTGGGATGAGCAAATTTGAAGGTTAAGTAATCGTTCTCTTTGTTGTTTCGGCCTACGAATATCTCTGTGCCGCTTTGGGTCAAAAACCTTTTAGTTAAAACCTCCCTTTTTTTCTTTCTCTCTCTCTCTGGTTTTGTCTCCTTTAAAAATCCCAGTTGAGTTAAGCTGAATCTGATTTCTTCTAAGTCAACCCTCTCATCCTGTTTTTCCAGTTGTGAGGAGATTTTTTCCAAACAGGTTGTCTTGTCTTTGGTTTCCGATCGCCTCTTTTTTATTATGCTCAATGCCTCTTTTGCTTTTTTGTATTTTTTGAAATAACTCTGCGCATTCTTTATCGCAGTAAGTTTGGGATTTAATGGGATTTCCATTATAGTATGTGCCGGGTCAAATATGTCAGTGAGTTTGACTGAAATTTGTCCCTTTTTAATATCCTGTTTGTTCATCGTCAAAAGCTCACCGGATCTTTTGTATTGCTCAAACCTTTCCGCCTGCCTGAAATCATCTTCAATCTTTTTTGCCCTCTCCTTCAATTTCTTCAAAGCTCGTTGAACCACCAAAGATAGCCTGTATGTTTCCTTTTTTCTCTTTTCCCTTTCAAATTTAACAGAGAAAAAGCTACCTATGGCAGAGTTTAGGCTTAGGCAATAGGTTTTCTGATCATCCGGAACAAAAGGCAGGTCTATACAGCTGATGGCTTTTGGATCACCTTCTGTGTCAATTATAATCTGAAAGGTGAGGTTATAATTGGATATCTGTTCAAAAGTTTGGGAAAATGTTCTCCATAGAAGTTCAATTTCGCCTGGAGCAAGCTCAGAAGCTCTCTTTTTAAGATCAAGCCCGGACCGGGCAATGATCTTCTTTGCTAAAAATTCATCCACTCCCATAAAACTAAAGGTCAACCACTCAAGTGCAGGTTCATCATAAGTTCTGATAAGTTCGTCGAATTCGTTTTTTTTGATAAAGAAAGGATTTCTTTTCTTAGGAGATGGAGGGGGGAGATATTTCTCACCGGGCAAAATTTGCCTCAACCTATTTTTAGTGGCGTCGATCTTTCTCAAACAATCCACTATCATTCTATCCGGCTTTACTAAAATCACATTGCAATATCTTCCGGTCAACTCAAAGATGAGTGCGAACGATTCGCCCGCTTCAAATTGAGTCTTTTTTTCGCAGGAAATTTTGATCACTCGATCGAAGTCTGTCTGCTCTATTTTCTGAACATATCCCCCCGCGGCAAACCAGAAAAGATTTGTCTTTTGAAAATCTTTCTTGCGCCCTTCTTCTTTGTCTTTTTCCCATATCTCCATCCGGCAGTTTTCAGGATGGGCGCTAAAATAAAGATCGATCTCTTTATTTTTTCCTCGGAGGCAGAACAGAAGCTCTTTCTGATCGGCGGAGATTAAGACTTTCGCCATCCTGAGTCCTGAGAGTGCATTTTGAAGCTCTGGGATGAGGCAAAAGATCAGGGTGGAATTTATGATCATGTTTATATTTTCGACTTTCTTTTATCCTATGGATCCTACGGATAATCTGTTGCCTTAAAGTTCGGGCGGACACAGATGTCCGCCCCTACGTATGATTTAGTGTAACATCACAATCTTAAGATGTAATTCTTTTATTTACCGGAAAAGGTTGTTTTTAAATAACTTTCGAACTTATCCAAGGATTCAAATATCCTGGTGGACAAAAATTTCACCGACCAGTTCTCTTTCATCGGGCTTATGGTCCAGATGGGCACTCCTTTTTTATAGCATTCCCACATCTCTATGGCGGTCCCCATGGAGGCACCAGGAAGATAAGCGATCACACAATCGCACTGGGTTGCCAGCTTTATATAGCCTAAAAAGACCATCTCACCGGTTCTGTAATCGTAGTTGACTGAGTCGGGGTGTTTATCCATGGGATCGAAGATTTTGGCTTCAGGAAAATATTTTTTAAGGATTGCTTTTATTTTATCCCGATATTCCTGATTTTGCAGAGCCTTCCCCGTATTTGATCCCTGAATTATACCTGCTATGAAGAACGAACGAATTGGCTTCATTGTTTTTCACCTTTCCCCCTCTCCCCCGCCTCTGGCGGGATTTTCAACACAATGTGGAGAGGGGTTCACCCTGCCCTTCGGTCCTGATCCCGCCTTTGGCGGGAGAAGGAAAGGGATTTCCCTCGATCCTGAGATCTTCGAGATCGAAGGACACCCTGAAGGGGATAAAAGGGGGAGAGGTATTAAGCCATAGTCATGGCAATTGCCACCACGTTAACGATGTCATCTACACTGCATCCCCGGGAAAGATCGTTGGCCGGCTTTGCCAGCCCCTGAATTATGGGACCGATGGCTTCTGCCTTTGCCATCCTCTGAACCAGTTTGTAGGCGATGTTGCCCGAATTCAAATCTGGAAAGATCAAAACATTTGCTTCGCCGCAAATGACGCTGTCCGGGCATTTTTTCTGTGCAACCTGGGGGATAATGGCAGAATCCACCTGAAGCTCGCCGTCAATTTTAAGATCAGGCTTTAGCTGTTTTGCGATTCGGGTTGCTTCCTGCACCTTATCCACCAGTTCATGCTGGGCACTCCCCCTGGTGGAGAAGGAGAGCATTGCCACCTTGGGCTCCTCTCCGGTCAAGTCCTGCATGGTTTTGGCAGAGGAGATGGCAATGGAGGCAAGCTGGGAGGGATCCGGGTCAGGGATTACCGCGCTATCGGCGAACATAAATATCTTGTCTTTTACGCCCAGAAATTCCGGAAGAACCATAATAAACGAACTGGATACCGTGCTGATGCCGCTTGCAGTGCCAATAATCTGAATGCCTGCTCTCAATACGTCACCAGTGGTATTGATCGAGCCAGCCACAAATCCATCCACCTCACCCTTTCTCACCATCATGGCTCCATAAAATAAAGGATTGGTAATGATTTTCCTGGCTTGATCTATGGTCATCCCCTTCTTTTTTCTGAGCACCTGGTATTCTTGAGCATATTCATTCCGCTCAGGAGAGTTGGCAGGTGCAGTCACTTTTACTTTGCTTAAATCCAGATCATTTGTCTGGGATAGTTTCTTAATTTGGTCTTCATCTCCCAACAAAGTAACCTGGGCTAAACCTTCAGCCAAAATCTTTTTAGTTGCCTGAATCATCCTCTCTTCTGTTCCCTCAGGCAAAACCACTCTTTTGTTTTTAGCTTTTGCCTTTTCTTTTATTTTGCTAATCACATCCATTGGAAGCGCCTTTTCTAAAAATACGCCTGCAGGCTGATTCATTCTGAATGTTGGGCTAATGCTTTAGTCCACCCTCTTTGGCAAACTCTTTTATAAGTCTTTTTTGTTTTTCACTCATTTTTTTGGGAACCTCTACCAGCACCTCCACATACTGATCTCCTCTGGATCCATTCACCTCCACGCCTCTTCCCTTCAATCGGAATTTTGTTCCACTTTGCGTTCCGGGCGGGATTTTTAGGTTCACCTTTCCATCTATGGTTCTGATTCTAATCTTGCTTCCCAAGGTTGCCTGTGCGATGTTTATGGGGACATTGCAGTAAACGTCCTTCCCCCGTCGCTCGAAAAATCTATGCCTCTCCACATTAACTTTAATGATTAAATCTCCGGGAGGACCCCCTCCACTCCCCGACTGTCCTTGTCCTCGCAGTCTTAGTTGAGTTTCATCGTTTATGCCCGCAGGTATGTTGATCAAAATTTTCTTTTTAGAAAAAGTTTGTCCTCTTCCTGCACATTGGGGGCAGGGTGTGCTTATGATCTTTCCTCTTCCCAGGCATCGGGGGCAGGGACGACTTACCGCAAAACCACCCTGAGCAAAGGAGATCATCCCGCTTCCACCACATTCCGGACAGGTGGAAAGGGGTGTGCCAGGCCTGGCACCTGTTCCTCCACATCCAGGACAGGTCTCCTCCTTTTTGATCTCGATTGTAGTCTTGCCGCCGGAGATGGCAAGGTCGAAGGGAATCTCCACTTCAGTGTATAAGTCTACTCCTTTCTGTGGTCCCCATTTTTTTCGTCTTGTAGTTTCTCCCATATCAAAGAAGGAGCTGAACAGATCACCCAGATCACCAAAGCCGCCTAAGTCCTTAAAAGTGAAAGTTCTCCCCTTTCCTTTTCTTCTGGTAAACACGTCTTCTGAGCCTTCAAAGCCGGTAAAACCCCTTTGTCCCATCTGCCGGAGCTGGTCATACTGTTTCCTTTTCTCGGAATTGCTAAGCACGTCATAAGCTTCGGAGACCTCTTTGAACTTCTCCTCCGCCATCTTATTATTAGGGTTAGAGTCGGGATGATATTTTTTGGCTAAACGCCGGTAAGCCTTTTTTATCTCACCATTGTTAGCTTTTTCAGCCACCCCCAAGATATCATAATAATCTTTCTGAGCCATCGAATTTCTTTTCCTCCTTTGACAGTCTCAAGAAAGCAAACAAATGCAAAATAAGCGACAGTATCGACTTTGTCAACATCACATTCCAGTGTTTGAAAAACGATTTTGAGAGTAGCTTCTGGAGTGTCCCGCCAAAGGCGGGAACAGATATGAAACAAATGCTCCAAGCTTTTTCGGTCAAGCCAAAGGGAATGTTGAAAAGGTCGAGCTTTGGGGCGGGATGACGGAGACCCGTCTGGGAATTCCCGCCCCTATGGGTGATACTGGTCTATCACCCATAGGGCAGGGCATTTAGCCCTGCCAATACAGTTTTTCAACTATCCCTGAAGCTTGGCACTCCATAGTCAGCGTGTAACCTGCAGTGTCTGCCTTTAGGCAGACCAACCTTGTTAGAATACAAAAGCACAAAAGGCGAGAGAGGTCTCCCGCCTTGATTGGACAAACCTGCTTTTGCTTCAACTATTCTACTTTTTTTGCCGCCGGTTCTTTCTTGGGTTTTTTCTCATCTTTTTTAGCCGGAAGACCTTTCTCCTCCCTTTCTCTTTTCTTGTATGACTCACTGCGATGGTCGGTGATATAAAACCCTTTCCCCTTGAACAACAATCCTCCACCACCGGAGATCAATCTTTTGACTACTCCTCCGCAGACGGGACAGGTCTTGACCGGCTCGTCGGTTATCTTTTGAAACTGCTCAAACCGGTGATGACACTTATCACATTCATATTCATAAGTGGGCATGTCACTCGCTCCTTGCCGAACCTCTGCTCAGATTGTATTTTTTACGCAAGCTTTCATGTACTGTTTGATTGGCTTTTGTAGTCGCAGGCTTTAGCCTGCGAAAAAATCTATTTTCCAGAATCCTCCATTTTAAGATGAAATAATTTCTCTAAAACCTCACCCCCTGTTTCCCCCTCTCCACACTTGTGGAGAGGGGGATTAAAGGGGGAGAGGCTTTTTGCCGTTTGGTAGCCGCAGGCTTCAGCCTGTGAGGATTTCCTTTGCGCAATCTGCATGTTACAGCGACCTCCAACCTAATACATCTATCTTCTTTCAAGCACTTTTCCATATTTTGAAATATCCATAGCTGGGACAGTTCCGAGTTTTTGCAGTCGATCTAACAGCCTTAAGAAAAAAAATATGAGAGCGTCATCGCATTTACTGCTTTCAAAGTTAACATAACGTCTACTGTATTTTACCTCGAACCCTCCACTCCGAAGGGAGCACCCTAAGTCGATCCTTTGTTTCTCTTTTAGGTCATTTAATACACGTTTTAAGCCATCACTAAATGGTGGCTTCCAATCGCAACCAAGTGACAAAATCCCTGCCAATATTTTAAATGGTTTCTTGGGTGCGAACTTGCCACCTGCGTGCCGTATACTGGTACTTGTCCTTTTTAGCTTCCGAACGCTTTCTGCTTTCTTTCCGGCATACTCAATAACATCCTTGTTTATGTTTTGTTTAATCTCGAAGACAGCATAAACACTTTCCGAGGGAATGTAAAGTGCATTATCTTGGTTAAAAAGAAAAGGTGAATATTGATGATCATAAATAACTAAGTCTATCTGCTCGCTCAGTGTTCCTTCATGGTCAAGGACAAAAGCTTTATCAACCTTATAACGTTTGGGAAGATAGGTATTAAGCATCTCGATCCAATTCAGTTCCGACGCATCTCCTTTTGCAGTTGGATGATTAATGATTTTACTGTTAGCTGAAAGTCTTGAAATCATTTGCTTTTGCAAATTCATAAATATCTTTTTAAGATCCATCTTGTTTACTCTCTTTCGCATAAGATCACCATATAATGTTTTCCCAGAAAGATTGCAGCAAAGTCAATTGCGCTTTGTTAGCAATGGCTTGTTTTTCTTCTTTACTGAGATCATCGGAAATTATGTTATTTGAGTTAGATGGGTCTTCAATCCTTGCATCCTCAAACTCATAGGCAAGATATTCAAAAACTGTCCACAAATTGGAAGATAGTTTGAGTTTTCCATATGCTTGAAGTGCCTTAATAACGCTTAGTTCAAGGTAGAATGATGGAAACTCCAAACTGTGAAGTTCTCGCCAAATTTTAATTCCTCGTATTTCGTTAAGGCGACCCGATCCTTTTACTAGTTGAACATGTTTATGAACATTTGTTTTTGTCCAGGTTTTTGCCTTTCGACGGTATATGCTGTGATCATAAATTGACCTTGGTTGCCTTTTCGCAGGTATTAAATCGATTGAAAGCCTTTTATATGTTACTCGAATTGAGACATTTTGCTCGCGCACTTCAAGCCGACGAGATCTCAGATAATCTGTTAAACTCCAGTAGATATCCTCTAATGTGTCTAGCATTGTGGACGGTAGTGATATAAGAAGATCAATATCGGTTGTTCCTCTAATACTCGTTCCTTTTATTAAGGAACCAGTAGGAATTATTCGTGGTGCATATGGAGCAGCCCAATCTTTAATAAGAGGGCTAAGCTGGTTTGCTAGTCGCAATCTGAGCCGGTACGCTAGTTGTGGTATATTATAATTTGAAATGATTCTCCTTATATAGAGTTCCTCTTTTATCTTTAATATATTTGATCTTTGTAAATTCATATTTTACGAGTTTGCTAATAATTTAATTTTATTGTTTCTATTCATAGCCGAGTTTGTAAATAATATCCTATACAAGTTCGCCGCTTCCTGTAGCTTCTGTTTTCCAATTCTAAGTTTTTTGCGTCATCTTGTCAAGTTTTTTGTCTTCCATGTTAGTTGCAGGGCTGAATGCCCTGCCCTATATCTTGCAGTCGTAGGGATCCCGCCGTTGGCGGGATGGCTGTCCGCATCAGGGTTAGGACAGGGATTCATCCTGAAGGACAAGCCCTGTCCCTACACAAAAACTTCTCTACAAAATGGCTTCTTCAACACGCCCTGAATGCCTTGCCCTATGGTTTGAGGAACTACGGTAAGTGATAAGCTAATATCCCATAGGGGGCGGGAATTTTTCGTATGAATGCATACGCATATCCCGCCCCAGGTGTCTTCTGAAAGGCAAACCCATTAATTTACTACTTCATAATCCGCATCCACGGGCTCGCCTTCGCCACCTTTTCCGCCAGAGGCGGATCTGTCTTTGACAGAGTTTCCTTCTGCCTGTCCTGATTGAGTGGTTGTTCCTTGTGCTTGTGTGTCTGCCTGTGCCTGCTGATACATCTTGCCGGCGGCTTCGTGCCAAACAGTGGTCAGCGCCTCGGTGGCGGATTTTATCTCATCTGTGTTGTTGGTCTTCAAAGCCTCTTTCACTCTTCCCACAGCCGCTTCCACCTTAGCTTTGCTGTCTGCATCCAGCTTATCCCCGTATTCTCTCAGTCCTTTTTCGGTCTCATAAATCATCTGATCAGCCCGGTTCTTTGTATCCACCTGCTGGCGTTTCCTCTTATCTTCACCCGCATGAGCCTCCGCATCCTTTACCATCTTGTCAATCTCCTGTTCGGTCAATCCGCTGGATGCCTCAATCCGAATGCTCTGCTGTTTTCCGGTTGCCTTATCTTGTGCTGATACGTTCAAAATACCGTTGGCATCTAAGTCAAAGCTCACCTCAATCTGCGGCATTCCCCGGGGTGCCGGCGGTATGCCATCTAAATGGAATCTGCCGATGGTTTTATTGTGGATAGCCATGGGACGTTCACCCTGGAGCACGTGAATCTCCACCGAGGTCTGGTTGTTCTCAGCAGTGGTGAATATCTCACTCTTACGGGTGGGTATGGTGGTGTTTCTCTCAATCAGCCTGGTGAAAACATTTCCTAAGGTCTCGATACCAAGAGACAGAGGAGTAACGTCCAGAAGGAGCACATCCTTTACGTCGCCAGCTAATACTCCTCCCTGAATGGCGGCTCCCACAGCTACCACCTCGTCCGGATTGACTCCCTTATGTGGTTCCTTGCCAAAAACCTGACGGACGGTCTTTTGAACCCTGGGCATACGGGTCATTCCGCCTACCAGAATCACCTCATCTATGTCGGCGATAGATAAGTTTGCATCTGCCAATGCCTTTTTGCATGGCTGGATGGTTCTGCCAATCAAATCATCCACCAGTTGTTCAAGCTTGGCTCTGGAAAGAGTCAGATTCAGGTGCTTGGGACCGGAGGCGTCTGCGGTTATGAAGGGAAGATTGATGCTGGTCTCCATGGTGGTGGAGAGTTCACATTTTGCCTTCTCCGCGGCTTCCTTTAACCTCTGCAGAGCCATTGGATCTTTAGAGAGGTCTATTCCCTCTTGCTTTTTGAATTCCGCCACTATCCAGTCGATAATGCGTTTGTCGAAATCGTCTCCTCCCAAATGAGTATCTCCATTGGTGGACTTCACCTCGAAAACTCCATCCCCTAACTCCAGTATGGAGACGTCAAAGGTTCCACCGCCCAAGTCGTAAACTGCGATCTTTTCGTCCTTTTTCTTGTCCAATCCATAAGCTAAAGATGCGGCGGTGGGCTCGTTGATGATCCTTTTCACATCCAGTCCAGCCACCTTTCCTGCATCCTTGGTGGCCTGTCTCTGACTGTCGTTGAAGTAGGCGGGCACGGTGATGACCGCCTGGGTGACCTTATGACCCAGATAATCCTCTGCGGTCTGCTTCATCTTCTGCAAAACCATGGCTGATATCTCAGGAGGTGAATACTCCTTGTCCTGAATTTTTACCCTGGCGTCGCCGTTAGGTCCTTCGAGCACCTTGAAGGGGACGGTCTTTATCTCGGATGTCACCTCTTTGAATTTGCGCCCCACGAATCTCTTGATGGAGAAGACCGTGTTGTCCGGGTTGGTGATAGCCTGTCTTTTTGCTACCTGACCGATCAATCTTTCACCGGTTTTGGTGAACGCCACCACCGAAGGCGTGGTTCTAAAGCCTTCTGCATTCTGAATAACCGCCGGATTTCCACCCTCCATCACCGCCACACACGAGTTGGTGGTTCCTAAGTCAATTCCTATGATTTTACTCATCTTCATCACTTCCTTTTCTGTTTGACCCCTTTCTCTGGAGTATGGTTTTAGTCTTGATTTCGAAGCTCGTTTATCGGTAGCGATGCTCGTATCGAAGCTCGATCTTCGAACGTCCTCCCTCGTTACCAGCCTCGTCAACAATGAACGAGAGTCCATAGGGGCGGGAATTCATCCCGCCCAACCATCCGAACCTTTCTTATATCAAAGTCTGCTCCCAGCCCCAAGAGTAGCAGAACAGGCATTGTTCTCTCTCAGGACAGGGGAGGAGAATAACTCTCCTCCCCTAAGGTCGTTTTACTCAACGCTGATCGGAATCTCCTTCGGCTTGACCTCCTCGGTCTTGGGCAGGGTAATGTTCAACACACCATCCTTGTAGTTGGCTTTGATCTTGTCAGTCTTAACCGAGGTGGGCAACTGGAAAGAGCGGCAGAAGGAGCCATAACTTCTCTCTATCCGATGATAATTGGCATCCCTCTCCTCTTTCTCTTGCTTCTTCTCACCTTTCAGGGTTAGAACATTGTCCTGAATGGAGATCTTGATTTCATCCTGGTTTATTCCAGGCATCTCCGCCTTGATGACCACGTTGCCGTTGGTCTCAGAGACGTCCACGCTGGGGCTCCAGACCCCCTCAGCCCACTCAATTCTTGCAGGTGAATGACCGAAGAAGTCGTCAAAGAGCCTGTTCATATCATCTGGGACGCTCAGAAGATCCTTAAACGGTCTCCATCTGATGATAGCCATGATTTTTCCCTCCTTTCATTGGTTTAATTGAAATTCCGATTTAACCTGCTATTGATTCTCCTCTCTTTTTCGTCATAACTCTTTTGCAACAATCGTGCCAAATTTGAACAATTAGGTTAATTCATTATATTTCAATAGCTTAATAAAAACATACATTTCATGGCTTATTTATATGTGTGTCAATTTGACATAATGTTTGTAAATATGACATTATGACTGCCAGGGTGGCAGTAAAAAATGGCAGTCAGTTGTGTTGTTATTGATTGAGTTTAACTGTTCTTGAACAGACCTCTGCACCCATTCCCCTCTCCACTCTTCAACAAGCTCCCTTCGGGTCTGGGCCCAGACGGGCAAGCTTGGACGAGCCCGTCTGGGCGTCTGCTTGAGCCTTCCTTCGACCCTAAGGTCTCAGGACCGAAGGGCAGGGTCGAAGACAGAATGGTGACAGTTCGACTTCACTCATTGTCCCTGAGCAAGGTCGAAGGGAGCAAAGTCGACCTTGAAATGGAGAAGGGGAAAAAGGGGGGAGAAGTCAGGTTAGACTTAAGTCTGCCACCACCACAAAAAGCCAGAACCTAACTTAAGTTAGGCTCTGGCAATATACCAAATTTGTTCTTTTGCAAAGTTGGGTTTTACTTGGCAAAGAAATTTCCGTTTCATCTGTTTAATCCGCTGCCCCTTGCCTCTTGCCCCTTGACCCTTAACCCTTAACCCTTAACCCTTAACCCTTAACCCTTAACCCTTGACCCTCCGTTTCCCATATTTCTTTTGTCCTAACCTTTCTTTTTCGTATATTAAGAGTATGAAAACAAAGAAAACTTTACTAATTTTAGTTTTTATCCTCATCTGCTTTGTCTTTGCCCTGATTGTCCGATTCAGCTTTACTGGTTTCTCTGTAAAAATTTCACCCGACTCCACCAAGGAAGAGTGTCTAAGAGTAGCTGACAAGTATATTGAAAACGATGAGCCAGAATCCGCCATCTATCCTCTTCTTCTGGCTATTGAAAAGGAGAACGATGACTTTCTGGCACATTTTCTTTTAGCAAATGCATATCATTCACTCCGGATTCATCATCTGGCTGAAAAAGAGTGCGAAACCAGCTTAGAGCTTAATCCTCAGAACCGGAAAACTTTGGAGCTTTTATGTCAGATCAAATTCAAACAGGGGAAATTAAGCTGGAAGGATAAAAATCTACAACAAGCCATATCCGAGTTTGCCTTTGTTCTAAAAGAAAGTGAAAATTTAAAATTGATGGATAGCATTGCCCATCTTACCGGAGGAAAGTTCAAAATCATCCGGTTGACCAATGACCTTTTCTACGACGATGCTCCCAGCTTCTCGCCTGATGGCAAGCGAATCGTCTATCATTCCGATACCAGCTATTTTATAAAAGATTATGGGCTTGAGAAAATCGGAGTAAAGAGGAGCAGAATTTTTGTCATGGATGCAGACGGAGAAAACAAGATAAATCTTTCCCCACAAAGAGAGAATGAGACTTCAGAGCGCTTTGCCCGCTTTTCTCATGACGGGAGATTGGTAGTGTATGAAAAAGAAAACTCCTCGCCTCATATAAGTGATACCATCTTTAACTGTGATCGGGATATCTTTATTAAGGATTTATACACCGGCGAGAAAAAAAGGCTCACCCATAATGATACCTATGATGGTCTCCCCAGTTTCTCCCCGGACGATACCGAGATAATATTTGTGAGTGATCGACCAAAAGGAAGAAATTCCATCTACAGGTTGAACCTGAAAAGCAGAGAAACAAAGAGCATCTCTTTAAAAAAATCTTGGGAGGAAAAACTGGGATTACTCAGGCGACCCAGAGGAATGATTCTCCCATATTGTCCCAGCTTTTCACCTGATGGAAAATCTGTTCTTCTTCATGCCGGTTTGGAGATCAGAGGAGTTTTCCTTTTAGATACAGAAGATAAGAACTTAAGACGTCTCACCGATAGAAGAGACGATTGTTTCTTTCCCTCGTTTTCTTTTGACGGGGAAAAGATCGTCTTCGTTTCTGGCGATACGGATGAGGAGGATCTATATATTATGAATGCAGACGGTTCTGATCAGATGAGGTTAACCTATGATGAAGGAACTAAAAGATATCCTTGTTTCTCACCAGATGGGAAATCGATCATCTTCGCTGGCAAACGAAAAGGAGAGCCAGATAATTATTTTGAGATATATCTTTTGTGTCTGGATCAATTCATCTCCAGGGATAAACTGAAAGAGAGGCTCGAAGAATTAAAAAGAGCAAACTCAGCAAAAGCTCTTGTTGGCTCATCTTTTGTTGATTAGAGGTCTTTTGGGAGTGACCATGTGGAAACGTAAGAAAATAGAAATACAAAATCAGATAAGGACCATCAGAGAAGCTTTACTCGACGTTCTTGAAATTCAAACCATTTATCACAGCAGGAAGGATATATTCATCAAAGCTTTTCCTTATCTCCCATTGGATAATTGGAAGGAGACCGTTGAAAGCCGGCTTTCGTCTCTGGGTTATTTTGTAGAGTTCGATCAACTCGATCCGACTAACTCGACCGCTCCGCTGATACTTCATATTGGAAAGCTGGAATATCTAAAAAAGAAAGAAATACCCTGGACCAACATAATTCTATTTCTCCTGACAGTAATCACCACTCTGTCTGCTGGCGCAATTATGAATCAGGTGAATCCAATTTCCCATCCTCTGCTTATCTTCAAGGGTGCCTCATTTGCAATTCCCTTGCTTTTGATTTTGGCATTCCACGAGTTCGGACATTATATCGAATCAAGAATAAATGGAATTAAGGTCAGCCTGCCCTATTTTATTCCCGGACCCACGCTGTTCGGAACATTTGGAGCGGTGATAAAGTCAAAATCCCCCTTCCGCACTCGACGGGATCTTCTGGACGTGGGAGCCGCAGGTCCCATCGCTGGTTTTGTGGTGGCGGTGATTGTCATCATTATTGGACTGTCTCATTCTCAAGTCGTGGAGGAGGTTTCCGGGGAGGGTTTGATTCTGGGAGAGTCGTTGATATTCAAATTTCTTTCCTGGATAGTATTGAAGGACGTTCCTGAAGGATACGGTGTGCTTCTAAGCCCTATGGCTTTTGCTGGCTGGGCAGGGATTTTGGTCACCATGCTCAATCTTTTGCCCATCGGACAATTAGACGGTGGTCATATCATGTATGCCCTTCTGGGGAAGGGCCAGCGTAAGGTTGCCACAGGGGCAACCCTCTGCTTGATACCTTTGGGATATTTTCTGTGGGTGGGGTGGTTTTTGTGGGTAGCTTTGGTCTTGTTAATCAAAATCGGGCATCCGCCTACTCTAAATGACCAGGTCCCTTTAGATACCAAACGTAAAGTGATTGGCTGGCTGGCAATGTTTATCTTTGTCCTCTCCTTCACGCCGGTGCCCATCAAGTAAACTCTACAAAGCCCAGGTGGAGACCTGAAGGTCTCCGCTACATTTTTACAATAAAATAGATGTAGGGGTGGAGCTTTAGCTCCACCCATTGTGAGGGCAAACCTGAAGGTTCGCCCCTACACATCTATCCTTTTTTCGATCTTGCCGGTGAATGCCAAAAAAAGCGGTAGCCTGCATAGAAAACTTTGTCACTGAATCTAAACTTTTCATAATTGCATCAAAATTTACTTGACAATATGTATCAAAAAAAATAAACTTGGGGAAAAGAAAAACAAATTCATAGCAAGGAGGAGGTGAATTAGATGAAAAGAATTGTGATTTTTTCTTTGATTTTTGCCTGCTTGGTTTTTTTCGTGATTTTCACCAGTTGCAGTCAGGAGAAAGCCATGGAGCAATTGATGGCTGATCCCCAGATGTCTCAGCTTATTATGCAGAAGATCTGGGAGACTCCGGAAACCAAGGAACAATTGGTCCAGATGGTGATGGACGATCCGGAAAGTATGACCAAACTCAGGGAATCCCTGGTGGCAGACTCAGCCAAGGCAGATATGATGCTGAGCATGATGCTGGCAAATGAGGATTTCGAAGGAATGATAAAAGAGAAGACTGCTGATTTGCATAAGAAGAAGAAACGAAGATAAGCTATACAGAGCTTATATCTTTATCAAACAAGCCTGTAACCCTGCCTGTGGCTGGGGTGCAGGCTTTTGTTTTTTCATTCTATGAACAATTATTTTAGCACACGAATCAGCAAATGCACCAAAGGGATGAGGAAAAGAATGATCAGTATGATGGCAATCCACTTAAAAAGTCCGGACTTGGGTTGAGGAAATTCGTAACCACATATGGGACAGCGCTGGCTATCTTTAGGCACATCCATAGCGCAATTGGGACATTCTTTTCTCTTACTCCCTATCAATTTTGTTGCCTCCTGTCATGTCACAGAACCTTTCCCACAAATCACTTTGGGTCGAATAAGTCTAACCCCCACGCTTTTTGATATCATCATTTGAAGGAGTTTGATTTAAAAAACCCGTCTTTTCTCTTCAAGCTATGAGGTCATGGTTTCTGTCGGAATTAGTTCAATCCTTCTGAATAATGTAGAATAGCACAATCAAAAACAGAGAGAAGATAGAGTCGACCAAAAAGAATTTAAGACCCAAACCAGTGACCAAACCGGTCAACAGGCTTACTAAAAAAAATAGAGCCAGCCCAAGTGCAGACCCTATGATTACGCTTCTGTATCTAACTACGTCTTTGGAACAAATGAATAGAATTATCCCCACCCAGATGACGAACACCCCTAAGAGTTTGTAGATGTATATAAAGAAAGGTTCACCCGACCATAGATGTTCCATCCCAAAGATTCTGAAAACACCCTCATTTGCCACTAACCTCCCTATTCCTCCCAATATGAAGGCTAAGGAGATTATGAGAAGAATCCTTCTTTTTGCCATTTTTCTTACTCCTTTTTTTGAATATCGCCGATTCAACCTTTTTTAAATTATCAAAAGGATTTAAAAAAGCAACTATTTTTATTGGTCTGGTATTTAATAAAGCTTTCAATATGGGCATTTCGAACTTACGGATGTGAGTTTGTCTAAAACGATGAGAAGGAGGTGAGGTTAGAGGTAAGAGAAATGGGGATCTCATCGATAATACTCTTTCGAAAGATCAATATACTCCAATCGGCAGACTTAAAAAAACGGCGGGCAAATTTTGATTGACAAAATTTTGTAATGGAGTATAATGATATTTTTGGAGGAGGATCTTATGATTTTAAGTATGACTGGATATGGCAGAGCCGAGCTGGTGGAGGAGAATATAAAAGCCTCAGTAGAGATAAGCTCGGTAAACAATCGCTTTTGTGATGTTCAATTTCGCCTGCCCAAACATCTTTCGCCTCTGGAATCTAAGCTAAAAGAGACCATCCTTTCCACTATCACCCGGGGTAAGATCAGCTTCACCCTAAGCTGGGACGAGACCTCGCCGATGGTTTCCTACGTTAAATTAAACGAAGAGGCGGCAGACGTTTATTTCAACATAATGACCCAATTGAAAGAGCGATACGATCTCTCCGGAGAGATCAGGATGGATCAGTTCCTCAGTTTGCCCGATCTGGTTAAAGTAGAGAAAGAGGAACCCGACCTGAATAAAGCCTGGGAGGTTGTTTTGAGAATAACTTTAAAGGCTTTAGAGGAGTTCAACCGGATGCGAAAAGCGGAAGGGACTAAACTATCACAGGATTTATCGGGAAGGATCGCCAGACTGGAGAAGACAATCACCCAAATAGAGAGATTGACTCCAAAGAGCATAGCCAGTTACCGAAAAAAGCTCAAAAGCAAAATAAAAGAACTTCTTGACAATTCGGCGACAGACGAGCATCGGATTGAATTGGAGGTGGCATTGATGGCGGAGAAATGCGATGTCACCGAGGAGTGCGTCAGGTTCAGAAGTCACAATCACCAGTTTCTCTCCGCTTTGAAAGAGGACGTGCCGGTAGGGAAAAGACTGACATTTCTGCTTCAGGAGATGAACCGGGAAGCCAATACCATCGGATCCAAAGCTTCCGATGCTGAAATCTCGCAAAAGGTGATCTTTTTAAAAGAGGAGATCGAGAAAATAAGAGAGCAGGTGCAGAATATCGAATGACGGATGATGGATGACGAATATAAAGTCAAATTGCTCCGGGCGAAAGATCAATCTTTAGTTGGTAACGGACACCTTGTCCGTTCTCCCCCGCCTTTGGCGGGGGATCAGGATGAATCCGTTACCCTTTCGGTCAGGGACAGGGGCATCGGTGATGGGCAGGAGAGAATATGTTTGAGATAGAATGGATACAGGAACGTATTAAAAAAGGTGAATATTATCTTTCGAAACATGGAGATTTAGAAAGGCAAAACGATAATCTCACAATAGCGGAGGTTGAAGAAGCCTTACTTACAGGTAGAATCTTAGAACAGTATGAAGATACCGGAAGAGGAGAAAGTTGCTTGGTTGCAGGGTTTACTCTTAAGGGGAAGCCTATACACATGGTTTGTGGGGCGAGAGGAGATTCGTTAGTGATTATAACTGTTTATGTTCCTCGCCCACCGAAATTCAAGACGTCTTACCAGAGAGGTAAAAAATGAACAATGTTTGTAACTTCTGTGGAAACAAAAATTTTAGAGAGAATCATGTGCAATATATTTACAGACATGATGATCAATTTTTGGTCGTCAACAGTGTGCCCTGCGAAGAATGTGAATATTGTGGAGAGCAGTATTTTAAGGCAGAAGTTTTGAAAAAGATCGAGAAGGAGTTCAGAGAGATATACTATTCAGGTAAGAGAGCAAAGAGGGAAGTTAAAGTACCTGTGGAAGAATTCGTAGAGATTTAAAGGATAGACTTGGGCTACACGCAAAAGTCTTCCGTGTTGGTAACGGACACCTTGTCCGGTACCATAAAACGTCACGGACGAGAGACCTGCAGTGTAAACTGATGAATGATTCTGAAAGATTAGATCAAGAACCAGAAGCTAAAGAGCACGAAGAAACGGCTCAGGCTCCAAAGGCGAGAAGAGCGTTTTCAAAAGTGCGGCGAGAATTAAGCGAAGAAGAATTGTCCTCTCCTGCTGTACACCGTCTTCTACTTGACGAACTTGATCAGTTAGAACAACAGGTGGTTGAACTTTCGGATTTTCGAGACCGCTTTCATAAGACGGATAAAGAGAAAGCCGTCTTGGAAGAAAGGATACGGAAGTCAATCGCCTCAGAGATCATCTTTGGTCTTTGTCTCACAGTTGGTGCTGCCCTTATAGGATTGACTCCCTTCCTTTGGGCAACAAAACCCCAAGGCCCCCTCTCACTTGGGGTCGGCGTAATTCTTATTATTGGTGGGATAATATCAAGAGCGGTGCGAAAATGAGTGTAAAGATTAAGGCTATTCGAGATAGCGGTATCGTAGGAAAAGAGCGTCTTGTTCTCCAAGTTCTAGGCGACAACGATATTGGGTATTATATAGTTTTCGATACGACTTTTTTCGAAGATGGTAGGGTGTCCAACAAAGTTAGACATTCTTATTGGTTCCCGGACAAGAAAGTGCACGCTGGGGATCTTGTCATTTTATATACAAAGCCAGGGACCCAGAGCGAGTCACAAAACAAAGATGGCTCCACCTCTCATTTCTTCTATTGGGGATTAGCTAAGACGATATGGAACAAGGAAGGCGATTGTGCCGTTCTCCTTGAAGCAAGAAATTGGAGTGTAAAAGGAGCATTTTGACCAAAATGTCGACTCTTCGGTTGATACATTAGATCTGACTTTACGTTGGTAACGCCCAACTTGTCCGTTACCCTTTTCGTTTCGGACGAGGGCGTCCGCGACGAACAAGAGCAAGACTAATTTCCTATGAATATGAAAAAAAAGGAAACCCTGGTGGTTCTCTCCTCTCCTTCGGGAGCAGGAAAGACCACGGTTTGTCGTAAGATACTGAAAAAACACAAAGACTATATTTACTCCGTTTCCGCCACCACCAGGAAAAAAAGAAAAGGAGAAAAATCTGAAAAGGACTATCTTTTTCTTACTGAAGAGGAATTTAAAAGGAAAATAAAAAGAGGGGAATTTGTTGAGTGGGCTTGGGTATACGGCAATCGATACGGAACCTTGAAGAGATTTGTAACCGAAGCAAAAAGAAAGAAAAGGGTGGCTTTATTTGTGACGGATGTGCAGGGAGGAATGTCTTTTAAGAAAAAGTATCCCCAAAGCATTTTGATCTTTATTCTGCCTCCATCCATGAAGGAATTAAAAAGAAGGCTAGCTAAGCGCGGAACAGAAAAAGCAGAGGAGATGAAGACAAGACTTAAGACTGCATTAAAGGAAATAAACTTCTGGTCGAACTATAATTATGTTGTGATAAATAAGGACTTAAGCCAGACAACAGATTCGGTAGATAAAATCATCGAATCAGAGAGGTTGAAGTCCACACGGTTTGATTATGCTGGGTGGGGGAAGAACAGATATCGAATGATCGATGTCAAATGACGAATATTGAAAATCAAGGTAATATTCTATATTCGTCATGCGTCATACGTCATTCGTCATTTATTTTTCTTTTCAGATCAGACAAAGATTTTCTAAATAAGCATCGTTTAATTTTTTTACCATACGGTCATATACCAAAAAGGAGGAACGGATGGATTTAGATGCCGCTGAAAAATCCGATGAAATGTATAAAAACAGATATGAAGCGATCATTATAACATCCAAGCATGCCAGAAGGTTGAACTTGGAAAGGGTTAGAGAGAAATCAGAAGGGGAGGAAGAGACTACCCCTAAGGAAAAACAGGTAAAGGTTGTCACCCAGGCTTTAAAGGATGTGCTGGAAGGAAAAGTGGCGTTTGAAAGAATGGATAAAACTTAGACTGACAGCAAAAGGCGGTCAAATTCTAAAAACTTTAATTCCGGGATAAGGAGCGATCTTAGTGGATAAGAATCTGGTGATAGTCGAGTCACCTGCCAAGACCAAAGCCCTGAAGAAATTCTTGGGCAAAGAGTTTATGGTGGAGGCTTCTGTGGGACACGTGAAGGATCTTCCAGAGAAAAGCTTAGGGGTGGACATAGAGAACGAGTTTACGCCCCAATATGAGATCATACCGGGGAAAAAGAAAGTCTTAGACCAACTCAAGTTCCAATCTAAGAAGGCTAAGACAATCTATCTGGCTCCGGACCCGGATCGGGAGGGTGAGGCTATCGCCTGGCATATTGCTACCGAGATTGGTAAGATCAATCCAAAAATCTTGCGTGCCTCCTTCAACGAGATCACCAAAGATGCGGTGCTGGAGGGAATAAACCAGGCAGGCACCATAAATATGAATAGAGTAAATGCCCAGCAGGCTCGCAGAATTTTGGATCGCCTGGTGGGGTATAAGATATCCCCTCTTCTGTGGAAAACCGTATATAAAGGTTTGAGCGCCGGCAGGGTACAGTCGGTGGCTTTGCGCATCATCTGTGAAAGAGAAACCGAAGTTGAAAATTTCGTGCCCAAAGAATACTGGAGCATCACCGCGAATCTTGAGACACAAAAGTCCGAATCATTTTTTGCCAAACTGGTAAAAATTGAGGGTAAGGATTTCGAAATAGCCAGCCAAAAGGAGTCAGAAAATATCTGCGCCGACATCAAAGGAAAAGAATTTCTGGTGACGAAAGTCAGCCAGGAGAAGAAAAAGCGCCATCCTTATCCTCCCTATATAACCAGCACCCTCCAACAGGATGCGGCTCGAAGGCTGTATTCTTCTTCGAAAAAAACCATGATGATTGCTCAACAGCTTTACGAAGGGGTGGAATTGGGAGACAAGGGGAGCGTGGGACTGGTTACCTACATGCGAACTGACTCCCCTCGAATTGCGGAGGTGGCAAAGAAATCAGCAAAGGATTTCATAGAGAAGAACTTTGGTCCAGATTATATTCCCTCCAAACCGAAGGAATATAAATCCAAAAAGGGGGCACAAGAAGCGCACGAGGCTATACGTCCCACTTACATCGACTACACTCCAGATGAGCTAAAAGGATTTTTAAGTAAAGATCAATTTAAGTTGTATCAACTCATCTGGAACAGATTCATCGCCTCCCAGATGGCAGAGGCGATTTTTCAAGTGACCACAGTTGAAATCGAAGCGGAAAAATATCTTTTTAGAGCCACACACTCACTACAAATGTTTGATGGATTTCTGAAAGTCTATCAGGATATGAAAGAGGAGAACGCAGAAGAGGAGAAGGAATTTAAGCTCCCGGTTTTGAAGGATGAGGATATTTTAAATCTTTTGGAACTCATCCCCCAACAGCATTTTACCAAGCCCCCTCCCAGATTTACCGAGGCAAGTTTGATTAAGGAATTAGAGGAGAATGGCGTAGGTCGTCCCTCCACCTATGCTCAGATCGTCTTCACTATCAAACAGAGAAAGTATGTGGAGGCTGAGAGTCGAAAACTTTTCCCCACCGAGCTGGGAAAGACGGTGAATCAGATTCTGGTCAAAAATTTTTCCCATATATTTGAGGTAAAATTCACCGCCAGCATGGAGGAGGAATTAGACAAAATCGAGGAGGGAAAGGAGAAGTGGGTTAAGGTGCTGAAGGATTTCTACGACCCTTTCCAGCTCAACTTGGAGAAGGTGGAGAACAATAAAAAGAACATTCGGGAACTCACTCAACAGAAAACCGATGAGGTCTGCGATAAATGTGGCAGTCCCATGATTATCCGCTGGGGAAGAAACGGAAGATTCTTAGCCTGCTCCGCTTTTCCCAAATGTAAGAACACCAAGCCCCTACCAGGAGACGAGAATGGGAAACTTCTTTCCGACCAGAAGTGTGATCTGTGCGGAGCACCCATGATGATAAAGATTGGGCGGTTCGGCAAATTCCTCGCCTGCTCCAAATATCCGGATTGTAAGTTCACCCGTCCCTTTTCCATGGGTGTAGATTGCCCTGAAGATGGTTGTGATGGTTTTTTAATCGAGAGAAGGACAAAAAAGGGAAGGATATTCTATGGATGTTCCAACTATCCCAAATGCAAGTTTGCCACCTGGGATAAGCCGGTAAACCAGCCTTGCCCCAACTGCGACGCCAAGTTTCTGGTGGAAAAATCATCTAAAGCTAAAGGTGAATATTTGAAATGCCCTAAGTGTGGCTATGAGAAATTACAACCAGTGGAGAAGTCAACGGACTCGTCCTGACTTCGTCCCGAAGGACTCAGTCCGAGGGAAGGCTTAGCCTGAAGGATTAAGCGGTCAACGGACTTGTCCTGCACTTCGTCTCCCGCCAAAGGCGGGATGGTCGAAGGAAAGGCTTAGCCTGAAGGATTAAACAGATTAAACGGATAGGGGAATTACAATATTTGCGTAATATATTGGGCTCAAACCGGTGAGGTCATGCAAGATTTTGAAAGAGAGAAACGCAATTTCATTCAACATATCCAGAGGGAAAAGAACTTTTCGGAAAACACCATCATCTCCTATGGGTGTGCCCTCTCCACCTTTGGTGAATTTCTAAAAAGAAAAGGCGCTGGTGAGGATTTCCTTCACCAGCTTGCCCGACCACTTCTCCGGGATTTTTTGGTGTTTTTGAAAAGAAAGGGTTTGAAAGAAAGCTCCATTGCCCACCGGGTGTTCGTATTAAAATCCTTTTTTAAATATCTCCTAAAGAAAGGAAAAATAAAGACAGATGTTGGCGCATATCTCTTAAGCCCCAAAAGAAAAAAATCTCTCCCTGCTTTTTTGACCATTTCGCAGATGGAGGATTTGCTTAAACTCCCCCCTCGGGATGATCTTACCAGCTTCAGGGATTTAGCTATTCTGGAGCTTTTTTATAGCACGGGAATGCGTCTTGCAGAGCTTTCTTTCCTCAAGTTATCATCCATAGATTTTGACGGCGAGTTGATCCGGGTGATGGGCAAGGGAAAAAAAGAAAGGATCATTCCAGTTGGAACCGAAGCGCTTGACGCTTTGAAAAATTATTTGAAACGGCGTAAACTGTCATTTAAAGATTTATCGAAAGTGAATGGTGAAGCGCTTTTTTTGAATAGATCAGGGAAGAAACTCTCCTCGCGGAGTATAAGGAGAATAGTCAAAAAGTATGCCCGGAAGGTAAGCGAGGAGAAAAGAACCAGCCCCCATATGTTGAGACATACCTTCGCCACCCACCTTCTGGATGAGGGAGCGGATCTTTTAACTGTTAAGGAGCTTTTAGGACACGAAAGTCTTTCCACCACCCAGGTCTATACTCATGTGACCACAGAAAGGCTGAAGAAAATATATAAAAAAGCGCATCCCAGAGCGTAGAATTAAGTGGGCAAGATCATAGTAAGGGAAAAGGGGGAGTTAGAGTGGAGAGTAAGTTGAGCATAAGGGTTTTAACCTAAGAAATCGGGGCACTAACTCCAAATGATAAAATCCACCACCATACTTGGATTAAGACACAATGGCAAGGTAGCCATTGGTGCGGATGGGCAGGTGAGTTTAGAGGAGACCATCGTCAAACAGAACGCCAATAAACTCCGTAAGTTGTATAACGACAGGATCTTAGCTGGTTTCGCCGGAACCTCCGCCGACGCCTTTACCCTGTTTGAGAGGTTTGAGACAAAGATTGAGGAATTCAGAGGAAATCTCCCCCGGGCGGCTGTGGAGTTGGCTAAGGATTGGAGAATGGATAAGTATCTACGGAGGCTGGAGGCACTTTTGGCTGTGCTGGACAAGGATCATGCCCTGATGATCTCCGGAAATGGAGACGTTATAGAGCCGGACGATGGAATCGTAGCCATAGGCTCTGGCGGACCATACGCCCTGGCCGCGGCTCGGGCACTGAAAGCTCACTCAAACTTAGATGCCAAAACCATAGTTAAAAAGTCCATACAGATTGCCTCCTCTATCTGTGTCTATACCAACGACAAGATAATGATAGAGGAACTTCAGTAGGGAAGTGTCTTGGAGTGTGCAAGCCTGTCTTCCTTGTTTTGCTAAAAGCAGGCAGATACACTCCAATGTTTTTTTGGTGCAGGAAAAGTTATATCTTAATTTTGAGGATATCAGCAATTTTGGTGAACTTAATTCGTTTTTGATCGTAATCTATTGAGATATGGATACTTGAGTGTTTGAGATAAAAGCCTTTAAGTTGTCTAAGCGCACTTTCTCGGGAAAAACAAAAAGTTCGTGGGTTGGATGAACAAAGGTTTTGAAAAATCCTGAAAATTTGTTATATTTAATTGGATGAGGCGGAAGAAGTAAATCGCTTCAGAGAAGGAGAAAAAATAAAGATGAATCAGGTAAAAAGTCCAACTGCTTTTGAACTAACTGATGTGGAAGAAAGGAAAAAGGCTTTGGAAAAAGACTGGAAGCGAGAGCTAACTCCTAAGGAGATCGTAAAAGAGCTGGATAGATATATCATCGGGCAGAATAAGGCAAAAAAATCGGTGGCTATTGCCCTGCGAAACAGATGGAGAAGGCAACAGGTGGAGGGAGATCTGAAAGAGGAGATCATGCCCAACAACATCATCATGATCGGACCTACCGGAGTGGGAAAGACCGAAATCGCCCGAAGGTTGGCTAATTTATCCCACGCTCCTTTCATCAAGGTGGAGGCATCCAAATATACCGAGGTAGGATATGTAGGGAGAGACGTGGAGTCCATGGTGAGAGACTTAACCGATTTGTCCGTCAATATGGTGAAAAGGGAAAAGGCGGAGCAGGTGCGCTCAAAAGCAGAAAACTTGGCTGAGGAGAAAATATTGGATTATCTTTTGCCTCCTAAACCCCGACGCAAAAGGACAGATTTGCCCACAAAGGAATACAATTTGCCCTCTTTCTCCTTTCATGAGTCAACCGGTGAAAACCAGGAAGAAAAATGGGAGAAAAACAGAGAAAAGCTGAGGGCTCAATTACGCCAGAGAAAGCTGGACAAAAGAACCATAGAGATCTCCGTGCCCAATGATAGATTTCCCATCATTGAGGTTTTCTCTCCCCAGGGCATAGAGGAGTTGGGGGTTAATTTTCAGGAGATGTTCTCCGGCATGCTACCCAAGAAGACCAAAAGAAGAAAGGTCACTGTTGCGGAGGCGGAAAGGATTTTAGTTCAGGAGGAGACTGGCAAGTTGGTAGATATTGAGGCGGTGATTTCTGAGTCCATAGAAAGAGTGGAAAACTCTGGTATCATCTTTATCGACGAGATAGACAAAATCGCCGGGGAAAAGCCAAAGGAGGGACCGGACGTTTCCCGGGAAGGGGTGCAAAGAGATCTTTTGCCCATAGTGGAGGGGACCAATGTGATGACCAAATATGGGATGGTTAAAACCGACCATGTTCTGTTCATCGCCGCAGGTGCCTTTCACGCCTCCAAACCCTCGGATCTGATCCCGGAGATGCAGGGAAGATTCCCCATTCGGGTGGAGTTGAACAGCCTGACCGCAGACGATTTCGTCCGCATCCTCACCGAGCCAAAAAATGCCCTACTCAAGCAGTATACCGCCCTTCTGGACACCGAAAGGGTGAAGCTCTCCTTTACCGATGATGGCATCAGGGAAATCGCCCGAATAGCCAATCTGGTCAATGAGAGGGCGGAAAACATCGGAGCCAGGCGTCTTCATACGGTGATGACCACTCTTTTAGAAGAGATCATGTTCAAGGTGCCGGATTCGAAAACCAGGAATGTCAAAGTCACCAAACAGATGGTGGAAAAAACCCTCAAAGATATAGTCGAGGACGAGGATTTAAGCCGATATATTTTATGATTTTTGGAATGCAAAAGCTTGCTTTTGCTGCGGAAGCACGCTTCCGCACTCCTCTTATGTAGAAGCCACGATGGGCAAAGTTTTTTAAATGAGAAAAAACAAACAAAAAGAGAAAGATTCTGAATTAAGAGTCAAATCGTGGCTCGAAAAGCATAAAGAGGACCTCAAAGCCGCAAAGGCGATGTTAGATGCCCGTCGATATTTGTGGTGTGCCTTCATCTGCCAGCAAGCCATAGAGAAATATCTGAAAGCAGGATACGTTAAGAAATACCATCGAATCCCTCCCTACGTTCACAAATTAGAGAGACTTTGTCAAGAGTTGAAATTGTCTGTTCCCCAGGATCTTCTGAAAGCAATGGTGGATATAGATAAATATTATGTATCCGCACGTTACCCTGCCTATAAAGAATCGGTAAGCATTAAGCAGTTCAAGAAGGCAGAAAGTATTTATAATAAAACTAAAGAGATTCTGAAATGGCTAAAACAAGAACTAAAGCTTCAGTAAAAATCGAAAGATTTATAAAGTTGCTAAAAAACAGCGCCGAGGTGGAGAAAGTCATACTTTTTGGCTCTCGGGTCAGAGGGAAGCAAAAAAGATGGAGTGACATTGACTTAGCAGTTATCTCTAATCGCTTTGAGAAAATGAATTTTCATGACAGGTTAGTTTTCTTGGGAATGTTAGCCTGGCAAGCCAGGGCAACCGAAATTGAGGCTTTAGGCTATTCTCTGGACGAATACAAAAATGCTACCAAGCTTGATTTTCTGGGTGAGATCAAAAGGACTGGAAAAATCATTTATAAGAAATGAAAGTGGTTGTAGTCGTAGGTCGGATATGTTCCCCGTACGGGGGATTATCCGACAAGCCTTTGTCCTTACAAACTTTGATGCTTCGGCAATAGTCTTAAGATCCCGCCAAAGGTGGGAGAATTGCCGAAGCTTAAGAATATGCCCTTGCATCCATACGAATCGGCATTTCCTTCAGGATAAATCCTAATGCGGATGCATCAAGATGTGAAAGAACTTGGAGGTGTTTATGAAATACAAGGTAAACATTAAGAAAACCGAAGAGGGTTACGCTGTCTGGTGTCCTGGACTACCTGGTTGTTGGTCACAAGGGCGGACTGAAAAAGAAGCCTTAGAGAATATTAAAGATGCTATACAGGCATATTTGAAGACCGTTGAGGAGTTAAGCAAAGGCAAAGAGTCCCGTTACGTAGAAGTGGCAGGATAAAATATGCCTAAACTTCCAGGTATAAATCACGAGCGAGCAGTTAAGGCTTTTGAGAAAGCTAACTTTTGGGTTACCAGGCAGGGTAAGCATATCACCATGACTAACGGGGAGCGTATTATTACTATTCCAAGAGCAAATCCAGTTAATGCTTTTACTATGGGAGGAATTGTAAAAGATGCTGGGCTTAGTATTAAGGAGTTCAAAAAACTTTTGTAAAAACTATAGGTCGGATACGGGCGAAGCTCTATCCAACAAGCTCCGACCTATGAGTGCATCGCTGATAATATGCCTTCTGGGCTTGTTCCTTATGGGCATGTATGGATCTTCGGGTGTCAAAGCATCTGAAAAGGAGGTGACCTTTGAGAAGGTTCGGGAGAAGACATACGATGCGTTTATAAGAGATATAGCATTTGGTTCTGTGGTCAAAGATGACGAAGAACAAATTTACTGCAAAGTAATCGTGCTTGAAAACAAAGAGGTGCTGTTTTTCGACGATAGCGGCGAAATAGTTTCTCGGAAATCGCTTGTAGTGACCAGACCCGAGGAGGTCGGCAAATACTCAGGCAAAACCGCAATCTTATCAAGCCGAGGCAATTTCGCTGCGACTCGTGAATACACGTACAAATATGGCGACACCATGAATCAACTCGTTGACGAGGAATACGTAGTGTACAATGAGAAAGGCGAGGAGATATACAGGATCAAAGGGCCGCAGGAAGGAACAGGCGGGGAAGACGGCGTGCTCATTTCTGACAAAGAAGGGTCAGCTGTCGGCACCAGGCTGGAGTACGGAGCTCTCGATTTCTATAGCCCTGAAGGCGGGGTAAAAACGGTGCCGCTCTTTGGTGAGCTCGGTTGGTGGCACGGGGGACCCGGACATGCAGCTTTCTCAAGAGACGGAGAATACTTAGCCGTCTTGATACAATACGTGGGTAAGCGACCAGAACCACACTCTTATGACGCCGACGAGGTTTGGATTATGCTGTTTGACAGGAGCGGAAATGAACTCTGGCGAAGAAAAGTTGATGAGCGTCGACTTGGGAATATGGCAATCTCTGAGAAAGGTGAATATTTGTTTTTAAAAGCTTTCACAATCAAACGAGCACTACCGAAGAGAGGAGAGCCACCACCGAAGAAAGGAGAACGCGGTAAACTAACCGGCGTTACTCTCAGTTTATACGATAAACAAGGAAACGAGTTGAGTTTTAAGGATACCTCTCTTTTCATTTTCGGCTCATTCTGCTTATCACCACAAGCTGATTACGTTGCTTTGGGAGGTCGTAACCTCATCAGGTTGATGAGAACCGAAGATGGCTCGATCGTGTTTGAAAAAGAGCTTCCAAGCGATGTGGGAATCAGAAGGTTATTGTTCTCTGGAGATGGACAGTATCTGATAGTTGGAGGAAATGTTCCAATTGGGACCGAAGAGGTGCCGGAACGCGGAGGAGCAATAAGGACTGTTTATGGTACCCGAGTATCTGTAATCAGCATTGAAGGTGAACTGGCATGGCAGAGTGACTTCTCCCCTCGGGTAAGAGGAATATTTTCTGAGAATGGATTTCTTGCCTTTTCTTTTCCATACAGATATGAAATTTTTAAGAAAACTGAAAAAGAAAGATAGCAAATATCAGAAAACCTTTATCCGAAACCCTACGAGATTTCGGACCTACAGACCGGATAGCATTTGAGAATTTAAAGCTGGAGTGAATCTTGACCGATTTTAACGATCTTAAACGAACCCATACCTGTGGAGAATTAAGAAAAACAGATGCAGGCAAAACCGTCATCTTAAATGGCTGGGTGCACAGGTGGCGGGATCATGGAGGTCTGCTTTTCATCGACTTAAGGGATAGATACGGCTTAACCCAGGTGGTCTTCAAACCGGATCTTTTAGACCAAAAGACCATGAACGAAGCAACTCATCTGAGGGCAGAGTTCGTGATCAGCGTGGAAGGAGAGGTGAACGAAAGGCCAACAGGGATGGCAAACAAAGAAATGCCCACCGGTGAGATCGAAGTGATGGTAAAAAAGATGACGGTGCTGAACGAGTCGAAAACCCCTCCTTTTGAGATCGAGGAAGAGACCAATGCTAACGAGGAGCTCAAACTAAGATACAGGTATCTGGATCTACGTCGTCCGCCTCTTCAACACAAAATCAAGATTCGACATCAAGCCACAAAAGCAGTGCGGGATTTTTTGGACAGCCAGGGATTTTATGAGATAGAGACACCACTTTTAATTAGGAGCACGCCGGAAGGAGCAAGAGACTTTATCGTCCCCAGCCGGGTCAATCCGGGGAAATTCTATGCTTTGCCTCAATCTCCCCAGCTTTTGAAACAGATTTTAATGATCTCCGGTTTTGATAAATATTTTCAAATCGCCCGCTGTTTAAGAGACGAGGATTTAAGGGCAGACCGCCAGATAGAGCACACTCAGATAGATATGGAGATGACCTTTGTCACAGAGGAGGACGTCTTCTCTGTGGTGGAGGAAATGATGGCTTATATGTTCAAAAAAGTTTTGAATGAAAAAATAGAACCCCCTTTCCCTCGTCTCAAATTCAAAGAGGCCATGGAGAGGTATGGTACTGATAAGCCGGACACCCGTTTTGATATGCAGATAATTGGACTGACAGATTCTGTCAGTAGCTCGGAATTCAAGGTGTTCTCTCAAACCATCAAAAACAAAGGATTTGTCTGCGGGATCAACTTCAAAGGGGGAGGGAAGCTTTCTCGCAAGGAGATAGAAAACTTGGAAAAGGTGGCTGAAGAAGCTGGAGCTAAAGGCTTGGTGTGGATTGCCAGATTGAGTGAAGGTTTTAAGTCTTCTATCCTAAAATACATCAGTTCGGAGGAGCAAATCTCCATTGCCAACAGACTGAATTTAGAGGAGGGAGATATTGGATTTTTGATTGCTGATCAACCCAATATAGTTTTCACTTCCCTGGGCAAGTTGAGACTACAGATAGCTCATAAATTTAACCTGATAGACAAAACTAAGTGGAATTTTCTGTGGATATATGAATTTCCGCTTTTTGAGTATAATGCGGATGAAGGTCGTTTCGATGCCATGCACAACATCGTCACCATGCCCTATGAGGAGGATTTGGAAAAACTGGAGGAAGGCTTTATCTCCTCTCTTCCACTGAATCATCAGGATCATCCTTGGGCGGATATAAGAGCCCACCAATATGATCTGGTCTTAAACGGAACCGAGATTGCCTCCGGGGGTATCCGCAATCATAAAAGAGGGCTCCAGCAAAGAATCTTAAACGCTTTGGGCATCGATGATAAGCGGGCGGAGCGAATGTTTGGCTTCCTTCTGAGAGCTTTGGAATTTGGTGCTCCACCTCATGGAGGCATCGCTCCCGGGCTGGATCGGATAATTGCCCTGATGACCGGCTCTGATTCCATAAGAGACGTTATAGCTTTTCCCAAAACCACCCAGGCTTTATCTTTGATGGACGGCGCTCCTTCAGAAGTGGATTCAAAACAGCTAAGTGAGCTGAGGATAAAGATAGAAAAAGATAAAGAATAGAATATTTGGTGATAGGAGGTTAACAAAAAGGATCAGCTTGATAAAAGAGGCTCCAGCACCTAACTTAAGTTAGGTGCTGGACCGGTAGTTGCCCAATTTATTGGGTCCCGCCAAAGTCTGGGCTCGATGAGCGGACGCTCCCGTCTGGGAATCGAGCAACTACAAAGACTCTAAAGCGCAGTTTTGTGTTGAGGAGGACAAAAGAAAGGTATTGATAAAACAAAAACGAATTGACATAGGGGACACAGATCAAAGGCTCCTTTTTGGACAGGGGGGGTCGTATCTTCGCCTGATCGAAGACCAGTTTGATGCCAAGGTCGTGGCCCGGGGTGATTCCATTACCCTTTCGGGTGAGGAGAAGGAGATAGGTCTTCTGGAAACCCTGTTTGGCGATTTGATCAATCAACTTAAGAGGGATCATAAGCTTTCGGAAAGATACGTTCTTTATGCCATCAATATGGTGAAACAAGAGGGCGTCGGACCTTTCAACGATCTACAGGTCGGTTCCATCGTAACCTCCATCGTGACCCGGGAGAAGATAAAACCCCGCACCATAGGCCAGAAGCATTACATAAAGGCGATAGAAACTTATGATTTGGTATTCTCCATAGGTCCTGCTGGCACCGGTAAGACCTATCTGGCAGTGGCCATGGCAGTCGCCGCTCTAAAGAAGAGGATGGTGGCAAGGGTGATTCTGGTGCGTCCAGCAGTGGAGGCAGGAGAAAGCTTGGGCTTCCTTCCGGGAGACATTCGCGCCAAAGTGGATCCCTACCTAAGACCAGTATATGATGCCCTGCATGATATGTTGTCTGCGGAGAAGATCCGCAAATTGATGGAGATGGGCGTAATCGAGATCGTCCCCTTAGCCTTTATGCGAGGAAGAACCTTAAACAATTCATTTGTCATCTTAGATGAAGCCCAGAACACTACTGTAGCACAGATGAAGATGTTTCTCACCCGGCTGGGAGAGGGCTCCAGGGCGGTGGTCACCGGAGATATAACTCAGATAGATTTAGACAACAAAAAAGCCTCTGGGCTGGTCCAGATCCAGAAGATACTTGAGGGAGTGAAAGGGGTGGAGTTTGTGTATCTTTCAGATAAGGATGTGGTCAGACACCGGCTGGTGCAGGAGATCATCAAAGCTTACGAGAAATATGAAAATCGATCGAACTCGCCTTCACCTTCCCAGGTGAAGAAAGATGGTGGCAAAAAAGAGCAGAACAATTAAGGCAGTACTACAAAAAAATGTGCCAAATGTGCCAAAGGAAGCGACATTAAATTTCCATGAGTAGCGTAAAAAAGTTAATTTTCCCCAGGAACAACTCAGAGAAGAACAACGTTGAACACAAAACCATGGTTTATGGTTTCAGGGCGGTTTTGGGTTTACTCACCATTGCCATAATCCTCTTTTTGTTTCCCATCTCCTCGATGTATCAAACCACAACTCTCCCTGCAGAGGGAAGTATAGCCAAGGAGGAGGTAGTTGCCCCCTTCACCTTTCCAGTTCTAAAAAGCGATGAGGAGCTTAAGCAGGATAGGAACCTGATATTGTCCAACCTTCCAGTGATCCTGAATTATGATCCCACCCAGTGGGATACAATCGTTGGGGAGGCCAAAAGCTTTTTTGCCCGGGTGGACAGCATTAACCAAAGCAACCGCATTCCCGAATCCCGAATCAGGAGTATGCGTCTGGTGTTCCCTCACCTGGAGCAGGAGGGGGTCTTTTTTCTGAGCACGGATGAAGATTTGGAGATATTCAGCTCCAATCTGCATGCCATACTCAAGGATTTCTATCAGGCTGGAATGGTCAAAAAAGTGGAGGACTTACCGTTTGCGGATAACCGCAAAGCTATCATCTTGAGCCCCAACGATGAGGTCTCCATCTCCGAGGATGAACTTTTAGATATCTCCAAAGCTAAGGAGAGACTTCTGTCTTTAGCTTTGGTCAGATTTGAACATGACCAGCTTCTGGTCAAAGCCATGTATGAAATCGGCAGTCGGTTTCTGGTTCCCAGTTTGATTTTGGACTTAAAGGAGATGGAGGCTCGGAAACAAAAAGCGCTGGAAGCCGTTACCGAACAGAAGGGCATGGTGTTAAAAGGGGAGATTATACTGGCAAAAAATCAAAAGGTGACCCAAAAGGAGTTAGAGAAGCTTTCATCCCTTTTCCAATTCCGCATCAAATCCGGACTTAAGTCCAACCCCTGGCATTTCGTCTTTCCCCTTCTGGGAAGAGTTTTCTTTGCCGGAGCCATAATTTTTGGACTGGCTCTATTTTTGTATTTTGTCAAGCCGAATATTTTCTTCGACAACACCAAGCTTTTGATGATCGCCAGCATCTTGATATTGCAGATGATTTTAACCTATCTGCTCTTATTTCGCTGGCAACTTTCTGAGTACCTTATCCCGGTCACCATCGCCTCCATGCTTTTGACCATCCTTCTGGATCTGGAGGTGGGACTGGTCTTCACTTTCTCTTTGGGAATACTTCTGGGGGTGGTCAGTTACTTTGATTTTAAATTAGCCTTCATCACCATCGTAGCGGGGAGTTTAGCCTGCTTCAGCGTCAAGGAGGTAACCCACAGATACAGATTCTATCGCCCTATGCTGTATGTATCTTTTGCTTACGTGGTGTTTATCTATTTTTCGGAATCGCTTAAGCTTTCACCCTCGGGTGCCATCCTCTCCTTGTGCGGCTATGGGTTGTTTAATGGACTGTTCTCCACCATTCTGACCATCGGACTTTTGCCCATCTTCGAGTCGGTCTTCGACGTAACCACTGATATCACCCTTTTGGAGCTTTCCGATTTAAATCACCCCTTGCTAAAAAGGCTCTCTCTGGAGGCTCCGGGCACCTACCACCATAGCATAATCGTGGGCAATTTAGCAGAGGCCGGAGCCAAAGCCATAGGGGCTAACACCCTTCTGGCGCGGGTGGGGGCTTATTATCACGACATCGGCAAGGTGGAAAAGCCGGAGTATTTTGTGGAAAATCAGATGGGAGCCAAAAGCAAACATGAGAAGCTTACCCCATCTATGAGTGCTCTGATTTTGGAGTCACACGTTAAGGATGGGGTGGAGATGGCACAGGAGGCTAATCTTCCCCAGCCGGTCATCGATTTCATCCATCAACATCACGGCACCACCTTGATGAGCTACTTTTATAACAAAGCCTTAGAGCAGGGAGCGGGACAGGATTTGAAAGACGAATACAGATATCCCGGACCCAAACCCCATTCCAAGGAGACCGCCATAGTGATGCTGGCAGATGCAGTGGAGGCGGCTTCCCGTGTCTTAGAAGATCCCAAGCCATCTCGCATAAAGAGCTTGATAAAGAAGATAATCGATTCGAAACTTGCGGCAGGAGAGCTTTCAGATTCTGATTTGACCTTCAAGGAGCTATCTGCCATCCAACAGGCGTTTTTGCCCGTTTTGATCAGCATTTTCCATCCCAGAGTTGAGTATCCTGAGCCAGTGGAAAAGACAGCTTGACACCTCAAAGAGTTTAAATACAGAAGAAAGCGGAATTGAAAAAAGCCAACATTCAAAATATTCATCCAGAGCTGAAAGTTGAAAAGAAAACCATTCAGCTTTTGGTACGGGATATCTTGACGTCGGAAAAAGCAGACTTAAGTGTGGATGTGATATTTGTGGATGATAAGTTTATGAGGCAATTGAACAAAAAATTTACAAAAAGAGAAAAAACGACAGACGTGCTCTCATTTGGAATGAGGGAAGGCAAACTACAGACAATAGAGTATCCCTGCTTAGGAGATGTTTACGTTTCTTTGGACCAAGCTAAAAGGCAAGCGGTTGAATACAAAGTAGGATTCGAAGAGGAGATAGCACGTTTGGTTGCGCATGGACTTCTTCATTTATTAGGGTATGACCATACAAACAAAAAAGAAGAAAATATTATGAGAAAAAAGGAGGAGGTGTATTTGAAAAAGATGGCAAAGTTATTGAAATCATCTTAAAGGGATTCACCCTGAAGGGGATGAGGGGTGAGGTAAGATAAACAAAATTAAATCAAGCATGCTTGAAACATACGCTTTAGAATTTGACCGAAAAATAAGATTATGAAACTTATCCACAAGATTGCACATCCGATATTGAAATTCCTAAATCACCTCTTCTGTTATGCTCCCAACAGGAGAAGCCCAGAAGAGGAGAATGATGGTGAAATATCCGCAGAGGAGATCGAGTCGGTAACTCAAACACCACAAACGGCACTGGAGGAGGAAGAGAGACGGATGATCCATGGGGTGGTGGAGTTGGGTGAGACTGCGGTAGAGGAGATCATGCGCCCCCGCCCAGACATGATCTGTACAGATGAGAACTCCGCCCCGGATCAGATAAGAGAGTTGGTGAGAAAACACGGACACTCACGTATTCCTATCTATAAAGAGAACATCGATAGCATCACCGGAATCATCTACATTAAGGATCTTTTCCTGCAGACGGCTTATCACAGAAAGACCACCAAGTTGTCCTCACTGGCACGAAAAGCATATTTCATCCCGGAAAGCAAAAAAGTGGATGAGCTTTTAAAGGAGTTCAAAAAGGACAAAATCCACATGGCTATTGTGGTGGACGAGTACGGTGGCACCGCAGGTTTGGTTACCTTAGAAGACATCTTAGAGGAGATTGTAGGAGAGATACAGGATGAATACGATAAAGAGCTACCTCCCATTCAAAAACTGGATGAGAGAACCTACCGGGTGGATGCCGGGGTGAGCATAGAAGATTTAAATGAAACCTTAGCCACCAAAATCGAGGAGAAAGGATTTGAAACCGTGGGAGGTTTCATCTACGATCTGGTGGGCAGTGTCCCGGAGCAAGGACGGATCTTAGAATATAAATCTGCGGAGTGCGAACTGAAGCTTTTAATAGAGAAAGTAGAAGGTCAAAGAATAAAGACTGTTAAGATTACCAACATTTCACCGTTGAAAACCCCCCCGGACAACCTTTCGGAAGATGCGTAGCCAAGTTTCCATTGTAAGGTGTGCCGACTATACTTACCCTAATGTTCAGGCAGCAGTCAGAACCTGTTTTGATCATCTGGGGGGGTTGGAAAGATTTGTAAAGAAAGATCAAAAGGTTCTGATCAAGCCTAATTTGCTTTCCGCCAAAGATCCCTCTCGTGCTATCACCACCCACCCCAGTGTAGTTCGGGCAGTGACAGAACAGGTGCAGAAGCTGGGTGCGGTGCCCATCCTGGGAGACAGCCCGGGAGGTATAGATCGGGGTATAAAAAGGGTATGGGAAAACACCAAGCTTTCGGAGGTGGCAGGACAAACCGGTGCCAAATTAGTTGCATTTGAAAGCTCCGGAGTATACGGAAAAACCACCCCTGAGGGCAAAACCTACTATATAGCCAAGCCGGTTATAGATGCGGATGTGATCATCAGTCTTGCCAAACTCAAGACTCATACTCTGACCTTGATGACCTGTGCGGTCAAGAACATGTTCGGATCCATACCGGGTTTTCGAAAAGGGGAATACCATAAAGAAGCACCCAAGCCAAAAGATTTTGCCCGGGTGGTGGTGGATATTTTTTCCCTGACCAAACCCCACTTAACTTTAGTGGATGCGGTGGTTTGCATGGAGGGGGATGGACCTTCCTCCGGCAACCCTAAATATGCAGGACTGCTCCTTTCTGGCACAGATGCAGTGGCTCTGGACATGGTGGCGGCAAAAATTATGGGCTTCAAAGACGGGGAGATCGATACCACCTCGATAGCTCAAGAAAAAGGCTTGGGAGCGAAATCATTTGAGCAGATTGAAATACAAGGGGAAAACTTTAGCCGACTTTCTTTGCCTAAATTCGTCCTTCCTTCCAATCGGCTCATAAAAATGATTCCTGATTTTCTGCTCAGGTTAGTTGCTCCATTCGTCTGGGTGCGGCCAAACATCCTGGATGGCAACTGCACTAACTGCAACATATGTGTGGAGAGTTGTCCTACCAAAAGCATCCACAAAGGTGAAAAGAGGCCTTATTTCGATTATACCAACTGCATCAACTGCATGTGTTGTCATGAGCTTTGTCCCCACAAGGCAGTGTATCTGGAGAAAAGCCGAATCGCCAAAAGAATCAGGTGATTCATTCTCATGTAGTGTCGCAACTCCGTCTGCCCTAAACGTAGTTGAAAGGTTTATCCTGAACGAATGTGAAGGGTGTGCGACGCTTTGAAGTAGCGGAAACCTTTAGGTTTCCACCGAGGAAGTAGGGGCGATGCTCTGCCATCGCCCTAAAGTTCGGGCGGACACACTTCGTACCGAGCGCTCTCAGTGCGAGGCAGAGGTCCGCCCCTACTCATTTCAGAAAAAAACCAGAACCTAACTTAAGTTAGGTTCTGGCTCTACACTTTCCTTAAGATAAAATCGTTGTAATAACCGATCCCATGGATCCAGAATTCGGACAAAGGTTTCCTCGTTCGAGCGGGGTGCCCTCACCCCGCTCCACCTAACGGTCAAGGGTGACGGAGACCCGTCTGGGAGGGCACCCTTGACCAACAAACGACTCTTTTTTCTATGGTAGGGGCGATGCTCTGCCATCGCCCAAAAGCTCTCAGATTATCTCAACCGCCTCTTGGGGAATCCAGCCTTTTATTCCGTTGGGAAGCGAGATACGATACCATCCCTCCTTCTCCTCATCCACCCGGAAGTCCAGACCCTCATGACCGGTGAATTGCAGGATATAGTCTTCTCCCGGTCCGCTTCTTACCTCCACCTGGGGAGAAATCACCACTCCGTGATCTAAAGAATCGAAGTAGATCTTAGCCCAAAGCGATGATCCAAAGATCAAAAGAAGGGCCAAAAACGTGGCAAACACCAGTCGAAGGTATCTTCTTGATCTTTTGAAAATCATTAAGATGCCCAAAGTCATAGATAGGGTATAGAAAAAAGAAGTAAGAAGAGCAAATTCATCCGCGCTCCAGAGATTTAGAAACCAATCAAGCATATTGGATAGGGGATTGATCTTCTGTTCTTCGATTTTGTCTAAGGTGAAAAGTTTGATAAATGACAGATTGGCTTTTGTATCTTCATCTCTGGGTTCCAAAACTAAAGCCCTTCTGTAGTTTGCGATGGCCTTGCCTAATTGATTCTGGCGGAAATGAGCATTGCCCAGATTGTGAAACACCCTGAAATTCTTTATTCCCAAATCCAAGATACTTTCATATGCTTCTATAGCCTGATCAAATTTGCCTTCCTCGTAGCTTTGATTTCCCTTTTTGAAAAGCACGTTTGCAGACTCTGCGTCTGCATTGGCTTCAAATAAGGGCAGTAGCAGGACCAAAATTCCGAAGATTACTATCTTTTCTCTCATAAATCTTTTCGCCTTTGTTTGTCACGAACTTTCCGGCTAAAAGAAAGTCGATCTTTGGGTGAGAAAAGCTCCCACCCTTATCCTTCTAATTTTACAATCGCTTCTTTAGCCTGACTTAAAAATCTTTTCATCTCCTGCTCTGTGGAAGATCCGGGAGCGAATCTGGCAAAATCGCAAAAGTCTAAAACCTTTGCCAGATTGTCTATCCCCTCTTTTTTCAATCCTCTTTCGTAAAGCTTAAGTTTGATCTGATCATTGGTCAAACCATAAGCTGGAAGGTTAAGCTTGTCTCCCACATATTGAAGCAAAGCTTTAGCAACCTCACTATAAAATTCCTTTGAACTCTGGGCAGAGATTAACTTCTTTGCCCCTTTCAATCTTTTCTTGGCTGATTTGTGCGCTCGTCTTTGGCGAGCATATCCCACATCGGAATTGAGCTTTTCTCTTACCTTCTGGTATCGCCACGATATGGCAAGAGCAAGCAAGGGGATTAGATGAAGAAACAAAAACAGGGGTTTATCATAAAGATGATCTCCCTGATCCTCAAGCTCACTGGTGGAGAGTTTAATATAGCGTATATCCTTTACCACCCTCCCGATCTCCTGCTTGGAAAGCCGGGCAATCTCAACCGGAGAAGCTTCTGAAGGGGGAAGAACAGTCAAAAGGATGGGCTCACTTTTCTGTGTTTTATAACTTTTGGTTTTGGGATCGAAAAACGAGAACTCAACCGGCGGGATGGTATATTTGCCTGCTTTTCTGGGGATCAGAACCTCCTCATAAGTTTTCACTCCTCGCACTTTGTAATTCTTCTTGGAGACGTTTTCTGAGCTACCAGAACTATAAGTGCGAAAATCTGAAAGCTCTGAGGTGGCTGGTTTTCCCACCGACTTTATGTTTCCCAGTCCGCTTATCTTTGTCTTTAAGGTGATGGGCTGACCCACCTCCACCTGGGTTTTATCCACGCTGACCTTCAGTTTATAATTTCCCACGGTTCCACTGAAATTCTCCGGCTTGCCCATTTCAGGGAGAGGCAAAACCTCAATTCCGATGGGTTTTGATTTTAGAATCTGAGGCTTTCCCTGTCGAAAGAGGCTCAACAGATCCCGATCGAATATGGCAAACGGATCCCGGTTAAGGAAGCGATCAAGATCCTCCTCCGTGCACTTTAGCTCTGCTCCTCCGATGGTGAGCTTTCCCGTGGATGTGGGAAAGAGTGCGACTTTAAGCTCCTGCACAAAATATTGTCTCCCATCTATCTCCTGATAATATTGCCTTTTGGGTGGCAAATCCTCAGACCAGAAACCGGTAAGTGATGGTGGAGTGTATTCGGGATTATTGAACAACCTCACTCCTTGATAAAACCTGAAGGTTAAGGTGATCTGCTCATTCACATACACTTTCTTCTTGTCCACCACGGTCTCTATGAACAGATTTTTACCCTGAAGCTTAAGTTTCGCCTTTTGCTTCTCTTTGCGAGCTGGTGTTGGGGAGGATTGGGTTTTAGTTTTACTCAACACCGTAATCTGGATGGGGATGGTCTGATGGGTTTTTCCTTTTAACTTTATTCGCGCAGGACCTATGGTGAATTTTCCTGGCTTTCTGGGAAACAGAATATAATTGAAGATTACCGAGGAGGATATCCGCCCATTGGTATAGGTGTAACTATGTGATCTTCCCGCTGAGTAGACGGTGAAGTCATCCAGAGGGGGAAGTTGAGGCTGGGGGATGGACTTAACATTGCCCGACACGGAGATGGTGAGAGTGATCTGGCCATCCAGCTCCACCTCGGTTTTATCTACAGAGGTGGTAAAAAGCGTGTTTTCTGCGAAGGAGAGCTGGGTGAGGAGTAAATACAGAAACACCCCTACGGTCAGGATGATTCCCTTTTGCAGACGGCAGACTCCAGACTGCAGACTCCAGACTGCAGACTGCCTACTGCCCACTGGTGTCTGCCTACTGCCTACTGCTGACTGCCTACTGCTCACTGCCATCCTACCAATCCTTTCCTCCTCTTTTCCCTCGTCCCTGAGGAGCCTTTTTTTGTTTCTTAAGCAACTCCTTCTCATCGTCCTTCAAAGCATTCAATATCCTTTCAGCCTCCTCCTTAGTCATACCTTCTTTAGGTTTTAATTGTTCCCGTTGTTGCTCTTTTTGCTTTTGGTCATCTTCAGTTTGTGACATTTGGCTTTGGTCCTCTTGTTGCTGGGGCTGTGGTTGAGTTTGTTGCTGTTGTTTTTCTTGCTCCGACTGATCCTGTTGTTGTTTTTGTTCTTGCTGTCTTTGCAATTCTTTGTCCAGCATCTCTTTCATCTTCTTTCGAACGAACTCCAAATTATATTTGGCATCCTCATCGTCCGGATCCAATTCTAAGGACTTCTGGTATGCCTGGATGGCTTCGGGATATTTTCCTGATCGGTAAAATGTATTGCCAAAATTATAATAAGTCTGAGCTTGATGTCCGGATTCATCTGAGCTTAACGCCTTATAATATCTTTCTAAAGCGTCTGGATATTTCTCCTGCTGATACATCACGTTCCCCAGGTTATAGGAGAGCTCAGGTGATTCCGGCTTTTCAATCTCGGCATCTCGATAATACTTCAAAGCCTTCTCCCAAGTTTCTGCCGCTTTATATTTCTCCCCTTTTTGCAGAAACTCCTGCGCCTGCATATATGCTTTATTCCCCTTCTTACTTAACGAAGAGAAGGAATCACCAAAAGCTAAGCTTGTCCCAAAGAAAACCATTGTGATAATTACAAACAGGCAAAATCTGTCTAATCTGTTTAATCTGTTGGGCAAAATAACCACCTCGGGAATAAAAGTTCAAGAGTTCAAGGGTTCAAAAGTTCAATCAGTTTTTATTTGGTTCTTGTGTCTGACTTTAGTTTTTCCATCATCTTTTTGCTTCTTCTCTCAGACAAAAGAAATTCGATCGTCAGGCACAAAATTGATAGAAAGAGGAAGACTTGATATCGATCCTCATACTGAGTCATAAGTTTCCCTTCCAGTTCTTTTTTCTCCATCTTGGATATCTCGTCGTAGATTTTATCCAGTTCCATCTCACCGCTGGTAGCGTGATAGTATTTTCCACCGGTGGTAAGGGCAATCTTTTGTAAAGTTGTCTCATCTAATTTGCTCATTACCACATTCCCCCCTTTATCTTTTTTGTATCCTGTCACCGCACCTTTTTTATTTCTTATAGGTATCGGCTCTCCCTGAACCGATCCTATACCAATGGTGTAAATTTTTATACCTTCCGCGGCTGCCTCCTCTGCCGCGCCGAGTGGATCTGAATCATGATCCTCCCCATCAGTCAAAAGTATAAGCACCTTGTATTTTCTCGTCTTTTGATCAAAAGCCTTAATCGAGGTGCGAATGGCGTCTCCCACGGCAGTTCCTGGCTGAGGGATCAAATCCACGTCCATTATATCTAAAAACATACCGGTGGCGGAGTAGTCTAAGGTAAGGGGGCACTGGATGAATGCCGCCCCGGCAAAAGCCACCAATCCCACCCGATCCCCTCGCATTCGAGCGATCAATCCATTTACCTCCTGTTTGGCTTTCTTTAGACGGGAGGGCGAAAAATCCTGTGCCATCATGGAGAGAGAACAATCCAGGGCAATGACTATATCCACCCCCTCCCGTTTCATCAGAGTGAGCTTGGTTCCCAGTTGCGGGCGGGCTAAAGAAAACAGAAGAAAGAAAATGGCTAAAAGCAACAACGCCACCTTCCATCGTTGTTTTCTTGGGCTGAAGGATGAGGTGAGCTTCTCCATTAAACTAAGATTACCAAATCTCTTTAAGGCTTTTCTTTTCATCCTGAAGACCAGCATGTAAAAAATCATCAGAAGTGGAAGCAAAAACAAAAGGACGTATAAAAAGTCAATTTGGGCTATTCGCATTCTTGTACCCTGATTATCTTACCTGTGTGGTTACATTTTGAGTATAAAATCCTGACACTATGAAAAACTCACGATCACTTAGCGTCAGGATTACAAAATCCTAACGCAACAAAAAACTCTCTTTTCTGGTTTCATCGGGACGATGTCTTTGTTTGAAATCAAAACCTATGGAATCTTTCTATATCTGGTGTTAGCCAGGACTATCTCCACTACCAGAAGTACCAGTCCCACAAAGGCATAATTTGAGAAAAGCTCGTTGTATTGCAGATATTCTTTCACCTTTATCTCGGACCGTTCCATCAGGCTTATCTGTTTATAAATGTGAGCAAGCCCCTTTTCATCTTTGGCTCGGAAATATTCTCCGCCGGTTATCTGGGCAATTTGCATTAAAGTGGACTCATCTATCTCATTTTCAATGTAAATATATCTTCTGCCGAAGATGGGATCATCAACCGGGTAGGGGGCATTTCCCGGCTTCCCTGCGCCTATGGTATGGATCTTCACCTTCATTGCCTTTGCCGCCTGGGCGGCGGTTAAAGGATCGATCTCTCCGGCATTGTTCCTTCCATCAGAAAGCAGAATCACCACCTTGCTTTTGGCGTCACTTTCTCTGAGTCGATTAACCGCATTGGCAATGGCTAAGCCTATGGCGGTTCCGTCCTCGATCATTCCAAAATCTACCAGATCTAAGAAGCTGAATAAAACCCCATGATCTAAAGTTAACGGGCACTGGGTAAAGCTCTTTTTGGAGAAGACCACCAATCCTATCCGGTCGCTGTGTCTTCCTTCGATGAACTCTTTGATCACCTGCTTGGCTACGTATAGGCGGTTATGAGGTTTAAAGTCCTCTGCTCGCATGCTCCCCGAAATATCTAAAACCAGCATGATGTCAACCCCCTCAGAGGAGGTCTCCTGTCCCTTTCTTCCGGATTGAGGTCGAGCCAAGGCAAATGCTAAAAATATTATTGCCACCGCCCTCAAAACAGCCAGGATATGCCTCTCCCTTAATCGAAAAGAGGGCTTGAGTCTTCTTACCAGATTGACGTCTGAATATCTTATACTTGCCACCCTAGCTTTTTTGAACTTGAAATAATAGACTAAAAGCCCGATGGCGACCAAAACGAAGATCAGAAATATTGGATCTTGAAATCTGAACATGGTGGATCAACTCGAACTGAATGATCATCAGCCACGAAATGCGGGGGCCAAACCCCGTGGCTACAGACTTTCCTACCTCTCCCTCTTAGTCCCCCTCTCCATGAAATGGAGAGGGGTTCACCCTGAAGGGATTTCCCTCGATCCTGAGATCTTCGGGATCGAAGGACACCCTGAAGGGGGTATAGGGGGTGAGGTGCATAAATCTACTTCTCAACCAAAACCTCTTCTTTTACCTTCTCCTTCTTTGTCATATTAACCACATCATAGGCATCGTTTAAGCTTTTTTCAGTCTCCTCGGTTGAGGGGATATATTTGGCGAATTTCACCAGATTACAAAAGCACAGAAGACCATATATCAACTCCACTATCCCCGGGTCTAACCTGATCCTTTTCATCTCTCCTCTTATCTCCTCCGTGGTTCGGTCCACAGCTGAAATTTGGTATCGACGCTCGACATATTTTCTGATAATATTGGAAAAGATGATGAAATACTTTTTGATCTGTTTCTTTTTGAGAAGATCTGAGTTTCTCAGGGATTCAAGCTCAAAAAGCGCCACCTCCCAGGCGGGCTTCTGCAATTCTTCAGGGATTTCAGGCAAAGCCAAGCCTTTTGTCCTTTGTCGGTAATACAAGAAGCCCCCTGCCCCCAGCAAAATCAAAATTGGGAGAATAATAAGATATGCCCAATATCCTCCCGTTATGTGGATAGGAGGTTTCAGTCCTCTTATATCTTCTTTATCGCTTTCGGAAGCTCCCACACTTTTGACCAGGATGAAAAGAGGTTCCGATTCAATCTGTTTTTTTTCGCCTTCAGGATTGGTGTAGTTTATGGCAATAGGAGGGATGACGTATTCTCCGGTGGTGAAGGTGGTGATTACGTATTCGCTTTTGTTTATGACTGTTCCATTTTTGGCTTTCTTCGGATCATAAATCTTATAGTCCTTGACCTCAAATGCTCCCAGGTTCGAGCCCAAAGCTAAAGGTTCCAATTCGACTTCCGAATCTGTGGTTACGATCAGAGTGTAAAGTATTCTGTTGCCGATGGTGATGGTGGCGCGATCCACAAACGACTCCACGGAGATTAGAGACTTCTCGGCTGGATGGATTTCACCCCAAACGCTCATCCTGAAGGGAAAGTAGAACAGGATCGCTACCAGAAGAAACCCGATAACTTTCAGCACCTTTAATTTTCTCTCCTTCATCATTTTTTTGAAGAACTCTTGCTTAAATCTTGAATACGTTCTAAAACTGATCATCAAATATCTTAACTTTCTCCGCTTCCATCATCCTATTAATTAATTTGTTATAAGCTTCCTCCTGCTTCATTCTCTTAAGCTCTGATTCGATCTGTGATCTAATCTCGTTTAGCTTTCTGTCTTTAAATTCTTCTTTATGAGCATCATAGTAAAGCTTTATCTCGCTTTCGCTAATTTCTATATCCTGGGGAATCTCCTCAGCTAAAAGTCTATTTATCATCATCTGCTTTTTGAACTGAAAGACTCCCTCCTCTACGTCTTTATCCTCATCCAGTCCCTGACGAAGAGCGGTATGATACAAAAGCTCCGATCCCAGATAGCTTTGTAAAAACTTAAATTTGCCCTCTTTGCCCTTGAACTGGCTTTGAACAGATGGAGGAAGTTTTTCGATTTCGTCTTCCAGTTCTGTCATGCTGATCTCCCGGTCACCGATTCTGGCTACCACCACTCCCCCTTTCTTTTCCGTTTCGGGTCGATTCAGATCAGTACTTCTCTCCAACTGTTTCTGAGCTTCCAGTGAGCGTCCCATTCTCTCAAAACAGATCACCAGACTTTTATTAACCTTATTTTTCAATTCGCTTTTCGGATCAAGAAGTTTAGCCCGGATGAATCTGGCGGCGGCATTTTCATAATCTTTTAAGTGACTCAAATATATATTGCCCATGATGTAGTTTATATTGGCTTGTCTTTTCTTTCCAAGTCCACTATGGTCAAGCAGGCGTTCGTATTCTGCCACAGCCTGAGCGTAAAGTTTGCTGTCTTCAAGCTCTGCCGCCAGATCTTGCTGTTGGGAAAAATTCAGCTCCCACTCTGCCATACCTCGCACCTGAAGATAGATCAAAACAGAGATAATGAGCAACACCCCCACCAATGTTAGAGTGACAAGCAAAATTGGATTAGTTTTAGTATGGGCCGTATACATTTCTTTCTCCATTTTAGCGTAAGCTTGCGGTATAAACGATCTTGAGAATTATGGAAAAGATACAGACGTAGCGGTGATACTCTCGCTTGCGCCCCCACCAAGCTTAATGTAGGGGTGAAGCTTTAGGAACTACTGAAAAAGTGTTTTGGGAGTGCGAAAGCTTGTCCGCAGGATCCCGCCCAGACGGGCTCGGACGAGTCCCCGTCTGGGGGCGTCCGTCTGGACGCTTCGCGGGGCTTTCGCGATTTCTTTAAATTTAGATATCCTTATACCGTCACCACTCAAACCCTGACGAAAACCGCCCAGATGGGCACTCCGGTCAACCAGCCAGGTCTTTCTTTTCTGGCGGCTGGCTCTTCTCCGGTCCCTCTCCTTTGATCTCCTCCTCTATATCCTTTGTTCCTTTCTTGAACTCAGCCACGCTCTTGCCCAGTCCGCGAGCTATCTCCGGAATCTTTCTTGCCCCGAAGAGCAGAAGAATGATCAAAAGGATTAACAAAAGTTCCTGTGCCCCGATTCCTCCTAACATAACTCCTCCTATCGGAACCTTTTGGCTCTCACCTTGAAGAAAGCCATCAAAGGTTCCACGTATGATCTATCCGTTAAGATGCGAACATGATCTATATCCATGGATCTAAAACCTCTATCCAGCTTTGCCTTTTCTTTCAAAGCGTATTGAAAAAAACTTTTCCTCACCTCCGGGTTTTTTGTGTCTATGATGATCCGTTCTTCCGTTTCTGTATCCTCCAGCTCTATAAAGCCAACGTTAGGCAACTCTATCTCTCGGGGATCAGCTATTTTGATAGCGATAAGATCATGTTTTTTGTTGGCTATGGAAAGCATTTTCTCAAAGCCTGAGCTTAAAAAATCTGAGACCAAAAAGACCACGCTTCTTCTTTTGATCACCTGTCCCAGAAACTCAAGTGCGCAATTTATGTCCGTCCTCTGATGTTGAGGCTTAAAATAAAGCACCTCCCGGATCAGTCTCAAAACGTGGGAGCTTCCTTTTTTGGGAGGTATATATTTCTCCACCCGGTCGGTGAAAATGATCATCCCCACCCGATCATTGTTCTTTATGGCAGAGAAAGCCAGGACCGAGCACAACTCAGCCGCTATCTCTCCTTTCATCCTCTGTGCAGTCCCGAACTCTCCTGAAGAGGAAGCATCCACCAGAAGCATCACGGTAAGTTCCCTCTCCTCCTTGAACTTTTTGACGAACGGAAAACCGTATCGGGCGGTAACGTTCCAGTCGATAATCCGAACGTCATCTCCCGGCTGGTATTCCCTCACCTCCTCAAACTCCATTCCCCGACCCTTAAAGATAGAATGGTATTCCCCGGAGAAGACATCGTTGACCAGCTTTTTTGTCCTGATCTCGATTCTTCTCACCTTTCTTATGATTTCCTTTGGTAACATCCAGTGTCTCTAAAATTAAACGTTTGCAATGGAGTATCTGCCTTTAGGCAGATCTTTTAGTCAAGCTAAAGTCGTAGATCCCGCCTCGGCGGGGCTTGACACTCCAGAGTCTATGAGTTTTTACCAGAACCTAACTTAAGTTAGGTTCTGGTCTAATAATCAGAAAAACTTAAGGCACTTCTATCTCATCGAACACCTTTTTTACAATATCCTCTGAAGTGATCTCCTCGGCTTCAGCTTCATAGGTAACGATGACTCGATGTCTCAAAACGTCCATGCCGATGGCTTTAACATCCTCAGGGGTAACGTAGCCTCTCCCTTTCAGAAAAGCATGAGCCTTGGCGACCAGATTCAGATAGATGGAAGCTCGAGGTGAGGCACCATAAGCGATCAAATCCTTAAGATCAAGATTATATTCCTGTGGAGCTCTGGTGGCAAAGACGATATTTAGGATGTAATCCTTTATCTTCTCATCCACATAGATTTGAGCTACCACCTCTCTGGCTTTTAAAATATCCTCAGGTGAGATCACCTTTTTTATCTCCGGGAAACCAACCTCAGCATTACAATCTATGATCTCCAATTCTTCCTTCCTGCTGGGATAGGTGATGGAGAGTTTAAGCATGAATCGATCCACCTGAGCCTCGGGGAGCGGATAGGTTCCCTCCTGCTCGATTGGGTTTTGAGTGGCCATGACTAAAAACGGCTTCTCCAAAGGGAAGGTGTTATCACCTATGGTCACTTGCCTTTCCTGCATGGCTTCCAGAAGAGCGCTCTGCACCTTGGCCGGGGCACGGTTTATCTCGTCTGCTAAAATCAGATTAGAAAAGATGGGTCCCTTTTTGGTGCTGAAGGTTCCGCTCTGAGGATTATAAATCATGGTGCCGGTAAGATCGGCTGGCAGAAGGTCGGGAGTAAATTGAATCCTCTGAAACTTGGTCTGAATGGCATCAGAGAGGATCTTGATGGAAAGAGTCTTGGCAAGACCGGGTACCCCCTCGATCAAGATGTGTCCATTAGCTAAAAGACCAATCAAGAGCCTTTCCACCAGATATTTCTGTCCCACTATCACCTTCCCCATCTCGGCTAAAAGCTCCTGCACAAAAAGAGATTCCTTCTCCACCTTTTCTTGAATGGCTTTGATGTCATAAGCGGTCTTAACTGTTTCATCCGGCATATTTCTCCTCCACCCAAAAGCAGTTTTATCTTTTATGATTGGTAGCCGCAAGCTTTAGCTTGCGTAACTGAGACGAATGTCTCGCGGACAATCGATCTCTATGGCTCCTTGTGGATGTTATCCCAGACGAGCAGACGCTCCCGTATGGGGGTCTTTGTCATCCACAGCGAGCAGTATTTTTATTCTACACCCTCTCACCGATTTTGTTCCAAAAATTCTCTCACCTGTTTGGTCATCTCCTCACATCTTTTCTTTTCGAACTTCTCTCCAGCAAACTTAACAAGATCGCAGGCGGAGAGGATTTCTTTTAAGAGAGAAATTCTTTCGGGTGACAGATTCAGATTTGATAATGAACTGATGATATCATTGGTGGTTTTTCCGGAGGTGACGATCTGGTATTTTGCCTCAAGATGGCCAGTGAGTAATTTGTAAACGTCAGCCGAGAAGTCGTCCAGCTCTTCTTTTTGAACCCTCTGGTAGATTGCTTCCAGTTTTTTCAAGGTTTTATCTTCAAGAGATTCCTCTTTAGCAAGCGATTTTTCCATCTCCTTTTCTTTGGTGATTTCGATTCGTCTTGCCTTCCTCCTGGCTGAGTAGATCACATAGATCAATACGAAGAATATAACTATGATTAAAACGGTCGTATACTTTGGTCCCTTTTTCTCGATGGGTGGGGTTATCTGCACGTTTATAGGCTGAGTGGAAAGAGAGGAGCTATCCTGTGTCAGATTATCGACATAACTAAGTTCGATCGAGCCGATCCTTCCTGCTTTAGTCTGAATGGGCTTCAGAGTGAATCTGAATATCTTGAGCGATTTCGTCTTTCCCTCTTCTGTTTTGGTCTCATTCAAAGAGGAAGTCCCCAAAATCTCAAGATTTTCACATTCTGGTGGCTCAACTGGAGTTACGCTAAACCTGTCCTGTTCTCCCTCCCAGCTTGTCTCGACTGTAAAAGTCAGCTTCTGATTGAAAGGAACTTCAGGTCGATCCACCCATGCTTTAAGCTCAATTTTTGCCTGGATCGAATCAGTCTGGCAAGTGGCTGGCAAAGGAAAAAGAAAAGCCACAATAGCAGATAGTAATAATAAATGTAAAATCTTGATCCCGGTTATAAAACCTGAAGTATATTTACCCATTTGGGGTTACTCCACAAACAATGAGCTTGTGCAAAACTATCGTTGTTTTTACCTTTCCCCCGGTGTCTCCCTCTCCTCCTTGTGGAGAGGGGTTCATCCTGAAGGGATTTCCCTCGATCCTGCACTTCGTCCCCCGCCATAGGCGGGGTGTCGAAGGAAGATCTTCGGGATCGAAGGACACCCTGAAGGGGAGTAAGGGGAAAGGGTTCAATTGAAGGTTTTTACACATGAGTGCACCAGCTTGCTGGTGCGGTTTCCCTCGGGATATTACCACTGGTGGAACAAGAACTTCAACATTTCGATAAATCGCGAAAGCAAGCTTTCGCACTCCTAAAACTTATAGTTTGAGTTATGGAAAGCTGAAGCTTTCCGTTACATGAGTGGTTATCCTTTCCTTTTCGTAGTCTTCCTCTTTTTAGCCATCCTCTTTTTCGCTTTTTTCGGCTTGACAGTTACTTTTTTCTTTGTTGGCTTTTTAGCCCTTTTCGATTTGGCAGTCACTTTCTTCTTAGCTGGCTTCTTAACCTTTTTTGGTTTGGCCACCTTTTTGGCTGGCTTTTTAGCTTTTTTCTCAAGCTTTTCCAACTCCTCTTTCATCAAGACTGCTACTTCTGCCGGGCTTTCTGCCACCTTGATTTTAGCCTTTTGGAAGGCGGCGACTTTTTCAGCCGCAGTTCCGCTTCCACCAGCGATTATGGCGCCAGCATGCCCCATTCTTTTTCCCGGAGGAGCGGTTCTTCCTGCCACAAAAGCCACCACTGGCTTGGTCATGTTCTTCTTTATGAATAATGCCGCTTCCTCCTCATCCGTTCCGCCGATCTCACCGATTAAAACCACCGCCTTGGTCTGGGGGTCTTTTTCAAACATCTCCAGCACATCTAAAAAACCTGTGCCCACTATCTGATCTCCACCAGTGCCCAAGCAGGTGGATTGACCCATGCCATTTTGGGTGAGATGATACACCACCTCATAGGTTAAGGTGCCGCTTCGAGAGACCACTCCCACATTGCCCTTCATATGAATCTGTCCCGGCATTATCCCCACCTTGGTCACTCCGGGGGTAATCAGGCCGGGAGTATTCGGACCAACCAGTCTGGTCTTTTTACCTTTCAGGTAATTATACACTTCAAGCATGTCCATGGCTGGAACGCCCTCACTTATGCAGATCACCAGATCAATTCCCGCCTCTGCCGCCTCATAAATGGCATCCACGGCAAACTTCGAGGGGACGTAGATCACTGAGGTATTAGCTTTTGTGGCATCCCTTGCCTCTTTAACCGAGTCAAATACTGGAACGCCTTCAACCGTTTCTCCTGCTTTCCCCGGTGTGACCCCTGCCACGATCTTTGTCCCATAATCCAGCATTTGCTTGGTATGAAACGCCCCATCCCTTCCGGTGATCCCTTGAACTACCACCCGGGTATTTTTGTCAATTAGTATGCTCATGTGATTCTCCTTTTTTAATGCGTCTATGGCTGGGATAAATTCCCAGCCCTATGGGGTTTTTCTCACTACACTTGAAATCATCGTTCATAGTCGGAGGAATTCATCCTCCGACATAAGTATCAAGATCGGTATCAAACTTCCCTGTTGCTGAAGCGTATTTGTAATCCTCCGGTTTCTCCACTAATTTTGCCTTGACCGGATTATTATACAGGTAATTAAGCCGTTCGTCAAACTCCTTTCTATTCCGAATAACGTGATCATAAAAACTCTCTTGCCAAACCTTCGGTTTGGGCAGGGACGAATTCCCTGCCCTATGATTAAGGGCATCATAGTCGGGGGAATTCATCCCCCGACTGAGGTTATTATATCTTCGGGAAAAACTACCTTTTATGTGTCGCATCACATCGGAGATGGTGTTTCTTCTATCTGGCACCACCATCAAGTGAATGTAATCGGGCATTACCACGAAACCGATGAGCTTGAATCTCAACTTTTCCCTGACCTCATAAATGGTTTGAATCAAAAAATCCGCTGTTTTTCCATCAGAGAAGATTTTGGTGTTGCAATATGTTTTGCTCGTGACAAAATGACAATAATTCTCAATGTTGAAACGGGTTACTTTAGCCATCCTTGGATTCCAACTGTCTTATGGCTGGGATAAATTCCCAGCCCTATATATTAGGTGGCTACATTCACCACCATATGCAATAAAGTCGATGTTTGGCACGTCTGACTCAAACTAACCTCCGAACATGGTGGTTTGGGTCATTCCCGAAAGCTGAATCGCCCTCTTCACCACCTCTTCCATGGAGCTGGAGGCGGTGAGGTTTACCTCCTCCAAAATTTTTCGAGCTTTATCTTCATTTGTTCCAGTCAATCTCACCACGATAGGGACCTTTGGCCTTAATTGGTTGACCGCATAAACGATTCCTTTTGCCACGTCATCGCACCGGGTGATTCCGCCGAAGATGTTGAAAAGAATGGCCTTCACGTTCGGATCCCGCAGGATGATGTTCATGGCACTTACCACCTTCTCCGGGTTGGAGCTTCCTCCGATATCCAAAAAATTAGCCGGCTCCGCCCCAAATCTTTTTACTAAATCCATGGTAGCCATTGCCAGTCCGGCTCCATTTACGATGCATCCTATGTTTCCGTCCAGTTTCACAAAGGAGAGATCCTTCTCCCGGGCTTCGATTTCGGCTTTCTCCTCTGCATCCAAATCCCTCATCTCTTCTATCTCCGGATGCCTTGCCAGCCCGGAATCATCTATGTTTATCTTGGCATCCACAGCCCATACTTCCCCGTCTGGTGTGGTGATGAACGGGTTTATCTCGGCTAAAGAACAATCGTTTTCTGTGAAGGTTTTATAGAGTTTCAGAATAACCGGAGAGGTTTGATTGGCGATCTTTCTGTCCGAATAAAGCAAATAGGCTAAATTCCGTGCTTGAAAGGATTGCAAGCCTAAAAGCGGATCCACCTCCAGCTTAAAAATCTTCTCTGGAGTCTCCCGAGCCACCTCCTCGATGTCTATTCCTCCGGCGGCGGAGACCATGATTACCGGCTTTTTGCTCCTCCGGTCCACGATCACGCCCAGGTAGGCTTCGCTGGCAATGTCCTTGCATTCGGTGACTAAGACCTTTTTGACGGTGAGCCCCTTGATCTCCATACCCAGAATTTGAGAAGCTATCTCGAATGCCTGATCCGGGTTATCCGCCTTCTTTATGCCGCCAGCCTTGCCTCGTCCTCCCACATGCACCTGCGCTTTTACCATGACCGGCTTGCCGATCTTTTCTGCAATTTCTTTTGCTTCATCCGGTGTGGTGGCCATCTCACCGGCAGGAAGAGGAATGCCATACCTGGCGAATATCTGTTTGGCCTGATATTCATGTATCTTCATTATAGCTCCTTTGGTTTTACCCCCCTCCTCCACACTCAGTCCATCGTCCGCCGACCGCAGTCCACCGCTAAAACAGGTTTTGCGGCGGACTGTCGACTGTGGACCGTGGACGCTTTTTATTTCTGATTAGCTGAAGTGGTTGAAATATTTTTCAGAAAAAATTCTGCCTCCTTCATAAGCCTCTCTTTTTTGTTCAACTCAGGATTATCTAAAACCAACTCCAAAAGGTAATTCAACACCTGACCTACTAGTGGAGAAGGTGGAACTTTAAATGTATCCATGATGTCATTTCCCTTCACCTCCAGATCCTTCAAGCCAAATGGAGGTTTTCTCTCCAACTCCAGCCTTATCCTCTCCTCCAGTTCGTCTACATCTTTTGTGCTCCCTTCCTTGCCCTGTGCCGCCACGTCAGCTCTGCGCAAGTCCAGAAGGGGAAAGACCAGCTCCTCTCCCATCTTTCTGATCAATCTTCTTACTCCCTTATCAGTCACTCCGGTGGTGAACATGTGCTTATCTACCAGAAGCGTAACCTGGTCAATAATCTGATTGGAGTAGCGCAATCTTTGCAACACCTTTCGGGCGACTCTGGCTCCTCTTTTCTCATGCCCATAAAAAGTGGCACCAGATTCTGTGGGGGCTTTTGTCTCAGGTTTGGATGCATCATGGAACAGTGCGGCCAGACGAATCACCAGATCCCTGGGAGCGAAATCTACGGTCAATATGGAATGTTCAAACACATCATAAGCGTGATAGCCGCCCGGTTGACTCACTCCCACACAACTGGCTAACTCCGGTAAAATCTTTTCCAAAAGCCCTACCTTTTGCATCAATCTGAAGCCGGCGCTGGGGTATTTAGCCTTAAGTAACAGTTTGTTTAATTCCTCCTGTATTCTTTCTGCTGAGATGGTGGTGATCAAATCCGCATTTTCCTGTAGACTCTTAAGAGTGTTCTCCTCCAGTTCAAATTCAAACCTGGCGGCAAACTGCACCCCCCTCAGCATTCTAAGAGGATCATCCCTAAAAGAATTAGGATTAGTGATCCGAATTAATCTCCTTTTTATGTCCCCTCTTCCTTTCAGAGGGTCTACCAGCTCTCCGGTGGAAAGATTCTCTGCCATGGCGTTTATGGTAAAATCCCGACGAGAAAGATCATCCTCCACCCGCAGGTTATGATCGTATTCCACCCTGAAGTCCTTATGCCCCGATCCGGTGCTGTATTCCTTGCGAGGCAGAGCAATATCGAAAACATGTTCGCCGTCGAATTCTTTGAAAGGTCGGAATTTAATCACTCCAAAAGATTTTCCTACCAGGTCTACTTTTCCAAATCTACTCAACAGGGAAGAAAGTTCATCCAAAGGTATGCCGGTTATTAAATAGTCTTTGTCCTTATCCGGCAGGATGGGGGAGATATATTTATCCCGCACCGCCCCACCCACCTCGTAGATCTTCCCTTTTTCCAAAATTGCTTTTATGATCTTCTCACTCAATCCAGCTATCTTTTCCATACACAACTTTCAATTTCAAATCAAACTGCGGATATTTCCCTCAGCTTCCCGTTGGTGTTCCTCACCAACGGGATATCTCATTACGGTTGGTCAGTCACCAGGATCCCGCCAGAGGCGGGAGAAGACCAACCTTGAGCCATATCTCATTTAAGCACTATTCTGGTTCCAGCGGTCTTTTTCTTCACCGCTTCGTATGCCTTAGGTATGGAAGTGATTATAACCTCTTTTCCTCCTGATTCCAAAAACTGAATGGCGGCTTCGATTTTGGGACCCATGCTTCCGGGAGGGAAATGTCCTTCTTTCAGATATTTTTTCGCCTCCGCTATAGTTAGTTTATCTAAGTCAATTTGCAGGAGAGTTCCGAAATGTAGAGCCACTTTCTCCACCTCGGTCAAGATCAAAAGCAATTCTGCGCCTATGTCCCGGGCTAAGATGGCGGATGCTCTGTCCTTATCGATGACCGCATCCATCCCCTCCAAAGCTCCGTTCTTCTCCACATAAACCGGGATTCCACCACCGCCCGCAGCAAGCACGATCACCCCATTTCCCACCAACGTCTTTATAGTTTTTTTTCCCACGATCTCCAGAGGAATGGGGGAGGGGACCACTCTCCTCCACATCTTTGCCCGATCCTCCTTCATCACCCATTCCCTCTCTTTGGCAAGTCTTTTTGCCTCCTGTCTGGTGTAGTATTGACCTATGAATTTAGTGGGCTCCTTTATGGAGGGATCGTCCTTATCCACTATCACCTGGGTGACGATGGTGAGCACGTCCCGCCTTATTCTTTCTTTTTTCAGCCGATTCTGCAGAGATTGTTCTATCATGTATCCCATTCCTCCTTCAGTATCTGCCACACAGATGCCCAAAGGGAGGATGGGAGCTTTTCCCCGGGCAAGCTCCACCCGCAGGATGGCGTTGCCCACCTGAGGTCCATTGCCATGGGTTATAGCTAAGTTATAACCGTCCCGAATCAGCTCCACAATTCCACGTAAGCTCTCCCGGGTGTTGGCAAACTGTCGGGCAACGGTGTCCTCTTCTTCTTTTCTGGTGATGGCATTTCCCCCCAAAGCCACCACCGCAGTCTTCTTTCTCATTGCGAATTAATAGGAAATCAAACCAAATAATCTACTTGGGGCAAACCTATCTTTTTCTTCTCAGAAATTCCTCCACCACCTCTTCTAAATCCGGCTTTCCAATCTCGGCAAGCTCATAGCGCACCCGGACTGATGGTTTGTTGATCTTGAGCAGTCGGGTCAAGTCAATAGGGGTGGCTATGATAACCGAGTCGCAGGGGATAGCGTTTATGGTTTTTTGCAAATCCCTTATCTGTTTTTTATCGTAACCTAAAGCTGGAATAAGAGCACCGATCTCAGGATATGTTTCGAAAGCCTTCTTTATCTCGCCTTTCACCCAGGGTCGGGGATCGATAATCTCCTTTGCTCCGAATTTTTCTGCGGCTATCACCCCGGCACCATATGTCATTCCGCCATGGGTCAAGGTGGGTCCATCCTCCACCACCAGCACCCTTTTCCCTCGAATCCTTTCAGGATGATCCACAAAAATCGGAGAAGCCGCCTCAATTAAAGTCGCCTCTGGATTTGTGGTTCTCACATTGAATCGAACCTGTTTGATGTCCTGGTAGTCAGCCGAATCCACCTTATTTATCAAAACCACATCTGCTAAGAGCAAATTGGTCCTGCCAGGAAAATAACAAAGCTCATCCCCGGGTCGGTGAGGATCCACCACGGTTATGTGGAGATCAGGTTGGTAGAAGGGGATGTCGTTGTTCCCCCCATCCCAGACAATTACTTCTGCTTCCTTTTCCGCCTGCTTCAATATAACTTTGTAGTCCACACCTGCATAGACCACAGTTCCCCGAATTATATGGGGCTCATATTCCTCTCTCTCCTCTATGGTGCAATGGTGTTTATCCATATCAGCAAAGGAGGCGAAACGTTGACAGATCTGCTTGGTGAGATCACCGTATGGCATGGGATGTCTGATAACCACCGAATTTATTCCCTTTGCTTTTAAAAGCTGGCATACCTTCCGGGTGGTCTGGCTCTTTCCACTTCCTGTTCTGGCGGCACACACCGCGATAATTGGCCGTTTGGACTTAAGGGTGGTGCTCTCCCTGCCCAGAAGCTTGAAGTCTGCTCCTGCCGCCAGAACCTGCGCCGCCTTTTGCATCACGTATTGATAGGAGACGTCGCTGTATGAGAAAATCACCTCGTCGATTTTAAATCTCTTTAAAAGATTCACCAGATCATCCTCTGAGAGGATGGGGATACCTTTGGGATAGAGCTTACCAGCCAGCTGGTGGGGATACTTGCGGCCATGGATATTGGGTATCTGGGTGGCGGTGAAGGCAATAACCTGGTGTTGAGGATTATCTTTAAATATCATATTGAAATTATGGAAATCCCGCCCCGCCGCACCCATTATCAAAACTTTTTTCTTACGCATAAAACTTCCTTGGTTTGAATATGAAGTAAGTTTCCTTTAAGTCATTTTTCTTTTTAAAACCCTTCCGTTTTCCTTTTCTCTTCCTCCATGAAATGGAGAGGGGAGTCTGTGAAAAACTACTTTAAAAAGGCAATTTGGAGTGTTCACCTTTAGGTGAACCGGGTTAAAACTTTTTGTCTTTTCCCCGCCAAAGGCGGGGATCCTGAGGACAAGAAGTTCCAGGTCCCGCCAAAGGCGGGACACTCCAGAAAACCTTTTCCAATTTAGACTTTTTCAGAGAGTTCTGAGAATCAAAATTGGTCAAATTATGTTTTTCACAAGAAAACAGGTTTGATTTGTTGTTGTTGCGGGGTACCCTTCGGCCTGCGCCCTCAGGGCAAGCCCTTACCCCGCAACATACGTATGCATTCATACGAATTTCCGGTTCGGCATGACGGAGACCCCCACCCGTACGGGCGCTCCCAGACGGGAGCTTGTCTGAGCTCGTCTGGGAGGGCACCCAGAACCAACCTTTAATCTCCGGATGGATTGCTTCGTCGCTTGTGTCCCTCGCAATGACGGGCATTGTTGTATTTTCCCGACTGAATCTAAATGCTGGCGGGCGTCCATAAGGACGCCCACCAGTTTATCATAACGTGTTTGCCGTAAAAAAGTTACGGCATAATATCGTCGATCTGAGCCTTCTGTAACTTTCCGCTGAAATCCACATAGATCGCTTTCCATTCGGAGAAGACGTCCAGTGCCGCAGTCCCAGCTTCGCGATGTCCATTTCCGGTCTGGTTGGTACCGCCAAAGGGGAGATGAACCTCGGCTCCGATGGTGGAAGCATTGATGTAGAAAATTCCAGTATACGCATCTCTCATGGCAACGAAAGCTTTGTTCACATCCTGAGTATAAACCGATGCGGAAAGCCCGTAGATGGTGCCGTTGTTTATCTCGATGGCATTCTCCAGGCTGTCGCAGGGGATGACCGCTACCACCGGACCGAATATCTCCTCCTGCGCAATCCTCATCTGGGGAGAAACGTCTCCGAAGATGGTGGGCTCATGGAAGTAACCGTGAGCATAATCGCCGGAGGTCAGTCGGTTGCCGCCGCAAAGAAGCTTGGCCTCACCTTTGCCGATCTTCACATACTCCATCACCGTGTTAAGCTGATCTTCGCTTATCGATGGACCCATCTCCACGCTCGGATCCAGACCATTGCCTATCTTCAAAGCTTTGGCACGTGCCACAAATCTGTCGGTGAACTCCTTTATCACCTTTTTATGCACAATCACCCTGGATGCGGCGGTGCATCTCTGACCGGTGGTGCCGAACCCTCCCCAGATGGCTCCTTCCACAGCCAGATCAATCTTGGCATCATCCATCACCATGATGGCATTCTTGCCCCCCATCTCCATGTTGGTATGCTTGAAGCTGGGAGCACAGGTTTCAGAGACAATCCTTCCCACCGCGGTAGAGCCGGTAAAGGAGACCAGCTTCACATCATCTGATTTCATCAAGGGCTTACCTACTTTGCCTCCTGATCCGGTGACGAAATTAACCACCCCTTTGGGGATACCCGCCTCCTCACAGGCTTTCACCAGGTTATAAGCGGAAAGCGGAGTATAGGAAGCTGGCTTGAATACCACGGTGTTCCCACAGACCAGAGCTGGCATCAGCTTCCAGGAGGGAATAGCCATGGGGAAGTTCCAGGGGGTGATCAGAGTGCTAACTCCCATGGGCATTCGCACAGACATCATGAATTTATTAGGCAGCTCCGAGGGGGTGGTCTGTCCGAATTGCCTTCTCCCCTCGCCTGCCATATAGTAACTCATGTCGATGGCTTCTTGAATATCACCTCGGGTCTCCTTTAAGACCTTTCCCATCTCCTGGGTCATCTGGCGGGACCAATCCTCTTTTCTTTTTACCAAAATTTCCGCCACTTTGAACAGAATCTCCCCCCTTCTCGGAGCCGGGACCAGTCGCCATTTCTTATAAGCCTCCTTAGCCGCAGCAATTGCATTGTTGGCGTCCTCCTCATTGGAGGCTTGAAACTTCCCCAGAAGCTCACGGGTGTCTGCTGGATTTCGGTTCTCAAACGTCTTGCCGGTGACCGAATCTACCCATTCGCCGTTTATGAAATTCTTGTAGACCTTTGCGTCTGCCATAAAACCTCCTGAAAATAATACGTGATTGTTAATGTTTGTCCTAATCTCCTATTTCCATAATCTAACCAACTGACGGTCTTGTTTTACTCAAAATCTCAGTTTTTTCAACGCAAATTCCACATTTGCGAAACAACAAATATATATTGCCTACTTTAAATTGTCAACATTTTTCGATGGATAATTCGCGCATCCACAGATGCGGTACGATTAGGTTATTCTCCGTGTTAGAACCAGATGCGAAGCATCTCCATAGGTGCTGTGGGAGTACACCTGCGGACCGAGGGGGAGCAGGAGATTACCTCACGGAGACCTCCACCCAAACGGGCGGGCGTCTGGGACAGCTGATTAATGAGATTAAGCTGATACCAGCAATTCTCATCTGCTTAATCTGCTCCATCAGCTGTGATGAATTTTGCCTCTCAACGGAATCACCTGGTTTCTTAAAAAACTGTTGACAATGGGGAAGTGTTTTTCTAAATTTCCTGTGAATTTGCAGTCCGTGGGACGGGTGGCCCACAGCTCTGCTGTGGGACGATTACCATAGGCGGCAGTCAGGGGGAAAATTCTGTTTTCCTCTCCCCTTAGGGGAGAGGATTAAGGTGAGGGGGAAATCCAAGGTGGCCCACACATCCTTTCACCCTCTCTGGTTGGTAACGGACGCCCTCGTCCGTTCTCCCCCGCCTTTGGCGGGGGATCAGGATGAATCCGTTATCTTCTATGTCTCCATCACGGACGTCGAAGGTCCGTCTGGAAGGCATCCGCCCAGACGCCCATACGCCTTACAGGCCTGCAGGGGGCCCGTCTGGGGGCGAGCGCCCGTACGGGTGGGGTCGTCTGACCGTGACGAACAAGAAATTAGAGCGGCTCAAAAGGTCCTCCAGCGCAAAGTCTTAACTTCCCCAAAAGGCAATTGCACTACGATTTTTATGGTGATCGAGATACTCCCCCTGTTATCAAGGAGAGTTATATGAGACGAAATAAGGCTCATATTCAAAGAAAAAGCCTTTTGCGATCGCCTTTCTCACCACCATCAACTTATGGACGGATACACCTATCCCCCTGGGTAGGAAGGGGATAAAGGCGAGGACATGATTACAGATGATGAAAATTTTTCAAAATGAGCATCAGAAAGCCCAGAAAGCCCAGAAACGCCAGTAAGCCCGGCGCCGACGTCGAAACATCCTGCTGGGGTGGAAAGGGTTACACCCCCGCCCCTTTCTGGCGCAAAGGGGTCACAACCCCTGTCCGATCTGGCAGTAACGCCAGAACCGCCAGTAAGCCCGGTGCCGACATCGAAATATCAACAACCTGCCAAAGAATGCAAACTTTTATTTCAACCACAAAAGTCTCTGGTCCGCCCCCCGGCGGCGGAGGCTGTATCGCATCCTTCTAAGGTGTGGCCCCTTTTTCCTCTTGTTTCGGGAGCAGCAAAACGAATCTTAGGTTCTTTCCCCTCTTCACCGTCAACATTATCTGTTCATTATCCTTTGCCTGATCTAAGCTTTTCTTGAAGTCATCCAGATTCTCAATCTCCGATTCCTTCACCTTTTTGATCACATCCCCATCCTCCAACAAAGCGGTGCTGGCAACTCCTCCCACCTCCACGAAGGAGACTAAAACCCCCTCCTTATCGTCCAGCATGTATTGACGATATATGACGTCGGTAACCTCCTTTACGGTGAAGCCAAGCGCCTTAAGGGAAGCCCAGGCCTTCAGAGATAGATTTGCCAATCTTTATCCTTCCGCGGTTAAATCATCTGAAGTGTCCACCCAGACATCGTAAGTTCATCACCTCCACTAACCTGGTGGAGCGCTCCTTCTTGGAGGAAAAACGCAGAAGCCCCGCCAAAGGCGGGGCTTGTTTGATGAGAAAAGTGGGTTGAAGCTTGTCTTTGCCACCTTGATACGAGCCTCTCAAAGGTGGAGGAGAGTTGCCATTACCTTTGATGAAGAGATTAAGCTAATGGAGTTACGAGATAAATTAAATCAGCAAGATAGAGGAGGACAGACAACATTTATAAACCTGAGGATGCCTCAGAAGTGTGAGAAAATTTTCCAGAAAAAATAAGACTTGACCGCTTAAAGAAACCTCCCTGCAACAGGGATTTCAGAAGCTTTATATCATTTTGTTTATGTGTAGTTAAACAAAGATGCAAATAAAGCAAAACTTTTCTGCGAATATTTGCTATGAGTTATATACAAGTGGCAAATTCTCTTGACAAGCTATTAGTATCAGCTTATTTTTCAATTGGTTAGCACTCTCGTGAGGAAAGTGCCAGGTGGGCGCTAATTTATTGAAGGTAAAAAGATTACGAGGTAGATGATGGCTTTTGAGAATTTGACCGAAAGGGAGAGGTTCGTTCTTCAGTCCCTGATCAATTATTATATCTCCACTGCTGAGCCAGTAGGCTCCAAAGTGGTGGCACAAAAATACAAGTTGGGAATAAGCCCCGCTACGGTAAGGAACACCATGCAGGACTTAGAAGAGATGGGACTTATCACCCAGCCACACACTTCAGCCGGGCGGGTTCCCACGGACAAAGGATACCGGGTGTATGTGGACGGCATGATGGGGCTGGAAGCTCTCACTCCTTCTGAGGAGGATCAAATCAGAAGGGAGATATGTGCAGATTATGCCGCAGTGGAGGATATCTTAGAGCAGACCGCCAGAGTGCTGGCCACGGTCTCCAAACAATTGGGATTGACCATCGCCCCCCGGTTTGACAAGGGTATTCTGACCAGCATAAATTTAATTCCAGTAGCGGACAAAAAGATTTTGGTGATTCTGGCGGTTAAACACGGGTTGGTCAGGACGGTGCTGTTGGAAGCTGAATCTTCTATTGACTTAGAACAGGTGGAGAAGACTGCTCGTATTCTTAATGAGAGACTCTCCGGGCTAACCTTGGGAGAGATTAAGGATTCCATCGATGTGCGTTTGAAAGAAACGTCGGCGGATGATCCAAAGCTGATAAAGCTCTTTTTGAATTCGACCGACAATCTTTTAAACTTCACCGATGCAGAGCAGATGCATTTGGGAGGAACCACCAATATCGTGGATCAACCTGAATTCAAAGACAGAGAAAAACTAAGAAGCATGATCGAGGTGCTTGAGGAAAAGAAGCTCTTGGCAGAACTTGTTTCTGCCAAAGGAATCAAGGAGGGAATCACCATCACCATCGGAAGAGAGATAGACAGAGGAGAGATGCAATCGTGCAGTCTGGTGACCTCACCTTACAAAGCAGGAAAGGTGCGGGGAACCATCGGGATAATCGGCCCCACCCGGATGAGATACTCCAAATTGGCTTCACTGGTGGAATACACGGCTAAACTTTTAAGTGAGATGCTTTCCAAGTAGAAGAAAAAATTCATCTTTATTCATTCCAAAGGAGGAATAATCCAAGTTGAGCAAAGAAAAACATCTAAAGGAAGACAAAAAGAAGGACAAAGATCAAAGGCAGACTGAGGTTGTGGAGAAAAGGGGAAAAAAGGAACCCAAACCAGCAACCGAGATCGAACTTTTGAAGGAGCGGCTTGCCAAAAGTGAAGAGCAGGTGAAAGAACTGGAGGATCGGCTCTTGAGGCTGGCGGCAGAGTTTGACAACTATAGAAAACGGACCGCCAGAGAGTTTGAATATGTGTACCAAAATGCCAATGAGAATCTGATCTTAAAGCTTTTGGACACTCTGGACAATTTTGAGCGTGCTTTGGATTCTGCAAAAACCTCCAATGATTATGATAGCTTTCACCAGGGGGTGGAGCTGATTTATGCGCACATAAAAGATATCCTGATCAAGGACGGTCTCAAAGAAATTGATGCGATAGGAAAACCATTCGATCCTAACTTTCACGAAGCAGTCACTCAGGCAGAAAGCGACGAATACGAAGAAGGGATCGTAGTGAACGAAATAAACAAAGGATACATGCTCAACGATAGACTTTTGAGAGCTTCAAAGGTGATGGTTTCCAAAGGAAAACCCATGCACGAAAAAGAAGAAGACAAAGATAAGGATAAATGATACATCCCTCAAGTTGGTAACGGATACCTTGTCCGTTACGAACTGCGACAATCAGGACAATTAATCGTTAGGAGGTAAGAATAAATGGCAAAAGTAATCGGAATAGATTTAGGGACAACCAATTCTTGTGTGGCGGTGATGGAGGCGGGTGAGCCGAAAGTTATTCCCAACCCGGAGGGGATGAGGACCACACCATCGGTGGTGGCTTTCACCAAGACGGGTGAAAGGCTGGTTGGGCAGGTGGCAAAAAGGCAAGCCATCACCAACCCGGAAAATACGGTCTTCTCCATCAAACGATTTATGGGTAGAAAGCACAACGAGGTTCAAGAAGAGGAGAAGATAGTTCCTTTCAAGATCGTGGAAGCTCCCAATGGAGACGTGAGGGTGAAAATTAGAGACAAAGATTACTCTCCTCCGGAGATTTCCGCCATGATCTTACAATCTATGCGAAAGACGGCAGAGGAGTATCTGGGCGAAAAGGTGACCCAGGCAGTGGTCACCACTCCGGCATATTTCAACGACTCCCAGAGGCAAGCTACCAAGGATGCGGGAAGGATCGCCGGGTTGGAGGTTTTACGCATAATCAACGAGCCCACCGCTGCCTCTTTAGCTTATGGTCTGGAAAAGAAAAAGGATGAAAAGATCGCCGTGTTTGATTTAGGTGGGGGCACTTTTGATATCTCCATTCTGGAATTGGGAGAGGGAGTCTTTGAGGTGAGATCCACCAATGGTGACACCCACTTAGGAGGAGACGATTTCGACCAAAGGATCATAGACTGGATGGCTGATGAGTTCAAAAAGCAATATGGCATAGATCTAACCAAGGATCGCATGGCTCTTCAGAGACTCAAAGAGGCGGCAGAGAAAGCTAAGTGCGAGCTTTCCACCACCATGCAGACCAGCATTAACCTTCCCTTTATCACTGCCGACTCCAGCGGTCCCAGACATCTGGATTTGACCTTATCCCGCGCCAAGCTGGAACAACTGGTGGATGATCTTGTCCAGAGGACGGTTCAGCCTTGCAAGAAAGCTTTAGCAGATGCCAAGCTTCAACCCTCGGACATTAACGAGGTAATACTGGTGGGTGGACAGACCCGTATGCCGAAAGTTCAAGAAGTTGTAAAAAGCTTATTTGGCAAGGACCCACACAAGGGAGTCAATCCGGATGAGGTGGTGGCGGTAGGTGCCGCCATACAGGCGGCAGTTCTCTCCGGTGAGGTGAAAGACGTCCTTCTGCTGGACGTTACACCTTTGTCTCTGGGAATCGAGACTTTAGGTGCGGTGATGACCAAGCTGATTGAAAGGAATACCACCATACCAACCAAAAAGAGTCAGATATTCTCCACTGCCGCAGATAACCAGACTGCAGTGAGCATACACGTTCTTCAGGGTGAGCGGGACATGGCAATAGACAATCGGACCCTGGGGCGCTTCGATCTGGTGGGAATCCCACCTGCACCCCGCGGGATACCGCAGATTGATGTCGCCTTCGATATAGATGCTAATGGTATTGTTCACGTCTCTGCCAAGGATCTGGGAACCGGCAAGGAACAGAGCATAAAGATACAAGCCTCCAGCGGACTATCCGAGGAGGAAATTCAGAAGAAGGTGAAAGATGCTGAGGCACATGCCGAGGAGGACAAAAAGAAAAAGAGTCTGGTAGAAGCAAGAAACAAAGCCGATCAGTTGGTCTACACCACGGAGAAGACTCTGAAAGATTATGGCGATAAAATCTCCGCAGACGAAAAGAAAAACATAGAAGAGAAGATGGAAAAGGTTAAGCAGGCAATGAAAGGGGAGAATGCCGACGAGATCAACAAATCAATTGATGAGTTGATGCAAGCCTCGCACAAGATCGCAGAACAGATGTATAAACAGACCGCCGCACAGCAACAGCAGACACCCCCACAAGAACCACCCAAAGAGGAGAAAAAAGAAGAAAAGAAAGAAGACAAGAACAAAGGCAAAGAGGGAGCGGTAGATGCCGATTTTGAGGTGGTGGATGATAAGTAGGTCAACGGATTTAACAGATTAAACGGATCGTTGCGCTAGCTTAGTTAGGACAGGGGCTTGTCCTGAAAGCTTACCCTGATGGGTTGAACCCTTATCCCAACAGGGCTGATCAACGGATTTAGCGCCCAGACGCCCCGATGGGCCCGTCTGGGGGCGTCCGTATGGACGGATTAAAAGATTGGTATCTAAAGTTAAATATCTGTGCCGTTTGTTTGCAATGTGAACTCATAGGCTGGTAACGTAACTGAAATGATTTTGTCTTGACAAAATATTAGGCTCAGATATATTATGGCTGAGCGATGCATGAGATGAGGTAACGTAATTATTCTGACTACAAATGCACGCTCTGATTTTATTTTAAAGAGAACTTCGTGATTTGCCGAAATGTGTGGTGGAGGAAGTTTTTTCTTCATTGAAAACTTGCTCAAGCTGGAGTGCACCCCGCCGATTGCGGGGTGCGGTTCTCCTCAAGAGTGGTGTGTTGACGATATAAGAACATTCGGATTTCAAGAAATAGCGAAAGCAAGCTTTCGCACTCCAAAGACAGGCGGCTTAGCCAAGGGGTAAGGCGGAGGTCTGCAAAACCTCTATTCTCCGGTTCGAATCCGGAAGCCGCCTCTTTTTGTTAATGTAGCGGAAAGCTTCAGCTTTCCAAAAAGAAAACTTCTTGTTGTGGAGACCTGAAGGTCTCCGCTACATTCTAACAAATAACGAGATTTTTTATGATAGTGAAAATTGAGAAAGAAATCAGGAAATTTCTGAAAAACAACAGCAATAGAAAAATTATCAAGAAGTACGCCAAATACTTCAAGGAAGGATACGATCCTTATGGAGTTGCCGGGGAAAAGCTTCATCCCAAAATAGATGAGTGGTTCCATATGTGTCAGGAAAAACTGAGCCCAAAAGAACTTTTGTCTTTATGTAATAGTCTTCTGAGTTCAGGCAAGTATGAGGAGGCCAGTATCGCCATCGAATTTATGGTCAGGCTGAGAGATAAGTATAATAAGAGTTTGTTCAATGTCGTGGGCAAATGGTTTGAGAAATATATCATCAACTGGGCGCATTGCGATGTCGCCTGTCATAGCATATTGTATCCGTTTTTGGCAGATGGCGTAGTTGACTTCAAAGACCTGCTTGCCTGGACAGATTCTCCGCGCAGATGGAAAAGACGAGCGGTGGCGGTGACTATGGTGGAAGACTTTCACAAAGGCGGGACTGCTAATGTGGCACGAGCCATTCAGGTCGCTCGGAAGCTGATCCTTGATCCGGAAAAGGTGGTTCAACAGGGAACCGGCTGGCTCTTGAGAGAGGCATGGAAAAAATCACCCAAAAAGGTGGAGGATTTCCTGATCAAGTGGAAAGATCAGGCACCCAGGCTGATCATCCAATACGCCACCGAGAAAATTGATAAGGCAAAGAGGAAAAAATTCAGGCGAGGATGAAATAGCTTCTCCCAAAACGGAACTCCCCGTATTGCACCACACCGGACAAAATGTCGTAATAATTTTTTTAATCCCTTGCTTTTTCTATTATTTCCTCTAAATTTATTTTGTGGGTGGTGGGGTGGACTATGAACTGTGAACTATAAACCGTGAACCGATCTACGGGGTGGTGGATGGGACTGTGAACCATGAACCGGTTTACAGGGCGGTGGAGGGGACGGTGAACTATGAACCAATTAAGGATTATTTTCTCTTAGAAACCGATTCACCGATAAAAGGCTTTTATTTAATCTGACCCATGGAACTATACAGGGGGAAGAAGGTGGAGAGGAGTATGATGGCGGAGATGCCTCCAAAGACTACCAGGATAAGAGGTTCCATTATGGTCAGGACCTTCTTGATGGTTCTTTGCACGTCCTTTTCAAAGTATCCGTTAATTAAGGCGAGCTGTTCTGCCACCTTGCCGGTCTTTTCTCCCAAGCCTATCATGGTGATCATAAAGCCAGGGAAGGGAAGCCCCTTCATGGAGTCGGCAAAGGATTCACCCCGTTTTACCCTTTCCTCGATGGTCTCTATGGATCTAACAATGGTTTTATTACCGATGGTCCCCTTAACTAAATCCAGAGAGGGGAGCAACCCAAAGCCGGAGCGGAGCAGAAGCGACAAATAATGGGAGAAGGTGCATAAGATGCTCTTCTGAATAACCATGCCAAAAAGCGGGATCTTCATCTTCATGAAGGCTAAATTGTAAGCTCCACCCTCGGTCTTGCGGTAAAAAATAAGGGCCACAGAGCCTATGACGGCGAAGACCACAATGGGAATCCAGAGGCTCATAATAGAACCGATGATAAACTGGACCCCCCGGGTGTACCAGGGAATGGGAACGCCCAGTTCCAACACCAATTTCATCATCTTGGGCATAAGATAAAAAGCATAAAAGCCGGTAACTGCAGACATGACCACCATGATCATACAAGGATACATCATAGCTTGCTTTAATTCTGACTGCAATGCATCCTGCTTTTCCAAGGAGTCAGCCAGCTCGTCCAATATGTCGGCTAAGGTACCGCCACCTTCCCCGGCTCTTACCGCTCCCAGGTAGAACGGGGGGAAAATCTTGGGGAAAGCGGCGATGGCCTCGGAAAAACTGCCGGTGGTCTCTATCTTTTTGCAAATCTCCCCGATCACCTGCTGAAATTTGGGATTCTTCTCATGCTCCGCAATGTTCTGCAAGGATTGCAAAAGGGGCAGTCCGGCAGTAAACATCAGGTGCAGTTGGATGGTAAAAGCGAGAATGTCTTTTGAGGTGACCTTCCCGGATCCAAAGCCACCGGATTTTCGTTTTGCCTTTGCCTGCACCGAAATGGGGTACATATCCATCTCTCGAATCTGACCCTCTGCGTCCTCTAAGCTGTGTGCGGGAAGGCTACCTTTTACCCGTTTGTTTTTATTATCTACTGCCTGATAGGTGTATAGAGGCATTATCCCATCACCCTTCGAATCTCATCTAAGGAGGTCACCCCTTTAAGCACCTTCTCGATTCCATCCTCTAACATGCTCTTCATTTTGGCGGCCTTTTCTAACTCGAGAGAGAGAGCTTTCTGGAGGATGAGCTGGTTTACCTCTTCATTTACTTCAAGCACCTCAAATATCCCAATTCTTCCTTTATAACCGGTATGCTTGCACTTTTCGCAGCCCTTACCCCGATAGAAAGTTGGATTTTTCAACTCCTTCAGCTGTGGATAATAGCTAAGTTCCTCCTCAGATGGGGTATAACTCTCCTTGCACTTGGAGCATATCTTTCGAGCCAGCCTCTGGGCTATCACCGCCAGAAGAGAGGTGGATATCACAAAGGGCTCGATGTTCATGTCCAGAAGACGCGCCACTGCCGCTGATGCGCTGTTGGCGTGCAGGGTGGTAAAGACCAAATGACCGGTCATGGATGCCCGAAATGCCATCTCCGCGGTCTCCTCGTCTCTCATCTCTCCAAGGAGAATTATATCCGGATCATGACGCAGAATGGAACGCAGTCCTTTGGCAAAAGTGTATCCCGCCTTCTCATGAATCGGAGACTGCTTGGCTATGGGGAGCTTATACTCCACCGGATCCTCCAAAGTAATCAAGTTCTTCTCCAAGGCATTCAAGGTGGTGAGCGCAGCATAAAGCGTAGTGGACTTGCCCGAGCCGGTGGGACCGGTGATCACGAGCATGCCGTAAGGTTTCTTGATCAACCTCTTAAACACCTCCAGATTCTTACCCCAATAACCTAGATCCTGAAGACTTAAAAGAAACTTGGGTTTGCGCAATATCCTCATCACCACGCTCTCGCCCCAAAAGATGGGCATGGTCGAGACACGGATGTCGATGTCCTGGGAGTTGTAGGTGATGGTCATGGATCCATCCTGTGGAATCCTGGTTTCAGTTATATCCAGTTCCGACATAATCTTTATCCTGCTGACCACTGCCCGATAGATCTTCTTGGGCAGGATGAAGGCGGTCTCCAGAACGCCGTCTATCCGGTAACGCACCCGCCCCACACTCTCATCTACCTCTATGTGGACGTCCGTGGCCGTCTCCTTTATCCCCTGAGCGATTAAGGAGTCAACCAGCTTGATAAGCGGAGCGGTCTCCTCCTCCACTTCGTCTAAGCTCAAAGCCTGGCTCAAGCTCTCCTCGATCTCCTTCTCCGGATCGACGGTCATTCCGTAGAATTCATCCACGAACTCCAAAATCGTGTCCTCATCTGCGATCTTGGGTTCGACGGTAAGATTGGTAATTTCCCTCAGCCTGTCTATGGCGTTGATGTCATTGGGACTAGCCATGGCCACGGTCAGTATCCCCTCCTTTGTTTCCACCGGTATCAACTTGAACGATCTGGCAATCTCTGCCGGGACAAGCTTGATCGCTTCGGTATCAATTGGAGTTTTGGAGAAATCCAGGTATGGAGTTTCGGTCTGCTCCCCCACAAACTTCAACACCTCCTGGTGGCTGATAAATCCCAATCTCTCACACACCTCTCCAAACTTGGCACCAGTCCGGTCCTTCTCTCTCTGCGCCAATTCAAACTGGCTCTTGGTTATCCTCCCGGTCTTAAGTAACATATCTCCCAATGTTTGAGTCTCTATTTGAGTCATTTCTCATCCCTTCCCGAGACAAGATATTTCAATCTATCGCGCACAGCCAACTCTAATTGATTTTCTTTCTCCGCACGACAACTCAGAAATAGCCGATAGTATTTTGCCGCCTTTGTGGGCTCGTCTGCCAAGTCCCAGACCCTACCTAATCGGTAAATGGCACGAGGATCAGCTGAATTAATCCGATAGGCTTTCGTGCAAGACTCAAGTGCTTTGCCAAGTTCTCCCCTTTCCTCATAGATGCTGCCCAGAAGAAGAGTTGCCTCCAAATGAAAGGGGTCTAATTCTAAAAGCCTCTTGAGCTTGTTCTTAGCAGAGGAGTACTCACCAGTTTTATACAAGAGCAAGCCCAAATTGAAAAGTATGTTGCCGTCTTTGGGCTTTAAAGCATAAAGGTAAACCAGTTCCTTTTCCGCCTCTTTTAACCTCCCCATCTGCATATAAGCCGCGGCCAAATTAATGCGAGCCTGCTTATGATCCCGGTTGAAACGTAGTGCCGTTATGTATGAATCGATAGCGCGATTGAATTCCTTTTGTTGCTGATAAGATGTTCCCTTTTTATAGTACTTTTGTGCTCTGGAATCAGATCTTTCAGTAACGGTCAATGGTTTTTGGGCTAACCACTCTTTTGTCTCTACTGGAGATGGGGTGGTGAGTTCCTCTACAGGTATTTCTTCGGGGACAAGGGCTTCAGTTTCATCCGAAATATGCTCTCCAGAAGCTTTCTTTGTGCCTTTGGATGGGGTAGCATCGGTTGGGATTTTTTTCTCCTTTTCAGAGGTTGAAGAGATGGGAGGCTCTAATAATGTCTGTTCAATTTCGGATTCTGGGGTTTTTGGTTCTTTTTTCGTCTCCGGTGTTCGGTTTTCAGCGGTTTGATCAGAAGATTTTTCCTCAGGCACTGACGTTTCCCCCTTTTGCGCAGTAACTATCACACTCTCTTTGACCGGTTCTCGTCCGGCAACCGGTTTTTTCGAAGTTCTTATAGAAGCCACCTCTTTTTCTCCGACCTTTTCTTTTCCCGCGCCAGTATCTTTTTTCTGTTCCGACTGGGCTGTTGCAGGTTTGGCTGGTCTCTTCTTGGCACTTATCGAGCGGCGAACCACCTTTGGCGGAACTTGCGGGTCGGGCTTGATAAAGAAGAAGTAACCCAGACCCAAACACGTTCCGATAAGCAGTAAAGCCGCTGTGGCAATCGCCACTTTCTTTTTCCCTGCTCTCTTTTTGCCTTCTGGCTTAGGTGGCCTCCCCTGCTTTTCAGGCGGGTTCCCTTTTTCCTCCACTTTCTTTACGGCTTTAGTTATCAATCTCATTTTTCTGACCGAATCGCTATTATCTATTCTTATTTACAGTCTTCTTCTCTCCAATAACTTTATCCCATTTAAACTTTCCCAACCCTCCAGCACATTCTGCACACTGATCTTTCTGGTGTTTTCCACAAAGGCGGACATCAAAGCTCTTTCGCAAAGAACATTGACCATCCGGGGCAACCCCCTGGAGATCTCATAGATTTTGTTGGTGGACTGAGGGGTGAACTCCACATTGGAATCGATCTTAGCCACCGTCAACTGATGTTGGATGTAAGGTTGAATCTCCTCAAGCTCAAGCGGCAGGAGATTATATCTTACCAGAATACGCTGATCAAATTGCCGCAGTCGTCTCTCCTGTATCTTCTCCTCCAATTCCGTCTGACCAAAGAGAACAATCTGAATCAGTTTCTGGTTGTTCGTTTCCAGATTGGAAAGAAGTTTTAGTCCCTCTAAGGATTCGAAATCCAGTCCTTGAGCCTCGTCTAAGAAGATGGCCACCTTCTTTGATTGACGGTGAGCCAAAACAAGCAGATCGTAAAGCTGTTGGGTCAATTTTCTTTCGGTCAACCCCTCTTCAGGAAATTTTGATACCCCTAAGCTTTCCAGAACAGCCATCAGAAGTTCTTTTCCAGACAGACGTGGATCGGAGATATGGGTTATTCGCAAATCCTCCCCAGATTTGCTCAAAAAGTATCGTAAAAGCATGGTCTTGCCCGTGCCTGGCTCCCCGATTATCATGGTGAAACCCAATCCCTCATATATCCCATAGCGCAGATGGTTTAGCGCTTCAGCCGCCGAATGGGAGAAGAAGAAGAATTCAGGGTCAGGAGTAACCGAAAATGGTGATTCTTTAAATTTGAAGAAACCTTTGTATGAATCCAGAAGGTCCACCCGCAAAAGAGCCTGCTTTCTTTTCCGGTCGGGTGGTAAAATTATCCCTCTACGGTCGGGAGGGGCTTGAATAATTTCCCCTGGCTCTATTGACGATTTGTATATCAATTTCATTTTAGCCTCCCTCTCTATCCATCCTGCTTATCCTGGGAGTTAAAAGGATCACCAACTCCGCTCTCTGTTCGGTCTTCTCCTTACGTTTAAAGAAATAGCCCAACAAAGGTAGGTCACCTAACAATGGGATCTTGTGTTCTATGTCAGTTCTCTTGGAGGTGATAAGACCTCCGATTACCACAGTCTCCCCATTTTTTATCCGAACCTGAGTGCTGGTCTCACGGATGTCAATGTTGGGAGCTTTAAGCGTTTGATTTTCAAATTGAAATTCAGACCAGGTGGAAGCGTCGCTCACAATTGGAACCACCTGCAGGGTGACATAATCATCAGATGAGATATAAGGGGTCACCCCCATGGTCAGACCTAAGAGTACGGTCTTTTGCTCGGGAAAGATGATTGGCTGGCCCACCTCTGCTCCGGCGGAAAGTCCGGTAAGCTCCCAGTAACTTATCACCCGCCCCACATTGATCATTGCTGTCTGACCGTTCATAACATTAACTCTGGGCTTGGAGAGAACGTTAACCTCTCCGAATTTGCCCAGAATGTCGAGAACCAGGGTGGCGTCATGTCGGGAAGCAGTGAACTCAACTACCGAACCTGGCAGACCCAAGCTCTGACTGGCGGTTAAATCTATGTTTTTGTTATCCAGCAAAAAGGAATGAACCGCCGACCAATTGATTCCCCAGGATTGAGCTTTTTCCAAGGTAACCTCAATCACCTCAGCTTCAATTAACACCTGCCTGGTTAAAGCGTCCTTTAGCTTCGCGATGAACTCCTCAGCCATCTTTAAGTTCTTCTTGCGGTCGGTCACAGTCACTATGCCGGCAAGCTTACTTATGAAATACTTTCCTTCTGAAGAGATTATACTTGCCAGTCCCGCCTCTACCTGTTTCCAGAGATCTACTGCTTCGTCGTCGGTGTTCCCGGTAACCTGGAATTGTCCGCTTATCCCTCCCACGTCCGGAATCGATCCCAGCACGTCTCCTCCTACCTGTATCTGAGACCTGATCTTAATGGGAACATATCCCAGTTCAAAGACGCGGGTATCTATGAGTTTCACCTGAAGGGTAGGGCTGTTGATCGTATACAGATAATCGGTTGGAGCAAATATAGCATCTAAAGCTTCCTGGAGGGTCAAGTCCTCAAAGGTCACGCTGAGTTTAGTCTTTGGAATGACTTCCTTATCCCAGATGATATTAAAACCGGCCTCTTTTGACAGAGGATAAAGTATATCCTCCAAGGCTGCCTCTTTCGCCGAGAAGGAAAAAAGCTTTTCTTTCTCAGGTTCAACCTCCAGCATGGGGGAGAGGCTCAAGTCAGGAGGCACAGGTGGTGGAACCTCCTCGCTTTCTTCAATCTGCGTCATCGCTTTCTTCACATCATGCTGGGCAAGATTTGATGCACAGCTGCAGACAAAAATAAAGACAAAAACAAAGAGTAAGTGAAGTGTGCTCTTTGGAAAAAAAGATTTTTTCATGATTCGCCTTCCCTGCTAATGCCGGGACGATCATAGAAAAAAACAAATGTCTTGCCCTCTTTTAAGAGGACGACGCTTTCTTCTCTGATCTCTTTTATCTCCCAACCGTCAAATTGCTCTCCCTCATGAACCCAGGACTTTTTGCCCCCGGAAACAATGAGGGCAGTCTTCCCATCATCGGTGATCAGGATCGCCTTGATTTGCACCCATTTTGGGGATTTGGCTTCCCCTTTTTTTCCATCTGAGGATGTGACCACTATTTCGTTTCCATGTGTGCCGGTCTGATCACCTTGAGCCATCGATTTCTCTATCTCCCTTATCTCCTGCCGGAGTTTTTTTTCTTCCAAGGTGGCTTTCAAGTATTCTATTTCCTTTTGAGTTAGTCTGAGCTTATCCTGCAATTCTGCAGCCTTCGGGTCCTCTGTTCGGAAAGGATCTTTTAGCTTTTCCATAGCCTTGAAAAGAGGAGACTTAGTCTCTTCTTTCTTTTGGGGTTTGGAGATTTTTTTTCCTGTTCGGGGAGCAGACCGGACTTTCTCCGGCACCACATCAGCTCCGCCTGAGGTCATGAACTTCAACGCAAAAAATGCCATCAGAATTATCCCCATTGCCACCGCCCCGAAGAGAATTTTTTTGGATTTCAACCCTTTAGGGATTTCCATTTTAGGAGCCCTCCGGGATAACATAATACTTGAGTTGAACCCTTAAATTCCCCGGCACGGCCACATCCGTTCCGCCAATGGTAAGTATTTCGACAGTAAAAGGGAAATTTTTGAATTCCTTTAACATCTTCATCACCTGATCATAGGAGGAATAGTTTTTTATGCCAATCTTGAGGGGCACTTCATTTACCATGACCACATCGGGAAAATCTCTGCTTTTGCGCTCATTTTCTACTTTCACCTCAGCTTCAAGACCCAATCGCGACAGGAAGGCTTTCATGAATTTTTTCATCAGGACTTTGTTGGCAATCGGATCCTGCGCCCGTGGAATTTCGACCAAAACCTTACCGCTAATTCTTCTTTCCTCTAAAGATTTCTCCAGATCCTTGACGTACTCCAGCCGTTGATGTAACTTTGCCACATGTTCCTTTTGTTCGATGATCTGTCCATTAAGCGACTTGATTCTTTTTATTCCTAAAAAAGCAAGCAACAAAATCAAAAAACCGAAGCCGATAAGGATAATCTTTTCTTTGCCCATCTTAAATGTCCAATTGACAGGTTATCTTAAATGCTACCTGTTTGCCCCGCAGTTCCCTTTCAGTCAACTTAACACCATTAAAAAGAGGCGATTTGACGAAATTATTTTGCACCTCCTCCACCAGCAAAAGCGAGCTGATCTCATCTGATCCATCTGCGATACCGCTGACCTCCCCCCGCCATACCCTTTTTATCTTTTTTAAGGTGAAGGTTTCAAGAGCCACCCCCGACGGCACCACCGCGGCCAGTTCCAGAAGAATTTCAGACCAAGGAGGGAGGGAGGCCTCAATGGATTGAGAGACAAACTCTAAAGGCAGCTCCTTCAGCCTGTCCTCCTTCATCTTGATCTCTCCCTTTATTCCTCCGTGGAAAACATTCAAGTTTCTCAGATCTAAGGAGAATCGAGAAATGGCTAAAGCAAAGATCAAAAGAACACCGCAGAAGACGCAGGTGGATAGGGTTAATGTTTTCTTTATCTTCCTCTTCTCTTGAACCGAGAAGGGTATAAATCCAAAACTCAAGCGGTCAGGGTTCAAAAGAGCCAAGCCCAAACACCCGGGATGGATATGAGGTATATCATTTATCCCCTGGAAAATAGTTTCAGGGTCAAAAGGGATAATCTCCGCTCCGGTCTTTTGGCTTAAATTCTGCATAGTTTCCGAGGTGGTGGAGTTTCCCGCGAACATCAATCTGCTTACCCTCTCCTCAGGATAAGTGTCGTTGTAGAAAAGGAGAGTCCGGTAAATGTCCTTAGCCAGGGCTGAACTTTCAGGATCTTTCTCTCCCTCAGCTAAAGGAAGTTCTCGGGTCAGTCGGATTTCTTTTCCTTTGAAGACGATGATCCGACCGGTGGGATGATCAAGTTCCATAAAGGCCAACGGTTCTTCAGAGAGGATTCCTATTTTTTCAAGTAGAGCCTGCAAGGCTACGGGATAGGTTGTATAGGTGCTTGATTTGATTCGGGAGCCGGCAAACATCCGGGAGAGTTCTTCTAAGTTATTCCTTTTTATCCCTACGGCCATTACCTTTAGATTAACTTTGTTGCCGGGACCGGGCACTTCGCCTAAGTCCTGGTATCTAAATTGATAATCATTTCCAAAGGCTTTTATCACCTCAATTTCAACGGCTGATTTGAGCATCTTTTTTTTCAAATCAGGCAAAATAAAGATCTTATGGAAGGTGTTTTCCAAAGATCCCGAAACCCTTGTCTCCTCGATCTTCCCAGATTTACTTCGAAGATACGCTCCCAAATCAGAAACATTAAGCTCGAGCGATTCCACCGCTTTACATTCAAACGATGTCACTACCGTGGTTGATATTGGTCTGAGATTGATTTTTTTGGTCTGCACACATATTAGGTTGACTTTCTCACCTGAAAAGTCCATGCACAAAAGCATCAGATTTTACTCCCCTTAAGGACAGATATCATCACCGCCACAGCCCTCATCTGTTTTGTTCGGGCCGGCGGAGTAAAATTTATGATTGATCGAATCCCAGCAATACTCGGTTCCCCATGGATCCACTATATGGTCCGGATTCGATATAAGTCCTGCATTAACTAAAGATTCCACTCCACTTACTAAGTTCCAATCGGTCATCCCATCGCAGTTACCGGGTGGATCGTCCACCCCACACTCACCCCCTACATCCTCATCCACAAGTCCATCCGCATCATCATCATTTTCAGCTAATATAGTTGCAGCTTGATTTAAAACCGCCACCTCTTCTTCTATCTCTCTCCTCCAGGCAATGGCGGATGCCAGCTCATTGGCCGAAAGATAAAGGAGCACATCATCGAAGTCGTCGGTTGTGCCCTCCTGAGTGAATTCCCCGTTGGTTAGATCAGTATTGCTCTCCTCGAATTCTAAGTTGGTTCCGCTGGATATCAAAACCATAGCCGTATTCCCTATGGATTGTCCGTCCACTTTGAGGGTGTCTCCATCGTTGGAAGCCACATAGGCATAATACTTATCCGTATAAATCTCATCTTTTTGTGCCGTTGGAGGAAGATCCAGATCGTCAATGGGAACTGAGTATCCGGAAGCAGGAGTCGGGAGAACCAGATAAGACTGATAATAACCTAAAACTGCCTCCCTGATATTCTCCATCTCCTTTCTGGTATTTACCTCCCTTTGTCTTTTTGCAACGGTGGCATAAAGTCCGACAATGGAGACTGTAAGTAACCCGATTATAGCCATGGTTATGGCTAACTCCACCAGGGTAAATCCCCCACAGGAGCGCCCATGAGCTATCTTATATAATGAGAGGCTCATTTAATTTGCTAAGAGAAACCCATGTTAAACACTATTTCGAAAATCGGGAAGAGGATACCACAGAAACAGTATCTTCCTGCCTTCCCTTAGATAAAATAAAATTGAGGACCCATATATTGGGAATTCGGAGGGAGACATTGCCTAAAGCAGTGTCTCCCTCCGAACTGACTAAGATCCCTTAGTCCAAGATCCCTTAGTCAATGAAGTAGTAAACATCGATCTTTGCAGTGCCGGTGTAAGTCGTGGGTGATACAACAAAGCCGGTGCTGTCTATTCCATCGTCAATTTGTTTGTCAACACTTTCCGCCACGTCCGGAGGAAGACTGATCCTGAGGTAATTGCCATTCCTGTGGGCTGTCGGTGTTCCAGCCGTGTCGGCACCGAAGTAATACTTGGCTCCAAACGGACTCCTCTTGGCCTCGTAAGCTAACTCTAGGGCTTCTATGTCAGACCATACCGTGGAGTCGCTATCGAAATAACCGTCAGCATTACTATCCCCGGGCAGCTGCATGTGTCTGTCGAAGTAGGTATAGACCGCTCCGTAGAGACCTCGCAAGTCCGATATCTGCCTTTTGATCTTGGCGTTCTTGATCATCTGGGCGCCTCCCAGAATCGCTCCGATCAGCAGTCCGATAATGACCAGTCCGATAGCCAACTCGACTAAGGTAAATCCGGCTTGGCTTCGGAAGAGTTTTCGCATGCTCTTCATCTGTTTTCACCCCCCTTCATTTTTTAAAGTTTAATGTTGTCCTTTTGCCCCGATAGTTAGGTCAAACCTATTTCAGGGACGAAAAGAATGGTTTAACTGCTTCAAGCGTACAAAAATTCTCTACTTGCAAACTAAATGTGGAATTCCTTCCACATCTTTCTCCAATGGCTTATGCTTCAGTTAATGGATAATTGGAAAGCGAAAATCCCCCCCCATTTTGTATCTCTTGCGAGTCTTTTGGGAAGTGCTTTCCGCGGGTGAGAAAATTACGATATGATTTTTCCGCGGCCGTCCCCACCACACCCCCGTTGTTGACGATTATCGGTTAACTCACTTTAAACTTTAGAAAAATCTGTAGGTTAAAGCTGCCCTCCCTTTTGCATCAGGTTTTGATTTTGTATTTCCTGCTTTTTTAGATAAAACATATGCAACCTTTGTGCCAATCTGGCAACAATCTTTAAGTAATGATGTTAACGTATTAAAGTCTAACTGCTTAGGTTCGTGGCACAAAGCTGGTCAGATTTTTCTCTGGCTTGTTAAAAGCTTTTTTCTTATCAATAAATGTGGGAATGATTCAATAAGTTGCTGGATACCTCCCATCCGCCTGACCATCTTAATTCTCAATAGTGTTAGCGAGATAACTGCAAAGTGGTGAACTTCTTTCCTGTTTCCCGTTAGTGTTCATCACTAATGGGCAAATAAACTATCCACAGGAATCTTGAGACGGTGGAGAAAATCACCCAAAAATGTGGAGGATTTCCTGCCCAGGTGGAAAAATCAGACTCCTCCACTGGCCATTCAATACGCCACCGAAAAAATTGATAAGGCAAAGAGGAAAAAATTCAGGCGAGGATGAAATAGCTTCTCCCAAAACGGAACTTTTCGTATTGCACCCCCATGAGACAGGATGTAGTAATAATTTTTTTTAATCCCTTGCTTTTTTTCGTTATTCTTTCTAAATTTCCCTTGTGGGCGGAGGATGGATCGGTGAACCGTGAACTGTTTTTTTGTTGCGGTGGGGTGGACGGTGAACCATGAACCATTAACTGAATCACCTGCCGGAGTGGCGGAATAGGTAGACGCCTGGGACTTAAAATCCCATGGTCATTATTGACCGTGCCGGTTCGATTCCGGCCTCCGGCACCAATTAATTGTAAAGAGTAGAAAGCTCGATAATATCCATCTAACTTTTTGCGTGGACTTGCCCAAAAGAGACCTCTGAACGGTGGGGCAGAATCCGACTGTTTTCTAAAATCACAATTTGATTTATAAGGAATTCGTGCTTAAAGCACTTCGCTGATGTTACTTCATTTGCCGCATTTAGGAGAAATCTTAGCCCTATTATGTGCTCTTATCTGGGCCACTGCCGTTATTCTCTTCAGAAAAAGCGGAGAGACGGTTCCTCCTCTGGGGTTGAATCTCTTTAAAAATGTTCTGGCTTTAGTTCTTTTTGTGCCCACCTCTCTGGTGTTGGGCGTTGCATTGTTGCCGAGTGCCTCGTTGAACGATTACCTCCTTCTTTTGGCAAGCGGCGTTTTAGGAATAGCGATATCAGACACTCTCTTCTTCAAATGTCTCAACCTTCTTGGCGCGGAACTTACAGCTATTGTGGATTGCCTTTACAGCCCCTTCATTATCGGGCTTTCTGTTCTTTTTTTGTATGAAAGGATGACCGGCCCTCAGATATTCGGAGTCTTTTTGATCGTCTCCGCTGTTCTGGGCATCTCCGGAATTGGAGACAGGAAGAATATCTCCCGTCAGGATTTGATCTTAGGAGTTCTGTTTGGTGTTTTGGCTATGGCTACAATGGCCGTTGGTATAGTGATGATCAAACCGTTGCTCAACCGCTCTCCTTTGCTGTGGGTGGTTGAAGTTCGTCTTTTTGCCGGATGTGTGGGGTTGGGTATCTATCTCTTACTTCATCCAGGCGGAAAGAAGATCATCTCTTCGGTGCTGGCCATGCGGAACTGGCAGTACATGCTGCCCGGATCCTTCCTGGGTGCCTATCTTGCTATGATCGTCTGGATGGGGGGAATGAAATACACCCAGGCTTCGATAGCTGCGGCTTTGAACCAGACCAGCAACGTGTTTGTCTTCATCTTAGCCGCAATCTTGCTCAGAGAGCCGATCAATTTCATTCGAATTCTCGCCATAATCTTAGCTTTCGCCGGTGCTGTGATTGTCTCTTTTGGGTAAGGTAGGGAGGGGTATAAGACAGAGTGGACGCTTATGAAAGGGAATTCTTTTATGCTTCAAATATGATTTTGCCCCCTAAGATGGTGCATTCAACTTTTGTGGCAGGGATCTCTTCAGGATTTATTTGGAAAATATCCTGAGACAGAATCACCATATCTGCTAATTTTCCTACCTGGATTGAACCTTTGAGGTTTTCTTCATACGAGGCGTAGCTTGCCCCTTGAGTATAGGCAAAGACCACCTCAGCCACGCTCACTTTTTCTTCCGGATACCAGCTCTCTTTTCCCCCTATCCTTTTACGAGTGACAGCGGCATGAATCCCTTTCCAAGGATTCAGGGTTTCTATAGGCACATCCGAGCCGAATACAACTTTAGCACCGCTTTTAAGAAGGGTGTGGTAAGCATATGCTAATCTGCAGCGTTTGCCCCAATATTTCTCAGCGATCTTTATATCCGAAGGAGCATGCACGGGCTGGACTGAGGCGATGACACCGAGCTTGCCGAATCTTTTCACATCCTGCGGATGAAGAAGTTGCGTATGCTCGATGCGATGTCGTAATCTGTTTTCTCCTATGTTCTGTCGAACTGATCCTTCAATTGCATTTAAAGCCTGATGCACACCTTTGTCGCCGATAGAATGAATAGCCACACCCATTCCCGCCCGGCTGGCTTTTTCAACCATCTGGGTTAACTCTGCCTGAGAGGTAACCTCTATGCCAAAATTATCTTTAGAAGCTTCATAGGGCTCAAACATCAAGGCGGTCTGAGACCCCAGCGTTCCATCGGAAAACAGCTTAACCCCACCAAATCGCAGGTTCTCATTGCCAAAGCCGGATCTAATGCCCAGACCTATAGCAGAGTCCAAATTTTGATCGGGTATCCAGAAACATATTCTTAAACTCAAATTCCCATCTTGCAGAAGCTGTTGAAAGAGAGTAAACGCCTCCTGATCTTCAAGATCATGTATTCCAGTTAACCCATGCCGGTTGGCGATCTTCAATGCTTCCTTGACCAATTCTCTGGAGGTTGCAGTTGAAGGGGATGGGACCTTTTCCCAGACCAAATTGCAGGCATTCTCCTTCAAGATTCCGGCAGGCTCTCTGGTAACTGAATCTCGTTCTATTATTCCGCCAGGTGGATTTTGTGTGGTTTTATCGATCCCTGCTACCTTCAGGGCTTTTGAATTCAGCCACAAAAGATGGTGATCTTTGCTCTGCAAAACGGCAGGACTCTCCAGCCAAACCTGATCCAGAATCTCTTTAGTAAAGATCGACTCATCCCCCAGGATATTTTTGTCCCATCCTCCACCCACCAGCCACTCACCTGGTTTTAGCTTTCCGGAAAAAGATTTAATGACGGATAATACTTGATCAAAAGAGCTAATTCCTTCCAGGTTGACCCTTTTAAGTGAGTAAGCAAATGACAGAAAATGGGCGTGACAGTCAGTCAAGCCAGGGATTACGGTCTTTCCTTCCAGATTTATGACTTTGAAGTTCTTTCTGCCCAGATTATCAACCTCTGAGTTTTTGTCCACCGCAATTATCCGGGAGTCCCTCACAGCCACGGCTTCAGCTCTTGGTAGTTGAGGATTCATGGTGTATATATTTCCGTTCAGCAGCATCAAATCTTTCATTGCTCTGTGTAAACCTCTGTCTTAACCCTTAGGAAGAACTCTTTTATCACCCTCTCTTTGAGTAACTCCCGATTGATCCAACTTCTCCAGAATAGGCACCATGTATTTCCGAGTGGTGGAAAGATGTTCCCGCAACTGGCTTACCGTGGCTTCACCATGCTTACGAATGAAATCCACCACCTGACTTTTTATTTTATCAAAATCATCTTTTCTAAAGAGTATCCCGTCTTTCAACTCCACCAATTGGCCCTGCTCAATTAAAAACATCAAAACGTCCTCGTATTCATCACCAAGATTTTGTATCTCCTCTTTGGTGGGTGGTGAAAGCGGACTGGAGGCAAATTTCTGCAAAACTTCTTCGGATAATTTCTTCTGCTCAGGAGAAAGCGTGGGCTGGTGGGTAGGAAAACGGAGATACGTCCCCTGTTGAACAACCTTTTTTTCTTTGACTAAATGTTTGATAGTCTGTTCCAGTAAGCTTTCTTGAATCTTCAATCGGCTGGAAAGCCCTGCCAGCTTTGTTCCGATTTTGAAAGGAGACCCCTGGTGAGTCTTTTCGATCTCAGAGATAATTAGGACTGAAGTCTGTCTCCATTTTGTCAGGTCAGCCACAAAAACTCCGGTGGAGAATATCCTTTCCTCTTTTTCCAACTCCTCCAAGCTGGATTGAATCTGCTCCTGGCTAAAGTTGCTTGATCTTAAAATATCTTTTTTTAAGATCAATTCCCCTTTCTTTAATTCAGAAAGAATTAAATCTGAAGGTTTTAAGCTTAGCCTCCTTCGTAAGTCGGATATCAGATACTCATCTTTTCTTTTGTGAACCTTGGGGAAAACGTCCAGCACGATTCCACCGCCCACAGTAATCTGTGGTGAAGGCAATCTTAAGATGAAATGATCCCCGATTCGGGCAAGCAGTCTTCCCTTACACATGAATTGAACAAAACCTGAACCTCCTGGCGGAATCTGGTCCTTGTCTAAAATTTTTGTCTTCGCCTGAAGCTCGGTGGTTCCTAATATCAGAAGCAGGGTGGCATTATGTTTTATGGGAAACCTTAAGGTGGAGACCGTCTCCACCTGGGCGATGAAGGTTTCAATTGTCTCATCCTGCTCAACACTGGCAACCACGTCGCCCCTTTTAAGCTTTTGCTTTTCCACGCCGGCTAAATTCATCGCCACCCTGGTTCCGGGCGCAACTTTCGTCTGAATTTTCTTATGAGTCTGCAGTTCGCGTATCCGGGCACGAATCTTTTTAGGAAGGATTTCTATCTCATCGCCCACCTTAAAAGATCCATCCTGTAAAGTTCCAGTGATCACGGTTCCCCTCCCCGACATGGTGAAGACCCGATCGATATATATCCTGGGCTTGCCTATATCTTTTCGGGGCTTTATCCGGGAGATCATCTTCACGATCTGTTCATACACCTCATCTATTCCGACCTTTTGAGTGGAGGAGACCTTAACAACGGGTGCATTCTCCAAGATAGTTCCTTTCACCTTCTCCCTTATATCGTCTTCAACCAACCCTAACCACTCTTGGTCTACCAGATCAATCTTAGTTATAACCACCATACCAGTCTGTATTTTCAGCATATTCAGAATCTGAAGATGTTCTTCGCTTTGGGGCATCCATCCGTCATCTGCGGCTACCACAAACAGCGCCGCATCGATTCCCCCCACCCCTGCCACCATATTTTTGACAAATTTTTCATGTCCCGGCACGTCCACAATCCCCACCTCGCTCCCATCCGGAAGAGAAAACCAGGCAAATCCCAAATCGATGGTCATCCCCCTCTCCTTCTCTTCGGGGAGCCTGTCGGGATCAATGCCGGTGAGGGCTTCCACCAATTTGGACTTCCCGTGATCGATGTGTCCAGCGGTTCCTAAAACAAACATATCAATTTTGTTTATAGTTGCACAACAAGTAAACCCTCAGCTGTGTTCTACCTCACCCCCTAACCCCCTCTCCATGAAATGGAGAGGGGGAAAAAGGGGGAGAGGTTTTTAAACGGAAACTTCGAAATCTGTTCAAACTACGAAAAGAAGTATAATGCGGTGACTGGAAAGAATCAACTCATTTTGAGAAAAATGTTCTTGACAGCGGAGATCAAAATTTCATCCTGATGGGGGAAAACGGTTCTTAAATCTAAGACGAATTTGTCATCCTCTATGCGCCCGATTATGGGCGGAGATTGTTTCCTGAAAAGCTTAGCTTTTTCGTCAGCTGATAAGTCAACGGGTCTCCCAACAGATGAAACAGATTCAATAGATATTACCGTAGTGGACAGAGTTTCACCGGGAAGCGATCCTCCTCCAATGGTGCTTTGACTTTTTTGAATGCTAACTTCAATGCCGCATTTTTTCAACTCATCTTTTATTTTCTCTGCCCTTTCTTGCAAAACCTTCAGCGGAGTGCTGATCATCTGCCAGGCGGGGATCTTTTTGAAGGCTTCTCCTTTAAGATAGTAAAGCAAAGCTCTTTCCAGACCGGCAAGAAACATCTTGTCCAATCTCAAAGCGCGATGTAGTGGATGTTTCCTTAGAATATCGATATATTTTTTCCTGCCTAAGATTATGCCAGCCTGAGGCGCACCCAGAAGCTTATCTCCTGAGAAACAGACTAAATCTGCTTTAGCTGAAAGAGCCTCAAAGACCGTAGGCTCGTGCGCCAGCTCAAAATCCTCGGTTTTTAGCAAAGCCCCACTTCCTAAATCTTCCACCACACACAGATTGTGTTTCTTTCCTAACTTCACTAATTCAGTTATAGATGGCCTTTTCACGAATCCGGTCATCTTGAAATTGCTCTGGTGAACTTTAAGCAAAAGTGCAGTCTCCGGGGTGATGGCACCTTCGTAATCAGAGATTGTGGTCTGATTGGTAGTTCCCACCTCATTCAGTTTTGCGCCGCTTAAAGCTAAAATCTCGGGGATTCGGAAGCCTCCCCCGATCTGCACCAACTCCCCTCTTGAAACTATTACCTCTTTATCTTTAGCCAAAGCAGTTAAAATCAAAAGCACAGCCCCCGCGTTGTTGTTCACCGCCAGGGCGGCTTCGGCTGAGGTTAAAATACAAAGGAGTCTTTCTACAAAGATTCCTCTTTTGCTTCTTTTTCCCTCTTTTAAATCGAACTCGAGATTGTTGTAATTTGTGCTTATGTTGTGAATAAAAGACGAAGTCTCCTCATCCAATGGAGCTCGCCCCAGGTTAGTGTGCAGAATAACTCCGCTGGCGTTGATCACAGGCTTTAAGGAAGGGGAAGTTTGCTCGGCGATGATATTTTGCACATTCTGCACTATCTCCTGCATGGGGATCGGCTCCCTGCCCTTTTTCACTTCTTCCCTTATCATCTCCACCGCCTGCTTGACCGCTGCCGTTACCAGGAGACGGGAGAACTCTTCTATGTCGGACTGAAGCTCAGGTAGCTCTAGAATCTTCTCCACGCTGGGGATCTTCCTTAAGTTCTCCTGGATCATTTCTTCACTTGAATTCGACATCTTTTGTCCTCAATTATTTCGCCTATAACCATTCCATCTGAAACGCCTTTGGAGATCAAGCGATCCATAAGCTTCTGCTCCTTTTCTTTTGCCACTACGATCAAGAGTCCCCCTGAGGTTTGCGCATCGGACAGGATAAATTTTGCCTCTTCTGTGATCCCCTCCTCCCAGTCAACTTTGTCTTGGGCAAACTTAAGGTTTGCCAGAGTCCCGCCCGGAATTACTCTTTTCCGTGCCAGCTCCCAGGCAAAACCAATCACCCCAACCTTTGATAGATAGATTTTTGCTCCTGCTTTTGAAGCATGAACCAACTCATGCAAATGGCCCAAAAGCCCGTAGCCGGTAATGTCTGTTGCGGCATTAACGCCCACTTCTAACATTGCTTCCGAGGCAGATTTATTTAGAAAGGTCATTATGCTGACAGCTTCTTTCACTACATTTTGGTCGACTAAATCCTTTTTGATCGCCGTAGTTATGATCCCAATCCCCAACGGTTTGGTCAATATCAAAGAATCTCCAACCTTAGCTGTGGCATTGCTTATTATCCTATCCGGATGAATTGTCCCGGTCACTGCCATTCCATATAGCGGTTCTTTGGTTTTGAGAGTATGACCGCCTATTATGGGCACGCCAGCCTCACCTGCTTTGTCTGCGCCTCCTCTCAGGATTTTATCCACCGCCCATAAGGGAACAGACTGTGGGGGAAAACCTAAAAGATTTAAAGCAGATATGGGTTTTCCTCCCATGGCGTAAATATCACTCAAAGAGTTAGCCGCCGCAATTGCTCCGAAATCATAAGGATCATCCACCACCGGTGGAAAAAAATCCACTGTTTGCACTAAAGCTAAATCATCCCTGATCTTGTAAACCCCGGCATCATCCACCGAGTTGAAGCCGACCAACACATTTGGATTATCTATCTTGGGCAAATGACCCAGAACCTGGGTCATGTCCTCCGGACCACATTTTGACGCTCACCCGAAGCTGGATGCTAGACTGGTCAATCTGATTTTTTCTTTTGAGTCCATCTCGCCTCGCAAGTGATTTAGCAATTTTGCATCAGCCAAGTCGCTTGAGTTAACAGATCAAATTTCGTCAACTCAAGGTAAAAGCCGATTTTGATTTGGTAGCCGCAACCTTCAGGTTGCGTTAATGGGTGAAATCGATGAATGATTTTCGCAGGCTGATGTTCGTCCTGAAGGACTCAGTCCGAAGGAAGCCTGCGGCTACCCACAATAAATATTCTCAGTGCCTGCCAGGTCCCCTGACTTGGTAGGCAAATCTCGTCATGTCAGAGGACCTGACGAGCATCAAAATCAGAATTTCAATAATGTTTGCTTTGTTATCCTGAATTTTATCCCGACATACGTTTTCCTTTTGAACCTTTTGCATGTAAGATGGTTACCCCCACTAATTTTTTCCCGGCATAGTGATAAATGAGATTTTCTCTCATGATGCTGTCATCAGCACACTGAGGTTTTCTGAAACTAATGTATAAAGTATCTGTCGCTTCATCGTAATCTACCCAATAGTGCTTCTGATTAAATTTGAGAAGATATGGAATCACAGAAGCGTCAAATTCTTTTACTTTTGCCATATCACACCTCTTTTTCTGATGGTTTCTGGCTTGGATGTGAAGAAAGCCGTGATGATGAAGCCATCTCTATTTTCCTTATAAACGACAACACAATGCTTTTTTTTGATATTCGTTTTGGAATAATGTTTTAAAGCAATCAGTTCACCTTTAAAACCCTTTACAATACAATCAGGCAAGTTAACCGTTTCCATCACCTTAGGCATATTGCCCGCCATGTAGTCGTGTGATTCGACTATATGTATCCATTGTTTCATGGTGAGTCTAATGACCTTACTTGATACGGACTTGGTAGTTTCTATTGTTTCCGCTATCTGCATTTTAAACCATATATATTTAAGCCTCTCAAGGAACCCACCCTTTAGGTATTTTCTCCCCTGTCTGCCAGTTCCCGCGCCTTAGGCGAGGTTGAGTTTCATCAGGTCGAGGGACTTAACAAGCACAACATCAGCAACACCCTGAAGCATGACTTCCAAAATTTTGGCGGAAGGGGTGGGAATCGAACCCACCTCCCCCTGGACCGACCAGGGGGACCACGGATTTGAAGTCCGCAAGGACCACCAGATCCTATCCACTTCCGTTAAGGAAAATATAATACCAAATTTCTTATTTTGCAAATTTTTAGTTTACTTTGTTTGCTTTCCATGTTAATATAATATGAAATACCAGAACCTAACTTAAGTTAGGTGCTGGTCTAAAACTTTACGCTACGTGGCGTATAATTTGGGCGTCTCGGCTCACATAAAACAAAAGAATTATTGTTTGTGTTTGCGCTTTGTTTTTGTTATATTAGCTGAAGATTTAATGAAATAATTACCTAATGGGAGAATCATGAAAGCGGAAAGAAAATATCTTCTGGAGAAAGTGGATAAGGTCGCCATAGTGCAACTTTATGCCGATGGGTTCGAGGATCTGAGTTTAAACGACAAAATCTTAGCTTATTATCTTTATCAAGCCGCAGTGGCTGGGCGGGATATCACTAATGATCAGACCCACCGACACGGGCTTACCATAAGAAATATTCTTGAGGAAACACTCATCCACCCACAGGGAATAGATAAAACCGTCCTGGAGAAGATTACCAATTATCTTAAGCTCTTCTGGGTGTTCAATGGAAACTATGGCACCAACAGTCGAAAGTTTATCCCAAAATTCAGTTTAAAAGACCTTCTTTATGCATCAAAGACCGCCCTTTCTAATGGAGCTCAGTTTGGCACCAAAGATGAGTCCCAGCTTGAAAAGATGCTGAATAAGCTGAAGAAAACCATCTTCGATCCGGATTTTGAGCCGATTTTGGCGAATAAATCACCTTCAGAAGGAGAGGATGTGATCACCGCCAGTGGTAACAATTATTATGAGGGGGTAACCTTAAAGGATTTGGAAGGGTTTGAGGAGAAATATTCTTTGAATTCGAAGGTGGTTAAAAAAGATGGGAAGGTGGTTGAGTTGGTCTACCGAACCGGCACCGATCAGGTAAATGGTGAGCGAAGCCGGACCATCCCGCCAGGCTTGTATGCAAAAGAATTGAACCGGGTGATAGATCATCTCAAAAAGGCAATGCCTTTCGCCAAACAGGGGCAAAGGAAGGCTTTGGATCATCTGATACGGTATTTTGAAACTGGAGAACTAACGGATTTTGATAAATACAATATCGACTGGGTGAGGGATAATCCTGTTGTGGAAACCATCAATGGTTTCATTGAAGTATACAGTGATGCTCGCGGAGCCAAGGGAGAGTTTGAGGGGATGGTCAGTTTTGTGGACCAGAAGACCAACCAGGTGATGAAAAATATCGCCAATTTAGCTCAGTATTTTGAGGAGAAGATGCCCTGGGACAACAAATATAAGAAAAGAAACATAACCGCTCCGGTGGCTAATGCGGTGACACTTCTTTTGGGGGTAGGAGGTATGGGTCCCATCTCTGCTCTGGGTATAAATCTGCCCAATGCCCAAAACATCAGAGAAACCTACGGAAGTAAGAACTTCATCCTCACCAACGTATCGGGTGTCCGATATAAGCTGGATGCGGAGAGAATTACCAGGGAGTTTGCCTTAACCGAGGAAGAGTTTAAGTTAGATAAAACCCTAGGTGAGAAGGCAGATCTCTTAGAGACAACCATGCATGAGATTTTAGGGCACGGATCAGGAAAGGTAAGCCAAAGACTCAAAAAAGATCCGGCTGACTATCTGCAAGAATACTACTCCGCCATGGAGGAGGCAAGGGCAGACCTGGTGGCTTTGTGGCACATCTTCGATGAAAAACTGATGCATCTGGCAGAAATCGACACAAAATGCGGTGAGGCACTGTATCGCTCTTACGCGCGGGCAGATCTGATTCGATTGAGAACTGTCAAAGAAGGAGATCGACTGGAGAAAGACCACGCCCGAGCCAGACACATGATCATCTCCTATGTTAAAGATAAGACTAAAGCCATAGATGTGGTAGAAAAAGATGGAAAGGTGTATCTGAGCGTGAATGACATCGGCAAGATGAGGCAAGGCGTGGGTGAACTTTTGTCTTTGATTATGAGAATAAAGGCAGAAGGAGACTATAAGGAAGCTAAAAGTCTGGTGGAAAAATACGGGATAAAGATCAATCCTCAATGGAGGGATCAAATAGTAAAACGGGCAGAAGCCATAAATCTGCCGGATCATTACGCCTTCGTCATGCCCGAATTGGAATTAGTCACAGACAAAAGCGGAAAAATCACAGATGTTAAAGTTTTACACCCTCAAGATTTTATGAAACAGCAGTTGAAATATTCAGGTAAAATTTCCAACAGATGAAACAGATTGGTTTCGCTCTTCGGGGATGTTATCATCCCACGGCATCAGGGAGGAGTTAAAATGTTAACCTGAAGGACACGTTGAAGAAGTCATTTTATGGAGAAATTTTATGTAGGGACAGGGTTTGTCCCTGTCCAGACTTTAAGCAGAACAGCCACAAGGGCTGTCCCTACGATAATTTTTTCAGAGTTCTCATTGCATTAAGTTGACCAGAGATTGAGGCAACATTATGGCAGTTTCAGTAAAGATTGGCGATTTTACTGTTGGAGGGGGAAATCTATTAGCTCTTATAGCCGGTCCATGTGTGATCGAATCAGAGAAGATTGTCTTCAACACATGTGAGAAAATAAAAGAGATCACCTCTCGTCATAAAATTCCCTTTATATTCAAAAGCTCCTATACCAAAGCAAATCGTTTGAAAATTGATTCTTATTCCGGTCCGGGACTGAAAGATGGTCTGAGGATTTTAGAGAAGGTCAAAAAAGAATTTGATGTCCCCATTCTGACAGACATTCACAATCAAGATGAAGCTCTTCCGGTTTCCCAGGTAGCAGACATTCTGCAAATTCCGGCATTCTTATGCAGGCAGACAGATCTTATTTTATCTGCCGCGAAGACGGGAAAGCCTCTTAATATCAAAAAGGGACAATTTATGGCTCCAGAGGATATGTTATCCATCGCCAAGAAGGCTGAATCAGTGGGAAACAAGAATATCTTATTAACTGAAAGGGGAAGCTTTTTTGGCTATCATAATTTGGTGGTGGATATGAGGTCACTTCAAATCATGCGCAATTTGGGTTATCCGGTGGTCTTCGACGCCACCCACAGCTTACAGTTACCCGGTTCTCAGGGAAGTTACTCCGGCGGGCAACCTCAATTCATCCTTCCTATGGCCCGTGCCGCCGTGGCTTGTGGCTGCGATGCCTTGTTTCTTGAAACTCATCCGGACGTAAAAAATGCCCTGTGCGATAAAGACAGTATGTTGCCTCTGGATAGATTGGAGGAGCTTTTAATTCAAGTGAAAGCGATTGATCAGGCGACAAGGTAGAAATGTAGAGGAGACCTTTAGGTCTCCACATGTAACTCCAAAAGGGAAATTCTATCAGTTGGCAAAAGGAAAAGATCAAATAGAAAAGCTTGCCAAAAAGATCAAACTGCTCATCTTAGACGTGGATGGGGTGCTGACTGACAATACCATTTATTTGAATGATGGAGGGATTGAATCAAAAAAATTTAATATACTTGATGGAATGGGAGTCTGGCTGGCGCAAAAAGCAGGGATAGAAGTGGTTTTGATCTCAGGACGTCCCTCCAAAGCTACGGAATTTCGGGCTTTGCATTTAAAGATAAAACACCTATATTTAGGGGAACTTGATAAGATAAAAGCATATCAGAAGGTGAAAAGAAATTTAAATGTGAAAGATGATGAAATCGCCTACATGGGGGACGATATTCTGGATGTTCCTGTGCTCAGGGAGGTGGGGTTTCCCATTTGCGTAAAAGATGCAAATCCAAAAGTAAAGAAATTTGCCAGAATGGTGACCAAAACTAAAGGAGGAGAGGGGGCGGTACGGGAAGTGGTGGATATGATCTTGAAGGCGAAAAAGAAAGATCCATTGGAGTGGGTGCCATGATAAGAGAAAAAGCTAAAGAGGTAATCCGTAAGGAGGCAAAAGCGATTGCCCGTCTGGAAAATAAGATTGATGAGAGTTTCGTCAGAGCGGTGGAACTGATCCTGGGGTGCAAGGGTCGGGTGATAGTCACCGGAATTGGAAAGTCGGGTATAATTGGCAAGAAGATCGCCGCCACCTTAACCTCTACAGGCACAGCATCGTTCTTTCTACATCCCACCGAGGGGATACATGGGGATTTGGGGATGGTGCAAAAGAAGGATGTGGTGATTGCCATTACCAAAAGCGGGGGGACCGATGAGGTATATCAACTGATTCCGCTTTTTAAAAGATTGGGAGTCCCCATAATTACCTTAACTGGAAATCTCAACTCTCCGGTGGCGGAGAAAAGTGACGTGGTGATTGACGTATCAGTGGAGGGGGAAGCTTGTCCCAATAATCTCGTCCCTACCTCCAGCACCACCGCCGCTTTGGTGATGGGGGATGCCTTGGCAATTGCGCTTTTAGAGGAGAGGCATTTCTCCTCTGAGGATTTCGCCCTGCTTCATCCAGGGGGTCATTTGGGTAAAAGGCTTGTTCTTAAGGTCTCCGACATCATGCATACTAAAGATCAGATTCCTGTGGTTTCTGGGGAGGCCAATATGAAACAGGTGATACTGGAGATGACCTCCAAAAGATTGGGAACCACTGCGGTGGTTAACCAAAAGGGTAAATTAGAGGGTATCTTTACTGATGGAGACTTAAGGAGATTAGTGGAAAGAACAGATGACTTCTTCTCTCTGAAAGCCGGGCAGGTGATGACTGAAAATCCCAAGACCATCGACTCAGATGAGCTGGCGGCAAAGGCGTTGAATTTAATGGAATCATTCAGCATCACCTCTCTTATCATCACCAATGGCAAAAGGGAACCCATCGGAATTGTGCATCTTCACGATATCCTCAAAGCTGGAGTGGTGTGAAGCAAAAAGACTGGGACTGAGACTGAGAATAATGTCGTCATGTCGAATTGGGAAACCAGACGGATAAAAAAGAGGATCAAAAACTGGTTTCTCTTTAGACTTATCACCACCACCATCTCACTTCTAAATTTCTTACCAAGAAGTTCTGCAATCTCTATGGGGAGTTCTTTAGGAAGACTATCATATCTTCTAATCTGGGATGCAAGAAGGAGAACTCTATCTAACCTGAGCCTGGCTTTTGGCAAGGAGTTGGATGAAACGAAGCTAAGGAAGTTAGCTCGTCGGGTCTTCGAAAACGTGGGCAGAAATGTGGCGGATGCTGTCCGTTTGAAAAAAATGAGGAGGGAAGATATTGAAAAGATAACGGAGATTGAAGGACTTGAGCATTTCGATAAAGCTTATGGAACAGAAAAGGGGGTCATCGGTTTTACCGGACACATCAGCAACTTTGAGCTTCTGGCGGCTTATTTTTCTCTTAGGGGCTACAAAGTCTCAGTGGTGGGACGAGAGGTTTATGATCTTAGATTGGACCGACTTCTGGTGGAAAACAGAGAAAGCGCAGGTATAGAGAATATCCCCACCTCGGCTGGAGTCAAGCCGGTTCTTAAGGCTTTAAGAGCGGGCAGAGTTTTAGGGGTGTTAGCTGATCAGGATTCTTCCCGGGTGCGAGGAATTTTTGTCGACTTTTTTGGAAGACCAGCTCGCACACCAGTCGGACCTGCCCTTCTGGCTTATAAAACCGGCTCCCCCATCGTGCCTATGGCAATAGTTAGAACAGACAAAAATAGGTACAAGATCTTGGTCAAACCACCAGTTGAGCTTACCTTCTCCCAAGACAAAGAAAAAGACATAACAGACCTCATCCAGAAATGCACGAAAGTTTTAGAATCAATTATAAGAGAATACCCTGACCAGTGGCTATGGATGCACGATAGATGGAAAAGCAAACCGAAGTAGCAGTTTTTTGTAGTAAAGTAGGTTGGGCTGCCGTAGGCTGCCCAACAACAATAGGTGTCGGGTAGTCCTTCGGATTCATCCTGATCCCGCCTTTGTCGGGATTATCCTACGTTTTGCTATCATGCTTCCCGTTGGTGTTCCATGGCGGGCAGGCTTCACCAACGGGATTTGAAGAGGTGAAGAACATCATCCATCAACAAGGATGTAGTGATCGCATTCATGCGATCCCGCCTTCGGCGGGACTCGATAAATCGAGCCCCTACAATCCGGCGATAGGCATTCCCAGTGTAGGGGCGATTCATGAATCGCCCCTACCATTCTCTATTCACCTTTTAGAATAATCTCTTTTAGAAACCTCACCGGGGGTGAGCCGTAACTCAACAACTTCTGATTGAACTCCTTTTGAGAGAAGTCCTCTCCCATCTTCTGTCGGTAAGCTTTTTCTAAATCCAGCACCTCCTGCAACCCTACAAAATATGTAGAAAGCTGGGTAGAGGTCAAGCAGGCGCGCACCCATTTTCCCTCTGCCTCAGATTTTTCCTGAAATCCCTCCTCGGTCATCAGACGTAGGGCTTCTTCCTTTGTCATATCCCCGGCGTGAATTTTAGCATCCAATATGGCATTGATGATCGCCCTCAGATACATCTTAAGCTGAGTGAGTTCCATGCGGGGATCATAATCTAAGTATCCGGCGTGAACTATCATCCTCTCTTGATAAACTGCCCAGCCCTCTATGAAAGCTCCGTTGCCGAAGATTGATCTTAAAAGGGAAGGGAATTGATTGGCATAAAATTCCTGCACATAATGTCCGGGCATGGCTTCATGAATACAGAGGTCTTTGAGCATGTAATTGTTATACTCCCGCAGGTAGGATTCTTCCTGCTGTTTGGTCCAATCCTCCGGTATAGGTGAAACCCTGAAGAAAGATTTCAGATTCTTATCTAATGGTCCGGGAGAGTCCAGTCCAGCCACTGCCACCCCGCGGGAGAATTCAGGCGTCCAATCCACCTCCAACGGATTTATACCGGTTAAGTCCACTAAGTCTTTTTCTCTGACGAATTCCTCCAGTTCTTTCAAGTTTTGGCGACAGACGGCTAAAAGCTCATCCTTTTTGGGATAGTCTTTGGCGATTTCGTCTAAAACCTCCTTTATCACCAAATTCTCCAACTCCTTTCCTTTTTCCTTATGTTGGCGACCTGGAAACATCTTCTCATGCAAAGGCTGGGCAAGCTCAAACATGCGTTTTCGCACAGAAATTAGCTCCTCCTCAGCCCTTCTTACTATCTCTTCGAAAGAGAGGTCAGATTGCAGGGTTAACTTCAGCTTCTTTTCAAAAAGCTCTTTGCCCAATCTGAAATCACCTTTTGATCGGGGCAGAAGATCTTTTTCTAAAAACTCCTGGTAGTCCTCTAAAGTTTTGATGGCTACCTTAATGGGATGTGCCAGGGTATCCTTAAAACCTGGAAGCCTCTCCAACACTTTAGCCAGATCATTTTTTATCAGATTAATGTTCCCCCGGTTTTGTCTGATGGCGGTTCTGGTTTGAATCTCCGGCGGATTTGTAAGATGGCCTTCAGCCTGCCGCACCAGAGCGGGTATACGCCTGAGACGGTAAGAGGCGCTTGTCAATCTTTCCTTCAAAGGCGCAAATTCTCGAGTGATCAGAGAATTTATAGAACCTCCGATGAGATAGCTATACATTACCGGGCTATACTTAAATGGTCTCAACTTCTCGTAGCGTAATAGTTGGTCGTTGATCTCATTTTCCAAGATCTTGTAATCCACCTTGTTGATGGCATTAAGCTTCAATGTATCAATAGACTTAATCTTTTCTGCAAAAAGTCTAAGCCGCATAATCTCTACACCAATAGCATCCTTGGAGTAGTCGTCGATCAGACGGTCATACTTGTGTTCTCCTATGTAAGTTGCCCAGACAGGATGAGCTTGATAAAATCCTTCCAGAAACTCATCTACCAGTTGTTGGAACTTATGATCCTCCATATCCTTCCTCTCACAGTTAGAAAGAGATAAAAAAACCAGAAAACAAAGGACTAAAACAGAGCAGAGCTTTCCCATATCTGATACCTCCTATCAGCAAGATTTTAAGGGTTTTCTCAAAAAGAATTGCCGATATATTTTAATCGCACCAGCAAAAATCTTGTCTGTTTTACCTCACCCCCTTTTGTTCCCCTTCAGGGTGAACCCTTCTCCATGAAATGGAGAGGGGGATAGGGGGAGAGGTCTTCATAGGTTTTTTAATTTTCATGGTTGTTTTATTCCCAATCTATTCTTGAAAAAATGGCCTCACTTTTTCCTCTTTTGGTTTGGGAGTCAATAGACTTATTATTATCAGACTGGATACGGACAGAATTAGTGCCGGATAAACAGTGGGAACGTTAAAGGGTTTTTTCAAAAGCTCCCAGGCTATGGTGGTTATCATACCAGAGGCTATGGAGCAAACGCCACCTGTGGGAGTGGCTCTTTTCCAGAAAAAAGCGGCTAAGGTTGCCGGAGTGACTCCCACACCATACATGGTATAAGCATAAAGAGCCATCGCCAGAACCGTGGTGAAGAACTTAACCTGGATGAAAGCAATTATGCCCAGTCCTATCACCACCAACCTGGAATAAAGAACCATCCTTCTTTGAGAAACATTCGGATTTATAAATCTCTGGTAAATATCCCGCATGATGTTGGTTGAAGGGACTAATAAAAATGAATCTGCAGTGGAGACGATCACCGCCACGATGGCGGCAAGCAAAACACAGCCAATCACAGGTGAGAGTCCATGACGCACAGAGTGCAGGATTACGGATTCCGGATTTATGTCCAAGAATATACTGCTTCCAATTATGGCTAATACCACAATCAAGGTCTCCACGAAGATGGTGCCTGATATCCAGCCCAAAACTGATGCTTTTGCGGCCCTCTCATCTCTGGCAGAGAAGAATCTCTGATACATGTTCGATTCTCCTAACAAAAGAAGCATGGTGGGGAGAGAATAACCCAATGCTTCCCAGATGGTCATGGTTCCCAGAATCTGAAATCTGTCCGCAGGAAGGGTGGCGGTCACATTTCCCCAACCTCCAGCCAACTTTAATAGAAACGGGAAACCGATTATAAATCCTACCACCAGCACCACACCGTTCACCACATCCGTGTAAGCCACGGAGAACATTCCAGCCAGGGCGGTGTAAGCGATGACGAAAACCGCGGTCAGGATTATTCCCTGATCTACGGGAATTCCGATCACCATGTTCAGCACCATTCCGCCAGCTTTGAACTGATAGCTCACGATGGCGGTGTAGGCGATGATGGTGGTCAAACTTCCTAAGATTCTGGCGTATTTGTTATATCTTATCTCTAAAATATCCGGGACGGTGAACTGGGCAAGTTTTCTGGCACGTCCGGCTATGAAATACAGAACGATGATCGCCACCCAAACGCCGGCATCAAACCACAGAGCGGAAAAGCCTTTCTCAAAGCTTAGTCCTGCGCCAGCGATGATGCTTCCTGATCCGATCCAGGTGGCTAAAAGCGTTCCCACCAGTATCGGGGCGGACAACTCTCGCCCAGCTACCATGAAATCGGTCTGGGTCTTTACTCTTCTGGAGAGGATTGCCCCCACACCGATCAGAATCAGCAGGTAGATTAAAATAGCCCAGAAATAAAGCATGGTTATTCAGACTGAGACTGGGACTGAGACTGTGACTAAGATTAGGTTTTTTCTCCGTCTCAACTCTCCGTCTCAGTCTTTCTTGCTCTCAGGCGGATGTTATCGTCCTTTTCCTGTCACGCTGAATGATAATCCTATGGATCCAAATGGACAATCCAGCGAGAGCAAAAATCTCTATGTAGGGGCGAACCTTCAGGTTCGCCCAAAAGCGGGTGGAGCTGAAGCTCCACCCCTACTTTTTGATTGGTTCCTTCTCCTCAGAGACAGTTGATCTTTTGGATCTTCTATATCTCAAAGCGGCTTTGACTAAATCTCTGAACAAGGGGTGAGCTTTGGTGGGGCGGGATTTAAGCTCTGGATGAAACTGCACCGCCACGAACCAGGGGTGACCTGAAAGCTCAACTATCTCCACCAGCCTTCCGTCCGGAGAAAGCCCGGAAAGCTTAAGTCCAGCTTTGGTCAAATCGTTCCTGAACTGGTTATAGAACTCGTATCTATGACGGTGTCGTTCACTGATGTTCACTTCTCCGTAAGCTTTATACGCCAGGCTATCTTTATCCAAAATACAGGGATAAGCCCCCAGTCGCAAGGTGCCACCCATGTCGGTGATCTTCTCCTGATCCGGCATGAGATGAATCACCGGATAGGGGGTTGCCTGGTCAAATTCGAAGCTGTTGGCTTTCTTTAGATGACAAACATTGCGGGCAAACTCTATCACCGCGCACTGCATTCCCAGGCAAATGCCCAGATAGGGGATATTATTTTCTCTCACATATCTTACCGCTTCAATTTTACCCTCGATTCCCCTCTCTCCGAATCCGCCGGGGATCAACACTCCATCTATGTCCTCAAAATTCTCTTTAGCATTTTGAGAAGTTACCTCCTCAGCATTGATCCATTTCAACTCCACTTTAGCGTCGTTTTCCACCCCGGCATGAACGAAGGCTTCAATTATGCTTTTGTAAGCATCCTTCAGATGGGTGTATTTGCCACAAATTCCGATCCTCACCTGGTGTTTTGGATTTTTTATCTTTTCCATCATCTTGATCCAATCATCCATGGCCAGCTCTCCGCATTTTAAGTCAAGATGCTGGATGATCAAATTATCCAGACCCTCCTTATGGAAAAGGATGGGAACCTCGTAGATGCAGTCCACATCGATGGCTTGAATCACCGCCTGGCTGGGGACGTTGCAGAAAAGCCCGATTTTCTCCTTGATCTGCTTGGTTAATGGCTGGGTGGTGCGACAAAGAAGTATGTTGGGCTGAATACCGATCTCCCTTAACTCTTTCACGCTGTGCTGGGTGGGCTTGGTCTTAACCTCCCCGGCTGACTCTATGTATGGAACTAATGTAAGATGGATGAATAGACTGCCCTGGGGACCGCATTCCAGTCCCATCTGTCTGATGGATTCTAAAAAGGGGAGGCTTTCGATGTCCCCCACCGTTCCTCCGATCTCGGTAATCACCACGTCCACCTCACCATTTATCTTCCCCACCATTTTTATTCTGTCCTTGATCTCGTTGGTGATGTGGGGAATGACCTGCACGGTGGCACCAAGATAATCCCCGCGTCTTTCCCGGGCTATGACCGCATCGTAGATCTGTCCGGAGGTGAGATTGTTGTCTTTGGTCAGATTCTCGTCGATGAATCTCTCATAATGTCCCAGATCCAAATCCGTCTCCGCCCCATCGTCTAAAACAAAGACTTCACCATGCTGAAAAGGATTCATGGTGCCGGGATCCACGTTTATATATGGATCAAATTTCTGGATGTTTACTTTCAGCCCCCTTTTCTTCAGCAAAAGCCCGATGGAGGAAGAAGCGATTCCCTTCCCTAAAGAAGAGACTACCCCGCCGGTGATGAATATATATTTCACTTTTCCCATGGATTCTGTGGTATGAACCATATGGCTCTCACCTACGGATCTTTTTTCATTTTTCATTTCCCCACCCCTCCTTTACGTGTCCTCAATTTTTTCAAATCAGCGGGCGCGTCTAAAGTTACGGGTTCATATTGAGTTAGATAAACTTTAATATTATATCCATTTTCCAATGCTCGGATCTGTTCCAGCCATTCTGACTTTTCTAAGGGAGTTTGTTTTAAGGAGGAGAATTTTATAAGAAAATCCTTTCTGAATCCATATATTCCTATGTGTTCATAAAAAGGCGACCTTTTCAAATCGATTCCAGTAAGAGCTCCCCTCCGCCTGGAGGTATGAGTTCGTCTGATATATGGAATGGGATGGCGGGAAAAATAAAGGGCGAAACCATCCCTGTCTAGCACCACCTTAACCACGTTTGGATTTTTCAACTTAAGGGGATCATTTATCCTGGCGGCTAAAGTGCCCATCTGAATCCTTTTTTCTTTTAACATGGAGGAGACCAAAAGATCAATGAGAGTGGGGGGGAAATAGGGTAGATCGCATTGAATGTTTATCACCAGATCATAGTTCAAGTTCCTTGCCACCTCCGCCACCCGATCGGTGCCGGTGGGATGATTTCTCAAGCTTACGTAAGCTTCTCCTCCAAAGGCAAATACTAAGTCGGATATCCTGGAGGAATCTGTTACCACCATCAGCCGATCCAAACGCTTTGATTTGGCGGCACTCTCATAAACACGTTGAATTAATGGTTTCCCGTGTATCATTATCAAAGGTTTTCCGGCAAGTCTTTTGGAACCCAACCTGGCAGGAATTATCCCGATGACTTTTGATTTGCTCATATCTTTCCCACAGGATCTTGCAGATAATAAAGAGTTAAAATTCAGTTTGCATTTTACGAAACTGCCGAACAGTTGTCAACAAAAAATTATGGCGATCCTTCCCGCATTCTGCGGGATCTTCGAAAAATCGGGATCGCCTTCTTATGATGATCAAATTTCAAATCTTATTATCCAATCACCTTTGGCACTTTGAAGAAACCATTCTTTTTCTGGGGAGCATTGGCTAAAGCTTTATCCTGAGCCAGGGAGAGCAAAATCCTATCTTCCCGGAAAACATTTGCCAGAGGGATTACATGTGAGGTTATAGGAATGTTTTCCGTGTTCAATTCATTTAGCTGATCAATATATTTTATGATGTTGTCCAGCTCCTTTTGAAATTTAATCCTCTCCTTCTGGGAAAGCTCCAATTTGGCTAAGTTGGCAACATACTCCACATCCTTTAAGGTTATAGGCATAATTTGCTCCTTGACCCTGATTTGAATTACAACAAAAGGATAATGTAAATTCTTGTCTCTGTCAAGATTAAAAACAAACCGGTTATCTTGCGAAAGCTTTGCCTGAAGTTCTCAGGATGCAGAGAAATTGATAAGCGGTTGTAGCATAGGGAGGGAATTTATCCTGCCCTTAAAAAACATAATGTAACAATTGCCCGAAAGTCCCCAAATGGGGACATTTCGGGCCTACAAATTTTGGGTCGTTTTCCAAGTTACCGAGCCCGGGATTAAACTTTGGTTGTGGCATGGTTGTAAACGCACAACTCCAGTTGTGGACACAAAATAAAGAGATTGGTTTGAAGGGATTCTAACGGGAATTTTTGGAGTCGGTAAATTGCCATCAGATAACGGAGCGTGCCTCCCCCTCACCGTATAGGAGGTCGCGCATCAGCCCATCGATCCTCTCAATACGAAAAGGTTTGGCCAGGTAGCCATCCGCCCCCTCCTGCAGGGCTTTTTGAACCGGGCAGGTGGAAGGAAAGCCGGTGATCATGACCACTGGAAGCTTGGGAGCCTTCTGTTTGATATTTTTAAGCAAGGTAAGCCCATCCATTTTAGGCATGCGGATGTCAGAGACGACCAGATCAAAATCCTGAATCTGAATCTGATCTAAAGCTTGTTCTCCATCCTCCACTCCAATAGGGAAATAATCCAAACTGCTTAAGACCTCCAGAAGCATGTTACGAAGCTGGTCATCATCGTCCACCACCAGAATTTTTTTGAGCCGATAAGGTTTGTCCTTAGTAGTTCCTTTAATTCCCAGAGCTTTCCGTATCAGCTCCTCAATCTTACCGATTCTGAAAGGCTTTGCCAGAAAGCCATCGGCTCCACTCTCCATAGCCTGATCTTTTGTATAGGTGAAATTATAGCCGGTGATAATCAAAACCGGCAAGAGTGGATTTCGATGTTTGATATTCTTAAGCAAGGAGAGCCCGTTTACCTTGGGCATTCTTACGTCTGTGATCACCAGATCCAGCTTTTCTGTCTCCAGCAGGGTTAAAGCTTCCTCTCCATTTTTTGCACCCAATGCCTGATAGCCTAAAGCGGAAAGAGTATCCATTAAAAGGGAGCGAATGCGGTCGTCGTCGTCCACCACCAGCACCATTGGCGCTCCTTTTGTATGCACATCCATTTTTTCTGTTATCTGGTCTGTCTGCATAAACTACTTCCCCTTTTTGCACAAGGTGCATTTATATTATCGAAATTTTTACCAATTCCTTGAGCTTTTTTTTGCCCCCGCACAGAGTTCAAGAAGGTAAATTTCGCCAGATCACCCCCCTGACAATTCTGCCTTGTGGATGCTTCAACTACTGATCAGCCTCAAAAGCTCCTCTTTTTTCTGCACCAGTATCTCTTTTGAGGTTGCTTCGATATTAAACCGAAGCAGAGGCTCGGTGTTTGAAGGTCTGAGATTGAACCACCAATCTCCGAAGTCAATGGTCAACCCATCCAGATGGTCGAATTTGCCACCAGAATAGTGTTTTTCGATCAAATGCAATTTCTGAGGGATATTTTCAACCCGGCTATTGATCTCGCCAGAGCGAAAGTAGGGATCAATGGATTTGACCAGGGTGGAAAGCGGTTGATTTTCCTCCGAGATCAACTCCAGGCAGACTAAAAGCGCAATCATACCGGAATCGGCAAACCAGTTTTTGCGGAAATAGAAATGTCCGGAGTGTTCCCCTCCAAAGATGGCATTATGTTTTTTCATCAATGGTTTAATCAACGCATGCCCCACCCGGGTGCGAACTGCAACTCCCCCCTCATTTTCTATCACCTGGGGAACAGTTTTAGAGCAGATCAGATTATACAAGACGGTGGCTCCCCTTTCTTTTCTTAAAAGATTTTTCGCCACTAAAGCGGTTACCATGTCGCCACCCAGAGGATTGGCGCCCGCGTCCACCAAAAACATTCGATCCGCATCTCCGTCAAACGCCGCTCCTAAGTCTGCCTTTTCCACAAGCACCCTTTCTTGTAGTGGAGCGATATTTTCAGGCTCAATCGGGCTGGCCAGATGATGGGGGAAGGAGCCATCCAGCTCAAAAAACATGGGGATCACCTGGCAGGGGAGATGAGAGAAAAGCTTGGGTATGGTCTTTCCCGCCATACCGTTTCCTGCATCTATGACTATCTTAAACGGTTTTATTTTCTCCCGGTTAACGAAGGAGAGAATGTGCTGAATATACGCATCGTCCACATCCTGCTTCTTTACCTTCCCTAACTTTTGCGAAGGAGGAAAATCGTTTTTTAAAACCAGCTCTTTTATCTGATCTATCCCCAGCTCTCCGCTTAAAGGCACCGCATCCTTTTTGCACATCTTAAATCCATTATATTCAGGGGGATTATGAGAGGCAGTGATCATCACTCCGGCATCATAACCATACTTGCCCACGGTGAAATATAAACAATCGGTGGAGACCAAATCGATGTCAACCACATCTGCTCCACCCTCTGTAATTCCACGGGTCAATCCCTCCCATAGTGTGGGAGAGGATAATCTCATGTCCCTTCCCACTGCTATAGTCTCAGGCTTAAGATATTCCACCAGAGCCCTTCCTATCTTATGGGCGATCTCTCCATTGAGCTGATCCGGATAAGTTCCTCTTATGTCGTAGGCTTTGAATATGGTTTGGTCGATCTTAATCATAAGATTTCCTTTTTTTAGAATTTTTTAAAATATACGCAAAAAACTCTTCTGTGTCAATCTTCGGAACAAAGGTATTCACCTTCACTCAGTTGTCTCCGTATTCTCCTTCGAAAAAAATGGATCATATATTTGCTGGCACACTTACTAACCTGCAAACAAAAAGCCCCGCCGATGGCGGGGCTTTGGTCTTTTCCATCCATGATGTCTAACAGGGGGGTGGTGGACCACCTTTATACAGATAGTTGATCAGATAGATAACATCATCAATGTTGACCAGAGTATCGCAGTTGGCATCTCCCGCCTCCAATGGTGAAGGAGCCGGTCCACCTCGGAACAAATAGTTGATAAGATATATAACATCTGCAAGGTCTATGATCGTATCTCCATTGGCGTCTCCATGTAAAAAGGACGGTTTAAACAAGCCAAACCAATTTAAAATCCTTTCCATCACTATCTTGGCATTGTTAGGATCTGCTCCTGACTGAGGAATCGCTTCAAAGGGGAAGGAGAAGAAGGCCACCTGATAGGTGGCGCTTCCAGTGGCAGGATAGCGCAAGGCGCAATAGTCAATCAGACCAGAGTTTGAGGAAAAATCACCGCCACTTCTGGTAAATCCTCCATCCCTTAACATGGGTGAACTCTTGCCGGTGCGTGAAAATATTGAGGTGGCACCTGCTCCCGCAGTTATATAGTCGGAGAAGTTATAAAACGGACAGCTTAAACCGAATGCCATTCCGTCTGTAATGGTGTCGTCGGCAACACCAGCCACGGAGTTTATCCCTGGATCATCGGTATGGTTAGCCACATGTAGATAGTTGATGATAAAGGTGTTGGGATTGTTGTCATACAAAAGATCCTGGCTGGATAAAAACAGCTTTCCTCCGCCATCCAGATAGGACATCAGGTTAGCTTGATCCGTCTCGGTTAAGGTGGCCGGACTGCCAATGGAACCATAATCATCTGCGGTGGTCCAGATCACCGACCGATAAAGCTCTAAGTCGGAAACCGATAGGGTGCCCTGCAAGGCATATGTCCATACGTCATAGGGAATATCTAATGAATATAGTGCTGCCTCAAAATAGGTCTGATAGTTTCCTCCACCATCATCGTCCACCAACAAGATCGGCGTCTGCCCGATAAGAAGCTTGAAGGTATCAGAGACTGAATAAAGACCGGCGGCGTGGATTTGAAGAATCAAACTGGCACGATGACCTTCCGGACAGTCGTTACGCACTTCGAATTGATATGAGGAGAGACTGGTATCACTCCCCTGAGGAGGTATGTCTGGATAGCTTGAACTGGGACTGGTTATGGTGACATAAAAATCATCAGAGATCAGTTCAGCCTCCACTGTATCTGCCTGGTGGCTCCCATCGTTTTCTAAAACGATATCCATGTTGCACACCTCACCCGGATCAGGCTTTCCATCTCCATTGCCTACGATATCATCGATGGTACAAGAAGAGTATGCTAACACCGGAGCGTGAACCACAATATTCAAACAAGGATAATTCCAGTATCCGCCTCCATTCTGTGCAAATATGTCTAAGTTGAAGGAGATGATTTCCCCATCCTGTATCTCCGGTGAGACCCAGAAGTCGAAATCGTCCAAACAGAAGGCAGAATCACCCGCCGGTATATCGCCATAATCCTCCGAATCATCCGTTATGGTGATCCGAGGATCGGTTGTGCTTAAAGTGGCGTTTACTTGGATGGCGGTGGAGTCTCCGAGATTCTTAAGCATCACCGGAAGCTCGATGGTCTCTGCGATATCCACGTCCCCATCGCTATTGCCCTGGCTTTCACCCAGGTTGTCATCATCAATCTGGGACCCATGATAAACCAGATAGGGACCCGAAGGGGAAATCACCTGAACCGTGGTCTCATAAGGATAGGCGTTATGCCCGGTTACAGTTAAATCCATAAATCCCGGAGTGGCGGGAGCAGGGATGAGCGTCACCTGACCATCAGGACCGGTTCGAGCACTCTCGTATACCTCGGGATCCTTAATAAGACAAACTAAGGCGTCCTTTAAAGGCTGACCGGAAAGTGTGACAGTAACCGTAAAGGGACCTCCTCCTACTATCACGAAATCAGGGTGGGTTACAACTAGACTCTCCGGCACTGCACTCCAGGGATCCAGCTCTGGATCGCCAAGGGTGGTGTACATCTGCATCTCCCTCTCTGTGTCCCCTCCCGGTCCCTCGGGGAAATAGGTATACATAAACATTTTCCCGGAATTGACGGCAGGAGTGAAATGAAAGAGGCTGTCTTTAAAATACGCCTTAAAGGTTCCTCTGCTAAGCGTGTCCGAATAGAAGAACTGAGAACCACGGGTGGAGGCGCAGATGATCACCGCCCCCTTCTCGTTCCCCACCGAACCCACCTTTATCCATCGCTCGGCAAAACAGTCGCCTCCAGTATAGTCAAACTCAGCATTGTTGCATGCTATATCCATGATTGCCGGCAGTTTCTCCCCATTGCTAAGTGCATTAATATGTGAATTACTGAAGCCGGAAGGGCCCCAGGAGGTGGCAGAGCCATGTCCAAAATAAGCTATCCAACTCCGTCCCTGGTTCAGACGAGTGGTTATCTGGGTAGGGGTATCCGTGCCCAACGAATTCCAGAGGGAGTCAAAATAAGTAAAGCCGGCATAATCCACCATAAAGTTACCACATATTAAAGCATTATAGTCGTCCACATAGTCACTTCCGGAGATGGTCATCGCCCGCATAAACCACTCGGTCTCACCCACATACGGGTTCTTTCTGTAGTTTAAGGTCTTGGTGATAACGTGGGTGGCTTCAGCCTGGGTCTGGACCGAAATCCGTCCTATATGAATATCTGCAAAGTAATCAGTACCATCTACGGTTACGTATTTGTGGTCGGTGATACAGGATATACCACTATTGGTTGGAATCTGCTCGATATCTCCTACCAGGATCACATACTCCGGCGGATTAGGCCAGGTGTGGTATGCATCATAGATATAGTCGCGAATCTGAGTGTTAGTGGTCCCGATCGTGGATTTGTCCACCAAGTGAGTTTCATATCCCTTCTTGTGTTTCCAGTCAGCTAAGGGTTGAACCTGATTATGAAAGTCATCATAGGTTATGATCAACACGGAGCCATCCACCACATCCTTTCCTCCTTTGATCTGATCAAAATTCAACACGAACCTTTCGTAGGTTTTTAAGTAGGATCTGGTCACCACGTTCGTGGGGTTCAACTTGGGGTTCTCTCCTGTTCCCTCGAAATGAATATCCACCAGCAAACGTTTGTAGACTGTAACCTGTCCGGTCTGAGGGTTGAATTGAACCGGAAAGAATTTAATGGGGGCTAATCTCAAATCTCTGAGAATGGAGATCTCCCCCTTTTCCACTAACTTACCTGGAAAAGGTCGGTCTTGAGAATAGGTCTCCTCATTAAGCTGGAATACTTCTGGTCCCGGGTTGTCACCACGTAGGGGCGGCTTTTGGAAAGGATAAACCAGGAAGGTGCCAGGCAGGATCTCCTTCTCCTCTTCAATCACCTCCATCCTCACCCCCGAGGTGGGAGGAAGAGCTACAAAACGACAGATCAAAGGGATCTGAGGATCGCCCACTTTAGTAAGCCATCCACCACCCGGAATGGTGATAAGCTGATAGGTTTTCCCCTCCACCACCTTATCTTCCATCACGATTTCAGGAATCTTAATCTCCACTCTGACTTTTGAGGCATCCGCAGAGATCAACTCTACCAAAAGTCCATCACTGGTTCTGAAGTTCACCCTGTATGCCCAGGCAAAAGAGAAAACAAAGAGGGCAAACAACAAAGAAAACAGAATCACTTTTTTCATTTGACTCTCCTTTTGGGTTTTAAGGTTTACAAACGATTTTTAGATGTCTTTTAGAAAACCTTCCGATTGAACACCTCCTCAAAAACTTTCATCCCTTTTGAACAGAAAATCGGCGATACCTTGCCTTTCCTACATGGAGAACGAAAAATAAAACAAAAGACAGGATTAGATACAATGCCCCCCGAAGACTGAGGATAAAACGAAACTTCATAGATTCTCCACGTTGCTTTCACTTACTCAGAGAAAAACAACCTTTTTTTTTAATATAACTCACTTAATCGAATTGTCAACAAGAGTTTTGTCTCTTTCGTAACTTTTGCGTAGACAAGTTAGACGGCAAGCTATGAAAACTTGGCTGTGCGAAAATATAACGTGTTGAAAATCAATGAAATAGCCCTCTGCATACTAGGGTGTGGAAATTGATAAAGCAAAAAACTTCAAAAAATACATAAGTCTTATTGCCATTTGAAAAATAGTCAAAACTGTAATGGCCGAATGCAGTTTATACATTAAAGAGGAATCCAGAACCTAACTTAAGTTAGGTTCTGGCTCTCTGAACACAGTCATTTCATATCACTTCAGCACAGTCAAGCTTGAAACCTTAGTGGCTTAATCTCGTAGAATAAATTATGAGTTTAAAAAATCGAGGAATTATGCTTTTTCCACTTATAGTTCAAAACACAGGAGAATGAGATATGAAGAAAAAGGTCATAATAATTGGAGCTGTTGTTGTGGTGGTGGCTGTTTTTGCATTTTTAGTACTGAAGGGTTCCGGTGAAAAAAAGCAGTCCAACAACTCAGTCAAGGTGGAGATGGGGAGCATCATCGACAAGGCGCTGGCCATCGGGCAGATTGAGCCCAAAAATCAGATCTCGGTGAAATCCAAAATCTCTGGCATCGTGAAGAAGGTATTTGTGGAGATGGGAGACTCGGTCAAGAGAGGGGCGCCACTGGTGGAGATCAGACCCGATCCCACCCCGCTGGAATATGCAGAGGCGAAAAGGCAGGTGGAGATCGACTCGGTCAACTACGAGAACCAGAGGAAGGAGTTCGAAAGGACACAGGAGCTTCTGGCGAAAAAATTAGTCTCCCAACAGGATTTCGACCAGGCTTCCCGGAGTGCTGGAGAGGCAGAGCTTAGATTAAAATTGTCTCAGGAAAGGCTGTCTTTAATTGAACGGGGCAAGACCAATGTCGCCGGAAGGAAGATCGAATCGGTTATAAAATCGTCCATTAACGGCACGGTGCTGGAGAGAAAGATTAACGTGGGAGATCCGGTGGTTCCTTTGACCTCCTATCAAGCCGGAACCGATCTTTTTACCTTAGCCGACATGAACGAATTGATCTTCAGGGGCACGGTGGATGAAATCGATGTGGGAAAGCTAAAAGAGGGGATGCCCACCATTTTGAAAATCGGGGCACTTCCCAACGATACCATACACGGTGTGCTCTACAAAATTTCCCCCAAAGCTAAAAAAGAGGAGAACGCAACGCTGTTTGATCTGGAAATCAAAATCACTGAAACGGGCTCCTCGGTCTTAAGAGCGGGATACTCGGCCAATGCAGATATCATAATAAAGAAGAAGGAGGACATTCTCTTAATACCGGAAAGATTGATTGAGTTTGTTGAGGATACGGCCTTCGTGCAAGTTAAGGACAGCACCACCGGAGAGATTGAGCGGAAGGTGATAAAGACTGGTCTTTCAGACGGACTGAATATCGAGGTGACCGAAGGGCTCAACGAGGGTGAGATACTGGTGGAGAAACCTCCCAAGGAGATAACCTAAATGCAGTTTGTTATGTACATAACCCAGTTTCTCAGGGACATGCGCTCCCAGAAGTTGAGGACTTTTCTCACCCTCTTTGGGATCATCTGGGGGACTGCGGCAGTGGTTCTTCTTTTAGCCTTCGGAAAGGGACTGCACGCTCAGAATCAGAGAGCCATGCATGGCCTAGGTGAGGGTATCGTCATCCTCTGGGGAGGGAGAACCAGCAAGCCCTTCGAGGGTTTCGGAAAGGGACGGCGAATCCCCTTAAGAGAGGAAGACGCTCATCTCTTAAAGAGGGAGATCAGGGAGATGTCAGGGGTGAGTCCGGAGTATTCCCGCTGGAGCACCCATATGAAGTACAAAGACAACGCGGTCACTCAGAACATGGTGGGAATCTATCCGGTCTTCGGAGAGATGAGGAACATATACCCAGAATTCGGCGGGCGATTCATCAACAAGATTGATCTGGATAATAAGAAAAGAGTGGTCTTCATCGGGGACGAGCTCAAAAAGGATCTGTTCGGAGAAGAGGAGGCCATTGGCAAGTACATCATAATTGACAATGTCCCCTTCCTGGTGGTGGGAGTGATGAAGGAGAAGGAGCAGGACTCCAGCTACAGCGGTCGGGATGAGAACAAGGCCTTCATACCGGCCACCACCTTCGCGGCCATGTATGGCTACAGATACGTGAACGACATCATCTTCAAGCCCAAAGATCCCAGACAGACCGAAATGGTGAAGGAGGAGGTGTACAAGGTCTTGGGCAAAAAGTACAAGTTTGATCCGGAGGACAACGAAGCCCTTTCCATGTGGGACACCACTGAAATGCAAAAATTCCTGACCTACTTCTTTTTGGCTTTCAGGATATTTCTGGTGGTGATCGGAACTGCCACCCTGATCGTGGGTGGAATCGGCGTGTCCAATATCATGCACGTGGTGGTGGAGGAGAGGACTAAGGAAGTAGGGATAAAGATGTCTTTAGGCGCTAAAAAAGCTCACGTGCTGCTCCAGTTCATTTTTGAGACTTTCGTAATAACCTTCGTCGGTGGCGTCATAGGATTTCTGTTCTCCCTGATGGTGGTGAAGGTTTTCCCGCTTTTCAAGTTGGAAGAATACATGGGAACGCCCCAGATTACCCTCCCTGCGGCTTTGATTGCGGTAGGTATCTTAGGATTGGTGGGGTTGATCTCGGGTTATTTCCCCGCCAGAAGAGCGGCAAATTTAAATCCGGTGCAGGCTTTGAAGCTATAGAAAATTGGTTTTGGTAGCCGCACCCTTTTAGGGTGCGAGAACAAAACGCAGGCTAAAGCCTGCGCCTACCAACATGCTTGAAAAGGGTAGCCGCACCCCAGGAAGGGTCAAGGGTTAAGGGTCAAGAGCAGCTACCAACAAAATACTGGAGAGAACAAGTGAAAGGACTTTTGATCTTCGGGCTTTTTTTGCGGGACTTAAAGAAACAGCGGAAAAGGATAACCCTGACTTTGATGGCAATAGTCTGGGGTACCATATCGATTGTAATGCTTTTGGCTTTTGGAGAGGGGATGAAAAGGTCGTTGAACAAAGCCCGTCACGGAATGGGAAGGGACATCGTGGTAATGTGGGGAGGACAGACATCCATACCTTTTCAAGGCCTGGGAAAAGGAAGAAGGATTCGCTTCATTGACGAGGACATCGAGTTCTTGAAAAAGAAGGTACCCGAAATCGAAGCCGTGGGAGGTGAATACAACAGATGGGGGATTTCGATGACTTACAAAAAGAACACGGTCTCAGAGAGGGTCAACGGTGTTTATCCCTGCTATGAGGAGATGCGAGCCCATTATTCTCAGCCAGGAGGCAGATTCATCAACGATCTGGACATGAAGTACAAAAGGAGAGTGGTCTTTTTGGGAGATAAACTCAAAGAGAGGCTGTTCGGGTCGGAGGAGGCCGTGGGCAAGACCGTCATCATGAACAACATCCCCTTCACGGTCATCGGCGTGATGATAGAAAAGATGCAGATGGGAATGTACAACGGGCCGGATGAGGATAAGACCACGATTCCTGCAACCACGTTCAAAAGCATATGGGGCCATAAATACCTGCAGAACATCGTTTACCAACCCAGGGACGCAACGCAAATCGAGGAGATCAAGAAGAAGGTCTCCAAGGTAATGGGGGCAAAATACAAATTCGATCCCGAGGACAAGGAAGCCTTGTGGCTTTGGGATGTGATCGAAGGTCAAAAGGTCTTCAACAAGGTCTTAATAGGTTTTCAAATCTTCTTGGGAATTATCGGGGGGATGACGCTTTTGATCGCCGGGGTGGGGGTGGCAAACATCATGTACGTGGCGGTGAAGGAGAGAACCAGAGAGATAGGGATAAAGATGGCCATGGGAGCAAAGCGACTCCACATCATGAGCCAGTTCTTGCTGGAGTCGTTGATCATTACCATTCTCGGTGGTGCGCTGGGAGTGTTCTTCTGCGTCATAATCGTGAAGATCTGGGCCACCATTCCAATGGAGGCGGACTGGGCGCAGTGGTTGGGAAAGCCGGTCATCTCTTTGGAGATCGCGGTGATCACGTCGCTGATTTTAGGAATCATCGGGATGCTTTCCGGGATCTTCCCCTCCCGCAGAGCAGCCAGCGTAGATCCGGTGGAGTCACTGAGATATGAATAAAACAGAACGTTCAACCATAGGCGTTATTCGTACATTTAACCGACAGAACATGACAAAGACCAAGACAGGCTCGAAAAACTAAACAAAACATGATCGAGTGTTTTTGAGATTGAGGTGAATTTCATGATAGACATGCGAAAAATCCGAAAGGTCTATTCGACAGGGAGAATTGAGCTGGAGGCTCTTAAGGGAATTGATTTGGTGATCGGTGAAAACGAATTTGTCGCCATCATGGGTCCTTCAGGCTCGGGGAAATCCACTTTGATGAACTTGATGGGCTGTCTGGATACTCCTACCTCCGGGGAATACTTTTTAGAGGGACAAAAGGTGGAAAGCTTAAGTCCCAACGAACTGGCAGAGATCAGAAATAAAAAGGTCGGCTTTGTGTTTCAAAATTTCAACCTCCTCCCATACGCCACCGCATTTGAAAATGTGGAGGTACCTTTAATCTTCGGAGGCGTCCCTTCAAAAAAGAGAAGAAAAAGAGCTATGGAGCTTTTGGAGAGGGTGGGTCTAAAAGACTGGGCCGATCATAAGCCTACCGAACTTTCCGGTGGCGAGATGCAAAGGGTGGCTATTGCTCGCGCTTTAGTTAACCAGCCCCGCCTGATCCTGGCGGATGAGCCCACTGGAAACTTAGACTCAGCCTCAGGTGGAGAGATAATTAATCTGTTCGAAGAGTTAAGCAAGCTGGGACACACCATCATTGTCATAACCCACGATAAGGAAATAGCCAGAAGAACCCACCGCATCATAAAACTAAGGGATGGACTGATAGTAGATGGCAACGGATATATCTGACTTTTTGCTTCCCGCAGGTGTCCCTCACCCACCGAAAACTAACGGAGGGTGAAGAACACCCGCCTGGAGCGGGGGAATCAAATCTCTAACAACCCAAACAAGTCAGTAGGCATTCCCTAAGAGATGAATATTACCAATTCTCACATTGTGCAAACCTGCGCTTTCTGCGGCGTGCTTGCACTCCTCTGCATGCCTTTTTGAGGTGACCGGAAGATCGGTCAAAAAGAATTGGGGATGAGAACCTAAAAGAGCATAAGGGATATCTTTGTCCAAACTGGCAATGAAGTTTGCGATCTTCCATACTTCTTCTTTATCAACATATCCCGGAACCAGCAGGGTGCTGGCTACGAGAAAGGGAAGATCAGGACGAGTCTTGGCGATCTCAGAGAGCATTTCAAAATTCCTCAAAGTTCTTTTATTGGTTACCCCGCACAGGGCAATATTTAAATTTTCATTAAAAGCCTTCAAATCGAATTTTATGCATCCTCCTGATTTTAAGGACAAATCCGCCATCTTCTCTAAAAGGTGAGGATTCATCGCTCCGTTGGTCTCCCAGCAGATACGCAGTATTCTCCCTTTATTTTTATTCAATGCTCTTTCAGACGCCACGATGGCGTGTTGAATCTGAGGCGTGGGATCTCCTCCAAAATAGCAGATGCAGGAGGTTTTCTCATCCACACAATCTGATAACTGTTCTGCCGTTACCTTTCTTTTGGAATAGACATCCTTTCGAAAATGCCAGTTCTGACAGAAAAGACAATTAAAGGAACAGGCTTGATAAAATACAGCTAAGTTTTTGTGTCCATATTCAGGACCGGGCGAATGTGAATATTCTGGATACCCAGCTTTTGATCCTCCGGCACAAACCCAGTCTGCCACGCAGTTAGTGGGGAGAGGATCGTAATACCAGCCTAAGTTACCTTCTTCTTTTCCTCCACCATAAAGTTGTCCACCTCTATTTTCTCTTACTCCACAATATCCTCTTTGACCTTCAGGAATCACGCATTCGTTCACACACAAATTGCATTGAACTCCTTGAGGATATTTGGGTGGTTTTGTGGGCAGATCAAATTCCAATCTTGATCTTGCATGAACCCTCTGAACATGAGGCAAAATCTTATCAAAATCATTTCTAATACAATCCAGGCACACCTGCAACGCTTTGGAGATTAGCTTGGATTCCTTTCCACAATTTATGCATTTAGCCATTTGTCGTGTTTGAATAAACTGTTGGTAACGGACGCCTCGTCCGTTACCATGTATTTTACGTCACGGACGTGGGCGTCCGTGACGAACGAAGGCCGGATATGTCCCGCCCTTCAACAAGTTCAGGGCAGTGAGCCAAGTCGAACTGCCAACGGCGGGACTATCCGACAATTATGATGGTTTGCTTCTTTGTTTACCTAACAAGTCAATCAAATCTTTTGGGGATGTTTGTATGGCACTAAAGGTTTTTGCTCTCTTTGATTTCATCCCGTGAGATATGAAATCCTCCTCTTTGTACCAAAAACTCCTCTGTTGGGATAGGGGTTGCACCCTTCAGGGCGAGCCTTTCCTTCGACATCCCGCCTTTGGCGGGAAACGAAGTGCAGGACGAGCCCCTATCCGCAATCGGGGCAGGGGTTCAAACCTTCAGGAAGAGCCCTGCCCCAACGGGAAAAACCGCAACAACAAGTTGTTGCACTCCAAATTCATCCAAATTTTCCCGGAATCACTGTTCCGCAAAAAGGACATTCGTCATCTTTGATGTGGTTTTGTGAAATGCAGAACCCCTTTCTTTCTATCAAGAGTTTCTGGCAGTTGTGGCAGTAGGTATTTTCGGCGGGATGACCCCACACGTTTCCCAGATACACATATTTCAAGCCCACATTCTGCCCGATCTCTCTTGCTTTTTCCAATGTGGAAACCGGAGTGGCTGGTATACCAGAAAGTTCTAAATGAGGAACAAACTGAGTTAGATGCCATGGAGTGAATTCTCCTAAATCATTTTTAATCCAGGAGGCAATCCCCTTCAGTTGAGTCTCATCGTCGTTATATCCGGGAATTATGTTGGTTACGATTTCAACCCACATGCCCCACTTACTTTTTGCCCTCTGTGTCACTTCCAAGATTCCCTTGAAATCATCGACGTGACAGATCTTTTTATAAAACTTATCGGAAAATCCTTTTATATCCACTCTGAAAGCATCCAGATAAGGACCAATCAGATCCAAAGCCTGGGGGGTGATAAAACCGTTGGTCACATAATTGGTCAAAAGGTCATTCTCTTTAGCCAATTTTGCGCCATCTAAGGTATACTCAAACCAGATGGTGGGTTCATTATAAGTCCATGAGATTCCTTTGCAATTATGTCTTTTGGCTAAGTCGATTGATTCTTGTGGAGTGATGTACTCTGTCTCATATTTACTTAAATCCATCCTGGCATGAGCGATGTCCCAGTTTTGACAGCCGGGGCATCGAAAGTTGCATCCTAAAGTCCCCAAAGATAGCCACAAACTTCCCGGATAGAAATGAAAGAGTGGCTTTTTCTCAATGGGGGAAATCATAGAACAGGAAACCTTAGAGTAAATAAGGGAGTAAAGTTTTCCCTGTTTGTTGAATCTGGTATAGCAATATCCTAACTTCTCTGACTCGATCTTACACCTTCGCTGACAGATGTTGCATCTTACGCTCCCGTTAGAGGGCGTATCGTAAAGCAGTGCCTCTTTGAAATCGTTGGACATATCCGCTGTCACGTGCTTTTTTAATTGACTTTCTCTGCTCCAGCCATAAAACACCGACGGAAAGCAGGAGTTCAGTTGCTGTTTTATGGTTAATGTTATCTCCCAACAACCTCATCAAAAAGAGAAGCCAACCTAAGGGTGAGAGATTTTCGCTCAAATCTCTTCAACTCGTCTTCTTGGATATCCAAAGTGAGTTTACCTTTTTGAAAATTGGAGAAGTAAGAAAGCAACGTTTCTTTGATTCCCTTCTTGTCTTCAGGTGACACCACTTTTCCGACCTTCATTTGAGTCAGGAATTTGACTATCTCACTTTTTGGGGGAACTATGCCCAAGATGGGCTTTTTGAGCCGAATATATTCGAACACTTTGGCGGGGAAGACTAAAGGATGGTCAGAGGTAACCAGAAGCAGAAGAGATGCTCTACCCATTTGCTTCAAAGACTCTGAATGAGAAAGATAACCCTTTTGTTCCACTATTTCCCTCAATTTATACTTTTCAACCAACTGGTCTAAATCGATTCCCACAGAAAGCCCAACATGCACAAACTTTACCTTTTCTTTTGGAATCATTCCCTGATCTATAAGCTCGCCCAGAGCGGCGAAAAAGGGTTCAGGATCACAGTCCGGGCTGAACGTCCCCAGATAGCCAATGGTAAAAATTTCAGATGAAAAAGATTGATAAGTCAAAAAATCTTCTTCATCGTATCCTTGATCTATCAGACAGATTTTTTTAGAATAAGGATGCAGTCTTTCAAACTCTCCCTTTATGGCGGGGTTAGCTGTAATCACCCTGTCTGCATTACTTACAATTAATCTCTCCATCCTTTTTTTAAGAAAAACATGAAACAAAGTGGGAAAGTTTTCCAGCTTATAACCGGTCCATGGGTCTCGGAAGTCGGCTATCCAGGGTGTTTTAGTAAGGACTTTGAGCAGATAGCCGGTTAAATGCAAAGAAGGAGGTGGCGAGGAAGAAAAGATCAGATCAATCTTTTCTCTCCGGCACAGGGACAGTCCCTTCATCAGGGCAAAGGGGATCCAGCCGACTTTGTTGTCCGGAAAAAACAGCCAAAAGAGCCGCCTTAATGTTCGGGTGAGGTGCGTTTTAATTGGTTTATCCTTGTCCTCTCTTTTTTTAAAGATGTTTCTCAGCATGAGCCAAACTCGCAAAGGATCAAAGGAGCCGGTGCGGGTAATTTCTGCTTCAGCGGAAACATCGTTTAAAAGAGAGGAGTCTTTAGCTAAATATTCCACCTCTTTGATAGTCAGAACATAAGGCTTCCACCCGGAGAGGGGAAGATATTTTACGAATTTAGTAACTCTCTGCACCCCCCCCATGCCCAGAGGCGGAAAATAATAGGCTAGGATCAATACTTTTTTTTCTTTCATCCTTCAAAATTTTATCAGGACTCTAATCAGCACTTACCAGTCTGCGGAACCGATCTTCGATGATTTTCATGTTATCTTCCCACACCGCCCTGCTTCGTATAATGGATTCATTTCTTTTTCTGAAATTTTCCCAGTGGATAGATTCATTCATCAGGTAAATGATTTTATCTGCCAAAGCCTTGTGGTTTGATTTAGGAAAAAGGAAACCATTTTTCATATCCTCGATCCACTCCCGATTTCCCGGAATATCGGTCACAATAGGAATTAGTCCAAAGTTCATAGCCTCCAGAAGAGAAACGGAGGTAGAATCTGACAATGAGGTGGAGACATAAATATCTGAATCCTGGTAATGTTTTATTAACGTCTCCCGGGAGACTACTCCTTTGAACTTCACGTGGCTTTCGAGTTTCAATGTTTTTGCCAGACCGATTAGATGACTTCTCTGGGAACCTTCGCCCAAAATAACAAACCTCACCTCTTTTGGGGCTTGGTCTATGATTAGGGGAATTGCCTTAAGGAGCGTGGCTACATCATATAAAGGCTCCAATCTTCTGTTGCTCAATATAGACAGATGCGGCTTTTCTTTTTTCTTTTGCCACCCGAGCAAGCTTTTCTCCACCCCCATAGGGCTGATAAGCACCTTTTTTTTCTCAACGCCCAACCTGTATACAGCCTGGGCAGTAACCTCCGCGTCGGTGGTAACCAGATCAGCTCCTCTTAGAATATACTCCGCTCTCCTCTTATGCAACCACGATTTACCAGGAGAGATCAAAACGTCTGATCCCCAGGTGGAGATCACCAGAGGATGGGCTTTTCCCATGGATCCTAGGGAGAGCAAAGCTCCGATAAGTCCATAATTGGGGACGAAATGTGCATTTACTAAATCTGGTTTGATCTTTCTTACTATCCTTTTTATGCGAGGCAGGGAGAGTGGATATTTCAAGAAATTGGGAAGGGCTTTGGTTGGGATATAGAATTCCTCGGCTTTGGTGTCCAATCCTTTTTCTAAGGTGATCAAAAAACACCGGTGACCGCAATCGACAAAATAGTCTACCCATCTTTGAGTATGATAACTTTTCGCATCAGAAAGGAACAGGATTCTCATCACAGGTTAAAATCAAACCAAATTCATGTTAGGGTGGGGGTTGCACCCCCACCCTATGATTACGGTCACGGAGACCCGTCTGGGAGACGACCGCCCGTCTGGGCGGATAGGGGCTCGCCCTGAAGGGTGCAACCCCTATCCGATCTTTATAGTACAGTTTTATTTTTTAAACGCTTTTTGGGAAATAGCTTTTGCATAGAAGACAAGATATCGATCTTTTTAGCGAAAGGGAGGTTTCTTTTTTGTCTTCTTATTTTTTTCTCTCTTTACTGAATACTTCCCAAAATCTTTCTGAGTCTTTTATCCAGAGGAGTTTTTTCATCGCTGAACCCTGCCCAAATCAGCCTGCAGGATCTTTGAGACCAGCCAAAATTTCATTCTCGAATAACTGCGATCTTCCCCACCGTACTTTTTCCGGATGGACCCTGGATATGAAAAAGGTATATCCCACTTGCCACCAGCTCCCCAGCCTGATTCCTGCCATTCCACTTATCTTCTCCTGATCTAATCTTTTTGATCAGCTCTCCGGCTACGGTAAATATCCTCACCTCTGCCGGATAAGGAAGTCTGTCGAAGGTGAGCAATTCAGTTCCGTTCTGGATTATAAAGGGATTGGGAAAGGGAACAACCTGGGATAGTTCCTCTGCGGGAACGCCAATACCCGATTCAAATCGGGAAAGTCCATTATCTGTTCCCACCCACACCTCACCTGTTTTTTTATCGATTTTGAGTCGAAGAACTTTATTTGCGCAGATTTTGCTGTTGAAGGTGGTGAAGACCCCGACAAACTTGCCCTTTGAGTTCATCATCCCTAGTCCGTTAGAGGTGGCGATCCATTTGTTATTTCTTGAATCTACTGCAATATCGTTGACCTGAGGACCCAGGGGATCGGGCAAAGGGACAGTTCTGAATTTTTCAAAATCCGGATCGAATTTGTCCAGACCACTGCTGGTTCCAACCCACAAGGTCCCATCCTTGTCCACGTTGGCGCACATGACCGCATCGTCCGAAAGGTGATGATCTTTTGAGTTGTAGTGGATAACCCGATCGTCTTCTTTGTTTTCCAAGGTCCAATTATAATTGTAGTCTAAAAGCCCCCAGTCTCGAAAGCAAATAAAAAGATGCCCCTCTCGGGCAAACACCCTCTGCATGAGGAGAGATTTTATCCCATCGCTTTCGTAGAAAACCACCCAAGAGGTGTCCTTTTCTGCAGGCGAACACACAACCCGGGTGGAATCCAAAGCCTCCCAGTTGGGAAACCACCTGTTACCCCCTTCATCAACTGCTATGTCATTCACCACCACATAGGCGGTATCAACAACAATGCCTTTCAGCGGACTATTCTTTTCACTATATCTGATCCAGGTTTGGTCTCCATCAAATTTGACCACTCCTCCCCCCCAGCTGGAGAACCAAATGTTGTTATGGTTATCCTTCTCTACTGCCTTTATCTCTCTTTTAGGGATTTCCGGAACCGAAGAAAGGGACGTCCATACGACTCCATCAAATAAGCTCGCTCCGTACCTCTCATGAGCACACCACAGATTTCCCTCATCATCTATCTCCATGTCCAAAAAAAGATTTGCCGGAGGACCATCAATCAAATAGTTTTCCCATTCAGAGTCATTATAGGCGGATACCCCATATCCAGCTGTTCCCACCCAAAAGATGCCATCATCGTCGATGGTCCCCGAATTAAAATAGCTGGTAAGAAGTCCGGAATCAGGGAACAGAATCCAGGTCTGACCCTTATACACATATAATCCTGCATTGGTGGCAGCATATAGCTTTTGATCGGAATACTTCAAATCGTTGATTATTCGATTCTCCAATCCCAAGGACTGCCAGGTTGAATCGGAAGGATCAAACTTGAAGGCTCCTTTCTGCGTCCCCACAGTTAGTTCGCCATCAATATCTGTTATGCAGTAAACCGAGTCATTCTCCAGGCCGGGTGAACTTTCTTCGGTGAAGGAGACCCATCGGGAGAAGTCCAAAAGGTTCGGGTCATTTTTGCTGGCAGTTGCCACCCCTCCGGTGACTCCCACCCAGATTCTTTCGCCCACCAGATGGATGGAGTTCACCTCCTCGCCACCCTGTAAATGTTCTCCCAAACGTCGGTAAGTCTCCTTAATCTCTCCTCCATGTTTGTATATTAAGAAAAGAGAAACCCCCACGTCTGTAGCTATCCACAACTGTTCTCCGTCTGCCGCAATATCTTTGACATGTAATCTATTTCCGTCCCGATCGATAAAATTGTATACCTTCCAGGAGTTTTCCTCAGGTTTATGTTTGGTCAAAGTTCCGTTTTGCGCGCCCAACCAGAAACTGCCGGCTGAATCAAGCGCCAAAGAATATAGGTTGTTTCCTCCCAGTCCATTCAAGTTTGTCAGTTTAGTGAAGGTTCCACCACTTATATCTAAAATTGCCACCCCACCGGTGGTAGCGCACCAGAGTTGGTCATTTTTAAGAAGAACCTCATTAACGTAGTTCATGTTGGTATAGGTGGTCCAGTCCCCAGTCCCGGCAGAGCTAACGCTAACGAGAAAAAGACAAATCCCCCACCCCAATAAATAAGTTTTTTTGCTACTTTTCTTTAAATTCATCCTAATTATCTGTAACGACCTCTTAGAGGTTTACGGAGTAAGGATATTGTAATTGCTATAAAGCTGATCAAACAACAGCCGAAGGCAAACCAATCTCCATATTTGGCATAAAAAGTTTTATCATCCCCCAGGATGTTTTCTCTCCGCTTTAAGGGTATTTTGCCTATCACTATTTCTCTGACATATATCCTGGTTGCGTCCTTTACCCGACCATAAGGATCGATGAACATGGTTACGCCGGTGTTGGCACAGCGGGCAATTGCAATTCGATTCTCAATTGCCCGAAATACGGCAATCTGGGCATGTTGAAACGGTCCATGAGTTTTGCCAAACCAGCCATCATTGGTTATGTTAACCAAGAATTCAGCGCCCCGGTTAGCAAAATTCCTCACCAGAGCAGGATAGACTGATTCAAAACAGATTAAGGTGGCAAATTTTCCTCTCTTTACTTCAAATATGGTTAACTCCTCCCCGTTTGAGAAATCCGATTGTCCCAATTGAATTTTATCTGAAAAATGAAAAATCTGTTCATAGGGTATTTTCTCACTGAAAGGAACCAGATGTATCTTGTCATATACTTGAGGATAACCTCCATGGGGGGTGAAAAGAAATGCGGAATTATAGTATCGAAGCCTTCCCTGGGGTGTCGCCTGATAATCGTTGGTTCCCACCAAAAGGGGGACATTCAGCTCATCACAGGTTTTTTGCACTCTGGCAAGATAGAGCGATTCTGCCGCCAAATAGCAAGGCGCAGCAGTCTCTGGCCAGATGATCAAATCCACCTTATCTTCAGCCGCCTTTTTGCTCATATCTATATAGGTCTGAATATTATAATCCAAAAATCTTTCATCCCATTTAACTTCCGGTTCGATACTCCCTTGAAGCAAAGCGATCTTAATTTCCTCTCCTTCAATTTTTTCAGACATCACCCAACATCCATGAATATAAGGCAAAATCATCAAAATGGCAAAGATACCAATTATCAATCCCAATCTTTTTTTGTGCTTGATGAGGGAATACACCACAAGATTCAGCCACAATATCCAGAACGAGACCGCATAGTTTCCCCACAGCGAGGCGTATTGAATCAATTTTAAATGATACGTCTGGGTGTATGATAGATTGAGCCAGGGGAACGACATCTCACTCAAAGACCTTAGATACTCCATTGCCACCCACAGAAAAGGAAGGAAGAATAGCGCCCCCTCTTTCCATCTTCTCTGCAACACGGCGTAAAACCAGCACAAAATGGCAGTATACAAGCAGAGAAGCACTATGGCAGCAACTGTCCCACCAATCGTGGCCCATCCCACCCAGAAAAGCAAAAGAGAGTTGGAGATCAAGCCGAAGAGATATCCCGTCCTGAAGGCAAAATAGGGGCTTTTGTTCTCTAGGGCCAAAAGTAACGGGACTAAAGAGAAGTATGCTACAAAACCTAAAGGTAAAGGGGGAAAAGCTAAGCTGAATAAAAGGGCGGAGAGTGATATGAGATAGAGGTCTTTTCTATTCATCTAAGAAAGATTTCTGTGTTCTGGTGGGGGAATAAGGATTTGAATTCGATAGCAGAAGCCATTTTTGAAGATCTTTTCGTCAACCGGATATTTATACGAACAAATCCTTTAAAGATATTTAAAGAGTTTTATCTTATGTGTATGGAAGCTCTTTTATATTTTTCTTTTATTCAATAGGTATGCTCAAGTGGATGGTGGTTCTTTCATTGGGGATGGATTCCTTCAAAGAGATCTTCCCCAGATGATATTCCTCCACTATTCTTTTAGCCAGCGACAGTCCCAATCCCCAACCTCTCTTTTTGGTGGTGTAACCTGGCTTGAAGATTTTTTTATGGCGGCGGGGAGGAATTCCTTTTCCGTTGTCGCTCACCTGGATGCTAACAATCTTTTTTTCTTTATCCAGATGCGTGGAAACTGTGATCATTCCCTGTTTGGGATCTACCGCCTCCAGGGAATTCTTCAAAAGGTTCTCCACCACCCAGCTTATGAGCTCTGCATTGGCTTTTGCTGGCACCAAACGGTCCAGGTCCTCCTTTATAACCACTCCTGCACCTTGATGGGGAAGCCTCTGTCGAAAGTAAGCCGCTGCTTCAGAGACCACGGCATTCAAATCGGTCGGCTTGAGTTCAGGCACAGACCCTATCTGCTCAAAACGGTTGGCTATCTTTCCCAACCGGTGCAGGTCAGCACCCACCCTATCCATTATTTGCTCAAGCGAAAGATCAGAATCTCCCCCGTTTTTCCGTGTCTGGGATTCACACTTCATCTTCAAAAGCTCCAGCCATCCTAAAAGTGAGGAGATGGGGGTTCCCAGTTGATGAGCGGTCTCTTTAGCCATCCCCACCCAGATGGTGCGCTGTTCCGCCATCTTGATGTTCCTGAAGGTGATAAATGCGATCAATACAAACAGAGTTAAAAGTCCCAGCTCCACCAGACTCATCAATCTCAATTGAGAGATCAGCACGGGATCGCCGTAGTGTAAGTAATTTATTATCTCCTGCCTGGTGCCAAAATAGATGGGAATGGGTTTTTTGTGTTTATCCATCTTTTGTGCCATTTTTTTAAGCTTCTGTCTGCTCATATAGGTGGTATCGTTCCAATCCACTCCCACCCCTCGCCAGGCTTGTAATTCTCCTTCGGCATCGGTCACCACTATAGGGAAATCACTTTTCTGGATTATCTCCTCAAAGATCACATCAATCTCTGCCCCGGTGGTGGGCGCAGAAGCCGCCAACTGCCACAGTCTGGCGTAGGTATTCATAACCCTTCGGGAGTTCTCCTTTATTTGTGAGATGATAGTCTGAGTGTAGTAGAAAAACACAGCCGCAATCAAAACGATGCCGAACACCAGAAAGCCCTTGAACCACAAAGGCCACTCATGATGACTACCTAAGTATTTTTCTTTTCTCTTTGCCATCAGGTACCTCGCATTGAACTCAACACACGAACGCCTGCTCCAGGCGGGTGTTCTTCACCCGCCGTTCACTTCACTTCCCGTTGGTGAAGAACATCAACGGGAAGCGAGGTTTTCTTTACCAATTATCTGATTTCATTATTTATTGCCTACATTCTCCTGCATGGCGCCTTCCTCTATGAAAAAACAGTGCAAGTTTTTTTAAGAAAGCAGATTCAATACATAATAGACGAGTTGAAGTCCAAAAAGGATGAGAACCACACCACAGACAATCTGAAAAACTTTGAGCAGTTTAGCCGACTTAAACAGCTTTTCTGGAAGGATGCCCACTAAAGCCCCAAGTATTATTGGAGCAACCGCCGCACCTATTCCGAATGAGAGAGCATATAAGACGCCCCAGCCAATATTATCTGTTACACAGGCGATATAGGTAAGAACAGCTACAAGTGGCACGCAGGGTGAGATGCCTATCAGAAAGCCCAAAAACAACATGCTTTCGGCACCACTATCTAATATTCTTTTCTTTACTATTTTGCCAACCCCCACTCCAAATCCTTTACCTAAAATGATAAAGATACCCAGTGTTATCATAAAAAGAGCTACAAAGAGATAAAGGTAACCTGACCTATGAGGTGGAAAAAATCGGTTGATGGAACTGAAAGCAAAAGTGACAATTCCACCCAAGATCACAAGAGCTAAAAGTCTGCCAAGCGAAAACATCACTCCGATTTTTAAACCTGCTTTCCAGCCCGTTTTTGTGCCTCCGATATAAGGCAAAAGCAAAGGGGCAGAATAGGCAAGACAGGGTCCCCAGCCCATGGTAAAGCCACCTATTAACAACTTTAGAAAATTAGAATCTATCCCCATTGGTTATCTAATTGTCCTTATTTTTTGGAGCCAAAAAAGCATCCTCTACCTCTATCCTTTTCCCTACACCTACAGAGATGAAATTCTCTTGGTATGTTTTTTTAAATAGTTTTCGGGCAAGGTCACCTGAGCAATGGCAAGGAGCTACCATCGTTACCTTTTCTTTTTTAACCCCATTGATGATCCTCTTTATCTGCCAGCCATTCATCCAGCATAAATGAAACCCACCTAATACCAAAAAAACATTGGTCTTAAACATCTCTTTGGCCTTTTTGACTATATTTACAATCCCTGGGTGAGCACAACCGGTTATCACTACTGTTCCTTTGGTCGTTTTTATTATAAGGGATTCTTCTTTAATCCATCCTCCAAGTTCACCGGTGGAATAGACATCTTTGCAAATCTTGGTTGGCTTTTCAACCTCTACTAATTTGGCGCCTGCTCTTCTCACCTTATCTTTAACCCTTTGGGGAAGAGATTTTGGCATGTAAACTGTGACATTAGGATTCTTCTCCAAAAAGTCGGATAGCCCGCCGATATGGTCGTAATGAATATGAGACAGGACTATCACATCCACCGCTTTGGGGTCAATTTCAAGCTTCTCCATATTTTTAAGAAGCACTGAGCCTTCACCACCAACATCAAACATAATCGTCTTTTCCGGACCCTCTATGAAACAGGAGAAACCCCATCTTGTCTCCAGCTCTTCATTATAAGGATTATTATCATAAACTATGGTAAGATTCAAATCCTTTGGAATTGCTTGAGGGACCAAAAATATTAGAAGTAAAACAAAAACACTTAAAAAATTTGTCTTAACCATCTCTATTTTTCATCTTTTACGTGGATGATAACATCCCCAGCCAGCGCCAATTCATATTGGAGAAACAGCTCGTCTCAATGCCGATGTGTTAAGAGCCAACCAAGTATTTTTCATTTCTCTTTGGCATTGACTACTTACTTTAGTCAACCATCGCAAGGATGATTGACAACTTTTTTTGTCAAGCAGTCCTGAAGGACATGCTTGAACCTACAAGACTCTTGACCCTATCTTATTTCCTCCATCCCATCCATATAAGGTCTTAAAGCTTCCGGAATAATTACCGTCCCCTTTTCGGTCTGGTAATTTTCCAAAAGGGCGATCATGGTTCGGGGCAGAGCAATCCCGGAACCATTCAGGGTATGGACATACTGGAGCTTTCCTCCACCTTTGGGGCGAAATCTAATCTTCATCCTTCTGGCTTGAAAATCCTCGTAGTTGCTGCATGAAGAAACTTCCTGATAGTTTCCCAATCCCGAAGCCCAGGCTTCGATATCATAACATTTGGCTGCGGCAAAGCTCAAATCACCGGTGCAGAGCACCCTCACCCGATAGGGGAGATTTAGAAGCTGAAGCACCTCCTCCGCATCCTCAAGCAGGCTCTCCAGTTCATCATAGGAACTTTCCGGTTTTACGAATTTGACCATCTCCACCTTATCGAACTGATGCACCCGGATCATTCCCCGGGTGTCCTTTCCATAAGCTCCCGCCTCCCGACGGAAACATGCAGTATAAGCAGTGTAATAAATGGGTAATTTTTCTTCTTTAAGATTCTCCTCACGATGCAGATTGGTTACCGGAACCTCTGCCGTGGGTATTAGAAATAAGTCTTCTTTTTCGCAAAGATACATATCATATTCCAATTTAGGCAACTGACCGGTACCGGTCATGCTGACACGGTTGGCCATAAAGGGTGGTAAAATCTCCTCATAGTTATGTTTTTTAGTATGCAGATCCAGCATGAAGTTAATCAAAGCCCTCTGGAGCCTTGCTCCTTTTCCGGTCAAGACCAAAAATCCGCTTCCGGCCACTTTGGCGGCTTTGGGCAGATCCAGAATTCCCAGCATTTGTCCCAACTCCCAGTGGGGACGAGGTTCGAAATCAAATCGGGGAGGCTCTCCCCACTCTCTTATCACCACATTTGAATCCTCATCTGAACCTATGGGCACTGAGGGGTGAGGGATATTGGGAATGGTCAGAAGAAGATCATTGATTTTCTCCTCTGATTGCCTCAATTCAACGTCCAAAGTATCAATTTGGTTGGCAACCTTCCTCATATTTTCAATTTCTTGGCTGACGTCCTCTTTCTCTTTCTTCATGTGGGCGATCTTCTCTGAGACCACGTTTCTTTGATGTTTCAGCTCATCCGCCTGCAAAAGGAGGAATCTTCTTTTTTCGTCTAAGTTCAAAAACAAATTTATATCCGCCTTCTCTCCTTTATTTTTTATTGCTTCTCTTACTCTCTCTGTGTTCTCTCTGATGAATTTTAAATCCAGCATAACGTATCCTTTTGATTAATAAATCACTTTCTCAAAAAAGATGTTACTCCTCCTATAAGTATCTTTAGATCAAGAAGGAGAGACATGTTCTCCATGTAAAACAGATCATCCTGGAGGCGATCTTTTGCTGCTTCGGCATAATCTCTGAACCTTCCTTTTATTTTAGCCAAGCTGAAAAGACCTGGCTTGACATTTAATCTTTTCGGCAGAAGAGGGAGATCGGTTGACAGGTCTTCAAATGTTTCCGGCAGTAATGGTTCCGGACCCACCAGGCTCATCTCTCCTTTTAATATGTTAATGAAAACAGGAGCTTTCTCCAAGCCAGAATTTCTCAAAAATCTTCCCAGCCTGCTTGGGGGAATTCTCGAAGGCTGGTCTTTATTTTCACCTTCGGAGTAATGTTCACCGACACGAAATTTATAAAGCTCAAGCCTTCTTCCCATCTTTCCCACATATTTTTGTTTGACTAAGGGATTCGCTATAAAGGTAAATTTAACTAAAAGAGCAATCAGTAACCATAGAGGTGAGAATACGACCAGAAGCGTTAAGGAAACCAGCCCGTCGAAAAATCTTTTTACCAGCCACTCCCAGCTTCTCATATGACTGGGAAAGATCCTTAAGAGAAGTCCTGAGCGAAGAGGAGCGGTTTGATAACCTCTTTTTAGATCGTCTAAGTCCGGGACGATTTTAAATGAGACCTCAAGATTGTGTACTGAGTTCATGATCTCCTGCAAAGAGCCCTTCCAGTCGGGATCAACTGCGATCAGGACGTCTTGAATTTTGTTTTCTCTGACAATTTCATCTAAATCCTGAATTCTTCCCAGAATCTTTATCGGGGAATCAACGGAGTAACCTGGCGAATCGGGTTTAGAATCTGCCACCCCTTCCTTAACCATTCCGACCACCTGATAGCCATGTTCAGGATTGGCTGAAAGCTTTTCAAAAAGCTTTATAGCCTTTTGTCTGGTCCCCACAATTATTCCTTTACGAACGGATACCCCCAGAAAATTAAACTTTCTGATCAGATATGTGAAAAGGCCTCGTCCCAAACCTAAAGCGATCATCAAGGTGAGACTGTAAATTAAAAGCAGAATCCAGGATTTAATCTGCAAATAAGACGGACCAAGAGTTAAGATCAAAAAGAGAATTAATCCCACAGCAATTGCTTTAACTATTCCCTTCACCTCATCTTTATATCTGGAATCTCCGGGGATCTCATAGAGTCCGAAGACGGCGAACAAATTAAGCCAAAAGATGCTGATCCAGACAGCCGGTGTAACGTATTCAGACAAAGGAAGAATTAACGGGTTAGGAAACAAACCGGAGTGGAATTTTAGCCAGAAGAAAAACAGAAAAACTGCATTAATCATAATTATATCAGTTAGGATCAAAAGAAGTTTTTCTCGAATATTGACGAAATTCCTTTGTAGATGAACACCAAAGATCACCAGAATCAACCAGACGAACACAGCGATCAACATCTTCGCTGGGGAGTCGAAGAAAAAGTAAACTGAAACTCCCAATCCCCCCAAGAGGAAGCAAAAAAGATAAATCCACAAAACCACTTTCTTGTTTTGCATCCCCAGATGGGCGATTCTGCGTGGTGAATTATTATAATCCCCCACATAGACCTTTCTTCCTTCCCTAAGCCTGATTAGGGTTACAAAGGAGATGTCAAATATAGGGTAACTCAAAATCAGGATGGGAACCAAAAGAGAGGAATAGGAGGGGTTTCCCTTGGCAAAAAGAATCCCCAGACAGGCTAAAATGAACCCATTAAACATACTGCCCGCATCGCCTAAGAATATTCTTGCCGGAGACCAATTGTAGCGGAGAAATCCCAAAAGCCCTCCCATAAGGGCCAAAGCGAGGAGTGCACTGTGCATCTGTTGGCTGAAGATGGCGATGACTAAAAAGGCTGAGGCGGCAATAAATGAGATCCCCCCACATAGTCCGTCCATGGCATCTAAGAAGTTGACCGCATTTATCAAACCCACAATCCACAGAACCAGAATTAATATGTCCCAGCCTGATCCGGTGAGAATTTGGGCATTATGGCTTAAGATTAGAAACAAAATGGCGGCGATGATTTGTCCCAGTAATTTATAACTGGGAGATAGTCCCTTCTTATCATCCACCAGCCCGAGTGCCACCACCAGTGCCCCCCCAGCGAGAATCCCCACCATATCTGCGTTGAAAGATAAGTCAAAAAGAATTAAACCAAACAACCAGGCAAATAAAAAACCGATAAAGACCGCCAGCCCCCCTAAAAGAGGCGTAGGGTTAGTGTGAACTTTCAAAGCAGAAGGATAGTCCAAAAAATCAAACTTTTTTGCCAGCTTGATGGAGATTGGAGTTACGACCAGAACTACAACAAGAGCACAAGAAAATGCAACAAGATAATCCATGATTTCCCGGAAAAAGTTATCTCCAATAGGTTCGAATAGATATTAGGTACTCAGTAGGCGATAGTATAGGTTTTTTATGCTTTCCACCATTTTCTCCTTTGAAAATACGTTTCTTACTCTTTCCTTCGCTTTTTGAGAGAATTTGAGGCGAATTTCTTCGCTATTCAGAACATAATTGATGGCTTCACTAAGCGCTTCTGAATCTGAAGGGGGCACTACCAGGCCTGTCTGGTTATGAGAATTAACAAAAGAGGTGCCAGTCCCCAACTCCGTAGTAATCAAAGGCAAGCCGCACGCCATACCTTCCAATAGCACAATTCCAAAGGCCTCACTTCGATGGGAGGAAGGCAAAACTAACAAATCAGCGGCGTGATAGTACCAAGCTAACTCGTCTTCCCTCACTTCTCCCAATAAAGTTATCTTCCCTTCAAGGTTATTCCTTTTGATCAGATCTTCTAACTCTAATTTATATGGCCCATTCCCAATAAGCAAGAACTGGGCATCAACTTCTTTTGAAGCTTCTAACAAGTACTTTATCCCCTTATAGTAACAAAGCCTTCCCACGAACAGCACTATTGCACTTTCGTATCTGCGCCTGATTTCCTCCACTTTTCTTTCGTTTATTTTATCAAACCGCTCAATATCGATCCCATAAGGGATGATCTCAATTTTATCTGTATACTTGTTCAACAAGGTCGAACCACGGACATTGTTGGGGGTGGAGGCGACAATCACTCGCGCCTTTCTGAGCACTTTCTTTAAGAAGGGCATGTATAGATGTAGCCACTTCTCTTGTCTTACTATGTCGCTGTGGTAGGTCAACACTATCTTGCTGCAACCGGAACAGAATAGACTGGCCAATTCACCTAACGGGTATGGGAAATGGAGGTGGAGGATATCGGGTTTTGCCTTTCCCAAAAATTTGAAGAGGCTGATACTGATTGGGGTGGAGGCAATTTGTGCAATTCGTCCAGCTTTGATTACCTTCACCCCATCTATGTGTTCGATCACGGAATTAGATTTGGTGTTAGTAACCAAAACCTCGACTTCAAAATTGCTATCCTTCACTAATTCCCCAGATAAAACTCGGATATGGTTTTGTATCCCCCCGACCACGGGATAATATTCTTTAAAAACGTGAAGTATCTTCATCTTAAAAGATCATCTTTTTTGTTTTTCTTTAGTCGCAGTTTTGTATATATTCAGAGTCTCTCTGGCGGCCTTTTCCCAAGAGAATTTTTTCACCCTCTCGAAACCTTTAATTATCAACTCTTCTTTTAACCGCTCATCAGTCAAAAGGCGTTGTATCGCATTGGCGATCTCTTGCACATTGTAAGGATCAACTAACAAAGCTGCATCTCCCACCACTTCCGGCAAAGAAGATACATTGGAAGTAATAACTGGAGTTCCACAGGCCATCGCCTCCAATGGGGGAAGGCCAAAGCCCTCCTCCAGGGAAGGAAAAACAAAAACATCAGCAGTATTTATCAAGGTTACAACCTCATTATCAGTCAAATCTCCTGTAAAAAAGACATGTTTTGATACACCCAATTTTTCAGCCATTCCCTTAAGAAAAAAAAGATCTGTTTCCTTACCTCCTCCTATTACCAAATAACATCGCTGGTTTTTCTCATAAATTAATAAGTTTAAAGCCTTAAGAAGTCTAATTAAGTTTTTATGAGGGCGAATCATGCCGAGATATAAAATCAACTTCCTTTCTGAATTAAATTTTGCTTTGGTTTCTTCTATCTTATTTTCATTGGAGATTTTTTTAAAGATTTCTTCTGCTGCCGGATGTACCACTTTGATTTTCTTACTAAGGGACCTACCTGTTCTCTCTAATGCCTTTTTGCTAACCCAAGAATCTGTAATGATACACTTTGCTTTTTTCGTGAGTATCAATAGAATCAACTTAAATATAAATTTCCTGAATAACCAAGATAAATTCTTGCCTTTCTCAAAACTCCTTGCAAACTTTAAGGGAATTAGATCATGTACAGTTAAGATAACTTTGCAGTTTGTAAATAGGGGGGCCGAGATAAAGGGTGAGTGGAACAAATCAATTTTTTCACGATGTAGAATTTTATGCAAAAGAAATAAAGATCGGATAGAATAAGCGGGGTAATCAACTATGACTGTTCTGAAGTTTTCCGCCAGAGGCATTTTTTCTTTGAAATCTCTGTTTTGGAGGACTATATATTGGTTGTCCTTGTCCACCATTGAAATATGAGTCAAAAGATTTTTAGTATATCTTCCTATACCCGACAAAGGAGTTTCTATTTTTCGTCCATCAATTGCGATTCGCATAATATTTAATCTATCAAAGATTTCCTGTAATAAAAATCCGAAAATAAAAGCGATAAATATCCAAAAAACCTTTGTCCATCCGCCTGTTGATTTGCGCCAGCCATAGCTTTGAAAAACCAAAAAAGGGATCTAATTAAAACTCCAACTAACTGAATTGACCTAAAGATTATAACCTTGTAAAGAGGGTGGTATTTTCTATAAAAAAGAAACTGGCTCTGGTAGGAGGAAAAGATAGCTTTCCGGATGTTTTTTTTGCTGCTCTGGTCGTGATGATGGATTATCTTTGTATCGGGTATGGGAGCAACCTTCCATCCCTTTTGTTTCATCCGATAGCATAGATCCTCATCTTCAGAATATAAGAAAAAAGATTCGTCAAAAAGACCCACTTCTTCAAAAGTCTCTCGTCGCACTACCATAGCTCCTCCACACACACGTTCAATCAGTTCATTTGGCCTAAAATAATCAGAAAAAAAGGGAGCCGTTAAGTTATTCTTAGGTAAAAAAGAATAAAGAAGCAGTGCCCGGCCCAAGTTATTTGTCAAAGAGGTAAACTTATAAAGGGATGTTTGAATTCTTCCATCTGGATAATAAAGATAACAACCGCCGACACCAACTTGAGGATGCGATTCCATAAAATTTATGATTTGGTCATATATATTATTAGTAACCGCAGAGTCAGGATTTAAAAAAAACAAATACTTACCCCGTGCAATCCTTACACCTTGATTACATGCTTTTGCAAACCCGTAATTTTCATTATTGGTGATTACCTTCACTTGGGGAAATTTTCGTCTTATCATTTCCACACTTCCATCTTCAGAGGCGTTGTCCACCACAATTATCTCAAATTCTGGGCTTTTTATATGAGAAAATATCGAGTTCAAACACCAGTCCAAAAGCTCTCTAACCTTCCAGCTAACTATTATGATTGATAGTTCCATGTTCAATTTCAGCTTCGCTTTGAAATTATTACCATAACTCCTGCCATAGCAAAAGCCAAATAAAAATTATTATCTACCGTTGCGAATGGATGGTTTGTGAAACTGATCACTAATTGTTCAATCAAATTTGCCATAAACCCATATGATAGCCCTTTATAGTAGCTATCCTCAATCTTTTTACTTTCCTTAAGCCCTTCTCTGAAGAAGACATAAAATATCCATAAGAAAACCAAAAGTCCAATCAATCCCATCTTCAAAGTAATCATTAAATAAAATTGATGAATTCCCCACTCTTCGGTTCTTCTGTGCCTCACCGGGTTGATTACAGGCACAGTATATCCGACCCCATAACCGAAAATTGGATTTTTTTTGATTTTGTCCCAGCAGACCCGATATTCTATTAACCGCGCAACGTTAGACCCTGTCTGGGGGCTAAATTTGGCGGAAAAACTCGATACGAATCTTTTGCTCACTTGTCCAAAGACGCTACCACCTGAAAGAAAAGGTTGTAATATGGACACAAGTAAAGTTATTGTAACAGCGAACGCAACTGCTCCCTTGAGAAATCTCAAAACTTTTTTCTTAAACGAGTACTCAGAGTTAATAATATAGATCCCATAGGAAAATAAGAGGGCAGTTAGAAATCCTAACCAATAACCGCGAGTAAAAGAAAGCAGAAGATGCAGAACAAGAGGCATAGAAAGCAAAAAGTAGATTAGTTTTTTGGATTTTTCTCTCGTGTAGAAAGAAAGATTCAATAAAACCAATGCTACCAAACTTGGAAAAGTCCCAAAAAAATGTCCTCCAATTCGGTGCCCGACTTGAAAGTAAGTCCAAAGACCTATAATCGCCTGATAGTATGATACAATGATCAACAGCTGGAAGAACTTCTTTATTATCTCTTTTTTGTCGCAAAGAGTCGTTACCAAAAACACTACGCCTAAGCCTAAATAAGCAAAAAATTCTGTGCCTACCCATTTGGGTGGATTAGAAATTAAAAAACCTCTAACAGCTTGAACAAAAGCTAATCCCAAAAAGAAAGCAATCGGCAAATTCAATTTAGTTTTTTTTATCTTTAATTCTTTTAAACAAAAGTTAAAATATACGAATAAACACACAATCATCAGAATAAGACCCAAAATTATCATCATTATAGCAGAAACAAGACCCTGGAAATAGATAACCGTTGTACTATATGCAATTAGAAGCCACAGAGTAATTCTTACATCTAAAAAGTTCAAAACCAAAAAGGTAAGCGCTGCGAGCAAAATTATGGTGTTCTTGTAATGGAGCAAGAAAATACTTAGAATAACAAGAAGCTCGAGAAAGACAAAAAGAAATAAATTTTTCCTTATCAGGGTGGGTAATTCTAAAATGTGGCCAGTCGACATGTTCACCTCTGATTTAATATAGCCTTTTCAAATTCATTTACTGCTTTTTCCCAAGTGAAATCCTGAATCCGTTTGTAACCCGCTTTCGCCAGCCTCACCCGCAAATCCTCGTCCTTGAGCAGACGCAGAATATTCCCTGCCAAGGCTTGTGGATCTTTAGGGGGAGACAGAAGAGCATTGACCTCGTGCTCCGCATACTCACGTATACCCCCACAGTCTGTTGAGACCACCGCACATCCGCAAGCCATGGCTTCTGCGGGGGGAAATGCAAAACCTTCAGCCAGGCTGCTACAAAGATAAATCTTAGATTGGTTATATATCCGGACCAAGTCTTCTTCTGATACATTCTTCCTGTCTATTATCCAAGATGGAATTGCTTTACGGGAAGAGCCCGGACCAAAAAGAACAACCTCCAAGTCTGGATATTGAGCCTTGCAAATTTCTAAAGCACGAATTCCATCTTCTGGTGCCTTGTAACTTCCAGGCGAATACATCATACTAATTCTGTTTGCTCGCGAGCTCACATCTTCGGTGAGACAAAATCTTCTTTGATCAATTCCAAGAGGAATGGTTATCACCTCATCTTTCTCCATGCTAGCCTCAAGCACTTTTTCATAAAGCCAAGAGGAAATAGCTACTTTCTTAAATGGTGCTCGCCAGGTAGCTTCTAACCTATCCTTGGGTCCTAACCAGGGATAGAAATCCATAACAAGATAAAATTTCTGTCCTTTAGCGGGAGAATATCCAATTATATATTCCGCTGTCTGCCAAGCAGTGGCAATTATCACATCACCTTCGGGGATAAACTTTTCCTCCAAGCTTCGGACTATAACCATATTAATTTTTGATGAAATGTCAAGCCAGCCCACCTTGGGAAGTCCAAACAGATAATTTATTCCCGATATTATTGGTATTCCAATCCTTTTTTTAAAGCTGATTTTATCAAGAAATAGAGTCAGAGGATGGACTACATTGATTTTGTGTCCTCTTTCTGAGAGATGATTAGCATATTCATAAACAACTCTAAAGCCCCCCACAGGTTTTGTGGGTGATATTCCGGGCAAAACAAAGGTTATTCTCATCTCAAAAAATAGTCTCCTTTTATCTCTCCGTTTAAGGTGAATTCGTTGTTCGGCTTTTCCTGGGGATAGCAACCAAGTTCAAGTAGGGATAGAATCCCTCTTTTGGATAACCCATCCTCACCATTAATTTCCAGGGGATGGGAACGCCAATGAATATCTTTAGGTTGCCAATCCTCACATTTTTACCAATCCGAGTAATCATTTTAGCTCTGTCAAACGGAGGGTATATGACTTCTTCAGAAGGGAAATCCAATAAGAAGTCGCACTGGAATAAAGAAGATATGCGACCAAGAGTTCGATAGGAAACATCCCAAAGACCCGAGGCAGATATAAAATATCGGTACTTAGAACCCCTGGCCTTAATGTACATCTCCGCAAGTCTCTTTGGCATCCAGCTGACAAACCTCAAACCAGTATGGTCGTCAGAAACTTTAAGTCTATTCGGCACTAACACGTAAACTAGGCCCCGACAAATTCTTTTCAGTTCTGGCAATAGACTGTTTATCAGCATCTGGTCATCTACATGCTCAAGCACAGAAAACATGGTGACAATGTCAAAACTATTCTCAGCAAAAGGGAGACGCTCGGCATTGTTTTCAACAAAAGTTGTTTCAGGTAGTCTATTTTCTACCGCTAAAATCTTTGCCAGATCCAGAGCCCTCCCATGAACATCTATGCCCATTGTCTCGAACCCCAAGAGATTCATCCGAACCGTAAGTTCGCCAGTTCCGCACCCCACATCCAAAATTCGTTTCCCTTGAAGACCGTAGTAATTTACAAGGTATGGTAGTAGACGCTTAAGCCAGCGTCCATATCCAGCGTCAATTAACTCCAATTTTTCCATATGATCTCTGACCAAAACATCATACAATCTGGTTCGCTTGCCTGGAGAAAGATAATCTAATACCGCTTTTCTGAACCGCCTTGCCTTAAGCGGTCTAATATCTTCGCTCATTTTTTCCCTTCAGACAAATATTAAACCACTGGGACTCAGAACCCCAGTGCAGGATTTGTCTTTGACAGGTCAAAGATCTTCCGTCAACACAAAGTTTATTATCATAAATTTTTCTCTCTTTGAAGCCGAAGATTGATTGTCATCAAGTTCAAAGAACTACTTACAGTGCTATATCTTGCTCATAAACTGAGGTTTTAAGTACAGCTTAAATAATCGCACATCAGAAACATCCAAGAATTTGGTTCTGGCAATCAAAAGGATGAAAAACCCAAGAAAAATCACAGATTTAAGGATTAAATTTACTGAGTATCCAAATCTTCCTTGCAAGAAAATCAAGCTCGAAAGATAATGGCTTAGCCCAAAGGTGATGGCAAAGGCAACCAATGATGCAGCTGAAGGTTTCACATAAGTTGTCCGAGCAAAAGACTTAAAATCTTGCTTCAGAAGCTTGTGAAAAGTCAACAAAAAATACAAGGCGGCCACCACAGATGTGATGAGCACACTTGCCAGAATGCCCCTAAATCCAAATATCTGGACCAGAGTAATGCTCAGAGTGAGTTGCATAACCAGCGTCAATACTGCGTATCTGGTTTCGTACTCCGGCTTACCGATTCCTCTCACCATTGAAGTTCCCATTCCGGTCAGCACATTTATACCATATCCAATTACCAAAATTTGAAAGGACAAAATTGCCCAACTGAATTTATCTCCCACCCATAGATTAATTAAATCAGGTGCTACCAATAGAGAAAGAAAAATCAAAGGGAAAACCGCTAGGCTTATATATTTCGACCCTCTCTCATATAACTCCTTTAGCTTCTCTTTATTATTGCTTGCGTCCAACTCTGACACCGCTGGCACCAAGGCAGAAAGCAGAAGAACAGGTAGAGTTCTGACCGCCTTGGCCGCCTTTTGTCCCAACTCATAAAAGGTTACAAAGTTAAGTCCCAAGAAATGACTCAAGATGATTTTGTCTGCCTGCAGGTGAATTATGGCCGCGATGTTGCATATCTGCATCTTTATGCCGTAGTTAAATAATTTTCGAAAAATCTTTTTATCCACCCTTGATAAGCCAATTCGGATGTAAGGAAGCAGACGATAGGAGAAATATAAATTGAGCATTATGATTACAAAAGAAACGATCCCATAATTTATCACCAGTCCTCTTATGCCAAATCCTTTCTCCAAAAAAAAGAAAGTCCCAGCGATATTAAAAATAGAGGCAAATATCATGATCTTGTTCTGAACATCCATTCGCTGCAACCCAACCAGGACCGCTTCAAAGATACTAAAAGTGTTGTTTATAGAGAAAATCAACACCATCCCCAATATGGCGAACATGGATTCTGCACGAATGCTAGGCGGTATCTGCAAAAGAGAAATGATGGGGCCTCTTAAGACTAATGCCAACCCCATGATAAAAAGGGAAAATGCCAGATAAAATATTATGCCGCAGTTGATCACCGCATTTATCGATTCCGGATCCCTTTTGGCCTGGTACTCAGCGATATATTTAGCGAAGGAGGTTCTGATGCCAAAGTCCAACAAACCCAAAGAGTTTGCCACCACAAATACTAAAGACCAGACGGCAAAGACCTGTACCTCTAATTTATGTAAAATGTAAGGGGTCAAAAGCAAAATCACCAACATCAACCATATTCTGCCGATTGAATTATAGAAGGTGTTTCTTACTATCTTTTTGCCGACACTTTCCATTTTAAAAATGTTCGATTTGGGAACTTGTGATGATCTTAGCTATTCTTCTGTCTGCTCCCTTTAAGGCTAGTGTTGTTGTTTTCTTTTCAGCTTTACCAGGAAAGTAGTTCTTCGTCTTTATTTTTTTGGCCACCCTATCAACTTCCAACCCCACCAACTGATTATAACCACCTTTCAGAGTCTCCACCCATTCGGTCTCTTCTCTTAAAGTAAGGCAAGGGGTTTTCAAAAAGAAGGCCTCCTTTTGCACTCCACCTGAATCGGTTAAAACGTATCGAGCGTTCTTCTCCAAGATTAGCATATCAAGATAACTCACCGGATCAATTAAAAGAAGATCATCTTTTGAAAGCAATCTGTTTAGAAAATTAAACTCGGAAAGTCTTTTTTTAGTTCGGGGATGAATGGGGAAAACAACTTTTTTGTCCAGATGCGTAACGATGTGGGTTATCTTCTCCAGATTTTTTCCAATGTCTGTATTCTCTGCTCGGTGAACTGTGAGAAGATAAAATTCTTTCTTATTCAGGTTCAGTCTCTTCATTATCTTTGATCTTTTCTCCGCCACAGTCAGATTTTCCTTAAGAGAATCATACATCACATCACCCACCAGATACACCCCCTTGGTGATTCCCTCACTTTTTAAGTTCTTGACCGAGGTAGGGGTGGGGCAGAAAAGCAGAGAGCTGACATGATCGGTCAAGACCCGATTGATCTCCTCGGGCATGGACTTTATAAAACTCCGCAGACCCGCCTCCACATGAGCCACCGGAATATTCTGTTTAGCAGCAGCTAAAGCCCCGGCCAGAGTGGAATTGGTATCTCCATAAACAATGACTAAATCCGGTTTCTCAAAAGTGAGAACTTCTTCAATCGCTTTTAGCATCTTGCCGGTCTGCTCCCCATGTTCGGCTGAACCTATACCCAGATTGTAATCCGGCTTTGGTATAGAAAGTTCAGAGAAAAAAACTCTGGATAGTTCATCATCATAATGTTGCCCGGTGTGCAGAATGATCTCCCTGTGTTTTTTTCTCAATTCTTTGGAAAGAGAGGAGAGCTTGATAAATTGGGGACGAGCCCCCACCACCGAAATAATCTTCATTGTCTTCTACATATTCAATAACTTACTACATCCTTAACCGTTTTACCATCATTTATCCAAGGCTTCAATGTTCGGGCGAGGGTTCAACCCCCGCCCGAACAAAATGCTCACATGACGATTAAACTGCTCGATTTATGGTCTCGATCACAAAATTCTGTTCTTCTTTAGTCAGCTCAGGATATATGGGGATGGAAATTACCTCCTCACCTTTCCTTTCAATCACCGGAAGATCCCCTTCCTTATATCCTAAGGATTTGTAACACTCCTGTAAATGCAAAGGAACCGGATAATAAACATCATGCCCTATCTGTTTCTCCTTAAGAACCTCACGTAACCTGTCCCTGTTTTTGACCGCAATGGTGTATTGATGATAAATATGATAATTGAAATCTTCCTCCTTGGGGGTGATGATGTCCGAATCTTTAAAGGCGGCATTGTAGATTTCCGCATGTTCTCTTCTTTTTTTAGTCCATTCATCCAGATATTTCAGCTTAACGCTTAGTATGGCAGCCTGTAAGGTATCAAGCCTGCTGTTATAACCCACTATGGAGTGGTAGTATTTAGGTTTTGCACCGTGAACCCTCAACATTCTTAAAAGCTCAGCCATCTCCGGATCATTAGTCACCACCATTCCTCCGTCTCCTGCCGCTCCCAGGTTTTTGCTGGGGAAAAAGGAAAAACAGCCAAAATCACTCAAGGTTCCCGCTTTTTTCCCCTTGTATTTAGCCCCTATGGCTTGAGCCGCATCTTCCACCACCTTCAAGTTATGTTTCTTCGCAATCTCTGAGATCGAATCCATGTCTGCGCATTGACCATAAAGATGGACCGGCATAATTGCTTTGGTCTTGGGTGTGATCTTCTTTTCGATCAGTTGCGGGTCGATATTGTAAGTGTCAGGATCAATATCCACGTACACAGGAATTGCTCCCAATCTGGTGATGACTCCGGCAGTGGCGAAAAAGGAGAAACCGGTGGTGATAACCTCATCTGTTGGCTCAACCCCACAGGCTCGTAAGGAGAGAAGCAAAGCATCGGTTCCCGAGGCAACTCCAATGGCAAATTTTGCTCCACAATACTTTGCCACCTGCTCCTCAAAAGCTTTCACCTCCGGACCCATGATGAACTTAGCATGATCTAAAACATTAAAAACCGCTTGATCTATCTCGTCTTTTATGGAACTGTATTGTCTTTTTAAATCCAAGAATGGGACATTCATCTAATCCTCCCGCAAGTTTGTCTTTGATTTTCTGAACGTAGATCAACAAAAGCACATTTTATATAGCCCCCAAAACTTTATTCTCGCAGCTAACTACTGATTTTCTAAAAGCTGATCTTCGGGCACATCCCTCCATACCTTGGCTGGCATGCCCAAGACTATCTTTTTCGAAGGTGTGTCCCTGGTTACCACCGCCCCGGCGGCAACTTGCGAGTCCTCACCAATAACCTTTCCGGGAAGGATGGTGGCATTGAGCCCGATTCTTCCCCCCTTCTTAACCGTCACCCCTTTGAAGTGTTTGAATCTTTCCTTGCTTCGGGCCATATAGTTGTCGTTGCTGGTGGCCACGCAGGGGGCGATGAAACAGCGATCCGCCAACTCAGAATAAGCAGTGATATAGACGTTCGTTTCTAACTTGCAGTATGCGCCCACCTTGCAGAAATTCTCAATAGCAACCCCTCTTCCCACGATGGTGAAATCTCCTACGGTGACGTTCTCCCTGATGGTGGATAGATCAGCCACTAAAATCTTTTTCCCCAATGTGGCGCCGGCATAGATCACCACTGATGTGCCGATCAAGCAATTATCACCGATCTTTGTAGGAGCAAGTTTCTGTTCCTTAGTGGTAGCGGAGGTGGCCGCCTTCATGGGTTGCTTGCCAATCACCGTATTGTCATCTATCCGCACAAAGTCCCCAACCTGTGTGCCGGCATAAATGGTCACGTTATTGCCGATTCTGCAACCCTGACCGATTTTAACATCCTCCTCAATTACCGTATATCTCCCTATCTTGGTCCTCTCTCCAATCTGAGCAGATTTATCAATGAAGTTCTCCATGGTTTGACTCCTGAAAGAATCTTTAATAAGTGTGGTGAAAAGTTAAATTCTATTCTATTTTAACTGGAGTGCCACCCATCTTTAAAGATCTCTGAGCGGCATCTAAAACCTTCAACACCCGCAAGCCATCCTCACCGTCGCTTCGCGGGGTCTTGCGATTCTGGACGCAATCGATAAAATGTTGACATTCCACTTTTAAGGGTTCTGTGCTTTCGATTTTGGGAATCAGAATATCGCCGAACCTGAGGCTCAGATATTCCCCGTAGGTGCTATAGTCTGCCTTAGTATCAACCCCCTTGTCGTAGATCCAGATCTTTTCTGCTGATCGGGTATCATCGAAGACCGCCATTTTTTTGTTTCCCACCACAGTCAGTTTCCTATCCTTGTGGGGATCAAGCCAGCTAACATGAACATGAGCCATCGCCCCACCAGGAAAGTGCATGGTCATAAAAGCCACGTCTTCGATCCCCTTCTGCAGAAAACATTCGCCTGTGGCGGTAACCGAAATGGGGTCCTTTCCCAACAAGAACAAAATCATGGAGATATCATGCGGAGCAAAGCTGTATAATGCATTCTCAATGTCCCTTACCTTACCTAAGTTCACCCGGGTGGAATAAAGATAATATACCTTGCCCAACTCACCCTTATCTATGTATTCCTTCAATTTCAAAGTGGCGGCGTGATATTCCATGATATGTCCCACCATCAAGACCTTTTTCTTCTCCTCTGCCAATTTTACCAATTCCTCCCCTTCTTTAACCTCCAGCACCAAAGGCTTCTCTACAAACACATCCTTATCTGCTAGAATAGCCGCCTTACACAGATTGAAATGTGAGGCTGGAGGCGTGGAAATCACTACGGCATCCAAATTTGGATTCTCTATGATCTCTTTGGGATCCTGGGTAAATTCAACCTTGGGGTAATTGGGACCGAGTCTTTCTGTCTGCTTTGGATTTTCGTCACAACATGAAAGGAGCTCACATCCGGGCAGGTTGGCAAAATTTCTCAGCAGGTTTTTTCCCCAAGCCCCACAACCTATTAAGCCAATTTTAATCATACTTTACCTTTCAAAAGGGTTGCCGGGTTAGACAACTTATCGTTTGCCGTTGGCGAAGCTGGTAACGAAGCTCGTTTTCGAGGTTCGACGCTTGAAATCCTTCATCTGTTTCATCTGTTGGGAATTCTCCAGCTTCTGTTGCCGAACTTCAAGCCTCAAGACCAGCACGGACGTGCCCGTCTGGGCTTCGTCACCGTCAGACCAACCTCGAAAAACTATGCTTCCTTCCTTCAGGACGAAGTCAGGATGTATCCTTTTTCTGCCTGAAGGAGAGTTTCTTTTTCAAATCCTCCACATCTTTTCTCCAAGCGCCCAAAAGAGACTCAAGTCTTTCTATTGCCTCGGGATTTTTCTTCTTTGATCTCTTGAAGTATTCCAGGCCGAATATAAACACCAAGGATGCGAAGATGCTTAATATGCCTGAAAGTACCACCAGAAGCGCCCTCTTAGGTCGGGCTCGTCTCTCAGGAGGAACGGCTCTGTCTAAGACCTGTATGGTGGGGGTATCTTTGGTCTCCTGAATTTTGTATTGCTCATACTGCTGGGTCAAAAGCTCAAATACCCCCTCTTGAATCTTCACCTCCCTGACCAAGCGTGCCAGCTCGAGGCTTAAGGAGGGCACCTTAGTGAAAGGAACATCCAGAACCGTTTTCGCATCTGAGTTTTCCTCCTGGTTCCCCAGTTGTAAAATCCCCAGTTGTTTTTTTATTTCATTGATTCTGGTTATCAACGACTTGATTTGTGGATGTGAGGGAGAGAAGGTTTTGCTCAGCACATTCAGATCGATCTCCGAGGAGACCATTTGAGCTTTCAGGTCGGCGGCCTTGTTGATGGCGGCCTTGGTCTGATCATCCAGCAAAATGGTTTTGTTTTCCTCCTGAAATCTCCTCAAATTCTCCTCTGCTTGGGTTAACTCATTTTGAGTTTGAGCTATCCTTTCCTCTATAAATATCCGAGCATTCTTTGCCTGAGAAGAACTTGTCTTTTGGTTGATTCGATCCAGCTCCTCTACAAACCTATTTGCCACTTTGGCGGCTCTGATTTTATCTTTGTCCTCATAAGAGAGCGATATCAACCCTTCCGGGGTTACTCTAATCGACACCCGGGAGAAAAGTTCTATTAAAGCATTCTCCATGGATTTGATTTTATAAGTTTCCATCAGATTCTCTCTTTTTACCACCGCCTCCCCCACCACCCTTGATCTCAAAATGGCAGCGATGATATCTGACGGAGTTGCCATAAAAGGCAAGGAGAAGGAAGCGGCAAGTCCGGAGGCTGTGCCCAAAAGGGAGGATGCCGCCCCTAAACCCAAAGCCTCACCTCCTGGGGGAAGGATGGTGGTAGTGGCACGATACCAGCAGGGAAGCAAAAAGGAAAGAATCGCCACGATCAAACATACCCCAATTAGGTTTAAAAAGATGAACCTACGATAACCCACCAGAATAGTTAGATAGGTGTAGATGGTTACTTTTTCTGCTTCAGTTCTTTCGCTTTCCATTCTCCATCCTCATTCTTTAACTTAGATCACACCAATTTTCATTCGGTGGCTTGCTGAATCACCAGATAAATGGTGGCAACATTCCCCAATACCAGCATGGTGTCCTTAAAGAACCTCCAATAGTTCCTTTCTGGCTTCTCCGGGACCAAAATGGTATCTCCCGGTTCTATTCGGCGGCGTTTGGAGGGCTTCAATCTTTCTCCGGTTTGGCCTTTGATGATCAAAATTTTACTTTTACGGGCTTTCCACGAGAATCCTCCAGCCCGATTTATATAATACTTGTAATCTTTGTCTGGTTTGTAAGGGACCAATCCTGGATTTATCACGCTTCCTGAAACGTTGACTACCATGCTCTTGGGTGGGATGTTAATTACATCTCCATCTTTTAAGGTAACGTCATATTCGTTCAATCCTTCTAAAAATAGCTTGTCGAAATTGCATGCCACCCTTCCCGGCTTTTCTCGGGATCTAAGTCTGAAGTAATCGTACTCCGACTCGGTCATATCTGCCACAGGAATATTTTTTAATCTTTCGAATTCGGGATCGACTACGTTATAGGATCTGATCATCTCCGCCTCAACCAGGGAAGCGATAGGGGTGAAACCTCCAGCCCGGGCGATGACCTCCGACAACCTTGTTTTGTCTTCCTCAATACGGTAGATCCCTGGATAGTACACCTCTCCATTTACAATTACTTGGTCTTTCTTATGAAATTTGGGAACCGTCCGTATAAACACCCGATCATCTGGCAAAAGAGGTAGATTTTTCTGGGGATCATTCCCTGACAACAATCCTTTTAGATCGATGGAGATGGTTGTGGTGGTAAGGTTATCCGGGTTGAACCTGACCAACTCCCCCTGAAGAAGATCTACATCCAAGGTCAGACCATAAGCTAAACGTATCAGATCAAGCAAGCTATCCTGGGGAGCATATTCAAACTCACCCCCTGATTTCACCGCCCCGTAAATTCCCACTGTGTTTATGTCATGTTCTTTAGCCGGTACAAAAATAACATCTCCACCAAAAACATAGGGGTTTCTGCTATGATCACCTAACCGTTCAAACCTGAACACATCCACGGTGGTGGTGCTACTGTCAGGGCGAGTGAGTATGATGTTCCTGCAAGAGGATCTATCTACAAACCCACCAGTTATGTCGATCACCTCCGAGACCCGGGTGTTAGCATACACCGAGTAAATCCCCGGAGCTTTGACCGCTCCCGCCACTACAACCTTCACCTTCCTCAGTTTCAACAGGGTAATGGTTACCTTAGCGTTCCTATAGGATCGAAGGATTGCCTGGCGGATGACCTTCTTCGTTTTTGCCAATAGCTCTTCTCCCACTTGAACCTTTCCCACTCTGGGGATCAGCAGATTTCCCTCCGGGGTCACGGTCAGAACATAGTGGACATTGATTTCCCCCCAGACGTCAATGGAGAGCTCATCTCCGGTCCCCAGTATATACTCTGCTGGGTCTATGCTTTTTTCCAGAACCTGCATTGGCTCCGTGATGCTGGGGGTCAAGATCGAAACCTCCTCCGGCGTTACATCCTGTCCAAAAGTTCGGTCAAGCATAAAAACTGAATTTAGGAGGACTAAGGAGAAAATCAGAAAGAATTTCAGATGTCTTTTTCTCAAACTATAAACTCCTACCTGAGATAATTTAAAAAAGCCGAGTTAGTTATGGAACGAGCACTCCGTCTCAACTCGGCATGATCATACAAAAACAAATTTCCTAAAGTCTAAAGCCAAAAAGTTTTCCGAAATCATACCTTATTTCCTCAGCTATGTCGAAAATCCCGCCGAAGGCGGTGATTGAAAATCTCGCCAAAGGCGAGGCTGAGCATCCAAACCCTTTCGCTTTTGTGGTAGGTTTTCCCTCCTTTCTAGGTTTTACAAGTTCATTTTTTCCAGTTTTTTCAAAAGCTCAAATCTCAGTATACCAAAATGTTACTTTTCTGTCAAGAGAAAAAACGGCTGGTTTTATGAGGAATGAGCAGAAATTGGGCAGTAAAGAGGGCTACAACGTTTGACTTAGGTGCTGTCTGGAATCGATGCTAAAGATTGATCCAACCTCTTTGCTTCTTTGGTAACGGGCTTCATTCCCTGTTCGTCATAAACCGTTCAGAGCGAGTAACTTTAAGATTACCGCGCTACTTTGGTACTTCTCTTTAGTGCCGGGATTTGACGCTAAGGAAAGCACCAGTAGAAGACAAAGAATATCATTGAGCAGTATCCTTGTCTTCGAAAGTATATGATTTCTATTTGGTACCTATATCTAAGATAGATTTTCAATTTGACAAGCAGGCTCAATTTACTTACTTTGGTTCAACTGCCGGTTAATACGCATGATGAAAAGGAGATTTTATGAGGTTGCCAAAACTTTCCCGAAGAGCAAATGATATACCTCCCTCACCCATAAGGAAATTAGTTCCTTTAGCTGATGTGGCAAAGAGAAGGGGTGTAAAGATCTTTCATCTTAACATCGGACAGCCGGACATTCCTACACCACCAGAGTTTATGAATGCGGTTCGGAATTATAATGAAGAGGTTTTAGCATACGGTAATTCCAAAGGGAGCCAAAAATACCTTTCAGGACTGGTGCAATACTACAAAAGAAAGGGCATTCAGGTGGAGGAAAAAGATATTCAGGTAACCACTGGAGGAAGTGAAGCCATAATCTTCGCCATGATTTGTGTGGCTGATGTTGGGGATGAGGTCATAGTATTTGAGCCGTTTTATACCAACTACAATGGTTTTGCCCAGATGGCAGACGTGAAATTGGTTCCCATCACCCTTCAAGCAGAGAATGGCTTTCACCTACCTTCAGGAGAAAGAATCGAGGAGAAGATCACATCCAGAACCCGCGCCATCCTGATATGCTCTCCTAATAACCCCACCGGGACTGTCTATACCCGGGAGGAGATGGAGATGATAGCCCAGATTAGCAAAAAGTATAACCTTTTTGTCCTCTCAGACGAGGTTTATAGAGAATTCATCTATGAGGGAAAGCATACCAGCATCATGCATATCGAGGACATTTCCGATCGTGCCATTCTTTTAGATTCAGTCTCCAAAAGATACAGCGCCTGCGGGGCAAGGATTGGTTGTATGGTGTCAAAAAACCAGGAGGTGATGGATACGGCTTTGAGAATGGGTCAAGCCAGATTATGTTCTCCTTCCATCGAGCAATTTGGGGCAACGGCAGCACTCGGGATCACAGATGATTATTTTGAAAAGATGGCGGCAGAGTATAAAAGACGAAGAGATACAGTCTATGATGAGCTAATGAAGATTCCGGGAGTGGTATGTCTCAAACCCAGTGGTGCGTTTTACATCATGGCAAAGCTCCCGGTCAAAGATATCGAGGATTTTGCTAAGTGGATGCTTACCGATTATAGTCTGGACGGAGAAACCACCATGATTGCGCCTGGCCCAGGATTTTACGCCACTCCGGGAAAGGGACAGGATGAGGCGCGTATAGCCTACGTTCTGAATGTGGATGATCTGAAGAAAGCTATGAGAATCCTGGCTAAGGGAATTGAGACCTATAACAGCAGACGGCGGACGGCAGACAAAAGATAACTGAACTAAAGGCAGATGAGCAAAAGATATTTCATCGGAGTTGATTTGGGGGGGACTAATATCAAATTTGGCATAGTCTCCGACAAAGGGGAGGTTTTATATAAGGGGATGCTTTCGGCACAGGCGAATCTGGGGAGAGATGCAATTCTAAACAACATAGGAAGGGCTGTTGAACAATCAATAGCTTTCGCCACGAAGAAGAAGATCAAAATAAAAGGCGTAGGGGTTGGTTCGCCCGGAACGGTAAACCTAAACACGGGCAAAATCGAAGGTTCCTGTCCCAATATACCCCAGATGGTGGACGTTAATTTGAAGCAATGGCTATCCAGGTTCTTTGAGTTTCCCGTCTATGTGGACAATGATGCTAACGTCATGGCTCTGGCTGAATCTAAATTTGGAGCGGCTAAAGGATACAAAGATGCGCTCTGTCTGACTCTGGGAACCGGAATCGGGGGTGGGATAATCATAGATGGAAAGCTTTTTCATGGTTCGAACTTTGCCGGTGCTGAATTTGGGCACATGAGTATATGTTATGATGGGCGAAAATGTAGGTGTGGGGGCATTGGTTGTTTGGAAACGTATGCTTCTGCGCCTGCGATGGTGAAAGACACAAAAAGACTTCTCAAAAGAAAAGGAAAATCCATTATTCACAAACTAATCAAAGGAGATTTGAATAGACTCACCACCGAGATCATCTTTCAAGCCGAAAAAAAGGGGGATGTTTTAGCTTCGCAGGTGATAAATCAAGCCTGTGCATATTTAGGAGCAGGTATTGCCAGCGCGGTTAATCTTTTGAATCCACAGGTGGTGGTGATCGGGGGTGGAGTCTCAGAAGGCGGAAAGAGTTTTATCCAGAGAATTGAAAAAGAGGTAAAAAAGCGAGCTTTTCCCTCAGCTACCAAAAGTTTGAAAGTCGTGAAAGCCAAATTAGGCAACGATGCCGGCTTCATCGGTGCGGCGATCTTATGTTCATCTGCGAGTCAGTGAATCAACCCATACCCTCCCCTTAATCCCCTCCCATAAAGGGAGGGGAAACTATTCCCTCTCCTTTTTAAGGAGATTCATATGAATGCTTCGCATCGTCAAGATGCCTCGCAGGGTCAGGGAGAGGTCAAAAAGCAGATCAAGCATGGCGTCCAAGCGGACGCCCAGACGGGCTCGGCCGAGCTTGCCCGTCTGGGCAGACGGATCCGTAGGACAGCCTGCTTGACAACATATTTGTCAACCCCGCCTTTGGCGGGGTTGACCTACAACTTTGACGAGATATTGATTTTTCACAAAGAATAACTTAAAAAGGAGAAAGGCGCTGTGGAACTGTTAATAGCTTTCGGAACGGATGATGGCATAAATCTCAATAATGACCATGTCGGCATGGCCAAGTATTTTCATGTTTATAAATTTTTCGAAGAGGAAGAGGAGTTCGTTGAAAAAAGGGAGAACGTAAAATTTAAAGGTAATGAATCAATGAAACATGGAGATCCCGACAAGGCAAAAGCAACATCTTCTGTTTTACAAGGCGTTGGTGTTCTTGTAGGTAGGAGATTCGGACCTAATCTCCCTAGATTGGTGAAAAAATTCGTTTGTGTGATAGTAAGAACAGATACCTTAAAAAATGCTATCAGGATCATTCACCAAAACATAGGAAAAATAATTGCGGAGAAAAATAAGGGGGAAGATAGAAAACTTTTAATCTTAAAATGATAGATTTAAAAAATGGAAAGCGACATTGAAAGGTGGCTGAAAGGCGATGGGGCAATTTATTTAAAGGACGTAGGTATTAAAAAAGGTCAAGTCATCTTGGATTTTGGTTGTGGAGAGGGGTATTATACAATTCCAGCGGCAAAGGTGGTTGGGAAAAAGGGCTTGGTATATGCACAAGATAAGGACGAAGGGGCATTGAATGAGTTGATCAAAAGAGCTAAGGCAGAGGGACTGGAAAACATAAGGACAATAAAAACAAAAGGAGAGTTGGAAATTGATTTAAAAGATAAATCTTTGGACGCAGTCCTACTTTATGACGTTTTGCATTACCATGATAAGGAAGAAAGAAGAAAGATATATGATGAGGTGTATCGGATTCTAAAAAATGGTGCCCTTTTATCAGTATTCCCCAGACATTATAAAGAAGAAATGCAACTGGAATTAGAGGAGGTTAAAAAAGAGATAGAGACGGCGAACTTTTATTTTGAAGGCAAATTTTCCAAAAGACTTTTACATGATGATGATTTTGTAAAAGATTATGTTTTCAATTTTAGAAAGAGCTATACTGTTTGAAGGTGCTATAGACGATAAATATGATAAAGATTACCTGGGAATGATTAAGAAATGGAAATTATGAAGAATGACCACACCGGTTAAAAGGAGGAGTAAGAAGTAATGGAAAAGAATATATCAGAAGAAAACGTTCGCAAAGCAATGGCACAGATAAAGCATCCTGCTATTGACCGCACTTTGATTGACCTGGGAATGGTTAAAGATATAACTATTGAGGGTAATAAAGTCACGGTCACTCTGGCAGTTCCTTTCCCTGGCATCCCTATAAAGGATTTGCTGGTAAATAGTGTGCGAGAGCCAATAGAGAAGTTAGGTGCAAAAGTTGAAGTGAAATTAGCAGTAATGAATCAACAGGAACTTCAAGCTTTTTTAACCATGGAAAATGAAAGCTGGAAAGGCTGAAAAATATGCAACTCGACGGTAAGAATGCAGTTGTAACTGGCGGAGATAGGGGGATTGGTAGAGCCATCTCCTTTGCGCTGGCAAATAAGGGAGCAAATGTCGCTATCTGTTTCCACAAAGACGAAAAGAAGGCTCAGGAAACAGTTGAACAGTTGAAAGCGATTGGTGTGAAATCATTGAAAATCCAGGCGGACGTGAGGGATTTTTTTCAGGTTAAGAATATGATGGATCTGATAAAGAAGAACTTCGGAAGTATAGATGTGCTGGTGAACAATGCCGGCGTATCCGGATCAAACCCAGCAATAGAGAATATTAGTGTTGAGGAGTGGAATGACGTAATCGATGTCAACCTGACCGGAGTTTTCAATTGCTGTAAGGCAGCTGCCGAAGAGCTAAAGAGAAACAACGGTAAAATAGTGAATATCTCCTCAATTGCAGGAAAGATGGGGGGAATAATTGGTTGTCATTATGCGGCATCAAAAGCGGGCGTGATTGGCTTGACCTTTGCCTTGACTTCCGAGTTATCGCCGCACGTTACTGTAAATGCCGTTGCTCCTGGTCCAGTGGATACGGAACTTATATCCGAAGAGACCAAGAAGAAATTGTCATCCCTAACACCATTCGGAAGAATTGCCAAACCCGAGGAGATAGCTCATACGGTTATCTATCTGCTGGAAAATGACTATGTCTCCGGAGAGGTTGTAGACGTGAATGCAGGTAGGTATATGGATTGAAAGTTTGGTAGGTCGGGTTGCGTCCAGACGGGCGCCTGTCTGGGCGACCCCGCCTTTGGCAGTTCGACTTTGCTCACTGCCCTGAACTTGTTGAAGGGTGGGGGAGCTACCCGACATTCTGTCTTGAGAAATCAAAAGTAATTGTCAACCACCCTGCGGGATGGTTGACCTACAAATCTATTATCCGTTGAACTTCCTTACTGCCCCCACCATGTTTTTCAACTTCTTCTGTACTTCCGCATGAGGCAGAAATTCCAGTTGTAGGGACAGCCCTTGTGGCTGTCCGAACAGGTTTCAGGACAGGGACAAGCCCTGTCCCTACGTGAAAGAAGTCTATCCATTGAACTTCTTCACCGCCGCCACCATATTTTTCAACTTCTTCTGTGCTTCGGCATGAGGAAGGAATTCCAAGCCGCAGGAAGGATTGATGGAGATTTTGTCTTCGGGGATTTTTTTGGTGACCTTCTCAAAGAGTACACACAGCTTAGATTGGCTTTCTATCTTAGTATTTCGCGCATCCACACAACCCAGCCCAATCTCTTTTTTTCCATCATATTGTAAGAGTAAATCTAAATTCTCTTTCTTACTCACCACATCCACGCCCACTATATCAACTGGAAGATCGAAAAGATCAGGCACTAATTTTTTAATGGAGCCGAAATAAAGATACAGAGCAAATTTGGCGGTCAATCCTCTGGTGATTATCTTTAAGGACTCCTCTACTAGTTTGAGTTTATCTGGATGAAAGCATAAGGAAGGCTCATCAATCTGGATTATCTTTGCGCCCTCTTGGTTCAGTTTCTCTGCTTCCTTATGCAATATCTCTGCTAAATCGAAAACTAACTTTTGCTCGTCATGATAGAATTCATCTAAAGATAGCATAGCAAAAGTGAAGGCTCCCGGAATAACCGGCTTGATCTCTTTTTTGGAATTTGCCTGGGCGAACTTGAATTCTTCCACCACCGAATAGTCCGCAAAAGAAAGCTTTGATTTGATGATGGGACGGCGATAATAGACGTTATTGTCAAAGAATCTCCGAAGCCCGCCGATTTCGATTCCCTGAATGTTTTTGGCAAAAGGGGTGAGAAGATCATCCCAGCGAATCTGTCCATCGGTGATCAGATCCACTCCGGCTTCCTCCTGCTCTCTTATCACCCTTTTTATGGTCTCCTGATAAGCTGACTCCAGCTCTTCAGAGGTAGTCTTTTTCAGGTCAAATCTGTTGCGTGCCCGCCGAAGATTAACAGAAGTTTTTTCCTCAGTTATTTTAGGATAGTTACCGACTACCGTGGTCTTAAGCATGGTTTTTTTCCCCTGACCCCTGACCCCAGGGTCAAGAGTCAAGGGGCAAGGGTCAAGGAAGTGGCGTTTACTTTTCCAATAGGTCTTTTATGATCTTCTCCAATTGATCGATCTGGAAGGGTTTATTTATAATGAAGTCAACCTTTGAGTCCTTCATCTTATCAGGATCGGGATCGACTCCCCAACCGGTGATGACTATCACCGGAACATGGGGGTTTTTCTGTTTTATAGATTTGGAGACCTCCCAGCCGGATATATCCGGCATACCCAGGTCGGTTATCACCAGATCAAACCGATCTTTTTCAAACATCTCCACACCCTCTCTTCCGCGGGAAGCCACCTTGGACTTATAATTCATCCTCTCCAGCACACTTACCAAAAGATCGGTCACGATGGGCTGATCGTCTATGACCAAGATCCTTTTTGCCTTCGGCGGGCTATTTTTCTTCCCTTCAATGGTAATTACCTCTTCTATGCTCAATCCATCTCCGGATGGGAGTTTTATCTCTTCTTCTTTTGTTTTCTCTTTGGTGGTTATCTGTTCTAAAGATCCTTGCTCCAACCCAGCTACATACAAAAGAACCCGTTTCTTTAAACGATTTTGTGCATCTAAAATCTCTGATACGGGAATTTTGTCTCTATCCCTGTATCTGAAATTCAGAAGTTCGATACTTCCCAAAATCGGCACTAAAATCTCATCTAAGCTGTCCCGGATGGACTGGGAGAAATGTTTTAAAAGTTGTCCGATTGGTCCACTAAAAAGTGCTATAATTCTTCCATCCTCTTCTTTAAATATAGATTTTTCCTGGCTGAATGCGGAGAGAATTCCCCAGAGCTTATCATTAGAAAAAATCGGGACGGCGATCATTGAATTTAATCCCTGACGCAAAGTCAGCGAAGACAAACTCTTTTCGGTTTCTGAAATATCATTTACAATTTGGGGGATTCGGGTATCAAATACGCGCTTGAAAACCCCTTGCTTCACCTTCAAGCTTCTTAGATTTTGAATCGATTCTTCAGGAAATCCTGAGCAATAGCAAAGAGTCAACTCAAGTCCTGAGGAATCAAGCTGAAAGATGGCAACGTGCTTGATTTTAAAAAACTCAGTTAATTGTTTAACTATAATTTCTAATATCTTTTGCATACCGCCTTCTTTTTTAAAACTTTTTCCTTGAACGCTTCCATTTATGGTAAACTACTCACGGTGAACCAAAAAGGGTGAAGCTGTCGGCATCATTTATCTTCACCAAAACAATTTTTCCCAAAAGATCTTTAACTCCTTCAATAATTACGGTCTTATTGGTTTTAGTCTTCCCTTTCCACTTATTTTCGTCTCTTTTGCTTGTCTCGTCCACCAGAATCTTAAAAGTTTTGCCCAAAAGATTTTGGTTTTTCTTTTTGGAAATCTCCTTTTGTAGCTGAATTATAGTATGAAGTCGCTTAAGTTTTTCCTCCTCTGGCACGTCGTCAACCAAAATGGCGGCTTTGGTCTCCTCTCTTTTCGAGTAGCGAAACATAAAAGCCGAATCGAACTTTACCTTTTCCATCATATCCTGAGTCTTTTGAAAATCGTCTTCGGTTTCAGTGGGAAAGCCGACGATTATATCTGTGGTTAGGCTTGCGTCTTCTATACTCTTTTTGATCCGCTCGACCAATTGCAGGTAATCTTGAGAAGTATAACCGCGATTCATCTTTTCCAGAATTCTATCAGACCCGGACTGTAAAGGAAGGTGGATATGTTCGCAAACTTTGGGGAGCGTGGCAATCTTGTGGATCAACTTTTCGGACAAATCCTTTGGATGAGAGGTCATGAAGCGAATCCAATCGATTTTTGTCTGGTCATTTACCATCTGAAGCAGATCGGCGAAATCTTTGCCCCCAAATTTGTAGGAGTTGACATTTTGCCCGATTAAGGTCACCTCTTTGCAGCCGGATTCGGTCAAAAGCTGAATTTCCCTTATTATCTGATCTGCAGGTCTGTGTCTCTCCGGTCCTCTAACAAAGGGAACCACACAATAGGAGCAGAAGTTATCACACCCGCGAGAGATAGCCACAAAGGAGGTGAAGGGGGTCTTTCGTTGTGGAAGTATCTCGGACTCCCATATCTGTTTAAAATCAAAATCCTCACGAGAAGAACAGACCGCAACCCTGCTATAATCGCTGTGATTTTGTAGATACTCAGGAAGCTGAAATATCTGATCTGGGCCCAGAATTAAATCCAGGTAAGGCATCTGTTCAACTAACTCCCCTCCCATTCTTTGAGCCATGCAACCGGTCACTACCAGCATCACATCCGGATTTCTTTGTTTATACCTATAAAATTCGGAAAGCCTCCCCAGGGCCCGCCTTTCTGCCTTCTCCCTGACCGAACAGGTGTTCAGCACGATAATATCAGCATCTTCAGGATTTCTGGTTATTCTGTGACCCTTAGAAAGAAGCAGACCTTGAAGTCTTTCCGAGTCATACACGTTCATCTGGCATCCAAATGTCTGTAAGTACACCTTTTTACTCATAGGAATCTCTTGGTGTGAACCGGTTTGTTCAATCAATCTCTCGATAGAATTATAACCAGTCACCCTGATTTGTCAAGCTCTAAAAGGTGGGTGGCTTCAGGTGTTCGAGCAACTCTGGCGGGCAGGTCTGCCGAGCCCATGAGCGCAACCTGGTTCTTGTGCTTCTGGTTAGGCTGCCAAGGATTGACGAAAAACCTTGACTTTTGGAGGTACGGGGACTAAGATAATAGGGATTCTGGCATACAAGAAAACTACAGAAGTCGGCTGTAAACCAGGAAGGAGGGGCAGATACAAAACGCTATTACCGAACGGAATTGCATATGAACAAGTCCACCCATTTGGAGCCGGGGTGGTGTGATGGGTAGTGAATATAGTCTCATATTCGATCTGTCTCGCTATCAAGAGCTAGATAACTTTGCCCTTCTGGCACGCCAGGACTATAATCTAGGCAATAAGGGAGGTTGGCTGGGCCATTTCCGCGGTGGTCTGTATGGATTCTATGCGCGACTTACGGGCGTCGAGATTCATTATCACCAGGTGCATTCGTGGGATCTGATTGCATCCGGAAGAAACCCCATTCACCTGGCAGAGTACCATCTGTCCTCAATTCTCTTCAACATGGACTCGGCACTAGAATGTATGGTCTTCGCCTTAAACGCCCTTGGGTACTCTGTAGAATCGACCCAATTCTTGGATGTTGCTAAGGAAAACACTCTAAGGCAGGTTACCGCCAGGAATATCTTGGGAAGGAGATCAGATACGTCCAAAGGAATCGTTCCGGGTTACGGTAAATACTTCCCATCACTCAAGAGTCACTGGCAAGAGAATCGCAGCTTGATCCAGACGATAGAGGATCATCACAGTGTGTCAAAGCACCGTCAAACAGTGTTCACAGGTGGTAGGAAAAGAGATGACCCGCCCCCTGGTTTGCTTCGTGCCCTAGGAACCGGACATGACGTTGCTGAGATCACGTTGATGGCACCGTGGGCGGAGGTAAATCTGAAGCAAAAACCAAGAACCTTCGCGCATCGCCCCGAACCCATACCAAATGACGGAGAGATAGTGAATCTGGAAGAGCTTGCCATGCGATTCTGTGATTTCACCAATGCATGCAGTGTGAAAGCTCTCGAGGATGCCCAGACGACGATAAAGCTCAAACGTGATAAACTGTGACCCGTTCACCACAACCCGATGCAGAAATCACTCGCGCCGCAGATTTGTCAAGTTCTAAAAGAAGAAGCGTCGCACATCAATGTGCGACGCTTCAGGCCCGGTCAGCCGCCCCTCGGATTCTAACCTGCGTAAGCGGGGCATCCTGCCCCGCAGTTTGAAACAGAATCGTTTACGCCTCTACAAGCTCCACCAGTAATTGAGTTTGACCAAGAAAGTATTACCGGGTATGGTCTGGAAGAGGTTATCCCAATCGCGTTTGAATCTGAAATCACCAACTCCTTGGTCCCAGGTGTCTCGAGCCTGAGTCCAGACCAAGAACAGAGTGCTTCCCGGTCGGTACTCCCAACGCAAAACCACGTTGGAGTTGAAGGATTTCCAGTTGAAATCCGGTTGCTCTTCCGCTTCGTCGTAAACCGTCTCGTCCACGTACTCGAAGTCATCCGGGGGGACGAGCTTCTTGAAGTTCTTATAGTCCACAGCAGCCATGAAGGGCTGAACATAGACCTGCAGGGTCAGATTTTTAGTAAAGGTGTATGTAGCTCTGATGGTCATGTTGAACTGTTCCATGTCCTGCTCCCCAAAGATGTCATCGGTTCTGTTGCCCTCCTCATCCTCCAAGTAGGTCAGCCATCGGGACACCCCCTCGCTCTTACGGTAGCTGGGGCCACCGCTGAACTCGATGTTGGACCTGGGATGTAGAGTGAGCCACAGGCTATATTCGTTGAAATGCCCGTCCCAAGTGTCTCCGGTCTCGAAGTAGGGATTGATCTGATACCATTTCCGGGCGTCGGTTTCCAGCCAAATCCACCAGTTCCGTCCGATGGGGATAGGGGCTGGCGGTCCGCCCCGGGTCTCCCGATCGGAATACATGTTGTCATAATCCTGCCAGATTCCTCCTCCCACACTCCAGAAATTCGTCAACTCAATGGAGTTGTTGAAATTACCTCCCCGGGTCAGTTTCACCCCGGAAAGGTTCTCGGCCATCCCGACATTGAGGTTATTCCAGGTTTTCCTGATGATCCACCAGGGCTTGGTGGTTCTGTACTGGACCCATGCCCAGGCTTCCTCATAGTCGTTGCGTCGCAAGAATCCCATGTGGTTCAAATCCAATCCTCTGTCCAAGTATTCCCCGCTGATCGATGCACGGATATGCTCTCCTCCCTGTTTTTCGAAGCACATCGCTCCACCCCAGCCATCTTGGTCCGGTCCCGTTTTGGAGCCCATTATCTGTCCCGCCCATTCATAATCCCCGTTGTGGAAGCGCAGTTTCCAGTCCGAGCATCCGGTGTAGGCCGGGTGACGCCCATCCTGGTTGACTGCAGTTGCCAAGATCCCGACAACTGAGTTTTTCAGGACGTCCTGCATAAGCCGGGCCGCAAAATAGTTGGCCTGCGGCTCTATCACTTCCTTGGTGCGATAACCATCATCGTGCATGAATTCTGCCTTTTCCCTCTCGGTTACCGCCTCCAGAATCCCGATGGAAGTTCCGCCTTTTGTCTTCCCGGTAATTTTGGCGGCGGCTAGAATTGTGGTGGTGGCGGGCCTGTCTACGTAGTAGCCCACGTTGTCAGGGCAACCAGAGGGTTGTTTCCCAATCCTGCGGGAATAGAAAAGGTCAAACGGAGTTTCGAAGATCTTGAATCCTTCCAGGAAAAACGGACGCTTCTCAGGATACCAGGTCTCAAAGGTGGATAGATTCAGAATGATCTCATCCTGCTCCACCTGACCGAAGTCGGGATTGATCGTAGCATCCAGGGTCATGTTCGAGGTGATGCCGTACTTGAGGTCAAGGCCGAAATTCCCGAAGAAATCCCTGCCATCGGGATTGCCCAGGCTCTTTGCCTCGGTCTCTTCATAAGAGACGACATAAGGCAAAACCTCCAATCGCTTGGGAGGGGTGAGATTCCTCAATCCCCTAAGGTGACCGAAATGAGAGACGAAACCGCTGGCCTCCTCCGGAATATATATCCACCTGTCCAGCTCGTTCTTGCGGGCGATGCGGCGGCTGCAGTAGAATCCCCAGACCGGATTCTCCTCACAGGCAAAACGGAGACAGTGAAAAGGTATCTTAAGTTCTGCCGTCCACCCCCAGTTGGTTATCTTGGTAGCTGATTCCCATACCGCATCCCAGTTATCATCATTCCAGTTGTCATTGTAGTAGTAGCTGTCTCGTTGGGTTCCGGATACACAAACAACGAAAGCGTAGGCGGTCTGGTGATCATGGTGGCTGTCTATGATCACGTTAACCAAATCAGTCTCGACCCATCTATCCCTCCGGGTGAGTCGGCTGATTATTTTGTCCGGTTCTGAATCATACATCTGCATCCCCATATACAAAGCTTCGTCATCGTAAGCCACCCGAACGAAGGTGGACTCGGAAGCCGGACTGCCTTCGTTAGGTTCAAATTGAATGAAGTCTCCGGAACGGGGAGCTTTTTGCCAGAACCCCTCATCTAATATTCCATCTATTTTTGCTCCTCCATTTATTCTGATGGCAGTGATACTTTTTAGAGTATCCTTATCTGTTTCTTGAGCCAACACGTCAAAATGATTCAGGAGGAGGAAAAAGAGGAAAATAAAAATTAAGATTAAAACCCATTTCCAATTTGGCATTTTTCCGATTTCTCAATTTTAAACTGATCGTCCACGTGCTTTCCCCTAAAAGGATAAGCAGGCGCTAATCCATCCTCCAGCACATTTCTTTATACAACAATTTTTGGCGAACAGTTTCATTATTATTGGGGAAAATTGCAAGAGCCGGAATGTGCCCCAGAACATCTCTGAGAAGAATATATTGTAGCGTGGGAGCTTGCCCTGAACCATTCGGCTCAGGGCTTGTCTCCGACGTAAAAGCTAAATACCTCTCCCCCTGTTTCCCCTTCAGGGTGTCCTTCGATCCCGAAGATCTCAGGATCGAGGGAAATCCCTTCAGGATGAACCCCTCTCCCCCGCCTCCGGCGGGATTTTCAACATGAAATGGAGAGGAGGACAAAAGAGGGGAGGTAGAAGAAGCCCAGGTTTAGCTCTTTGTAGCAAATTGAACTCGTATAACAGCAACCGTTTTGGAGAAGCTCGGTATAAATTAGCCCAAAAAATCAAAAGCCCCACCAAAAGGTGGGGCTTCTTTTGCGAAATCATTCCGTTTATTTCTCAAGAGCAAGGTGGAGGACCACCTCGGAACAGATAGTCGATCAGATAAACCACATCTCCAAGTTCAATCTCACCATCACAGTTGACGTCTCCCATCTCCAGAGGATCGGGAGCTGGACCGTCTCTATACAGATAATTCAACAAGAAGACCACATCACCCAGGTTGATCTGGCCGTCACCGGTCACATCCCCTTTCTGAGTCCCAACCTCTATTGAGTCCACAAAAGGCAAAAAGTTGTGGGCGGTGACGGTGATGTCGATGTAACCCGAGTTGGTGGGGGAAGGATACAGGGTTACCTGTCCCATCACATCGGTATAGCCGGTTTCAAAAACTTCGCCTTCCCTATATAAGCATACCATAGCTCCATATACTGGAACAGCGCCGGATTTCTGCACGGTGATGTTCACTGTATTTGTGCCTGGGGGAACTGATGGTGGAAAATCCACATATAAGGATTCAGCTACATAGGTCCACAAATCGACCGATGGGTCGCCCATGACATTGTATACATCCAGGTAATACCGGCTCATTCCTGTGCCGCCATAGTGAAGATAAAGACGCCACAAGGCTTTATCGGTCATGTCTCCGAGTGAATAACAGGTCTCCACGAATGCCGCCTGAAACATTCTCTTTTCCAGGATATCATCCTCATCCCAGTAGGAATAACTGGAGGCGCCCCAGAAAGCTATCCCGGCTTTATTAGCTTCTTTTGCCCAGGTTTCGGCGAAACACTCGGAGAGATTGAACTTTCCAGTTAAACAGGCGTGGGAGAGGACGAAGGGATACATGTCCTGATTGGAGAGTGCCCTGACATTGGATTGACTGAATGGCACACAACCCCATCCGGTGGCACTTCCGTGCCCGGAGTAACAAACTATACTTTTACCCGCATTTACGCTGGTGGTTATGTCAGACGTGCTACCACCTAATCTCTTCCAGATGCTGTCTGCTTCCATTCCGTTGGGCACAAGATAGTTTTCGATCACGTATCGGTGGGTGAACTCTGCCGTCAGACCGGCATCAGAGGAGGCAATGAAACAGGCATTTTTCATCCAGTCAAGATCTGCGGAGGTGGGGTTTTCATAATACAATATCTTATTCACCATGGCAACCGCATCCGCCAAACTTCTTGTCGGCAGTCGTCCACGGAATATATCAGCAAAATAATCTGTGTCCATCTTGACATAGTAGAGATCGGTAGCACTTCCGCTGTATGATCCGGTCCAGGTGGGAATATACTCTGTGTCTCCCACAAATAAAACGTAGGTGGGAGGGATGCTCCAGTAATCGTAAGCATCCTGGATGTAACTTTTAATCGCTGAAGCGGTGGAACCGATAGCGGGAACCTGTGCCACTGTCACATGGAAACCTTTTTGGGTTTTCCAGTCCACCAGATCAGGCAGGCTGGAATAAAAATCTTGATGGGTGATAATTAAATAACCGATGGGCAATTGGGGAGCGCCTTTAATTATGGGCGCATAAGTTTGATAGTTTATAAACGACTTTTGACATAGTTTTTCAAACGGGGGAGAGGCATATCGATAAAGCTGGTTTTGAGTGGTGATCATATCCGACCCGGAGAAGGTTAACCTTATCCTTAGGTCTGAATAGATTCTTACTCTCCCTGCCTGCGGATTATAGCTAACCGGATAGATTGACACATTTACAAAACGATGTCCCCGGATGATTCCGATCTCTCCCAGCCTGACCCGCTCTTCGGGCAAAAATGCATTCTGCCCATAATAGTTCTCATTGATCACAAACTCCGCCGCCTCCCAGGCACCTTCTATCTTGGGGACGGGAGGCTGGACCGGGATTATTCTTTTGGTGATTCCCAATTCTTCTAAGCTTTTCTCAATGACCTGAAAGCTTTCCAAGCTTAGGCTTACCTTTGCCCCAAAAGGAATTTGCACCATTTTGGTTATCACCGGCAAATCCGGCACGCCGATCACACCACTTGCCCCTTCATGGGGAATGGAAAGCGAAGCGAAATTTCCGCCTTTGGTGCTAATCTCCTCCGACCATATCCCCGGAATCTGAATATCGAATACAAGCTGATCAAAATCCGATTCCAAAAGATTTAAGCTCGGGGCTTTTTCCATCCCGGAAGTCAGCGAAATCCAGCTCGGGTCTACCTGCGCCCATGCGAGAGGTGAAAAGACAAAAATAAGAAAACCAATCAGAAAGACGAAAATAAATCCCGTCGCCTTTTTTGAAACTTTAACCGTCATTACACTAAACCTCCTTTAAAGTAAATCGGTTAATTTATCAAATTCTTTGCCTTTTAAACCAAGACAAACTCTGTCATCGTTTATATCAGAAACCAAATAAATTAAGATGGTCTTTAATTGCCATGCTCTATGTGGGTGTTCGGTTTTTTATAGATCCAAAAAAACAGCCTCTTTTGACCTATCCTGTTGTGGTAACAGGATGGCACAAATTATTCGCTTACACTCTAATAATAATATATCTTTTGTTATTGTCAATCCTTTTTTGGGAGCTTTTGGAAAACTTCTTTTACAGTGTACGCAGAATCGAAAGATCATTCGACTCAAGAAATACTTAGCCTTCCAGGTGTGGCTTTTCTTTCGTAAAAAGAACGAGCTTGGCATCCCCGGATGCTATAGAATGCAAAAAAGGTCAGGGAATCAAATCCCTGACCTTTCCTATGGATACTAAAGACTCTCAGCCTTATCCTATACTCTATCTGAGTATTTCACTCTGCCCCTCTGTAAGCCGGTGGGGGGAAATGATGCGAATGGAACTTCAAAATCTCCACCAAGCGATCATAGATAAGATTATCATGTCCGGCTGGATAATTCGGATATCCGCCATATTCAATGTAGGTATGTTCCTTTCCATACAGAGAAAGTAATTGGCTGAACGTCCTGGTTCCCTTATACAGCTTAAGCTCATTCTGATCTCCGCAATCTAAGTAGATGCTCAAATCTCCGAAAGTGGTCGGATCATTGGTCAGCTTGGTCTTCAGGTCGTGAAGGAGCCATCTGTTCCAGATTAGAGAACCGGGTGGGATGGTTCTGGTCGAGTCGAAAGGTAAGTCCACACCATATTTTATGCCCCCTTTCGTGGTAAGGGCGAAGAAATTGGTTGTATCTGGGTCAGTCAGCTGGTGAGGCGAAAAAGACGCTGCCATGGAGAGAATAAGCTGGCTGTAAGTTTTGTCTAAATGAAGTGAGTCGTCGGACCAGAGATTGAGGCTCTTATAACTGGAATAGGAGAAGTTGTCCGATGCAATGCCATTCTCCTCAAACATCTTGTCCATGATCTCCCGGCTGAAGAATGATTCAAAAGAGACATAAGGACTCATGGCACTTACTGATGCAAAGAGTGTGTCATAATCCATGGCGATTTTGAGAGCACCATAGCCACCCATTCCCAAACCACTTATGGCTCTGTATCTTGGATCAGGTATATACTCTTCCCCGGGTTTGTTAACGAAGGTATGGAAGTTGACATCTATGGTGTCCGTTAATTCATGGATGATATAATCTTCGTATTGACCTAACAGGATGGAATTGGTATAAAAGGCTCCTCCCTTGTTCTTTTTCCAGGCGTCGCTCGCTAAAGCAAGTGAAGAAGCATCCGGCATCACAATTATCATGGGTTGAATCTGCCCTTCAGCAATTAACTGATCAGCTATCTGTGTGATCTTATACACTGACACAAAGGTCGAATAGTCCGAACCAAAATCATGAAGCAGATACAGAACGGAAAAACCTTCGCTCATAAGTCCGGGCTGATGTTTGATGGGATCATACTGCGGAGGCAGATAAATGTATATATCCTTTCTGGCTCCGGCTGCACCTTCAATGATATTCCCTGTTAAGGTAGTAAAAGTCCTTTCCAATCGCCAGGGGTCATGAAACAGGTAGCGAGTCCTGACAGGATTGTCTCTTTTTCCGCAACTGATAAAAAGCGATAAGATCAAACAAGCCAGGACTAATCCAAACAATGTTCTTTTCATAACAGCTCCTTTTTTTCGGTTTTGTGGTTAATCGAACTTAAAAGCGATAGGTGAATGATAATCCGGAACAATGAAAAAGCATCTTGTAATCTCCGGGCATATTGTCAAAACGACCATCACCGTTCACATCCTGGATGGCTTCTACCTCTCTTTTCTTATGCGCCACCAGCTGATAATCATAGCCCAGCTCGAAGGAATTTATTTGATAGGAGAGACCCAGATTGATGCTATGTTTGTCTCCCACGTCGGGAATTAGCAAGGTGAAGGTGGAGTTGGGAATGGGTGACTTTTCGAAAAAGTAGCCCCCTCGCACGAACAAGCCCTCTTTTAAGATATATTCTCCTCCCAGACTGAATCTGGTTATGTTATCCCAGTTAAACGGAATCTTTACTTCTCTCACCCCCAGATAGAGAGTATCCTGTTCGCCGGGAGTAAGAGTCATATCCTTGGTGTCTAAATAGTCCAGCCTGGACCAGTTGACCGAACTTATATCAAAGGTCAAGGTTAATTTATCCATAGGTTTTACCATCACTCCTGCACCAAACTCACCCGGAAGTGGTAGAGTGGTTTCGAAATCACCATCTGTGTAACGATAAGTGCCGCCAAGTAGTCCAGATCCAGACACCGGGATCACAGGAAGATACATCGTCAGATCAATGCTTCCAGAGAGGTCCATATCAATCGAACTCTGATAGGAAAACCCCAATTGCAATTTAGGACTGGCTTTATAGAGGATTCCAGCATTAAACCCCATTCCCCAACCGTTGGTCTTCATATATGCGTCCACCGGGAAGAAATCATAGGGTCGAGGATACTCGGTGGGAACCAACACCGTTCTTCTCAACTCAAAATCAGACCTTTGTATGCTTAAACCTAACCCTAAGGAGAGCTTTCCCTCCATAAAGCTTTTTGCCACGGTAGGGTGCATATCCCAGATCAAAATGTCTGTTTGATGATCAAACTCAGGATAGGCAACGTCGTTATCATACCCCGAGGGAGGCTCATACAGATCCCATCGGGATTCCATTTTATACGGCACATAGAAAGCCACTCCCCCGGTGAAACCCTCTATTTGAGTAAATTTATAGAATCCAGAAAAACTGGGAAGAAAGAATGCTCGGTCCTCCGGGTAATAGGTTTCATCAGGATAGCCAAAAGAATAACTGTAACCCGATTCTCCCAGATTCATATTAGGGGTATACTCAGGACGGAAATTGAGGGTATATAGATTCGTGGTAAGCTCGGAGTTGGGAAGATATGCCAGTCCGGCTGGATTCCAGAAGGCGGCGCTCCAATCGTCAGCCAATCCTCTGAAAGCCCCTCCCATGTTCAGGGCTTTGGAACCAACCCCGGGGAGGGCAAAACCACCACCCGCCAAGGAGAAGCTTGTCCACAAGAAAACAAACATAATCACCCCCAGAAAAATAAACCGACTTTTCATTTCTCACCTCTTGCTTTAAAGTTTACACGGCTTGGTAAATATCTTTTCACCTTTAGTATGAACCACAGGTTTATCCTCTGGCGAAAAAGTCGCCAAAGAATGAGTCAAGGTTTTCAAAATTAAAACATTATTTATCTTTTGTCAACTTTTTTTTTACAAAAATGAAAATTCCTTATTTGTCAGGGTCTTTGCATGAACTGTTCAGATCCTGCAGGGACGCATGACTCGTTTCGCCACTGACATATACAGTAACAATAGCCTGCTCTTGGACTTACTCTCTTTTCCTCCTCTTTGGTTCCTACATGAGGCGGTGAGGGGTGCTAGGTTATGGCTCTTTTGGTTCAATTTCTTTATTTTTTGAAAATCCTCAAAAAGATTTTGTCCGTTCGGTTGGAATGTTTATATTAGTTAAAAGAAATAAAATTTACCAAAACTTGTAGGCGAAATCATGAGGGAGAAAAAAGATAGCTTTTCCGATTTAATCAAATTGATGTCCCGGCTCCGATCCAAAAAAGGGTGTCCCTGGGACAGAGAGCAGACACACAAATCACTTCTGCCCTATCTGATCGAAGAAGCATATGAGGTTTTGGATACCATCCAGATGGGGAGCGATGAGAGATTAAAGGAGGAATTAGGAGATTTGCTTTTGCAGATAATCTTTCATGCTCAGATAGCCAAAGAAAGAAGGAAATTTGACATATATGAGGTGATAGATCATCTGAGTGATAAGCTTAAGGCAAGACATCCCCACGTATTCGGAAAGAAGAAGGCTATCTCCTCAGAGGAGGTATTAAAAAACTGGGAACATATAAAACTCTCAACCGATCTACAGGATGCTAATTCGGAGAGGCTCAAAAATAAATCAGTCGAAGAGGGTGAGCCCTTCAACTTCGTTCAGGATAAACCGAGTCGAACCGTTCTCTCCGGCATCCCCCGTCACCTGCCCGCTTTGCTTAAAGCCTATCGGGTTCAGGAGAAGGTGGCAAGGTTCGATTTCGACTGGAAGAGTGCTGAAGAGGTCTTTTCAAAGATTGAAGAGGAAATAGATGAGCTAAAAAGAGCCTCCAGCAAAAAGAGGGTAAAAAGAAAAGAGATTGAAGAGGAGTTGGGGGATATCCTTTTCTCCTGGGTGAATTTTTGTCGTCATTTGAACATCAATCCTGAGTTTGCGCTGGAAAAGACCATCGACAAGTTCGTGAAGAGATTCAGCTATGTGGAAAAACAGCTAAAACGAAAGAAGATTCCGCTAAAAGAGGCCGGACTTCCCCTTCTGGATTCTTTATGGGAGAAGGCAAAAGGGTCAGCGGATTGAAAAACGTCCACAGTCCACAGTCTGCCGTCCACCGCTAAAACCCAAACAAACAAAATGGAGGTCCGAATTTGTCCATAGGATTAAAGTTCGGACCACATATTTTTGGTCAAGGGTGGGGATTCACCGTGAACGGATTCATCCTGAACGGATTCACCGTGAACGGATTCATCCTGAACGGATTCACCGTGAACGGATTCATGCTGAACGGATTCACCGTGAACGGATTCATCCTGAACGGATTCACCGTGAACGGATTCATCCTGAACGGATTCACCGTGAACGGATTCATCCTGATCCCCCGCCAAAGGCGGGGGAGAACGGAGATTGCTTGACCTGCGATACTGGCGGTTCTGGGCTTTCTGGAGCTCATTTTCATTTTTTCTTTCCACCCTTCCTGCCCGCTAGGATTCTGTGCGTCAGCAGGTTACAAACTACGATACTGGCGGTTCTGGGCTTTCTGGGCGTTCTGGAGCTCATTTTCATTTTTTTTCACCCTTCCTGCCGTGTGAACCAGATGGTTCATACCAGCGGCGCCTTAAAAGGGTTCACCCTGAAGGGTTCACCCTGCCCTTCGGTCCTGCACTTCGTCCTGAGACTCAGTGTCGAAGGAAGACCTCAGGGTCGAAGGAAAGGGAATATTCGTCTCCCACAAGTGGAGTTTATGTGCATGCAGCATATATTCATCCCTCATAAATAGTGGGGCTATCCTTTTCACCATTAAAGTTGTGGTTTGACGCTCACCATAGATGGTTCGAGACTCACCATAAATGGTTCGACGCTCACCATAAATGGTGAATTTGCTCTTTGTGGTAAGAGAGACTACGGGTTAGGTATCAGAATGGGGTTTATTCCACCCCCGCCTTTGGTGGTTCGACTTCACTCACCACCCTGAGCTAGTCGAAGGGCGGGATTTTCAACCTGAGGCCGTAGGATGATAACGGCTGGGGCATAAGCCGCCCGAAGGCGTATACTGAAAAAACTCCCTAAAAAGCAAAATATGGATTGACAATTCAACCCTTCAAAAGCCCTCAATCCCTTCGGGTCGGCTTGATGCTCTGGTTAGGCAGAACTTCCTTTCCCTGATTTTGCTATCACCTGCCAAATTACGGCCAATAATGAAGCATTAATCTATTGCAGCAAGCTTGGCTTGTTACTCCTGTTTTGGAGGCACGTTAGAGTTGAAGCAATCGTATACGAGCTTCCAAGAACCATCAGATTGCCTTTCAAAAAGGCTCAAGTCTTTACCATCTGGCATGGCATTAATCATCTCGCCACCGGCCTTGGGAGTCATTTTCAATGTGTATGTACATCGAGATAATCCAAAGTCGCCATATACCTTAGCATCCTCTATACTATGAATGGTAATATCTAAATTCATCTGATCAAATAAAGGCTTCATTCCTTCTCGTATCTGCTCTTTACCGATTCTAGCAGGGGTGCCTGGCGGCATCTGTACCCCATCATCAGCCCATAGGGAAATCCAAAGATCGAAATCTCCAGTGTTACAAGCGACAGCATATTGGTTTCCCAACTCTTTGATCGCAGTGATATCGGCTTCCACATCTACCTCCTTTTTGCAGCTAAAAGTAAAGAAAAGCATTGCTAAAGCGATAGCCAAAATGATTGTTGAGAGTAACCAATTTGATTTTTTCATTTTCTCCTCCTTACTGGTTAGACCAACGTTTAAATTTTGAGTAACCCCAAATGTATCATTGGGGAGTTAATTTGCATAAAATATCTATATACATCACCTCCTTTCAATATTGGCTCGTTGAAATTGTGATCTGCCTAACTATGTTTATATTGATCCGTATAACACCCCAAACATGGCTTTGAGCGCCGTATAAGACACCTGCGAAAAAGGTATCTCTTCAGGCATAACCAATGAAATTTCAAGCTGTTGCGTTGTTGTGCTGTTTTTATCGTGGTGTTTTGGGCGGATCGGCTATAAGACCCTCCATGACAGCTTCAAAGCCGGGTTGCCCCACAGCAGACCTGTGGGCCACCCGGCTATATTGATGAGTTGATTGTTTACTGCATGTAAAAAGATTCTTATGACAAAGGCATTCCCACAGGACAGAATTACTCGCCATTCGATTTACAAAAAAATATAATAGTTTAAACGAAATTAAAATCTAAAAATAAAAACGAAACCACATCTCAACTTTCTTTTGAAACTGTTTGCTCCCGTACTCTGAATTGTCATCTCCGACAAAGATGCTTGGCCACAGAAGGATTTCTGAATTGGTAAAAGGTTTGTAACCTAATTGCGGAGATAAAAGAAAACTACCATCATTGACGTTGTAGATTGTGAAAACCGCAACGGAAGAATACAACCATTCAAAAGGTTCCGGCAGACTGGCTTTGAAATAGATATAATCCTGCATTATGTTTTTTGAACGGAAAGTGGTGGTAATAACCGACTTAGCCAAACTAATCAATTCAGCATCTTCACTGTTTAAACTGTTTATGAGATACCCCTGATAATCTTTGTATTCTGAAGAAGTCAATCCGCGATTGTTGTGATAATACTCGGCAATAAGTGTCATGTTAAGACTGGTAAGATAGCGCATTCCAAGCAAATAGGAGAATCCGTCTGTTTTGCTCATTTGAACCATATTATTTTGAATAAAACTAAAATCTTCATCCTTAGCGTAACTGACTTCTCCATGCACTTCGATGTTTTCCTGCAGATTTGTTGAAAAATCCATGCCGCAGCGCTGCGGTTGGTTTTTCCCTGTGAATACCATGAAATCCAGATCAATATTTCGCAAAAGTAAATAGAGTTTAATAGCCAAGGACGTCTTATCGAGTTCAGCGTATTTATCCAGAATATCGTCTTCCTGCGGAAGTACAATTGTAGATAAAGACAGGTTTTGAATCCAGCCGGAAGAAAAACTACGATTGTGGTTAACAAAAAGCGAGTTTTTGCCAGCCAGTGCGAGATCGGGGTTTTCCGGGTCTTTCTCGGCATTCACATAACCGACCGGATTAAATGCGTAGCCTTTGCCCCAGTTATAACGGCGCTTGCCAATTCCCGCTGTCAACCTTGGTGAAAGATTTAAACTGCCAAACAATTCAAAAAATGACAGATCAATCGATTCTTCTTTCATGTATTGTGCGAAAGTTCGCAAAGTGAAACCAACTTGTTTGTAGCGGTAATTACCGTTAAAATAGAAATCAAGACGGTACTGAGAAAGGTACTCATCCGGTTTTTCCTGTCCAAAAAATTGCAATCCATAAAAGGGGGAAGATTCATTTGTTTGCAAAATACCCCATTTTGCATCCAGGTTGCCGTTAAATTCAATCTTTGTCGTTTCCTCGTCTTCGGGAATTTCAAAATCATAATCCTGAGCGCTAGCCGAGTATTTTAAAAACAACAGTGCGGATGTAATTGCCAGGTACATAAATACTTGTTTATGTGATGTCATCGTAACTCGTCTAATCTTGAAAGATAATCCAATGTGAAGACTTCATCGGAGAATTTTTTGTTTCTTATTTTGGAATAAATCATCACCGATTTGAAACCTTTATACAACGGACTTGTCGTTTCAATCACAGCCGGACGAAGAATTCCTTTGCCAAAATCTTTTACCTGTTTAAAGTTCAGTGTTTTAATTAATTTCCCGGATGCGGCATAACATTCCACCTTCTCGACGATGTTGTTATTCTTAATCACCCACATTTTCAGACGGTCATAGGACACGGTCCTTGTTTTTGCCTTTAAATCCAGAATTACATTTTCACCACTTTCTTCAAGATTTGTGGCATCGTATTCGGCGGAATAATCAAGCCGCATGATATCGGCATTATTAAACACACCACCGACCACGGACAGCAGGCTGGTAATGCGAATTGGTTTTCCCACATTGGGGATATACAACCACATATTATCGCCCAGTCGCAAAGTGGCTCGTCCTTTATCACTCGCTGGCGACAGATAAAGCATGGCAACTTTGTCCCGATCTTTTTTCACCGTATAAAAAATAAATTCCCTTTTCTTTCCGTCCGGTTCTTCGTTGATCAGTTTGCGGTAAAATTCAACCGAACCGGGAGTTAAAATTTCATCGACTTTTTTTAAAATAGCGTTGCCCCTGGTATTTATTTGGACAGATTCCTGTGCCGGAAGCACATGGAATAAAAAGACAGTTATTAAAATAGATAATAGTAAACGCATGTTCATTCCCTTCCCTATTTCAGTTTTTTCTTTTGTCTTTTTTCTCTTATCTTTCTTTCCTTTGAAAGAATTATACATGTCTCAATGCGTCAACCGGTTCCATTTTTGACGCTTTATACGCCGGTTGAAAACTGGATAAAATTGAAATAATGATAACTATAATTGATACTGTAATTAATTCGCCAGTGGAAACAGATGTTTTTAATAAAATATCTTGCATCCTTCCGAAAGAAAAATGAAACTCTGCCAGATTGATTAAAGACAAACTCAGTACACTGATTATACCGCCGACTATGGCGCTGACAAAACCGAGAAGAAAGCCTTCAGCCACAAACAACCACAATATTTTTGAAGGCAATGTGCCAATGGCTGAGATTGTGCCGATTTCACTCACACGTTCAAAAACCGACATCATCATCACGTTTAAAATACTGATTAATACAATTGAGATCAGCACAATTTTTACTATGTAAATCAGCAAATCCACAACGGTGGCAATTGTAGAAAATGGTGAAAGTTGCGCCCAGGTATGTAATTCAAACACTGGCTTTTCGTCTTCACCTTTTATGGACTGCAAACTTTGATTTAACATCTTATTTACGCGTTTCAAATCATCGCCATCTTTCAGCCGAATGGCGATTTCATTAATTTCGTTGCCGTCTATTCGCAGCAAATCTTTAGCATCATTCAGATGCATGTATCCGTCACGGCCGGAAGGACCTGTTAATCCGCTCATTATTCCGGCGATGCTAAATGACATACCGTTGACCGAACCATCCTGATTGGTAGCTACTAAAACGACTTCCTGCCCGGTTTTAAGTTTTAATCCGTTTGCCAGGTTTTCCGGTATAATCAATTCTCCCGGCTTCACAAAAGAATCCGGCTTTTTTGAAAAATCAACAATACGATCAACCAGGGCCGGGCTGGCTTTGTTTTCCATTTCCGGAATAACAGCAGTCAACCTGATATTGGTAGTTTGCTCATAGTTACTCAGCATTGCCCCGAATTTTATTCTGAAAGTATAGGCTTCTATAACATTTTTCTTTTCATCTAAAAGAGATTTTAGATTGTTTATTTCTTCATCTTTCAGATTCAAATGCAGCGGCAGGTTATCGATTGAACTGACATATCCTTTTTTATGAATTTGTAAATGCCCCAACATCGAATCGGTGATTGTGCCGATCATCATTCCTTTGAAAGATTTTGAAATACCGGAAAAAACTACAACCATTACCACGCCGAGAATGATAAGCAAGGAAGTCAGCAGAGTACGTCTTTTATAGCGTAGCAGATTACGCAGCGCAATTTTAAATATATTTTTCATTTTAGTTTTTATCCTTCGCCTGGTTATCTGGATTGGTCACCAGTTCCTTGTTTACTAACCTGCCGTCTTCCAGAGTATAAATTATTTCGGCTTCTTTTACTATTTTTGGATCGTGGGTGGAAAAGATAAAAGTCGTTTTTAATTCCCGCTGCATTTGGCGCATCAACTCAATTACCTTGAATGCTGATTTGTGATCTAAATTTGCTGTCGGTTCGTCGGCGAGAACTAATTTCGGGTCTGTTACCAGTGCTCGTGCAACAGCAACCCGTTGTTTCTGCCCGCCTGATATCTGTGATGGGTACTTATCTTTCTGGTCTGTCATGCTTACAGCTTCTAAATACTTCAAAACCCGTTTACGACGTTCTTTTTCGGCTATACTTTGCACCATGATCAAGGGATATTCAACGTTTTCATATACTGTCAGCACAGGCAAAAGGTTAAAGTTCTGAAAAATAAATCCAATGTTTGTACCGCGGAAAACAGCAGCATCTTTGCGGTTAAATTCATTCACGCGAACATCATTTACTTTTATTTCACCTGAACTGGGTTTATCCAAACAACCGATTAAATTGAGTAAAGTTGTTTTACCGCTGCCGGAAGGCCCAACAAAAGAAACAAAGGTCTGTTGTTCAATGTCGAGATTTATATCCGCAAGTGCTTGTATAGAAGTCTCTCCCATTTCATATACTCTCGACACTTTATTTAATTCAATTAAAGCCATATTGATTCTCCGTGTATAATTTAGTTAACATTTGATTCTCAACTTGATTTTTACTACTTATTATTTCTATAATTTTAATTACCTTTTATTTTTGTGTTGTGTTAGGACCTCAGTCCTGACACACCTCGAAGCATCAGGAGTAGAGCTCCTGACGCAACTTTAAAGCCCGATTTCTGATAAATCCACTCGGTTTGCATTAGTCATTATAACCATTTGTACAACCCTGTCAACCACTTTTTAGGGGATTTCCTTATTATTGAAGCCTAATTTGGAAAAGGAGTCTATTTCCGCCATAAGCGTTGTGTGGCGGGGTAGGGGCTTGCCCTGAGAACTTGTGTCGAAGGGTACCCCGCCACAACTTAACTTGGGATGCATCTCCAATTTTGTATTCTCTTCTTTTTACTTCGCACCATACGCATCAAGACGATAACTTAACTTAGTATTCGGTTCCCCAACGCTTCATCCTCACTCACCGTATGGCAATAAGGTCGAATGGTCTAAATAATTGCTTGACAAAACCGATAGCTTATATTAAGCTACATTAAAATGGCTTGTATCTAATATTAAACAAGGACGGTTAAAGCGCAAGTGCGCATGTATTATGCGAATTTTCAAAAATTTTGAGCCATAGTATTTGAATGAGTTAGCCATCACGAAGAGGAAAGTTCCCGATCCATTTAGATACTCCCTTTTCAGAGGGCATTTCAGTTGAGTTAGAAGGAAAGATGAATCATGGCTATAAGTATCATGCAAGAAGATATTCAAAAAGTTGCCAAAGACGAAGGGGTTGATTCAACCTTTGTAAGAGAAGGAGTGGAAAAGGGGACCATCGTCGTCCTCAAGAACAAGCTGCATAAGTGGACAAAACCGGTGGGAGTGGGCAAGGGTTTGAAGACCAAGATAAATGTAAACTTAGGGACTTCCCCGGACAGGGTGGATTATGATCTGGAGCTGGAAAAACTTAAGCTTTCTATGAAAATGGGGGCGGATACGGTGATGGATCTCTCCACCGGAGGAGAGGTTCGGGACCTGCGTATAAAGGTTATAAAAGAATCGAAGATTCCGGTAGGGACGGTGCCCATATATGAAGCAGTGTGCAAGTTGGCAAGGAATAGAAAAACACTTGTAGAGATGACCAAAGAATCCCTTTTCTCCGTTATCGAGGATCATCTCAAATCCGGGGTCGATTTTATTACGGTTCATTGTGGGCTGACCAGAAGAGCCCTTCCTATAATTGATGAGAAGAAGAGAACCACCGGTATTGTCAGCCGGGGAGGATCGTTTCTGTATAGGTGGATGAAGCATAACAATAAAGAAAATCCCTTGTATGAAGGCTACGACGATCTTCTGGATATGGCAAAGGAGTATAACGTCACTTTGAGCTTAGGGGATGGTCTAAGACCGGGCAGTATTGCTGATTCCACCGATCGCATTCAGGTGGAGGAGCTTCTGATTTTGGGAGAGTTGGTGGACAGAGCAAGAGATAAGGGGGTGCAGGCCATGGTGGAGGGTCCGGGACATATTCCCATTCATGAGATCGAAGCCAATGTGTTGTTAGAAAAAAAGCTTTGTCACCAAGCGCCTTTTTATGTTCTGGGTCCTTTAGTGATAGATTGTGCTCCCGGATATGACCATATCGTCTCTGCCATCGGTGGGGCGGTGGCGGCATCTGCCGGAGCAGATTTCCTCTGTTATGTCACCCCCTCCGAACATTTGGGTTTGCCCGATCTGGAGGACGTCAGGCAGGGAATTGTCGCTTCTCAAATCGCTGCCCACGCCGGAGATATCGCTAAGGAGATGAGGTTGGCAGATCAACGGGACAGGCTCATCTCCCAGGCAAGAAAAAAGTTTGACTGGGACCGTATGATCAGTTTAAGCCTGGACCCGGAAAGAGCGAGGAAAAAGAGGGGAGAAGTTGGATCGGACTCCCAGAAATGCACCATGTGTGGAGAATTCTGTGCCATGCGGGAGAATATTATTTAAACCCGTCGGCAGACGGCAGATTCTGTGTTGGTAACGGACACTCTGTCCGTTACCATAAAGCTTGCTCTTGGCGGATGTTATCATCTGCTCTCACTTAGAATTTTGTCGAGGATGATAACATCCTCGATGAGCAGTATTGTGGATTTAATATGCAAAATTTTGGTTAGAACCTATTACTTTAGCAAGAAATGTAGGCTTCCGTCCTTTTGAGCTAACCGAAATTAGAAATATAATTATTGAAAATGCAAGAATAATAAAGGAAAGATGGAATGAGCACTTTCCCGGTTAAACAATTTACTCCAATAGCAACAGATGTTAAAGTAACTTCGGAAATGTTACAAGTTTATCTGTCTGATGGAAGGATTATAAGTGTTCCCATCGAATGGTTTCCTAAGCTTAGAGATGCTTCAGAAAAAGAAAGAAATAATTGGCGTCTTGTTGGTGGAGGCATTGGAATTCATTGGGAAGACATTGATGAGGATTTATCTGTTGCTGGTTTATTATGATAATTATGAATGGAGATAGCCGGAGGTCAGATAACACGGGAGGCTGTAAAAAAGCCCAGTAAAGATAGATTATGGTTCTAAAAAGATGAAAATTACTGTGTTGGTAACAGACACCCTGTCGGTTCTTGGTGAATCTATTACCATAAAGAAAGCGCCACGGAAGAAGGCGTCCGCTCAGACGCCCCCCCGTACGGGTGGGGGCGGTCGTCTGACCGTGACGAACGAGAGAATGCTATGACCAGAATGTTAAACCCTTAAACCACCCAAAAAATGGAGGAAAAGATGAGAGACACACGTCCTTTCATCCGCCTGACTTTAGCGGTTTTTGTAACCCTGCTCTGGGTGATTTTTTATTCATCCTCTTCTTTTGCCCAGAAGGATTCCTTCGGCAAGCCGGATACCTGCCGGATCGTCGTATTCCAGGATGAAAAAACCAACCAGGTGGTAGCATCTGTCTCCGTCTTCAATGATGAAGATCTGGCGGCGATGACTTTGCCCTTCCGTTACGGAAATGGGAAGAGCCCCATTAAGTGCGACTCCATCAGATTCTGGAAAGCCAGAGCCGAGAGATTCGATATGAAAACCGAGCTGATCGATACGGTCCGACAGACGGTGCTGGTCGGGCTGATCGTCGATATGTCGGGAAACCAACCGCCGATGAAAAAGGGAGATGGAGAGGTGATGAGAATTTACTTTTCCGTTCCCAAAGGTGAGAAATTTCAGGATTTCCTCATGGATACCACTTGGGTCAAACCTTTTAACGTGCTGAAGTTCGTTACCCCGGACGTGAAGGGCATCTACCCGGCATTTGACAACTCCAGGGCTTTGATAAAGGGCGGAATCCCCCTAGTTTCCACAAGTGAGAAGAAATCGGAGATCCCGTCGAAGGCAGCAAAAGAGACGGAGGTGAAAAAATCCTCAGAGTCCGAGGAGAAAGAGGAAAAATAAGAGACGGGAGGGACTACATCACTCGCTATTTTGCGAAAATTAGCTTTTTTACCAATCAAATGGTTGAGCAAGGTGCCTAACCTATCTGAAAGATGCATAGCAAAACAGCCAGTTTTCTAAAAGCAGTTAAGAGAAGCATTCTGTTCTGCATGGGGCTGTTTGGTATTTTGTATTGCGAAGTCAAAAGAAAAAATTTCCTGTATAGATTTAAGGAAAGGTGGCGTGTCTTGCAGACAAACTGAACCTGCTTTATACAGGATAAACAATCGTTTCCTCCGCCAAGCAACAAAAGAATCGGATTTGCCAGAAACCTCATGATAGTAATTTTTTGGTTAAATATTAAACAAAGCTTTTGATTGACAAATTTAAAATAAGCATTATATTGAATGTGGGAAAGGTTAGGACTTCTTTTAAAGCGCTTCGTTTTGAAGTAAGATAGCTCCAAAGAGGTTCAGCAAGTTAACTGGAGGGTTTCCTTATAGACCCGAAAGCCTGAATTTTTCATAAGCTCAGAAAAATTAGTTAAGATTCGAGTCCACAGGATCCAGGTTCGGACAGGATGGAGGTGGCAATGAAGATCTTAAAGATTTTACCGATAGTGTTGGTTTTATTCTGTGTTGTTTTTACCTTTTCAGATATTTCAGCACAGCAGGTAATGCAAGCACGGATCCATCTGGCTGATAAGGCACAGATGAGAGAAATTATCAATCTCCATCTGGATATTGCCTATGTTAAATATGGACAATACATCGAGATCATCACTCACCGCCAGGAAGTTGACCAACTGCGCTCCTTAGGATATGATTTGGAGATAATACATAAGGACCTGGTGGCTTTCTATCAGAGCAGATTGGACAGAACCAAAGACATGGGGGGATATCATACTTACAGCGAGGTAATCACCGAGCTGGACTCCATGCATACCCTCTATCCTTCCCTGACCACCAGTAAGACAGATATTGGTCATAGCTTAGAAGACAGCGTCATCTGGGCTTTTAAGATTTCGGATAATCCGGATGTGGATGAGGACGAGCCGGAGGTTTTTTACAATGGTTTGATACATGCCCGTGAACCCATGGCCATGGAGGTGCTTTTGTATCTCATGTGGCATCTTCTGGACAACTACGGGACGGATTCTTTAGCCACCTATTTGGTGAACAATAGGGAGCTGTGGTTTATTCCGGTGGTCAATCCGGATGGATATTGTTATAATCAGTATACCAATCCAGGCGGTGGCGGAATGTGGCGAAAAAATCGGCGAAACTGTGGGGGAGGGAATTGGGGAGTGGATCTAAATCGAAACTGGGGTTATATGTGGGGATATGATAATTCCGGCTCCAGCCCCAACCCTTGGGATGAAACCTATCGAGGATCAGGTCCGTTCTCTGAGCCGACTACCCAGGTTATGAGGGATTTTTTCTACAACAGAAATTTCGTCATGTGCTTGGACAATCACACCTACGGGGAGTGGCTGATTTATCCCTGGTGCTACGATCAGTTCTATACCCCAGACCACAATCTTTTCGTGGCTATCGCAGAATCCATGGCCGTCTTCAATGGACATACCCCCGGTACCTCCTGGGAGGTTCTGTATCCGGTGAATGGAGGAAGTGTGGACTGGGAATACGGAGAGCTTGGAATCATTGCCATAACCCCGGAGATAGGTAATCAGGGCGACGGATTCTGGCCCCCCTCCAGCAGAATATTGCCCCTGTGCCAGCTGGAGCTTCCGGCCTTCCTTTTATATGCGGAGCTGGCGGACAATCCATACAAGATTCTTCCACCAGTTTCCCCTGTCATGGCAGAGATAGATAGTGTTCCCTCCGACTATACCATTCTTTGGTCTCATTATGATACACTAAATCCTGCATCTGCTTTTGAACTGGTGGAGATGACCGGATTTGAAAGGATTTCCTATGATGTGGAAGGGGGATACTCAGGCTGGAATATGGATGGGTTCACCGTCTCTACCACCAGAAGTTACTCGCCCACACACAGCTTTTATTCCGGACAGGGAGATGGATTGAATAATAAGGTTACCACCGTGAACAGCATTAACGTCCAGTTCGGGGATACCTTGAGGATGTGGTGCTGGTATGATATAGAGACCAACTGGGATTATGCATACGTGGAGATCTCCACGGATGGGGGGAACAGCTTTTTCTCTATCCCGGGAAATATCACCACCAGCTATAATCCGCATGGAAATAATTTAGGCAATGGAATCACCGGCTCGTCGGGAGGATGGGAGCAGGGGATATTTGATCTGGGTAATTATGTGGAACAAGAGATATATCTTCGTCTCCGCTATGTGACCGATGCCTATGTAGATGAGGAGGGATTCTATGCAGACGACATCTTTCCATTTGAAAGATACCAAAACGTAATCTCCCTGTCTGATGCCATCCCGGATACATTTTATCAGATATCGGGGCAGGGGGAAGGAACTTACTTCTACAAAGTGAGAGCAAAGGATGAGCAGAACCAGTGGGGAGCGTGGAGCAATACGGAGAAGGCGGTGGTGAGCCCCAGCTTTGTGCGGGGGGATGTCAATGGAGATGGCGTCATCGACTTGGGCGATGTGGTCTTCTTGATCAACTACCTTTACCGGGATGGACCGGCTCCTGATCCATTACAGACAGGAGATGCAAACAGCGATGGTAAAATAGATTTAGGAGATGCGGTGTATTTACTTAACTATTTATTTCGGGAAGGACCTCCTCCGTAAAAATGAGGAAAATTGAAAAAGAATCTTAAAGCCCGGGAGCGGGTTGTCTGAAGTTTCCCTTATTGCCCCCCATTTAATCCCCTTTTATTCAGACGCTCGCTCCCTTTTTTTATAGTTCACAGTTTGTGGTTTAATTGTTCAAAAGCGTGGCGCAAGTTCGGATTCTTCTAAAAATCCTGAGGAAAATCTTCACTATTGGAAGACCAAAGAATATAAAAAATGCTACCCGCCATTTTTAAATTTGCTTTTTGTTGGAAAATTTATAAACTTAAAGGGAATTTTAAAGATGGGAGATGAGATGAACCAAGAAGCTGAAAAAGAAAAATTTACCTTTTACCATACTTATCCTAAGTATGTGATAATCATTCGGTGGATCATACTTGCAGTAGGGTTTGCTTTGGGGATTTATATTTTAACGGAGATAAAAGAGATGCTGGGGGTGATTTACGTGGTTTATAGTCTCATCGCCCTCACCTTCATATTACCTTTATCTCGTTGTGTGAGCTGTTTCTATTATGGAAAAGCTTGCAATACAGGATGGGGTAAGGTAGCGGCTTATCTTTTTCCCAAAGGAGATGAATCCAAGCACGTTCAGCATTACAACTATGCCATATTACTACACCTGCTCTGGCTTATCCCCCTTTTGGCAAGTTTTTTTCAGGTTTTAAGAGAAAAAAAGATGCTGAATCTGATAATTTTTTTAAGTTATCTGTTTATCTTGTTGGTGGAGAGGGTTGCTCAGAAGAAATTAGCCTGCACCAGGTGCCACCAGAGAGAATTCTGTCCAGCCATGCCGTTTAGAAGAATCACGAAGGTTTAAGGTTCAAGCTACAAAGGACTGATGAGCAGTATGCTTGAGAAAAGGAAATCTTAAGTGAACGTTTTGTTTTTCTTTCTTCTGGCTTTAATCATTCTGGCGTTGGGCAGTCGTTTTTATTCACGCTACGTTGGCAGGGTGATCGGGGAGCAAAAGGATCGTCCCACTCCAGCGGTGACCTTATACGATGGAAAGGATTATGTTCCAGCCAAACCTCACGTGCTTTTCGGGCATCATTTTTCCAGCATCGCAGGAGCAGGTCCAATCTTAGGACCCACCATGGGGATTCTGTACGGTTTTGTTCCTGCCTGGCTGTGGATAGTTTTTGGAGGGATCTTCATCGGTGCGGTGCATGATTTCACCACCCTTTTCGTCAGCCTGCAGGAGAAGGGGAGATCCATGGCCCAGATCGCCCGGCGCACCCTGGGGACTCCTGGATTTACCTTGTTTATCCTTTTCACCATCGTGATGATCGTTTTAGTCACCTCCGCTTTCTTGACCGCCACCGCCACCGCTTTAACCTCCAAGTGGCCCCTTCAAAAATTAGGGCTTTCTGTGGGGCAAACATTACTTAAGACCGAAACCACAGCCGACGGGCAGACTCTGGGCATCATCGGGGGAATTGCCTCCATGTCGGTCATCATCATTACTTTTCTTTCTCCGCTTTTGGGATATCTATTATATGTGAAGAAGATCAAAGTTGCTTACGCCTATCTTTTTGCGGCGGTGGTATGTGTCTTTTCGGTGTGGATGGGGATTCGGTATCCGGTGAGATTAGACCCCGAGACCTGGATGATAATTTTGTCAGTCTATGTCTTGTTCGCCTCCGGAGTGCCGGTGTGGATCATCCTCCAACCCAGGGATTTCATAAACGTTCAAATCATGTATCTGGGAATTGTCGGATTGGTTTTGGGTTTACTGGCTGGAGGATTAGGGGGTCTTGAACTTCATCTGCCTGCCTTCAATGTGGCGGAAGGGGCAAAAAACTTAGGCATAATCTGGCCCATGCTTTTTATCACCATCGCCTGTGGAGCCATCTCAGGATTTCATGCTCTGGTTGCAACCGGCACCTCCTCCAAACAGTTAGATAACGAAAAACATGCCCGCACCATCGGCTATAATGGGATGCTTTTAGAATCGGTTTTAGCCGTATGTGTTCTTTTAGTGATAGGAAGCGCATTCGTCTTCCCTGAATATAAGAGCTTGGTCTGGCCGGACGTGGGAAGATCCAATCCCATTTTAGCTTTTTCTCTGGGGGTGGGGAAACTTTTTAATCAGGCATTCTCTGTCCCCATTGCATTGGGAAGCGTTTTTGGCATTCTCATGGTGGAGGGCTTTGTGGTTACCACGCTGGATACCGCAGTCAGACTCAACCGCTATCTTTTTGAAGAACTTTGGGGTCTGATCTTCAAAAACGTACCAGCACTCTTCAAGAAATTCTTATTCAATTCAGCCTTAGCAGTAGTTTTGATGTGGGTCCTGGCATATTTCAATACCTTTGCCGCCTTATGGCCCATCTTTGGAACCGCCAACCAGCTTTTGGCGGCGCTGTCTCTTATCGCCGTCTCCGCCTGGCTTTATGTGCGGGGAAGAAAAAACTTAATCACCGTGATCCCAGCCATATTCATGATTCTGACCACAACCGCTTCTCTTTTGATTCTACTTATCACGAAATACATTCCCCGGATGAACATTACTCTTTTAGTGGCAGACGTTTTTCTTTTACTTCTTTCGCTGGGGGTGGTCTTTCTCTCTTTGAAAACTATGGTAAGATTGATAAAAGAGAGGAAACAACAGGGGAGAGCTGGATACTTAGCGCAAGCGAGCCCTAAAGCATAGCTACCTGGCTTGCCCTGAGCCATACGGTTCAGGGCTTGTCTCGGACGAGGAAAGTTTTGTCAGTTATTGCCACGGCTGAATTTAAGGAATAGCGTAGAGCCAGAACCTAACTTAAGTTAGGTTCTGGCTTTTTTCTGAAACGCACAGTCATGTAGTTGACAAATAAGGATTTGTCAAGCAGGCTATCCTACGGATCCGTCCGGACGCCATGCTTGACTTACAAAACTATGGTAAGATTGATAAAAGAGAGAAAGCAAAAGGGGAGAGCTGGATACTTAGCGCAAGCGAGCCCTAAAGCATAGCTACCTGGCTTGCCCTGAGCCATACGGTTCAGGGCTTGTCTCGGACGAGGAAAGTTTT